>Ga0316204_10001310_pt1 | contig 70792 bp, 77 predicted proteins | sample 6monrhotite_MG_2_FD_205661 | JGI IMG/M metagenome (GOLD analysis project Ga0316204, IMG submission 205661) | Microbial mat bacterial communities from mineral coupon in-situ incubated in ocean water Damariscotta River, Maine, United States -... | ecosystem: Environmental > Aquatic > Marine >... | reverse complement strand
TTCACTCACGCGGCATTGCTGGATCAGGCTTGCGCCCATTGTCCAATATTCCCCACTGCTGCCTCCCGTAGGAGTCTGGACCGTGTCTCAGTTCCAGTGTGGCTGATCATCCTCTCAGACCAGCTACCGATCGTTGCCTTGGTAAGCCATTACCTTACCAACTAGCTAATCGGACGCGGGACCATCAAACAGCGATAAATCTTTCCCCAAAAGGGCGTATGCGGTATTAGCCTTCGTTTCCAAAGGTTATTCCGTACTGCTTGGCAGGTTCCCACGCGTTACTCACCCGTGCGCTACTCTACTTGCACCCGAAGGTGCTTTCTCGTTCAACTTGCATGTGTTAGGCATGCCGCCAGCGTTCGTTCTGAGCCAGGATCAAACTCTCAAGTTGACTTGTACGATGCTTTAAATCCGAAAACCTAAAACACCCACAAATAAGACCTGCTCATAATTACTCAAAATTGACAGAAATTTTAGCCTAATAAATTAGACCATCATAACTGCACAAACGTCACATATATGTAGACTTCAATTATCATCGCCCGAAAGCCATGATAATAAAAAGTCTCGTCTATAGAACGATGCACAAATTAAGTTCTTACGAACAGCTCCGATATCGGGACAAACCCAATGACCGCCGCCTGCGCATCTCTTCCAAATCATTCAACAATGTAAAAGAACACATCATCCCTAAAATAATAAACCCGTAAACAAGGGCCTAGGGACAAAAAACCGCGACCAACTTAAATCCCGTAAAAACGAAATCTTAGTTCGTCGCGACAGGCCGGGTTTTAGGCCCACCTGATGCGTAAGTCAAATCTTTTTTCATAAAAGTGTCATATGAAACTAACTTTTAAGAATTTGGCTGATATTCTTGCTTTTCTGAGCTAATTTTGGCACTAAAACAAGCATGCAAAATTCAAGTCACTCTTTTTTGCATAATTATTTTGCATTATATTGCAGCAATCGTGACAAAGATCACGTCAAATTGCGGCCAAATCTGCAAAATCACGGCTCTTGAAAGGAGTTTTTGGGGCAATGTTGATACGAGGAATAGCTATTGCGGCATCATTCATAGCGGGTGCCGCCTTAACATTGCATTTAACCAACGGCGAAGCCGCTGTGCCCAATGCTGGTCGAACTGACATCAAGTCCCTAGCCATGGCCCCCATATCTATGGGCAATCCAACGACCGCATATGCCTTGACGTCGTTAAACACCAACCGTCCTTTTGCCATCGGATCATCGTTATCGAATGGTCTTAATCAAACTCCATCGCCGATGATTGGCTATAAATTACCTTTTAAGGTCAAAAGCGGTGACACATTGGCGAGAATCTTAGGTCGAGCCAAATTAACCCCCCAGACGGCAAACCAAGTTATTCGCGCCTTAAAAGGCGTCTTTAATCCCCGTAACTTAAAAATTGGCCAAACCATTAATGTCGAATTTACAAAATCGGTATCGGCGTTAGAAACATTCGGTCGGTTTACAGGACTTGTCATTCCGCTAAATTATGCGAAACGCATCCAAGTTTCCCCTGCACCACAAGGTGGTTTCAAAGCTTTGGAAATTGAACGCGATCTGCAAACCCAAACAGCATTCGGCGAAGGCACCATTGACTGGAGCTTATTTGCCGCTGGCGCCAAAGCGGGCGTCGCCACCCCGGTAATGGCCGAATTGGTGAGGGCTTTTTCTTGGGATGTTGATTTCCAACGCGATATCCGCGCCAACGATCATTTCGAAGTTTTGTACGAACGCAAGTTAGATGACGCCGGTAAAGTGGTTCACAATGGTCGTATTTTGTATGCTGCTTTGACTTTGTCGGGCCAAGTAAAGCCCATTTATCTATACAAATTTAGCAACGGTAAAACCGATTATTTTGACGACAAGGGACAAAGCGCGAAAAAAGCTTTGATGCGCACGCCCATTGACGGAGCCCGTTTAAGTTCATCGTTTGGTCGCCGCAAACATCCCGTATTAGGCTATACCAAAATGCACAAAGGCACCGATTTTGCGGCCCCTCGTGGTACGCCTATTTATGCAGCAGGTGATGGCATCATTGAAAAATCAGGCCGCAATGGAAGCTTTGGTAATTACATCCGCATTCGCCATAATTCCGAATATTCGACCGCTTACGCCCACATGAAATCCATCAAACGTGGCCGCACCAAAGGGTCCCGCGTGCGCCAAGGACAGGTCATTGGTTATGTAGGCACCACCGGACGTTCGACCGGTCCGCATTTGCATTATGAAATATTGCGCAATGGCCGCCAAACCAACCCCATGCGCGTTAAAATGCCGTCGGGCAAAAAGCTTGTGGGACAAGAGCTTGCCAAATTTAAAGCGATACGTGATGGTTTTCAAAACGCAATGATCACCCTGAAAAATACCGGATCGCAAGTCGCAAAGCGTTAATTTTGGACAATAACCAATATGCCCGTTGAACTTTCTTTTACGGAACAAGGCAACGGCCCGCCTATCATTATTTTGCATGGTCTGTATGGGTCAAAGCGAAATTGGACTTCGATTGCCAAAGCATTATCCGGTTCGTATCGTGTTTTTAGCCTAGATCTTCGAAATCATGGTGATTCACCATGGGCCGACGGTATGGGGTACGAGGCTTTGGCCAATGATATAAACGGCTTTATCAACCAACACGACATCAAACCAAGCATCGTAATTGGGCATTCCATGGGAGGAAAGATTGCCATGACCTTGGCCTTGCATTTACCACAACGGGTCAGCCGTTTGGTGGTGGTTGATATCGCCCCCGTCGCCAGAGACACCAAAATCGGCAAATACGCTAGCATCATGGCACATATTCCCTTGGAAGATTGTACCACACGCAAAGACGTTGAAGCCCATATGACCCAATACATCCCACGCCCCCAAGTGCGCCAATTTTTATTGCAAAATTTGCGCCGAAAAGAAAACGGATTTTGCTGGCGGTTGAACCTTTCTGCTCTTGAAAAGGGTATGGAGGATATCGCCGATTTTCCGGCCGTGCCCGATGACACCCAATACGCTGGCCCCACGTTATTCGTCAAGGGGGCAACATCCGATTATATTTTGCCTTACCACAAACAAGGCATCAAAGCGCTATTTCCAAACGCCACTATCAAAACCATTGCGAATGTTGGGCATTGGGTTCATGCCGAGGCCCCAGAAGAATTTTTAAGCATCTTATCCGGTTTTTTGGATCACTAGCCCAATTACGCCCACGACAGGTCTTATGGATGCATTTCAACCCGCATGGACTTGCCACCAAGATCGTGAATTTTATCATGCGCACGCACGGTCACAAAGCCAATGTCTTTGGGGATTTTCACGTTTCTAATTGAACGCGTAAATGGCTGTTCGTTAACGTGAGGATGGGCCAAAACGCGATGAGCGAGGACCTTTCCATCCGGAGCCACGACATCGAAGCCATCGGCATAATGGTCCCAACCTTGATCTGCATGAGCAACCGCAACATCAAATTCATAGGTACCATTGAGAGCTTTGGACACATGCACACCAACAACGTCAGCTTCGCCAGCTTGAACCGCCGGGGCGAATAAACCCGCAAGGGCCAAAAATACAACCGTGGACGTTATCGTCTTTACTTTGTTCATGTTAAGCATCCGTACCATTAATATTTAGGTGCTCATTGCTGGCTGACACGGTTACAATGTCCCCATCCTTGATGTCACCTTCTAATAATCGAGTTGCCAGTGGATTTTGCAACGATTGTTGGATGACCCGTTTCAATGGTCTGGCGCCATACATGGGATCATAACCCTTGTCCGCCAGCCATGTTTTAGCCTTGGAATCGAGGGCCAGTTTTATTTTACGATCTGCTAACAAACGGTATAAATATTCCAATTGAATATCGACAATGCCATCCATGTGTTCCCTAAACAAACGATGAAACAAGATCACTTCGTCCAAGCGATTTAAAAATTCGGGACGAAACGATGCCCGTACGATTTCCATTACAGGTTCTCGAAGCTCGGCTGAATCGTGCCCGTCTTCTTGGGATGCTAAAATATCACCTCCCAAATTTGACGTCAGCACGATCAACGTGTTGCTGAAATTAATGGTGCGGCCTTGCCCATCTGTTAAACGCCCATCATCGAGAACTTGCAACAATACATTAAACACATCTGGATGTGCTTTTTCAACTTCGTCAAACAAAATCACCTGATACGGACGACGGCGCACAGCTTCGGTCAAAGCCCCGCCTTCGTCATAACCGACATACCCAGGAGGCGCGCCGATTAAACGGGCGACGGCATGTTTTTCCATGTATTCCGACATATCAATGCGCAACAATGCCGTTTCGTCATCAAATAAAAATTCAGCTAACGATTTTGTCAGTTCTGTTTTTCCAACACCCGTTGGCCCCAAAAACAAGAATGAGCCAATGGGGCGGCTTTGGTCTTGAAGGCCAGCGCGTGCCCGGCGCACAGCATTGGCGACGGCGCTTAGGGCTTCTTCTTGCCCGACGACGCGTGAACGCAAAACTTGTTCCATATGAACCAGTTTGTCGCGTTCGGATTCTAACATTTTATCAACCGGAATACCTGTCCATTTAGACACCACGATTGCTATATGAGATTCGGTTACAGCCTCTTCAACCATACCATGCCCATCGCTTTCTTCGGCCTTGGCTAGGCGTTCTTCGAGCGCTGGAATGCGTTGGTATTGCAATTCTCCGACTTCTTCGTATCGACCTTCGCGCATGGCACGTTCAAGTTCAACACGGGTATGGTCAAGCTGTTCCTTGATTCTAGTTGCCCCGGCCAAAGCATCCTTTTCGCTTTTCCATTCCGCGTCTAATGCAGAGGCTTGCTTTTCAAATTCACCAAGTTCTTCATTCAACGCGGTTAAACGTTCAACAGAAGCATCATCATTTTCTTTTTTCAAAGCTTCGCGTTCGATTTTCAACTTAATCACTTTGCGGTCAAGCTCGTCGAGCTCTTGGGGTTTTGAATCCACTTGCATGCGGACGCTGGATGCGGCTTCGTCCATCAGATCAATGGCCTTATCAGGCAAAAAACGATCCGTGATATAGCGGTTAGACAACGTCGCTGCGGATACCAACGCCGCATCATGAATGCGCACGCCGTGATGTAATTCGTATTTTTCTTTGATTCCCCGAAGGATTGAAATGGTGTCTTCGACCGTAGGTTCGGCGACAAACACGGGTTGGAAGCGACGCGCCAAGGCCGCGTCTTTTTCCACGTGCTTGCGGTATTCGTTCAAGGTCGTGGCGCCAACGCAATGCAATTCACCGCGCGCCAAAGCAGGCTTGATTAAATTGGAAGCATCCATCGAGCCTTCGGCCGCACCAGCACCGATCAATGTATGCATTTCATCAATGAACAGTATGATTTGCCCTTGGGCGGCTTCGACATCTTTAAGTACGGCTTTGAGGCGTTCTTCAAATTCGCCACGAAATTTAGCTCCAGCAACGAGCGCGCCCAAATCCAGTACTAATAATTTTTTTGTTTTCAGATTTTCCGGCACATCACCGCTGATAATCCGGTTAGCCAAACCTTCGACGATAGCCGTTTTACCAACGCCAGGTTCCCCAATCAAAACCGGGTTATTCTTGGTACGTCTGCTCAGCACCTGGATTGTTCTTCGGATTTCCTCATCACGACCAATAACCGGGTCGATTTTGCCATCGCTGGCGGCTTGGGTCAGGTCGCGGGTATATTTTTTTAGCGCATCGTACTGATCTTCAGCCGATGCGCTATCAGCAGTACGACCTTTGCGAATGTTTTCAATTTGGGTGTTCAAATTTTGGGGGACCAGCCCGGCATCTTTCAAGATCTTGCCAACGTCAGTACCCGCCGCCAAGGCCAAGGCCAGCAAAATGCGTTCAACCGTGACAAAGCTGTCTCCTGCTTTGTCGGCCAATTTTTCTGCACTGGCTAGAATTTGCGTAAAATCACGAGATGCATACACTTGGCCTGCACCAGCGCCTTGAACTTTTGCCACCTTGGAAAGTTTAACATCGACTTCCGTTAATGCTTTCTTGGCATCACCTCCCGAAGCCTTAATTAAATTCGCGCACAAACCTTCTTTGTCATCCAATAAAACTTTCAACAGATGTAAAGGCGAAAGCTGTTGATGGTCTTCGCGCATGGCTACGGTTTGTGCCGATTGCAAAAAACCCTTTGATCGTTCAGTATATTTATCGAAATCCATAGCTCACCTCTTTGACAACGCATTCAGGCCCCGATTTTGGCAACCAAAATAGTTTCATGATATCTGATCATAATATGGTTGGATATTTGCACCTCGCAAGCCGTCACCGCATTAAAAACATTTAGGTAACATGAGTAACCATATGAAATTAAATGAAATCTGGTATTACCCGATCAAAAGTCTGACCGGAAATAAAATAACCCAAGTCGTCTTAAACCCAGGCTTAGGCATCCCCCATGATCGCCGTTGGGCCTTGGCGCGTCCGCAAGGGCAAGCTATAGGGAACAAGGATTGGCATAAAAAATCTGAATTCTTTGTTTTGGTGAAAGATACAAAACTGAGCACCTTGCATTGTAACCTTGATGATCGCACCGGCCTTTTTAGCCTGCAAGGACCAGATAGCTTGGTAGCGTCGGGAAATATTTTTTCTGACGATGGCGCATTGAAATTCGCCAAAGCTGTGGGCCTGCACCTTGGCTTGGTGGGCGAACAATACCCCGTTTTGGTCGAAGCCGCACAAATGGGTTATGTCGATACTTTACAAGGCCCCATTTCAATTTTGAACTTAGCCAGTTTAAAAGCCTTTGAAAACAGCATGGGGATTACGGTATCCCCTCTGCGTTTTCGCATGAATTTCTTGGTTCAAGGAGCCGAGCCTTGGGTGGAACGAGAATGGCTTGGCAAACACATCCGCATCGGCAAAACCGTTATTCAAATCACAGAAGAAACAGGACGATGCAAAGCCACCCACATCAATCCAGATACAGGCGTTTTGGATGCAAAAATTTTACATGCGTTGAAGAAAAGTTTTAATCACACAAATTTAGGCGTCTACGGCAAAGTCATAGACGGTGGCCTCATTCAACCCGGCGACGAAATAAACGTGCTGGATTAGCCTTATTCAGCGATGGCAACCGTATCACTGTTCGTTGGGGTTGCTTCGGCTTCAGCTTTTTTGGGGGGCGATTTTTTTGCGCGTTTCTTCGCCGCCACTTCATTGGCTGCTGCTGCTTCAGCGGCTAAAGTCGCCTCGTTTTTTTGAGGTCCTGCGGGGACAACAGCATCGTTTTCTTCATTGCTGACGGCGGGACCAGATGCCACATTAGAGTTATGACGCGGGCGACGTCCTCCACGGCGTCCGCCGCGTCCGCCTTGGTCCGAAGCTTGTTCCTCATTTTGATCTTTGGATTGATCCTTAGACCGTTGCGCATTTTGACCGTTTGACTGGCTTGTCTTTTGATCAGTTGCTACATCTTGGTCAGCGTTGACAACGCGGAAATAATGTTCTGCAAATTGCAAATACGATTCAGCCTTCACCCGATCGCCGCCGGATTGTGAATCGCGGGCCAATTGCAGATATTTATCCAGTATCTGTTGCGCCGAACCACGCACTTTGACTTCTGGCCCATTGCTTTCAAACGAATTATTACGCGAACCACGTCTTGCTCCACCATTGTTATTATTGTTATTGCGGGGGCGAGAACGGCGTTGGTTTGTACCTTGTTTCATGATTTCTTTTTTGTTGTTGAATACGGTTCCAGCTTGCGAATTCCTTTCCGAGCAAAACCCGGCACCATATACCAAAGCCTATTTCCACAAAGCTGTCTGTGGGACATTTCAGTAAGGTTGAAGGAACGATCAAGAATGTCGGTGTAATTGAACCGTGCTGTCAGAAAGCTTTAACAAGATTTCATCAAATCGATTCAAATGACGGTCTAGCATTCTTTTGCAACCCTAAGGCCACTCATTAAAATAATCCTAGCCCTATTACGGGGGCATTCCAACTCTTTTTTCATGAAAAACAGCATTTTTGGCCTTTTTTCAGCGTATTATCGTCACAAGCTTTGTGCCATCACCACACGAGCAATGCCCGATAAGTCTTGTCGGCTTTCGATATTGATAAACTCTTGAGATTTCAACATATGCATAACCTGATGATCTTGCCCTTGACCGACTTCAAACACCACCAAACCCTTTGTGTTCAACACGCTGGAAAGACTTTGGATAATTATGCGATAGGCATTTAGCCCATCTGCCCCACCCGCCAAGGCTGATCGTGGTTCAAAATCGCGAACACCGACATCCAAACCTTCAATATCTTGATCAAGGATATACGGTGGATTGGAAATCACCATATCAAACGGCCCACCTAAATTTATGAACCACTGATCTCGTTGCCAGTTTCCGTGTACAAATTTAGCCCGACGATCCAGCCCCAACGTTTGCGCATTTTCTTGGGCTATGGCTAAAGCTTCGGGGCAGGCATCTAGGCCAATGCCTTTGCTTGTTTCCCATTCGTTTAACAAAGCCAATAACAAACAGCCAGACCCGGTCCCAAGGTCTAGTATTTTTTTGGGTGGTGTTTTGACGCTTTCTAGAGCGGTTTCAATGATGGTTTCGGAATCTGGTCTGGGAATCAATGTGGCTGCCGACACCTTGAACGGCAAAGACCAAAATTCACGTTGGCCGGTGATATGGCTTATGGGTTCATGGGTTAACCTGCGACGAACCAATGTTTCAAACGTTTTGGATTCGGCTTTGGTTAAATTCCGGTGGCTTTCCGCCAACACTCGTTCAGCACCGCCTCCTAAAACAAAGCCAAGCAATATACGGGCATCAATTCTAGCGCTGTCGATGCCAGCCTGCTGAAACTGCTTCCAAGCTTCTTTGAACTGAACCTCAACAGACTTTAAAGTCATCCACCAATGTCCGCTAACCTTTGGGCTTGGTCTTCTTGGGTCAGGGCCGTTATTAATTCTTCTAAATCACCTTCAAGCACGCGGTCAAGTTTATGCAAGGTCAAATTAATCCGGTGATCCGTAACCCGGCCTTGGGGGAAATTATAAGTGCGAATGCGTTCCGAACGATCGCCGGAACCCACTTGTCCTTTGCGCGAAGCCGCACGTTCACGGTCCAATTCTTGGCGTTGATGGTCATACAGTTTGGTGCGCAACATGGACATGGCTTTTTCTTTGTTTTTATGTTGTGAACGACCGTCTTGGCATTGCACCACAATACCTGACGGATTATGCACGATCCGCACCGCGCTGTCGGTGGTGTTGACATGCTGTCCGCCCGCACCTTGGGCGCGATACGTATCAATGCGCAAATCTTCGGTGCGAATTTGAATGTCAACGTCTTGGGCTTCGGGCAACACGGCAACGGTAGCGGCCGAGGTGTGAATACGTCCTCCGGATTCTGTTTCCGGCACCCGTTGCACCCGATGCACGCCGCTTTCAAATTTCATTTTGGCAAAAACACTGCGTCCGGTGATATTAGCGATCGCTTCTTTGTACCCACCAACGCCGCTTTCGTTTGCTTCCATCAGCTCAAATTTCCAGCCTTGGTTTTCCGCATAGCGTTGGTACATCCGCATCAAATCAGCGGCGAACAAACCGGCTTCATCCCCACCCGTTCCTGCACGTACTTCTAAAATCGCATTGCGTTCATCGGCTTCGTCTTTGGGCAGTAATAAAATTTGAACGTTATGTTCAAGTTCGGGAAGTTGTTCTTTTAAGTCCATGACCTCGGCTTCAGCCAAGGCTTTCATTTCCGCATCATCTCCGCAATCGGCTAGCATTTCAGCCGCACCGATCAAATCATCACGAACTTTTTCCAAAGCCTTAATCGCATCCACCACGGGATTAAGCTCTGCATATTCTTTGGACATCGCTTGAAATTTTTGCGGATCGACATCTGGCGAAGACAACAATGCCCCCAGCTCTTCATGACGATCTTGAACGACTTTTAAATTTTCTTCTAGGCTCACGGCTTATCCTCAACAGTGTTCTCATCTTGATTTTTTAAATCGAACAGCTTTTCCAATGCGTATTCCAATTGTGCCCACGCCGCTTCGTCGCTAGCGGCCACATTTCGCAAGGCTTCGGATGGGCCATGTAACAATCGACCGACCAACAGCCGAGTTGCCTTTTCCGCGTCATTTCCACCGTCTAACAATGCTTTTTTACGTTCCGTTTCAAAACGTGTGTGCAAACGTGTTAAGGCCGGGGTTGCCGCACGTTCAGCGCGGGTTTGTAAAAAATCAGTAACTTCCTCGTTGATAATAATCTTGGCATGGCCGGCTTCTTGTTCTCGTTCGGCCCGCCCTTTTAAGGCTACTTGTTCTAAATCGCCAAGACCATATACAAAGGCTTCTTGAATATCTTCGACTTCGTCCAACACATCGCCAGGCACGCCCGCATCAACAATAAACAAAGGTTTGTAACGGCGTGTTTTGATTGCGGCTGCGACAGGCTTTTTTTGCAAATGGAAAGATCTGGAACCCAATGCCGAAAGGATAATATCGTGGTCACACAAACGGTCATCAAGCTCAGAAAAATCCGCCACATTAGCTTTTAATTCATTTGCCAAGTCGGTTGTTCTGTAACCGCGTTGGTGGGTAATGGTCAAACCAGCAACGCCCGTATCCAACATGTCGCGAGCAATCAATTCCCCCATATCACCAAGGCCAATCAACAACACATTGCATCGTTTAAGATCGCCAAAAATATCCCTAGCAATTTGCACCGCACTGGCCGCCATGCCAACAGGGCCTTCGCCGATTTTAGTTTCATTTCGCACTCGTTTTGCTGTGCTATAAGCCGCTTGCATCAAGGTTTCAAGTTCGGCTTTGATAAAACCTAATTCCCGCGCCATACGGTGAGCATGTTTAACCTGACCCAACACTTGCGGTTCACCGACCATCAAACTGTCCAAGGACGATGTCACCGTAAAGACGTGCGATACCGCCTCTTCGCCGGTCAATGTATAGGTTTGTTCCTTCAGCTCTTCGACCGAACAACCTCCTTCATGTGCCAGTGTTTGTAAAACACATGCTTCAAAGGCCTTTACGTCATCGGTGATACCAATGACTTCGACGCGATCGCATGTCGCCAGAAATATCACTTGTTCAAGGCCTTGGGATGCGAGCTGGCTCAAAAAATCGGGGACAAGCTGGTCTTCGACAAATATTTTGTCTCGCATCATCATGGTACTGGAATGATGGTTACCCCCCACCACCACCGGGCTTTGCTTTGTATCAAGTGTGGAATTTACATCCGTCATATCAAGCATCGCCCTTTGTTTGGTATTTTTGCGCAACATAGGTTTCGATCATGGTTTTAAATTGATCGCCCAGATCGTTGCCTTTCAAAGTCGCGACTTTTTCCCCATCTATAAAGACGGGAGCCGAAGGGCTTTCCCCCGTGCCCGGCAAAGAAATACCAATGTCTGAATATTTGCTTTCGCCGGGGCCATTCACAATACACCCCATCACGGCGAGTTTAAGGTCTTCGACACCGATATAAGTTTTGCCCCATTCCGGCATGCGATCACGGACATAATTTTCTATGTCACGGGCCAATTCTTGAAACAACGAAGACGTGGTCCGTCCACACCCAGGACAGGCGGTGACTTGGGGTGAAAAGCTTCGCAAATTTAAACTTTGCAAAATCCCTTGGGCGACCCTCACTTCGCGTTCACGCACACCTCCGGGTTCGGGCGTCAAAGAAACGCGAATGGTATCGCCAATGCCTTCGTTTAACAAAATTGCCAAAGCGGCTGTGGAACTCACAATACCTTTGTCCCCCATACCAGCCTCGGTCAGTCCAAGGTGCAGGGTGTAATTTGAACGCTTGGCTAAATTTCGGTAAACGGAAATTAACTCTGGCGCCTCGGACACTTTGCATGAAATCAAAATACGATCAGGCGCCAAGCCAAGTTCAACGGCCCGGTCCGCACTATCAAGCGCACTTCTCACCAACGCCTCGCGCGTGATGGCGGCCGGCGACAATGGATTTTTTTGTTTGCTATTTTCATCCATCAAGCTTTGGGCAAGCTCTTGGTCCAAACTTCCCCAATTCACGCCAATGCGAACGGCTTTACCAAGCTTTTCCGCCAATTCGATCATGGAAGAAAATTGCGCATCTTTCTTTTCTCGAAAGCCGACATTTCCGGGATTAATACGAAATTTTGCTAAGGCTTCGGCACATGCAGGATGATCGGCCAGCAATTTATGTCCCACGTAATGAAAATCACCAATCAAAGGGACGTCGACACCCATTTGTAAAAGTTTATCGCGGATCACCGGCACGGCTTTTGCCGCTTCGTCCCGATCAATAGTCATGCGTACCAATTCCGAACCCGCGTTAACCAATGCAGCAATTTGCGCAACGGTGCTATCCACATTCGCGGTATCGGTATTGGTCATGGATTGAACCACAACGGGATGTCCGCCACCGACCATGACCCCACCAATATTCACGGCAGCCGTTTGATGGCGATACGTTTTAGGAACATCAGTTTCGTTCATGTCGGGTTCCTTTGTTTGAAGGCTTGAAAACCCTCACCCGTTTCAACAGCTTTGCCCATTGGCTTTCACCCCAACGGCAAAGCAACCAAGGCTAATGCGTAACAGCAGCGCCAGATTTCAATTTATCAGGATCTAAGTCAACATTGCGGCGCACTTCGCCCACGTTACCAATGGCCGGAACAGCCTTGCCATCGACAAGAACTTCCAAAGCCCCTGCGTTCCCCGTCATCAGACGAAGGCCATTGCGATTGGGCACGTCATATTGTTCCCCAACGTGCAACAATCTGGAAAACAACAACCGATTAGCCGACAGGTCGCGGACCTGAATCCAGCTATCCGCGCTGGCGCGTAATGTCACGCGGCTTGGCCCTTTGGTGACAGATGGTTTGGCTTTTTCAACCACAGGCTCGGCTTTGACCACAGGTAATTCAACAACAGATGTTTCAACAGCTGGTTTCGCTTTTGTTTTGGGCGCAATGGTTTCAGGTTTTACAGGCTCAGTTGGCGCCATTTTTACAATCGCCGTTTCTGGAGCTGTATCTTGAACGGTCGGCGCCTGTACAAGAGCTTGGGCGGGTTCGGCCTTAATTACAGGTTCAACAACGTCTTTCACCACTGGCTTCGAGGCCTGTACGGGTTTGGATATCGGTTCAGTTGCAACAGGTTCAGGAGATACAACAGGTTCAGGAGATACAACAGGTTCGGGTGCTACAACAGGTTCGGGTGCTACAACAGGTTCGGGTGCTACAACAGGTTCGGGTGCTACAACAGGTTCGGGAGATACAACAGGTTCAGGAGATACAACAGGTTCGGGTGCTGGCTCGACAGCTGCTACAACAGGCTTTACGTCTATCTTTGCCGCCTCGTCCGTAGCCTTTGCCACCGTTTCTTTTACAGCGGCTAATTCTTCGGGTACGGGTTCCACTTGGGCTATTTTAACGGTGTCATTATTGGAATTCCAATACCAAACGCCATAGGCTACGACCGCAAGAATAACGCCAAGACCAAGCACAGCCGCCCCCGGAACGCCCCCTTCGGGAATGGGTTTAGGAAACACCAATTCTGTTTTGTCGGAAAGACCAGCGCCTTCATCCTTATAACGTCGTACAATTTCGTCGCCATCAAGCTTCAAATATTCGCCATAACTGCGCACGAAACCGATGGCATAGGCGGAACCGGGAAGGTCTTGATTACGGCCTTCTTCCAACGCTTCTAAGTATTTTTGGCTGATCCGCAAAACGCGCGCAACGTCTGATATATCAACACCTTTGCTCTTGCGAGCATCGCCCAACAACTTACCCACAGCTTCTTGTGCCGAAGTCAAAGTATCATCCGTATCTGGGCTTATTGTTTTTGTTTGGCTGTCGCTCACTTGTATATCTTTCTTACATAGTCGTCGGCTCCATTTGAGCCCACTAGATTGTATTCTGCCTAAGTCCTAGAGCAAGCGCAAGAAATAGCCGCTAAATCTTAATATCATGATCTTTAGCAAAATCTCGCAATCTGTGACGAATGCTAACACACGGCGTTGCCAATAAGGAATGGACAAACTGTGCAACGGGCCGAACATCCATGCTGCGCACCATTTCTTTAACCGGACCAATCGCCGGTGGCGGCATCGACAAACGCCGGTACCCAATGGCAATCAAGGCCATCGCTTCCAATGTTTGCCCTGCGGCTTCGCCACAAATGCTCACCGGAACATTGGCTTGATCGCATCTGTCACGGATCGATTTCAAAAAACCTAACGCAAATGGTGATAAAATATCATAGCGATCCGAAACATAAGGGTTGCCGCGATCGGTAGCGTATAAAAATTGCATCAAATCATTAGAGCCTATGGAAATGAAATCCACATATTGAACAAGCTTGTCAATTTGCAAGGCAAGCGCTGGGACTTCCAACATAACCCCAGCGAGTACATTTTCCGGCAAGATCGTTCCCAAAGCCTTTTCGCGGGCTAATTCACGTTGTAGCAAACCTTTGGCTTCAATAAATTCTTCTACCTCGGCGACCATCGGGAACATCACGTGGATATTTCGCCCCTTGGACGCCTGTATTAAAGCGCGCAGTTGCTGGCGCAAAATAGACGGCCGATCAAGAGAGATGCGAATGGCGCGCCATCCCATGGCTGGGTTTTCTTCTTCGATCCCATCCCAATACGGCAACAATTTGTCACCACCCACATCAATGGTCCGAAACACAACAGGATTGCCATTCGCCCGGTCTAAAACTTTTTCATAAAGCGTGCATTGTGCTTTGACGTCTGGAAATTCCGACCGTACCATAAACGGCACTTCGGTTCTGTACAAACCCACGCCATCGGCACCCACTCCGTCGATTTGATCAAAATCAAACAACAGCCCCGCATTTATATTAAGGCTAATTTCAACGTTGTCCTTTGTTTTAGAGGGAAGCTCTTTGAGTTGGGCATATTCAGCCCTGACATGTTCTTTGAATTTGCGGGTTTCATGAAATTTTTGTTGAATGTCTTCGCTTGGGCGAATAAATACTTGGGCATTATCGCCATCAACAACAATGGCTTCTCCGGAATCAATCGTTGATAAAACCCCCCGGACTTGACCCACCACAGGAATGTCCAAAGCTTTGGCAATAATAGCCACATGGGACGAAGCCGTTCCTTCTTCCAACACCAAGGCGCGCAAGCGTTTGTGATCATATTCCAAGAATTCTGCCGGGCCCATATTGCGCGCCACCAACACGACATAAGCCGGGAGCTCTTCGGCTTCTTGCTGGTCTTCGCCGACCAAATACCGTAACAGCCGATTACTCAAATCTTCAAGATCATGGATACGTTCACGTAAATAAGGATCGGCAGCCGAACTTAACCGCGCGCGCATTTCATTTTTGACTTTAACAACGGCGGCTTCTGCAGTTAGGCCTGAATCAACGGCTTCTTCGGTACGCCGCAACCAACCTGTGTCTTTGGCCACCATTTTGAAAGCTTCAAGAACGTCTTCGTGATCGCCTCCGGCATCGTCGGACAATGGGCCTTGGTCAAACAACGTATCCAATTGCCCATACATAGAATTAAAGGCCCGATACAAGCGAAGCCGTTCAAGGTCAGGATCATCCGATATCAAATTCCCAACGTCAAAATGCGGCTCATGCAAAACCGCCACACCAATGCCAAGGCCACTGTTAAATCGAACACCTTCTAGGCGCAACGGATTAATCGCGATACCGTCAGTCGGAGCCAGTTCGTCTCGACCGATCAGATCACCCGTGGCTATCATTTCCGCCAACACCATAGCAACGGTTTGCAAAGTTTCTAATTCTTCTTCAACGTAATGACGGGCTGACAGGTTTTGCACCGCCAACACGCCAACCATGCGGCCTGCGCGCAATACCGGAACACCTAACAAAGAATGGAATTCATCTTCTCCGGTTTCTGGTCGGAAAACAAAGCTGGGGTGCAGGCGCACGTTTGATACCGCCAACGGTTTAGCGCTGGCGGCAATTTCACCGACCAAGCCTTCGCCGGTGCGCAAACGGGTCAGGTGAACAGATTTTGGATTCAGCCCATGAGATGCAAAAAGTTCCAACACATCGCCGGCGCGTCGGATATAAATCGAACACACTTCGGCAACCATATCAGCGGCAATGACGTCCGTAATTTGGTTAAGGCGTTGTTGTGCGGTTCCTTCGCTCGCCATAATGTCACGTACGCGAGAAAGCAACCGACGGGAAGAATTAGCTGAGCTTGTGCTCATAAACCTGCCCTTTGTAAAAGTGTTTTGTTTAAGCCGACCGTTCGTTAATAAAGCCCAACGCCTGATCAATCAGGTCCGAAAAGATGTCTGCCATGGGCTGTTCTTGTTTGACCAAACCGACCACTTGTCCAGCCATCAATGAGCCGCCTTCGACGTCTCCATCAATAACGGCGCGCCGTAAAGCCCCGGCCCAAAAGTGTTCAATTTCAAGTTGGGCTTCGCCTTGGTCAACTTCACCTGCATTAAATTTTTCAATAACCCGGCGCTGGGTATTCATAAATTCTTGGGTGCCATTATTCGTGATGGCCCGCACCGGAATGACCGGAAACCTTGGATCAATTTGCACGGTTGAAATCGCATCACGCGAAGACGCTCTGATGAAAGCTTTTTTGAAATTTTCGTGAGCGATACATTCGGTTGCACAAACAAATCGTGTGCCCAACTGAACGCCAGCGGCTCCTAATTCCAGATAATTTACAATCGTTTCCCCACGGCCAATGCCGCCCGCAACGAACACAGGGACATCTTTGATTTCGGTCAAAATTTCTTGGGCCAGAACGCTGGTGGACACGGGACCAATGTGGCCCCCGGCTTCACTGCCTTCGACCACCAAGGCATCAGCGCCGCTGCGGATTAAACGCTTAGCCAATATCAACGCCGGAGCAAAACAAATGACCTTTGCGCCGCCTTCTTTTAATTTTTTAATGGCTGCACCGGACGGAAGCCCTCCCGCCAAAACAACGTGGGTCACATTTTGCTGAAGACAAACATCCATTAATTCATCCAACTGAGGATGCATGGTGATGAGGTTTACCCCAAAAGGTTTGTCGGTCATGGCCTTAGTCGCGATAATTTCGGATTCTAAGAGTTCAGGCCCCATTGAGCCACACGCGATCACGCCAAAGCCTCCGACATTAGAAAGTGCCGACACCAAATTGCGTTCAGAAATCCAAGACATCGCGCCGCCCATTATGGCGTAACGCGTACCTAAAAATGCGCACCCTTCAGCCCATAATTGGTCAAGGTGTTGTTGTGATGTGTTTGTCATTTCATTAGCTTTCATCATCCAAGCCATAAGTCGTATGCAAAGCCCGCAAAGCCAATTCCGTGTATTCTTCGGGAATTAACACACTGACTTTTATTTCTGACGTGGAAATAACCTGAATGTTAATGCCTTTGTCGGCCAAGGCTTGGAACATTCGTTGGGCAATTCCGGCATGGCTGCGCATGCCAACACCAATGACCGAAATTTTTGCAACATTTGGATCGGAAAGCAAATCCTTGTAGCCAAAATCTTGGGAATGCGTATGAACCGTTTCCAACGCCCGTTCCAAATCAGCCTTGGTCACGGTAAAGGTCATATCCGTTGACTTGCCGTCATCAGACACATTTTGCACAATCATATCGACGTTGATATCCGCGTCTGCCAAGGGACCAAAAATAATTGCCGCTACGCCCGGTTGGTCAGAAACGCCAACCAAAGTAATTTTTGCTTCGTCGCGGCTATAGGCAATGCCGCTGATCAATTCTTGTTCCACGATTTCATCCTCGTTTACAACTAAGGTTCCGGGTTCATCAGAAAAGCTGGACCGCACTTGTAAACGCACCCCATGCTTCATCGCCACTTCGACGGACCGCGTTTGCAAGACCTTGGCCCCCAAAGAAGCCATTTCAAGCATTTCTTCGAAAGTAATGCGTTCAAGTTTTCGCGCCTTGGAAACAATACGGGGATCCGTGGTATAAACGCCATCAACGTCCGTATAAATGTCACAACGTTCCGCATTCAAGGCCGCCGCCAAAGCCACCGCCGAAGTATCCGACCCCCCACGCCCTAACGTTGTCACGCGCTTATCCGGTCCTACACCTTGGAAACCCGGCACTACGGCCACCTCGCCGCCTTGAAGGCGCGTTAAAATTTCTGCGTTTTCGATACCCATAATGCGGGCTTTGCCATGGGCTTCGTCGGTATTAATCGGCAATTGCCAACCCAACCAAGACCGTGCCGATACGCCGATATTTTGCAACGCCAAAGCCAACAGACCGCTGGTCACTTGTTCCCCCGAAGACACGACCACATCGTATTCTCGGGTATCATACAATGGCGTGATCGATGTAACGTGGTCTACCAATTGATTGGTCACACCAGACATCGCAGAAACCACAACGGCAACTTGATTGCCATCATCGACTTCTGCCTTTACCCGTTTGGCAACATTTTGAATACGTTCAATGTCGCCAACCGATGTGCCACCGAATTTCATTACGATCAAAGCCATGGGCTATCGTTACTCTTACTTTTGCATTAAACCGTTACATTGTTCATGTCTTTTCATCCGTTTTTGATGGAAAAGCACTGGAATTGATCCCAGATAAAGCTTAAACCAGCTTTAATACGGCTGAATAAGGCCGTATACATACTCGTAATGCGTGGCGCCTGCAAGTGTGGGAAGAGCCAAATCGCGTGATTATTAAAAAGCAAGACAATTGTAAAGGCTGGAAGACTGATGACCGCCAGAACTAAACCTCAGGAAGGCTCGACCGCAAATCTTGAAGACGTTGCACGCTTTACCGCCATGGCCGAAACATGGTGGGATGCAACCGGAAAATTCAAACCCTTGCACCAGCTTAACCCCGTGCGCATTGAATTTATTTTAACCCACGCCTGTCAATATTTTGGTTTGGATCAAGCTGCTGCGAAACCGCTTTCAGGGCTTGAAGTTTTAGATGTTGGTTGCGGCGGCGGGTTGCTGTCGGAACCCATGGCCCAACTAGGGGCAAAGATGACCAGCATTGATGCCGGAGACAAAAACATTGAAATCGCAAAAATACACGCGGCTCAAAGCGGCCTAGACATTGAATATTTAAACGTCTTGCCCGAAGACTTGGCCCTACAAAGTCGCACATTTGATTTGGTGTTGAACATGGAAGTCATTGAACACGTGGCCGATCCTGACCTTTTCGTAGCCTCTTGTGCCAAATTGTTAAAAGACAAAGGGTGTATGGTTTTATCCACCATGAACCGAAATTTAAAGTCATTGTTGTTGGGGAAAATTGCCGCCGAATATATTTTGCGCTGGTTGCCAACGGGCACCCATGACTGGAATAAATTTCTTAAACCCAGCGAATTAGCCAATTACATCCGCCCTTATGGTTTGGAATTTACCGATTTACAGGGCATGGTTTACAACCCTTTGAACGACACATGGACATTATCCAAAACCGACTTAGATGTGAATTATTTGGGCTTTGCGCAAAAATTATAAGGCGTCAAAAAAACTAATCCGTACTGCGCGAAACGTTCGGCAAGCGGACAATTTCAATGCCTTCGTCTTCAAGGCTTTCCGCTTCTTTTTTGCTGGCACGCCCATAAATACCACGTTCTTGGGATTCACCTTGATGAATTTTACGCGCTTCATCGGCAAAACCTTCGCCAACATTTTCAAAATTTTCTTCGGCGAAGTCACGGATTTTGCCCACCGCATCTAATATTTGCTGGGCGACTTGTTCGGCCAACTGATCATCGTCTTTAGGGTTTGCCGAATTTTGCGGTGGAATCGCACTTGCCACATGCGGAACCACCGGCGCTTTGAAAACCGTGATTGATCCACAATACGGACATTCGACATGACCGCTCACAGCTTGAATCTCATAGGCTTCGCTATTGCGAAACCAAGCTTCAAAGGTATGATCGTCTTCACAGCAAAGCTGGTACAAGATCATGGTATCAATTCCATTTAAATTTCGACAACGTTTCTTCGTTTCGAATTGTAAGGTCCAAGAGTTAACAAATGTCCAATACGGATAAAAAACCCAAACATTTGCGAATCACCCAAATTAGCCCTTGGGTCAAGCGATGGAGCCACTTGATTGATGCCCACAAAACCGTTCTTGACCTTGCTTCTGGCGGCGGACGTCATGGACGGTATTTCTTAGGCCTTGGTTGTCTTGTTTCAATGGTGGATAAAAATATCGAAGCCTTGGCGGACCTGAAAACAAACCCATTAGCCGCCGTCATTCAAGCCGATTTAGAAGATGGAAGCCCCTGGCCCTTAAAAGGCCGAACATTTGATGGCATCGTAGTCGTTAATTACTTGCACCGCCCGTTATTTGACAAGATCATTGCCAGCTTAAACCCCGGCGGCGTGTTAATTTATGAAACCTTCGCTGTGGGCAATGAAGTTTATAGCCGCCCCCGAAACCCTAACCATTTGCTGAAAAATGGCGAGCTTTTGGACCTTGCCCATGAAAAGCTTAACGTTTTGGGCTATGAACACGGGCTTGTTACCAATGCCGACATTACGGGCGTAAAGCAACGGTTGTGCGCGCTCAAAAATGAAATTTAGCTAAAGTCCCGTGTGTGAGACAAGGATGGAATTTGCGCGCGCACTTCATCTACACGATCGATGTCAATGTTGGCGATGATGATTTCTGGCCCGTCCGCAGCACCTGCAATCACTTTGCCCCACGGATCAATGATCAATGAATGACCATAAGTTTGACGCCCACCGAAATGATCTCCCGTTTGTGCCGGGGCAAAAACGTAACAGCCATTTTCTATGGCGCGCGCACGCAATAATATTTCCCAATGGGCCTTTCCTGTAGAAACCGTAAAAGCCGCAGGGACCGCTAGCATTTTAGCCCCCAAATTAGCTAATGCCCTATATAAATGCGGAAAACGAACATCGTAACACGTGGTCAGACCCATGCCTCCCCACGGCAGTTCGACCATGGATTTTTCTGAACCCGCCGCAAAGGTTTCGCTTTCGCGATAGCTTTCGCCATTTGCCAAGTCCACATCAAACATATGAATTTTATCGTACGTGACATGCACCGTGCCATCCGGGGCAAAAACAAAAGACCGGTTGGCGATTTTATCACCAGTCTTGATCGCCAAGGTGCCGCCGTGCAACCAAATGTCTAATTCAATAGCCAGCGCGCTAAAGGCAGGAATGGCCGGGTGTTCAGATTGAGTAAAAGCGTGGGATCGAATGGCATCTGCACCAAACGTCATCATCACCACATTTTCCGGTAACAGCACCAATTCAGCCCCGCAAAAGGCCGCTTGACGGACAAGGTTAGACGCCAATTCTATGTTTTCAGCCATATCGTCGCTGGCATTGACCTGCACACAAGCGGCTTTAAATTTTGCAGAACCAGAAATCATCCAAGCCCCAACATGGCATCAAGCTCTCGCAAGGCTTCCAAATCAAATAATTCGTCACAACCGCCAATAGATTGACCATCAATAAAAATTTGAGGCACCGTTCGGCGGCCCGAGCGCTGTTCCATTTCTTGACGCAGACCAGGGTTTATCATGACATTAAAGTCTTTGAACGCCAGTCCTTTTTCCGCCAACAAAGCCTTGGCGCGAATGCAATACGGGCACATTGGTGTGCTGTACATTTCTATTTTTGCCACAGGCCCATGCCTTTCAAAGGGTTGTCTTGTCTTTCACATGACGGTTCTGTCAAGATTATCAATTTCCTTATATAATTTAAAATTCCCATCAAACAACAATCCTTTTCAAGAATTATTTTTAACAACACGAGCCACCGTTAAGACGTCAACACCAACGGCTCCTGCCCGTTTTAAAACTTTTGCCGTGGCGTTAACCGTGGCCCCAGTTGTATATACATCATCAATCAATAAAATTCGTTTGTTTTTCATAAAGGATCTGTGTTTTGGCTTAATGCGAAAAGCTCCATTGACGTTTTTTTTCCTAGCCGTCATCCCCAAATGTCCTTGGCTTTTTGTTTTTCGGTGACGGACCAAGGCATCAACAAAAACAGGTTTCCCTGTTATTTTTGACAACGCCAAGGCCAACATAGCCGATTGATTATAACGTCGTGACAACAAACGTGTCCAATGCAACGGCACAGGAATGATGACATCACACGATTGCATTAAATCGCCACTGGCGACTTTCATCCATTTCCCCAGCAATTGAGCCATATCGGTAGCATCGGCATGTTTAAAAGCCAATATGAAATCCTTGGAAGTCGCATTGTATTCAACCGCGCTACGCGCGCGGTCGAAGGCGGGCGGATGGCTTATGCATCGGCCACACAAAGTTTGCTCGGGAATTTCATATTCAAAGGGATGTCCACATGCATTGCAGCACGGTTCGCCCAGAAACGTTACCGTCCCCCAACAATCACCACAAAGCGCGTGAGGTTCCGGTAACACAACGCCGCACCCACAACAGGTGGGTGGCAAAATTTGGTCTAGCACCCAACGAGCGGCTTTTCGGGTATCCGGTTTATTCACAAAAATAGCTCCCTAAACACACAGGCACTTTAACAAGACTTTGGCTTGTGTCATATAGAAGGTATGTCGACACAAAATGCCATGAATATATTCGATCGCCAGGCCGTGCGTCAGCACCGTGACCGCGCGGCCACCGCCATCCAAGACTTTGATTTCTTGTTTATGGAAGTCGCAGACCGATTGACCGAACGTTTAGATGATGTCAAACGTAGCTTTCCCTTGGCCTTGGACATTGGCTGTCATGGTGGGGACATTGCCCGTACTTTGAACGGACGAGGCGGCATTGAAACAGTATTACAATGCGACATTTCCCCGGAAATGGCAAAAACAGCAGGCGGATTGGCCTTTGCCGCCGACGAAGAGTTCTTGCCCGTCAAAGATCAATGCTTGGATTTGGTTCTTTCCAATTTATCTATGCATTGGGTGAATGATTTGCCGGGCGTTTTCGTGCAAATCCGAAAGGCATTGAAACCCGATGGGTTCTTTATGGCCACCATGTTGGGCGAGCGGACCTTGCATGAATTACGAGAATCTTTGATGGTTGGAGAAACTGAAATCGAAGGTGGATTAAGTCCCCGCGTATCACCCTATGCCACCGTCCAAGACATCGGCGGGTTATTGCAACGCGCAGGTTTCACCCTGCCCGTGGTTGATATTGACACCGTCACGGTTTCTTACCTTGATATTTTCAAGCTAATGCATGATCTGCGTGGGATGGGCGAAACCGGAGCCGTTGCGCAACGGCGTAAAAATTTTAGCCGCAAAGACACCATGATGCGCGCCGCCGAACATTACATGAAAACCTTTACCGGCATTGGCGACGTTGGCAAAGACCGCATCCCCGCAACCTTTGACATTATTTTCATCACCGCGTGGTCCCCGCACCCAGACCAACCCACCGCTGCCAAACCCGGCAGCGCCGACAAAAGCCTGATTGACGTATTCAACGAAACGTAACGCACCACCTGTATATTGACCCAATGGCCACTGCGTAAATTACCGACTTGAATGCAAAGCGTCATTTCATTAGGGTGCCTTTATGAAATTTGAAACACCCCTTATTCGTGGTAAGTTGGTCAAACGATACAAACGTTTTTTAACGGATGTCGAACTTGGCAATGGCGAAATCGTCACCGCCCATTGCGCCAATTCCGGATCCATGCTGTCGCTTAATGAACCTGGCTCAACGGTATGGCTAAGCCCGGCTAATAACCCCAAACGAAAATTAAAATATACTTGGGAATTGATCCAAATTGGCGAGACTTTAATTGGTGTGAACACCCAACATCCTAATTTATTGGTTAGCGAGGCCATAGAAGCCGACAAAATACCTGAACTTTGCGGGTATGAAACACTGCGCCGAGAAGTCAAATATGGTGAAAATTCACGCATTGATATTTTGTTGGAATCAAACGATCGGCCTAAATGTTACGTCGAAGTCAAAAACACCACCATGCGGCGAGATTTGAATCCGGGTGCGCCTTGCGAATTTCCAGATGCCATCACCGCACGCGGGTCCAAACATTTGGTCGAACTTTCAAATATGGTTAAACAAGGCCATCGCGCGGTGATGTTTTATTTGGTGCAACGTAATGATGGCACGGCTTTTACCATTGCCGACGACATTGACCCCACCTATGCAAAACATTTAACCCAAGCCATTGAAACGGGCGTTGAAATTATGGCTTATACTTGCCATATTTCTCCCCAAGAAATCATTGTTTCTGACCCGGTTGAGGTAAGGCTTTGATTTTTCTGAACCCATGCCATAAAATTTATAAAAACAGAACGGGTAGAATATGAACGACACACGCACCATTAAAATTCACGGCGTTGAAGGCTTTGACGGTATGCGCAAGGCCGGGCGATTGGCTGCTGAAACGTTGGACATGATTGCCGAACACGTGGTGCCCGGTATCACCACCGAAGCCTTAAATACATTGTGCCATGATTTTACCGTTGCGCATGGTGCCCAACCAGCACCGTTGAATTATCGAGGCTTTCCCAAATCTATCTGCACATCGGTCAATCATGTGGTTTGTCACGGTATTCCCGGCGATAAAGTTCTGGTCAATGGCGACATCATTAATATCGACGTAACCCCCATTTTAGATGGATGGTTTGGGGATACTTCACGCATGTTTTTTGTCGGTGACAAAGTATCGGTCAAGGCCAAACGTTTAATCGATGTCACATTTGAAGCCATGTGGCGCGGTATCCGCACCGTCAAACCGGGGTCAACTTTGGGCGATATAGGGCATGCTATTCAAACATATGCTGAATCTAACCGGTGTTCCGTTGTGCGCGATTTTTGCGGGCACGGTTTGGGACAAGTTTTTCACGACGCGCCTAACATCATGCATTTCGGGGCCAAAGGTAAAGGCGCCGTGTTACAAGAAGGCATGATTTTTACCATTGAACCAATGCTGAATTTGGGCCGTTTTGATGTCAAAATTCTCAACGACGGTTGGACTGCCGTGACCAAGGACAGATCCTTGTCTGCTCAGTTTGAACATTCATTGGGCGTCACCGCCGATGGCTTTGAAGTTTTCACACAGTCTCCCAAGGGCTTAGACCAGCCCCCTTACGTTTAAATTTCAAAGGGGGCCACATGACAGAAACAAAACCCGCAACCAGCAACACGGATAGGCCGCATTATTCAGGTCACCGCCAACGATTGCGGGATCGTTTTTTGAAATCCAGCAATAATTTGGCCGATTATGAATTAATTGAACTGTTATTATTTGCCGCCATGCCGCGCCGAGATGTTAAACCGATTGCCAAGGAATTGTTGAAAACCTTTGGTTCTTTTGCCGGGGTTTTAAATGCCGATGTCGAAGCCTTGGTCCGCGTTAACGGCGTTGGCACCACAGCTGCGGTTAGCATGCTGGCGGTGCGCGAAGCCGCCGTGCGTTTATTACAAGATGAAGTGATGAACCAGCCCATATTAAGCAACTGGCAAAGTTTAATGGATTATTGCCGCGCCGCCATGGGGCACGGCAAGGTAGAACAATTTCGGATACTTTTTTTAAACCGCAAGAACATGTTGATAGCAGATGAATTACAACAACAAGGCACCGTGGACCAAACACCTGTTTATCCCCGCGAAGTCATCAAGCGCGCCTTAGAATTGGGGGCCAGCGCCTTGATCTTGGTCCACAACCACCCATCGGGTGATCCCAAGCCCAGCCGCGACGATATTGAAATCACTAAACATCTTCAAGCTGCTGGTGAAAAGCTTGGAATCAATTTGCACGATCACATCGTGGTCAGCAAAAATGGAAATACTTCGTTTAAAACGTTGGGGTTGTTGTGAAGGGCTATAAATTTTAAAGCGACATGAACCCTTAACCGTGTCTTTGCACAGGTACTAAATTTTTTCTTGATGTGAATTTCAACATCGCGACCAAGCTTGTTCATCATGATCACCAACCGTTCCATTGAAACACCGTTGATCCTGCCACTCATAAGGGCTGAAATTTTTGGTTATTTGTTCTCTCATAATTGAGCGGTTTTTTCTTGAGTTAAATGGCGATGCTTAATGATGCTGGTAATGCTATGTGCCAATTTTGCCTTGGCCATCATTTCATCGGCGTTCGCAAAGCCAATAGCCTCAAATATATTGCTTACAGCTTCGCCAGTCTCAACATTGTGTTTATTTTTTATAGAGTTCATTTTCTTGTTTTCCTTGGTTGATCTATGCTTGCGAAATGGTCTTCAGCTTTTTTTAAACGCGCCTTTATCAGTTTAAGGTCACGTTTAGGCGTCTCTTTTCCATTTTTTGATTTTTTTTTGAAAACATGAAGAATGTAAATAATATCTCCGAGTTTAGCCGTATACATGGCCCTAAAGATATCGGAATCAAAATCTTCACAAATCTCAAAAACCGTTGGTGAAATATCTGTCATGGGCTTAGCTGCAGGACACTTATCACCATTTTGCGCAACGTATATTGCATAACCAATATTTTCTTTTACAGCGCTCGGCAACGCACTCAGAACCCACCCCCAAGCGGTTAAAATGAGGACGTTTTTTTTGCTAAATGCACCTATGGCCAGCGCTTTTCTGCTGGAACGACGATCAATATACGATAAACAATAATCCAAGCGTCCCTGCTGGCTACAAAAAAGCCAGCCAGCCGCCGACGCCGATCATCAAGGTTCCCGCGATGCGATTTAACAGCCTAACGTTGCCAGTGTTTTGCAAAAAGACTCGCAACGTTTTACCGCCCAACGCATAAATCAACATACAGGCGAATTCCATAGCCAAGATCAACGCCACCATCGCCCCCAATTGTGGTGCTATGAGCTGATCCATGTTGATAAACGGTGGCAACAACGAAATCATAAAGGCCCAAGCCTTAGGATTAGAAATGGCCGTAACAAAACCTTGGACAGCCAATTCAATACGGTTCGGACGGGTTGGCATTTGCGTTTCAAGGTCAATCGCCATACGGCCCTTAGACATCCACATTTGCACCCCAATAAAGGCCAAATAACCGCCGCCGATGTATTTAATGAATATGAAAATATCGGGGTATTTAACGACCAAGGCCGCAACCCCCAACACCGCCGCCGCCGCGACCAAGCCCACGCCCAAAAGTTCGCCCGTCATCATCCAAAGTGTGGTGCGGATGCCAAACGTCATGCCCATAGTCAAGGCCAACGTCATGCACAATCCCGGCGTAATGGACACAAAAAAGAACGTGGGGATAAAAAGCGATAGTGCGACCATGTCCGTCATATGTTTTGTCACTTTATAAAGTGGTGTACTTTGATGTCCTCTTGTAGCTTTTTCCTTTCGTCGTGCCTATAAATGATTTGTTGACGGATACAGCCCTTGGCCTCTTAAATACATTCATGAATGATCCCGCCTCCCCACGCCACCAACCTGTACGTATAGTGATCGCGCTACGTGTTTTTCTGCCGTTCGCAATGGGGTATTTTTTATCCTATTTGTACCGCACGGTTAATGCGGTGATCGCGCCGGATTTAATCCATGATTTAGGCCTTGATGCATCCACCTTGGGGCTTTTGACATCGGCTTATTTTTTAACGTTCGCAGCCTTTCAATTGCCATTGGGCATGTTGTTAGATCATTACGGTCCGCGCAAAATAGAAGCTTCGTTATTGGTGTTTGCTGGTATTGGTGCGATATTTTTCGCCATGGCGCCAAACGTTCCCATGTTGATCATTGCCCGAGGGCTGATTGGATTTGGTGTTTCAGCCTGTTTAATGGCGGCCTTTAAAGCCTATGTCATGTGGTTTCCCAAAGACCGTTTGCCGTTAATCAATGGTTTTCAAATGATGTCGGGGGGGCTTGGGGCTTTGGCCGCAACACAGCCGGTTGAATTTTTGCTAGGCTTTACCGATTGGCGTGGCGTGTTTTACATCTTGGGGGCTTTGACCTTTGTTGCGGCACTGTTCATTTTTTTCGTCGTTCCCGAACATGGTGGCGGTCGCCACCCCGACAGCAAGCTTAAAGACGCTTGGTCCGGTGTCGCAGACGTTTTTACCAGCCCCTTGTTTTGGCGCGTGGCTCCGTCATGCGTATTATCCCAAGCCGTATTTTCATCCATCCAAGGATTGTGGTCGGGACCATGGATGCGCGATGTTGGTGGGTTAGACCGTTTGACCATCGCCCATAACCTATTTTGGGTTGCTAGCGCCATGATATGTGGGTTTTTAGCTTGGGGTATGTTGGCCGATCGTTTGCACCGTAAATATAACGTCCGCCCCATGAACGTTGCCATCATTGGCATGACCGGGTTTATGATTATTCAAATTTTCATTGCCACGCAATGGGTTGCTGAACATCCCACATTAATTTTGATAACATGGATGGCCTTTGGTTTTTTTGCCACGTCGGGAATTTTGCCGTATGCAGCGTTATCCCAAGCTTTTCCCAAAGCCTTGGCCGGACGGGTCAACACGGGCTTGAATTTATTGGTGTTTGTTTTGGCTTTCATCGGCCAATGGGTGATCGGTTTGATCATCGATTTATGGCCACAAACAGCAACAGGAGGCTATGCGGCTCAAGGCTACCAAGCCGCCTTTTATCTTTTATTAGGATTACAAATTCTGGCCTTGGTTTGGTATCTTACACGCCGTTCTATCCGCATATGAAAAAGGCGAACCAAAGTCTTTTCTTTCGTGCAGTTTTCGTTATGATCCGATTCAAATTTAACGGAGAAGCACCCTATGATTCCGCGTTATTCGCGACCCGAAATGACCCAAATATGGGAACCCGCCAACAAATTTCGCATTTGGTTTGAAATCGAAGCCCATGCCTGCGATGCCCAAGCTTCGCTAGGCGTGATTCCGGCTGAGGCCGCCAAAGCGGTATGGGAAAATGGCCAAAAACCTTATACCGCTGAACGCATTGCTCGTATTGATGAGATTGAGCTGGCAACCAAACACGACATGATCGCGTTTTTGACAGAACTTGCCGAACACGTTGGCGAAGAAGCCCGTTTTGTTCACCAAGGCATGACCAGTTCGGACGTATTGGACACGTGCTTGGCCGTGCAAATGACCCAAGCCGCCGACATTTTATTGGATAACCTAGACGAATTGCTAGTCGCGCTTAAAAATCGCGCTATGGAAACCAAGCACATGGCATGCATCGGGCGCAGCCACGGCATCCACGCGGAACCCACCACCATGGGGCTAAAATTCGCTCGTTTTTATGCGGAATTTGCTCGTGGTCGTGAACGATTAATAGCGGCGCGCAAAGACATTGCGACTTGTGCTATTTCAGGGGCCGTTGGCACCTTTGCCAATATTGACCCGCGCGTCGAAGAACATGTGGCGGAAAAATTAGGCCTTACGCCGGAACCCGTTTCCACCCAAGTCATTCCCCGTGATCGACATGCGGCTTTCTTTTCGACCTTGGGCGTGATTGCATCCAGCATGGAAAATATAGCTACCGAAATTCGCCATTTGCAACGCACCGAAGTGCGCGAAGCCCAAGAATATTTTGCTCCCGGTCAAAAGGGCAGTTCGGCTATGCCGCACAAACGCAATCCAATCTTGACGGAAAACTTGACCGGCATGGCGCGCATTGTGCGCATGGCCGTAACCCCCGCATTGGAAAACGTAGCGTTGTGGCATGAACGCGATATTTCGCATTCTTCTGTTGAACGCATGATTGCCCCCGATTCCACAATCACCCTGAATTTCGCCCTTAAACGGTTGACAGGTACAGTGGCCAAATTGGTGGTGTACCCTGACAATATGATGGATCAGCTCAATAATTTTGGCGGCATCCACGATGCTCAACGGGTGTTGTTGTTTTTAACCCAAAATGATGTGTCACGCGAAGACGCCTATAAAATTGTTCAACGCAATGCCATGCTGGTGTGGAAAAGCTTTGGTATTGATCCTGATAATCCAGATTCAACTCCCGAACTCAATGATATTGAAGCCGGTGCCACCCAACACGACAACCGCTTGTTTTATTTCTTGTCCCATGATGAAGACCTTAAAAAAGCGTTGAGCGTCGCAGACCTAGAAAATCTGTTGAATGAAGATTCCATTGATTATCATACCAAACGCGTGGACGTTATTTTCAAGCGCGTATTCGGAGAAGCCTAAGCCATGCATGAACGCATATTGATTATCGATTTTGGATCTCAGGTCACTCAATTGATTGCGCGGCGTGTGCGCGAAAGCGGTGTGTATTCGGAAATTCAACCTTTCAACACCGTAAGCATAGATTCCATCAAAGCCTTTAACCCCAAGGGTGTGATTTTATCAGGTGGCCCGGCGTCCGTAACCGGCATCGACACCCCCCGCGCGCCCCAAGGCTTATTCGATATGGGCTTGCCGATTTTGAGCATTTGTTATGGCGAACAAACCATGTGCGAACAATTGGGCGGCAAGGTCGAAGAGTCCGATGCCCGCGAATTTGGCCGCGCCTATGTTGACGTCATTAAAGATTGTGAATTGTTCCACGGGGTTTGGAATGTTGGCGACAAAGAACAAGTATGGATGAGCCATGGCGATAAAATTGTGTCTATACCCGATGGCTTTAGTCCCGTAGCCACAACCGATGGCGCGCCATTTGCCGCCATCGCCAACGATGAAAAACATTTTTATGGCGTACAGTTCCACCCCGAAGTGGTGCACACGCCACACGGCGCAAAACTCATTGAAAACTTTACTCACCGGGTTTGTGGGTGTGCCGGCGATTGGACCATGGATAAATTCCGTGAAGAAGAAATCGCCAAAATTCGCAAGCAAGTGGGCAACGGTCGCGTGATTTGTGGATTGTCCGGCGGCGTCGATTCATCTGTCGTTGCTGTCCTTTTGCATGAAGCCATCGGCGATCAGCTCACGTGTGTTTTTGTCGATACCGGACTTATGCGCAAGGGTGAATCCGAAGAGGTCGTCACCATGTTTCGTGATAACTATAACATAAAATTGGTACATCGCGATGCGTCTGACATGTTCTTGACCAAGCTTGATGGCGTGTCTGATCCAGAAACCAAACGCAAAATAATCGGCGCCACCTTTATTGATGTATTTGAAGAAGAAGCCCAAAACGTTGGCGGGGCCGATTTTTTGGCCCAAGGTACTTTGTATCCCGACGTCATTGAATCGGTCAGCTTCACAGGTGGGCCTTCGGTGACTATTAAGTCCCATCACAATGTTGGTGGATTGCCCGAACGCATGAACATGCAATTGGTTGAACCGTTGCGTGAATTGTTCAAAGACGAAGTTCGTATTTTAGGCCAGGAATTGGGATTGCCCGAACGTTTTGTCGGTCGCCACCCGTTCCCCGGCCCGGGTCTTGCCATTCGTTTGCCGGGCGGTATTTCGGCAGAAAAATTGGAAATCTTGCGCAATGCAGATGCGGTGTATCTGGAAGAAATTCGAAATGCTGGACTTTACGATGCCATATGGCAAGCCTTTGCCGTGTTGTTGCCCGTGCAAACCGTGGGCGTAATGGGCGATGCTAGGACTTATGATTTTGTTTGTGCTTTGCGGGCCGTCACGTCGACCGATGGCATGACGGCCGATTTCTATCACTTTGATATGGAATTTTTAGGCCGTGTGAGCAACCGTATCATCAACGAAGTCAAGGGCATCAACCGGGTGACGTATGACATCACATCAAAACCGCCGGGAACGATTGAGTGGGAATAGTCATGTGTTCTGAGGCAAGCTATTTTCAACTTTATGAGACTGCTTGCCCCCTATAGGGTTTACGTTAGGCCGTTCACTGGCCCCCGACACTGCCAAGAAATTTACGCAACAGTTGATTAAGTGATCTATTTTCCTTTTCGCTTAGACCTTCAACAAGGCTTAACTGCGTCGCGACATGTGCCTTGACCAGTTGATCAATTCGGTTTGTCATGGTTCCAGATGTCACCATCGTCGAAGAAATCAGATCACCCGGCGAAAGGCTGTATGGCACACCAGCACGGCGTAAAATTGCCCGCACATCAAAGCTTTCTGGAATAAGCCCATATGCGGACCATGTTTTCCCCATTTTACGGTCAAGCGAGCACGCGATTGACTGCTTAAAGGTCAACAATGACCAAAATCGTTGTATTTGGTGCGAAAGGTGAAATATATCGTCGAAGCATCGCGAAGCTCTATCCCAAAACTTGGACGGTTTTATCAACAGCGGTGATTAAACTGTTGATGCCTATGATCTCCGAAAGACATTTTTAAAGCTTTGCGCAGAACACGGATTGTTTTACGATGGATCGTCTGAATACAAAGATAGCACACGCTGAACAGTCATAAATTTCCTAGCCAAAAGAAATTAAGCTCAAACCTACTTCACCCTATACATCAGAAAAGATTGAAGTTTTTTATTTACTCTGGTATTTTGAAGGCGCCATTTATGGTCTCTAAACTTTGAGGTGTTGCAATAATTATGATTAAAATTTTTATTGGTTATGATCCCCGCGAAGCCGTTGCTTATAACGTTTTATGTCACAGCATCAATACTCGTGCTAGCACACCGGTATCTATAGTTCCCCTTGCCTTGTCGCAACTCGGAGAGTTAATGAGACGCGAACGAGACCCCTTGCAATCCACAGATTTTTCTTTTTCTCGGTTTTTAACACCTTATTTAACTGGCTTTGACGGTTGGGCAATTTTTATGGATTGCGACATGTTGGTTTTAGATGACATTGCCAACCTTTGGGCGTTGCGTGATGACAAGTACGCCGTTATGTGCGTAAAGCACGATCATGTTCCAAAGGAAGACATTAAATTTTTAGGGGCCGTGCAAACAAAATACGAAAAGAAAAACTGGTCCAGCGTCATGTTGTTTAATGCTACAAAGTGCAAAGCATTAACGCCTAAATACGTAAACGAGGCCACGGGTCTTGATTTACATCGTTTTAACTGGCTAGAAAACGAAGATCTTATCGGGGAAATACCCCATCGTTGGAACCACCTTGTGGATTATGATCCCAATGTCCCGGTTAAAAACATATCCAATCTTCACTACACTTTGGGTGGCCCTTATTTTAAAGAATACAGATCGTGTGGTTATGCCCATGAATGGTTAGATGAGCGCGATAAAATGCTTTTTGCTGGTTAATCGTCAAATGAATAGAACCGAAAGACGTCGCCAAAAAAAAGCTGCCAAAGCATCAGGATCAACTCAGTCGTCACCTCAACACTTAGCCTCGATACAAAACTTGTTAAACCGTGCCGTTGAGCTTCACAATACTGGCAATGTTGAAGCTGCAAAAAAACACTATCAGCAAGTCTTGAAAATTGATCCCAAGCAACCCATAGCATTGCATTATCTGGGCCTTGCCTTACATCAATTGGGGCAATTCAAACAAGCGATTAAATGTTTTGTTAGGGCCATAGAACTCACCCCAAAAGATCACGAAATCTATAGAAACATAGCGCTAACTTACCAAACTCTAGGAGACACTCAAAAAGCAGAAGACTGTCTACATCAAGCGCTCGATTTAAACCCCAATTATGCATTGGCTTATTTAAACTTGGGAATTCTTTATAAAAATACCCAACGTGTTGAACAATCTGAACAGAGTTATAGGAAGGCGATTGCGCTTGAACCAAATGATACGGCGGCTTATTCAAATTTAGGCAATCTTTTGATGAACCTTCAACGCCTAGACGAAGCAGAAGATTGCTTTAACAAGGCAATTTCAATCGATCCTAATTACGCTTTGGGCCATTGCAATTTAGGGTTCTTGTTAACCGAAATCGGGTGTCACAAAGAGGCCGAAACAAGCTGTCGAAAGGCGGTCAGCATTGATCCCACTTCAGCTGTGGCTTTTAATAATCTTGGCTTATCCCTTCACAAACAACTTCGTATGAAGGAAGCCATAGAGGCTTTTGAAAAAGCTTTGAAACTCAAGCCAGATGAACTTGATGCCTTCACAAATTTAAGTGCTGTCCAACAAGATTTAGGCCTGTTAGAGAGCGCTGAAAAAAATCTTCAATCCGCACTTAGCATACAAAGTGATCATGCGCGTTCCCTTAAACATCTTGCCATTTTACAGCTCTTAAAGGGCGACTTTAAAAATGGTTTTATAAATTATGACTTTCGCTTGGGCGCACCCACGGATACAAAAGCCCGAACAACACTCCCCCCCAAATGGAAGGGTGAAGATTTAAACGGGAAATGTCTCGCTTTACTTGCCGAACAAGGTATTGGCGATGAAATTTTATATTCAACGTTCATTGCCGAGCTTTTAAACAAAGGGGCAAGCCTATTGATTGAATGTGATGAACGTTTGATACCCATTTACAAAAGATCTTTTTTGAACGTAACCGTTCTTGCTAAGGACTCCCCGCAAAATCAAAAATTGCGCGGCCCAAACGTTGACTATCAGATCGAATTGGGCAGTCTATGTAAATACTTGCGAACGGATTTTAAAGACTTTCCCACACCATCCGCATTTTTAAAAGCCGACTCCAAAAACAGTCAGATTTTGAAAGACCGCTACCGAAAATGGTCCAAGGGTCGCCCGGTGATCGGAATTTCTTGGCGCGGCGGAACTAAAGATTCAAACTTTAAAAAAAGCATTGATATCGAAAAATGGTTGCCCATTTTATCAAACCCGAATTACGCTTTTCTAAGTCTTCAGTATGGGGAAGTTACCGAAGAGCTGGAAAGCATCAAACAGAAAACCGGCATTGAAATTCTTCACGATCCAGAAATTGATTCCCTAAAAGATATGGATGGCTTTACAAGTCAGGTCGAAGCTGTCGACATGGTGATTTCCGCCAGCAATGTAACCGTCCACGTAGCCGGAGGATTAGGGAAACAAACATGGCTATTGCTATCATTTATCCCGCCGCTTTGGTATTGGCATTTAGACCGAGAAGATAGCCTTTGGTATCCGCGCTTGAAGCTATTTCGACAACCAAAATTTTTCGATTGGGACAGCCTCATAGATAGCGTCGCCCATGAGCTTAATCAGCTTGACCTTCCCGTGGCGTGACCAGAACAAGAAAACCACCAGGCGTGCCGCGCAGTTGATTAATTTCAAAATACTGACAAAGTTTTGGTAACCACCAAGACGATAATTCTTGGATTAAATGAGCATTTCGTCCATCCGACAAGCTTTTTATCGCGGGACCGGTATGAATGGTGAAAAAACCCATGTTTGTCGTAATTGTGGCTAAATCTTGAAGAACGGCCTCAACATATTCAGGCTCAACATGTTCCAAAACATCAATGCAACAGACCAAATCAGCAGCTACGGCTTTGCCATATTCAGGAAATGATGGATCATACGGGAAATATTGAAAATCAGTTTTTCCCAATTCATGCATTTTTTTCTGAAGATTGCATTTCCCTGCGCCATAATCGGAAATGCTTTTAAGCCCTGTTTGTTGGGCAATTTCTATAACTATCTGGGCAAATTGTATGGATGCCACGCCATAGTTGGGGTTTTCATGCAGTTTCTTTTGCTGTTCTCTATATTCCGGGGATATTGTCATTTAAACTCTCAAACCAAAGCCCCGACAACGTTATTGTTGGTAAAGCCCAAAGGCATTATCTTTTATTTTAGATCGTTTTCAAGTTTATTGATCCAGGCGTTGGCAAGCCGGGAATAACTGAATTTAAACTGAACCTCATCCTCAGGCGCCATTCAGTCCAATTGGAACATACTTAAAGCTTAACACAGGAGGCTGTTATGTTTGTTCAAAAATTACGCCACTTCGCTGCCCTATTCATTGCACTGGTTATTTTTTTCACGCTGTTGTGGGTATCGTTTTGGTTCGCCATCGGCTTAACCATTGCTTTTGCTTTTGTTTTTGTGCTGAAGGTTATTACTGAAATCAGGCCAATAAGGGCCAAGTCCTTTAAACAATTTTGCGCCCAGAATTTGTCACCATAGCACTACCAATACCGGATGAAGACGTCGCGATTTGAATCCAGCCGAAACCTTCGCATTCTTTTAAGGTGCGAAAAAAAACGGTTCCATTATCAACGGATGGAACCGCCACGTCACCGGACATAATGATCAATTCCAAAAGCAAGCGTTGTTGGGGCAAGATTTGCGACATGAATTCCTCGATACATATTGAAAAAATACATCCTATTGTAACTAAAAAAGTACGTAAAGTGGGTATTATTTTGTGTTACGGTGTGCAAATATCGCTATTCAATTTTACGCTCTAAAATTAAGGAAGAAACCCATGTCAGACAATATTTCCGCCTCGCATATCTTGTTGATGTATGATGGTTCCATGCGTTCCAGCGCCACCCGCACCAAAGACGAAGCTCAGGACTTGATCAATGATCTTAAAGCTAAGCTTGACGATGATGCGGATTTTGCAGAATTGGCCAAAGAACATTCCGATTGCCCATCAGGTAACAGCGGCGGCGACTTGGGAAGCTTTGGCAAAGGTCAAATGGTTAAAGAATTTCAAGATGCTGCTTTTGGTCTGGACGAAGGCGGCGTTAGCGACGTCGTCGAAACCGATTTTGGTTTTCACTTGATCAAACGCACAGCCTGATTATTCCTTCCACGTTCTCAGGCTTTTTTCTACTGATCTTCCGACCACGTATCCACCAACGCCCAACTTCAACAAATCCCACATGTCCGGCGGTATGTCGGCCGGTGGGGTATTGAAGATTGGCACCACCAGATAATTATTAGCAATAATAACGCCAAACATCACCATCAACAAAGGCCGCCAATTGCGTTGTAACCAGCTATCACCTTGGGCTTCGGCGACAATTATTTTTGCCGCCGATTCCAATTCCTTCAGGCCGCCGTTTAAGACAAGTTCGTTAAGCTTGGCCTTAATATCATTCGCCTGATTCTTGTCTTCAACGCTTTTGTCGACGATACCCAACAACCCGGACAACAAGGGCCCAATCAACATGGGAAGCATTTGGATTCTCCTTATTCAATGTCGTTATAAAACAAATGACGGCCAATTTCTGCGCACGCCGGACGCCCCCGAGACCACGGAGGATTCAAGTTCAAAGTATGGTAATGAGTAGCCCCGCTGGTTAGATCTTCTAAGCATCCAGATATCGCCCTTCTGGCAATCCGCACGCATGTATCAAACACCCGATGTCCAGCTTGAACAGCTGTTATTTTTTTCAAGTTTTGGTCATTTTCATTCCAGCATGAAAAGTACCAATGGGATTCCCACAAACGTCGATGTTCCTTGGCCGTTTCATAAGTACGAATAACAAATTCAGGACTTAATTTTGTTTTTGTATCTTTCATACTTATTCCCCCAACAACGATTTTTTAGCTGGCTTTGTTGCGGTTGTTTTCAAAAGACCACGATCAGTTGTCAAAATGGTTCCTGCGCGTCCACGACGCTGGCGATCCATAGCTTCTAATCTGGCTTTTTGTTCAACAGCGCTGATATCGACAACCGGTGCGGGAGCTGGTGGTGGTGGTGCCGATGGACCTGAAAATATACCGCCCATAATTCGTATTCCTTTCTGAAATAAGACATAAAAAAACCCGGGAAATAATCCCGGGCTGGCTTGGACACACGTGTCCCTCTTCGTTAAAAGGATTAATATCCTAATAAATTGGGAATGTCAAGGAATTTTTTCATTTTATTTTCATTTTTTATATATTTGTACAATTGCCAAGGGGTAAAGACCATCGAAGCTTGTAAGCCAAGCACCCTTTTTACGACCTCAACGCAAGTAAACGGGCGCCACGGCAAAGCCATACATTTAGGCTGTTGAACGATGGTTTCAACAAGGAATAGCCCCTCATTCGCGAGCCATGTCCTCAGTATATGTTCCCCTTGTAACGGCCAGACAGTGACTTGCGTATAATGTGAAAGTGGATTACACAAAACCCAACTACCTTCGTTAACATTATCTGTCACGGATGGGCATTCTATCCACACAAAGCAATGTCGAAATCCAGGACGCAGGCATTTTAACCACCTAAAATCTGTCTGCCCACTGAAGGCTACGATTGCCCTAATCTCCTTAAATTGTTGATTATTTGGCGAATCATGAAACTGTGAATTACCCATGACACAAAAGCCCTTTTTCAGACAAAACCGGCGTTAAATGGCGAAAAGCTTCTTCCCAAATGGTGACTTGTTTTGCTTCTTCTTGAAGCCTTGGGTCTGGCGGCGATTCTCGCCAGCCGAACTTTGCCATAACACGTAAATGCATATCTGAAAGCAAATTTAGATAACGTAACTTCATTACAAAACGATAAATATCATCTGGCTCACAAGGTCTTGTTGCCAGCTCACCTCTACCCGCTTGGGTGTTGCCAGACCGCCGTTCACGTTCAGCACGGATATACCAAAACCACGCTTCTTCAGCATCTACAAAAGGAATGATTGGTTTGATCGGCATGGGCTTTTGAGCAAATTTTAATTTGGGCATTTTCACCTCCTCGATACATAAATGACTATTTGTACTGCTTTTGTTCTTTTATAAGGTTATATTTTCCTGCGTCAAGGAATAATTGTCTTTTTCTTCCTAATGACTTTTGAACATCGGTGTATGATAATGTTCCCATGTTAAATCATGGAACCGTATGGAACGCCGTCGACAAACTTGCCACAGCTTACGGGCTTTCAGCCTCTGGGCTGGCACGCAAGGCTGGGCTTGATTCAACCACTTTTAATAAATCAAAGCGTATCTCACGTGATGGAAAAAAACGCTGGCCATCAACGGAAAGCATTGCCAAGATATTAATTGCCACGGGTGCAGGGCTTCAGGAATTTATGAATTATGTTGAAAATGGACAGCTTAATGTGGTCCGCAACATTCCCTTAATTGGCTTGGCCCAAGCTGGGGCAGATGGCTATTTCGATGATGCAGGTTATCCCATCGGTGGTAGCTGGGAAGAAATTTCATTTCCCGGCACAACAGATGAGCATGCTTTTGCGCTGGAAATATCAGGCGACAGCATGGAACCTGTTTTCCGTGACGGTGATATGGTGATTGTATCACCCAGCGAAAGTGTCCGTCGTGGTGACCGGGTTGTGGTCAAAACAACGAACGGCGAAGTGATGGCAAAAATATTAAAACGCCAAACGGCTCAACGCATTGAACTTAGCTCTTTCAATGCCCAACACCAAGACAGGGACTTTGCCCTTGCGGACATCGAATGGGTCGCCCGCATTTTATGGGCCGCGCAATAAGCAATCTGTGAATGCAAAACAAGCTTGGGATTAAGGCTTTGAAAGCCGCACTGAAATCAGGTTTTGGAAACTGAGCTTAAGTACCGTAATTTAAGAAACGAAACTTGGCGTAACACTCTGAGTGCTGGGTTTTGGCCGTTAACCTTGAGTGCTTAGCTTGGTGATATCCCCTGTTAAGATCAAGGGCTTTTGAGAATCATCCAGAGCGCAGGACCTTGAAAGACAAGCCTTAAGCCGAAAGGTCTTCGCCGTTTAACGCCTTGTCAATCAAGTTTGCTGTTTCCGCTATACCATAAAGCGCGATAAAGCTTCCCATGCGGGGACCTTGTTCTTGGCCCAATAAAACTTCGTAACATGCCTTAAACCACTCACGCAGGTTTTCAAAACCGTGGGCTTTGCCGACTTCGAACACTTCGGTTTGAATATCTTGGGATTCGGTCGAGACGTCCATCTGTTCCAGCTTGGCCTTTAGATCATTCAACGCACCACGTTCCGCGTCAGTTGGTGCGCGATATTTTTTCTGGGGCTTTACGAAGTCGGTATAATAATTGATTGCATATCCCACAAGGTTATCCAAAATTGGTGAATTCTCAGGGGTCGCGGCGGCTCGATACCGGGTAATAAAATGCCATAAAACCGCTTTGTCTTCGCTGTGGCAAACGCTGGCTAAATTCAACAAGATGTTAAAGCTTAAACCTTCGGCTTCCGGTTGAGGCGGATGCCCGGCATGAATGTGCCAAACCGGGCTGTTCACTTGTTCCTTGGTCTCCTGGCTTTGGTATTTCGACAGGTGCGATAAATATTCATCAATGGTTTTTGGGATCACATCAAAGAATAAACGCTTAGCGGTTTTTGGTTTTTGGAACATGAATAAATTCAAACTTTCGGGCGTGGCATATCGCAACCATTCTTCCATGCTAAGTCCGTTGCCCTTTGACTTGGAAATCTTTTCGCCATTTTCGTCCAAAAACAATTCGTACGTCAGGTTCACAGGCGGGGTGCCGCCTAATGCTTTGCAAATACGGCTCGACAAACGAACGGAATCGATCAAGTCCTTGCCCGACATTTCGTAATCAACATCCAGCGCGGTCCAACGCCCAGCCCAGTCGGCTTTCCATTGTAATTTAACGTGACCACCCGTCACCAATGTTTCCACAAATTTACCGTTTTCGTCTTTGTAAACAATGGTGCCGTTTTGGGGTTTAGTTTCAATCACGGGCACCTGCAACACTATGCCCGTTTTGGGACAGATCGGTAAAAACGGTGAATACGTGGCGCGGCGATCTTCACCCAAAGTAGGCAAAATAATATCCAATACTTTGTCATGATGAGCTAAAATTTGTAGCAACGTTTCATCTAAATGCCCGGCTTGGTATTCTTCTGTTGCGGATTTGAACGCATAATCAAACCCAAACTCATCCAAAAATGCCATTAAGCGGGCATTGTTATGATGAGCAAAACTTTCATGCGTGCCAAAAGGATCAGGAACCGCCGTCAAAGGTTTTCCCAAATGTTGGGCTAACATATCTTGGTTTGGTAAATTGTCAGGAACCTTGCGCAACCCATCCATATCATCGGAAAAAGCAAACAGTTTGGTCGGCATGCCCGTCAAAACTTCAAAGGCATTGCGAACCATGGTGGTGCGCGCAACTTCGCCAAACGTACCAATGTGCGGCAACCCCGAAGGTCCATAACCCGTTTCAAATAGCACATAGCCTTTTTCCGGCAATTTACCCTTTAATGCTTTTGCCAAATCACGGGCCTCGGCAAACGGCCATGCCTTGCCGTTTTGGGCAAGTTCTTGAATTTTGGAATCAATCATAGGGCTGGAACTGGGCATGTGTTATGAGCTCTTATTAAAATGAAGTTGGCGGCAAGGTACGGCGCAAGTGTCCCAGCGTCAATATATTGCTCAGAATATGTGCACACCCGCGCATATGAGGCTTGTACAAAAATTCAACCTAGGCATTTCAACCCTGTTTAGTTAGCAAATGAAGTGACGTAAATTCCTGGTTTTCACCATATATTAAGCAGATCCATAGTTATTTTAGATCAATACGCGGGAACAAATTCACCATATCACCAAAAGCAGAAGCCGGTTTTAAATCCCCAGCTTGAAACACGTGCTGGTGAACCTTTTGGTTCATGTTTTCACGCCCCAATACCGCCAAACCCTTGTTTGCTGTTTCAGGGACAAATGGATACAGCCCTTCGAACACCAAACGCAAGCCATCCAGAGCCACATACAAAATGCTGGCTACACGATCACGGGCATCTTCGTCTTTGATCATGGTCCAGGGCGCTTTGTCGGCCACGTATTCATTCAACGCCCGCGCTTCCGCCAAAATGGCATTTAGAACGTCTGGAATATCAGTCATTTCGTAACGGCCACACGCCTTGCCAATATTAGCCGCGACAGCCTCAGCCAATTTTTGATCGTCTGGATGAATATTTTCAGGAGCCGGAATGACGCCATCAAAACGGCTGTTGGCAAATTTAGACACCCGTGCCAACAAATTTCCAATATTATTGGCCAAATCGGATGTATAGGTTTGCAACATCAATTCCATGGAAATTTGGCTATCAACGCTGCCCCGCATATGCTTGGCTAAATAAAATCGCAAGGCATCGGCACCAAAGGTATCCATGACTTCAATAGGGTCAACAACATTGCCTAACGTTTTAGACATTTTCTGGCCGCCGGGGCCAACCCAATAGCCATGAACAACCACTTGGTTTGGTGGGGCAACATCCAACGCATGTAACATAATAGGCCAATAAATACAGTGCGTTTTGACAATATCTTTGCCAATCAAATGCATGGAATACGGCCACCAGTCATTGTATTTTTCATCGGGCCAACCGACATTGGTAATGTAATTAATTAACGCATCAAACCACACATAGGTCACGTAATCTGAATCAAATGGCAATTCCACACCCAAAGAAACACGCGTTTTAGGGCGTGAAATACAAAGGTCTTCTAACGGTTCTTTCAACATACCCAACAGTTCGGAACGATACCGCGAAGGTTGTAACCATTCAGGGTTTTGTTCAGCATAATCGCGTAACCATTCCCGATACGGCTCAATTTGCAAAAAATAATTAACTTCGTCAGTTTGTTCCAATTCAACGTTGGAATGATCCGGGCAACGACCTTCGGGAGTAAGGTCTGATTCTTTTTTAAACTGTTCACAACCGGTGCAATATTGACCGCTGTATTTCTTTTTAACGATCAAGCCTTGGTCAAACAATGTTTGTTCAATATGGGCCACCTGTTTCATATGTTCAGGCCGAGTGGTGCGCACAAACATGTCATAACTGACGCCCAAGCGGTCGAATACAGTTCTAAATTCGCCTGATTTTTGATCTAAATAATCTTGGCATTCCTGACCACTTTTTTCTGCGGCTTCTTGGTTTTTTTGGCCGTGTTCATCTGTACCTGTGGTCAACCAAGCGTCCATCCCCATCATCAAACGGCTACGTTTAAGAATATCTGCCATGACGGTGGTATGCGCATGTCCAATGTGGGGTGCGCCGTTTACATAATATATAGGGGTCGATATATAGACCTTAGACATGTGACGTTTTCATCCTTGTTCACGTATTCTCTAAATCAATTTGGAAGGTATTCTATCTGTTGGGGCACTTCAACGTAAATCATGATACACAACGTTTCTTAAGTTATTTAATGCCTGATTTTGTCATAATACTGTTGCATTAAATTGATAATAAAGACCATTTATAATGATGAGACAAAATATGAGTAATTCCCGAGGGACTTTGTTTTTAGTCGTCGGCCCAAGTGGATCTGGCAAAGACAGCTTGATTGACGGGGCCAAAAACAAATTAAACCAAGATTCAAATTTTGTGTTTCCTAGGCGTTTTATAACCCGTCCAGAAAATGCTGGCGGTGAAGATCACGTCCCTGTTACGGTTGAGCTTTTTGAAACCATGAAGCAACGGGGGAAAATGATTTTAGACTGGGAGGCCCATAACCTTAGTTATGGCATCTCAGAAACTGTTGGAAAATACCTAAGCCTTGGGCGAAATGTTGTGATAAATGTATCACGAACAGTGGTGGAAACTGCGGTCAAAGATTTGGCCCCTGTCAAAATTCTATACGTCACTGTCGATGAAAATATTTTACGCGAACGATTGACAAGCAGAGGCCGGGAAAATGCGGCTGATATTGAACGCCGCATTCAACGCGCGGGGGCATACGTCATTACGGGCGATCATGTGATCACCATCGATAATAGTAACGCCCTAGAAATGTCCATTTCTAATTTTGTATCCGCATTGACGAATTCTACGACGTCGCAAAAGAATACCGTTTAAGCTCCTCAAAAGAGGTTTTTTGGGAATATTGTTGAAACAGTGTCAGTTCGTGCAAGGTAAAATCTTTACCCGTTATTTTATCTAAGATTGGTGACAATGCGGCTATTGTCTCGGTTCGGTTCTTTTTTTCCAAGCGTTCAGTCAACGTCATGTGAAACCGAAATTCATCCAAAACATAGGGGTATCCCCATTTTTCAAGCATCTTTTTTTGGTTTTTAGATAAATCCGCCTGCATCCGCTTTCCCAGCTCCTTAGCCGTCGGCGGTGCCCGAAATTTATCGAATACTTTCACGCAATCGGCGGCTAAATCATCAAGGTCTTTGCTTCCAGCCTTTGGTCTTAACGCCAAGAAATCATCCAATACCGCCAGTTCAAGCGCAGGTATGGTGATCGGCTTACAAGACTCTGCGAATTTTTCCAAGGCTTCGTCTAAATCTTCGAACGCAACCCCTTTGCCAAGGACAAATGGCGGTTTCAAGGTGGCATGAAAACCGTAATGGGCAGGAGCCTCCGTCATGTTCGCAATAGCCTTTTGACTAAGACCGTCGACAGAAAGTCGCTTTGACGTTCGCCCTAACCACTGTGCGCCAAAGGTCCATAGAGGACTTTTAATTTTTGGACTATAATAAATTGCGTATCTGACTTTTCTCATGATAGTCACCTGTGCTCATTGTGAAAACAATAGAAACTTATTTACAATCAATAAATCCGGGAACCAACCCCCCAAACTTCGGTAACGATGGGCATATCTTCTGACAACCGAACCCTTACAAGATCAGCCCGCTTACCTGGTTTAATTTCGCCGCGATCGGTCATACCAGCCGCTTCAGCCGGGTTAATGGTTGCTGTGGCCACGGCATTCGGAAGGCTAATGCCTTGAACTTGTTTATGCATGGCGAAAATACCTTGCAAAGTTGACCCTGGAAAATAATCTGATGACAAAATATTCATGGCCCCTTTGGCCGCCAAAGTGCGTGCTGAAATGTTTCCAGAATGCGATTGACCCCGCACCACGTTTGGTGCCCCCATCAAAACATGCAGGCCGTTGTCACGCGCGGCAAGGGCGGCTTCTTCCGTGGTTGGGAATTCCGAAATACTGATGCCATTTTCCCGAGCTTCATCGACATGAGCCTGTGTTGCATCATCATGACTGGCCATAGGAAGGCTGTTTTCGCGACAAATGTTGACAATTTCATCTCGGTGGGTTTGGCTAAATTTATCAGAAATGCGTTTGTGCTTTTCAATAAAGACTTCCATTTTATCGTCAGAAAAATGGTATTTCCCTTGATAATATTCACGGTATTTGTCGATGTTTACAAATTGGCGTTGACCCGGGGCATGATCCATCAAGGACACAAGACGGACCAAAGAATGGTCGACAAATGGTCTGAACAAATCAACCACCGTTTCATAGCTAAGTTCACAGCGCATATGCAAAAAATGATCGGCACGTAAAAGCCCTTTGTCTTTGGCTTTCAAAATAGTTTCGGACATGTCTTTTAATTGCGAGAGCCGAGCTGAATTGTGCATGATATCGCCAACCGACAAAGCATCAAAAACTGTCGTGATACCAGCCCCGACAACCTGCACATCGTGAGAAACCGCTGCCGGAATTGATGGCCATTTCACGCCCGGGCGCGGCGTAAAACTTTTTTCCATGTTATCGGTGTGTAGTTCAATCAGTCCCGGCATGACGTAATCGCCTTCCATGTCCTGACTGCCCAAAACCGAAGTGTTGCCTCGATCAACAGACACGATGTGACCATGTTCGATTTCAATTGTGCCCGTAATGACTTCATTACGGGTGACGATACGAGCGTTTGTTAACGTTAACGAGCTCATGCTGCTTCCTTTTTAGATTCGATTTCATAAATACGGGTACCAACAAAATTACGGACATCTTCATCATGGAAAATGCCGACAATGGCTGCTCCGCGTTGGGTGGCTTCACAGATCATGTCCATGACAATTTGTTTGTTTTTTGAATCCAGTGAAGCCGTTGGTTCATCCAAAAGCATAACCGGATATTCAGTGATAAATCCGCGCGCAATATTTACACGTTGTTGTTCACCACCAGAAAATGTTGCGGGAGGCAACCCCCAAAGGCTTTGCGGGACACCAACGCGGTTCAATAATTCACCGGCTCGATCACGAGCATTTTTTTCGTCTTCGCCCAATACGACCAAAGGTTCCGCAACGATGTCTAAGGTTTTAACGCGAGGAATCGCGCGGAGAAATTGTGATACGTATCCCATTGTCGATTTACGAACGTCTAGAATTTGTTGCGGTTGCGCCTGGCTCATATCAACCCACTGGTTTTTGTGATCGATCAATAGCGAACCTTTGTTAATGAGATAATTTCCATATAACGCGCGCATTAATGTTGACTTACCAGACCCAGATGGCCCATGCAAAACAACGCATTCGCCTTTGTCTACTGTTAAATCAAGGTTTTCAAAAACCGGAATCATTTGTTCACCTTGGTTATGCATGATGAACGTTTTGCACAACCCTTTGGCGACGATCATTGACGAATTATCTTTTGCTTTGATGGTGTTCATTAAATCACCCCTATGGCTGTAAAATCGAAGATACGAGCAATTGTGTATAAGCATGTTGAGGGTCATCTAGGACCTGGTCCGTCAGGCCTTGTTCAATTACCCGGCCGTTTTTCATCACCATCAACCTATGGGCCAACAATCGTGCAACTGCCAAATCGTGGGTCACGACAATGGCGCTTAATCCCAAACGTGCAACCAAGCCACGCAACAAATCTAACAATCTCGCCTGGACAGAAACATCCAATCCACCCGTTGGCTCATCCATAAACACAAGTCTAGGGTTAGTCACCAAATTGCGTGCAATCTGCAACCGTTGTTGCATTCCGCCAGAAAAGGTTGATGGCAAGTGAGCAATTCGGTTTTTGTCAATTTCAACTTTTTCCAGCCAAGCTGTTGCTTCGGACCGTATTTCTCCGTAATGACGCGCACCAACAGCCATCAATCTCTCGCCAACATTTGCCCCGGCGCTGACGCCCAACCTCAATCCATCTCGCGGGTTTTGGCGCACCAAGCCCCAATCCGTCCGCATTAACAAACGACGTTCGGCTTCGCTCATAAGGAAAAGATCCTTGGCCCCATCTACACGAGTGTCATATATAATGTGACCGTTGGTTGGCGCATGTTGTGCCGACAAACAATTCAACAACGTGGTTTTACCTGAGCCAGACTCGCCGACGATACCAAGGACTTCCCCCGGCCAGAGATCAAACGAAACGTCTGTGCAACCGATTTGGTCACCGTAATTTTTTTCTAAATTCTGAACGCTAAGAATTGGCGATGATGTGTTCATAAGTGGCTCTTTTATTCTGCGGCGAGGGCGGTGCCCATCGGTCCAATATGACCTTGTCGGCGGCGTTTTTCACAATAATCCGTATCTGAACACACAAACATGCGTTCGCCTTCGTCATTCATGACGACTTCGTCGAGGTAACTTTTTTCCGAACTGCACAACGCGCAATTTTCTTCCCATTGCTGAATTTCAAAAGGATGATCTTCGAAATCCAAACTGGTGACTTTGGTGTACGGCGGAATGGCATAAATTCGCTTTTCGCGCCCGGCGCCAAACAATTGCAAAGACGGCATATTATCCATTTTCGGATTATCAAATTTTGGAATGGGCGAAGGCGCCATCAAATAGCGATCGTTAACTAAGACAGGATAATCATATGATGTTGCTATCCGACCAAAGCGGGAGATATCTTCGTATAACTTCACGTGCATGAGACCATATTCAGCCAACGCATGCATTTTGCGGGTTTGTTTTTCGCGTGCTTCTAGCCAGCGCAAGGGTTCCGGAATTGGCACCTGGTAAATCATTATTTGTTTTTCGTTCAGGCGTTGCTCGGGAATCCGATGTCGTGTTTGTATCAACGAAGCTTCACTCGTTTTCTCGGTGGTTTTGACCCCTGTGGTCCGAGCAAAAAAGCGGCGAATGGAAACCGCGTTTGTGGTGTCATCAGCGCCTTGGTCAATGACTTTTAAAATGTCATTTTTTCCAATAACGCTGGCGGTGACTTGAATACCGCCCGTGCCCCAACCATACGGCAAGGGCATTTCCCGAGAACCGAAGGGAACTTGGTAACCTGGTATGGCAATTGCCTTTATAATTGCCCGACGAATCATCCGTTTCGTTTGCTCATCTATGTAAGCAAAGTTATACCCTTGTTGCACATCATTCATGGTTACACTCCACCGGTTTTACGAACTTCTTGCTCTTTGCCACTATGTTCTGCACGAAGATTGCGCACCATTTCTAATTCACCTTGGAAATCAACATAATGGGGTAATTTCAAATGCTGGACAAAACCAGAAGATTCAACGTTGTCGGAATGATACATAATGAATTCTTCGTCTTGTGCAGGTCCGACTACGGTTTCACCTAATTCTTTTGCTCGAAGCGCACGATCAACCAAAGCCATCGCCATAACTTTTCGTTCCGAATGCCCAAAAGCCAATCCATAGCCACGGGTGAATTGTGGAGGCTTAACGCTTGAGCCTTTAAATTGATTGATCAATTCACATTCCGTCACAGCGATTTCGCCAATGATGATGGGAAAGCCAAGGTCTTCGGGAATAATTTCAACTTCGACTTCGCCCATTCGAATTTCGCCGGCGAACGGATGGTTATTGCCATACCCACGTTGCGTAGAATACCCCATGGCTAACAGAAATCCTTCATCTCCACGAGCCAGATTTTGCAGCCGCGAAGCTCGATCTGTTGGAAAGTCTAAGGGCTCACGCGTGATGTCAGAAACCGCGTCATCTTCAGCGTCTGGATGTTCCTGTTCGATCATGTCATCCCGATTTAAAATGGATGTCACGCGCGGCATATTTTCTGGCAATTCACAACCTTCATCGCCGGGCAGCGGTTCTATTTTCGTTTCATCCAGCAAAGAAAAATCAAGAAGCCGGTGCGTGTAATCAAAAGTCGGGCCTAAGACTTGCCCTCCGGGAAGATCTTTGTACGTTGCTGAAATTCTGCGTTTTACTTGCATGGACCCTGTGTCAATGGGTTGAGTCATTGCAAAGCGCGACAGCGTCGTTCTAAAAGCTCGCAACAAAAATATAGCTTCGATCAAATCGCCGCGCGCTTGCTTAATTGCCAAGGCTGCTAGATCTTGATCATACAATGATCCTTCGGCCATAACGCGATCAACGGCTAAGGTCATTTGCGATTTAATTTGAGCGATGCTCAGTTCCCGCGCCGTTACGTCACCGCGCCGTTCTTCGGCAAGATATTGATGAGCATTTTCAATGGCCCGTTCTCCGCCTTTTACTGCGACATACATATCTACACCTCTACTTTTGTCGTCCGTGGCAAACAAACCATTTGTTCATTTGCGGTCAAAATCAAATCCACGCCACGGGGGAAAAGCCCATGATTTTCATGAACGCAATTCCAAAATTGTTCGGGTAAGCCATCCACATTCAACAAGGATGAATTTTTAATGCCCGGCCCTGACAACTTGACACCGTCTTCATTTGACAATCCATCCACTTGTATAATTAACGTTGCCGATAAATCAGGCCGTTCGTCGCATCCTTCGTAAAAACGTTTAAACGAAGTCATTTCAGAAGGATTTGAAAGCAATGCCGTTTTAGCTTCTTTAGAATCCGTAGTTATGGGACACCCACAATGGAACCGTAAAAAGTTTACGGTCTCACCACTGACGGCTATTTCAGTATCCATCCACAAAGGGGTTTCGAAATCTACAAGACTTAGGCATATGGATGCTGTGGCTTTGTTAAGTGGACTTGGGGCATCATCAAGCCCGTTTACGGTTACAATTTTCCCAGGGTGAGACATGGCATCCAAAACGTTGCGGAACACACTTTGTGCATCGTCAATGGGGTCTTGAAAACCAGCCACAGGAATATCTGTATTTTTTGATTCTATTATCATAACGTTTAATCTTCTCCACGAACCATGGTGAAAAAGTCCACCCTGGTTGTCGCTACCTTTTTTGCGGTGTCTTTTCTTTTTTTATTCATTTCCAATTGCAACGGTGCGATTAATTGATTTTGCAGTTCCATTCGGTGGGTGGCATTTTGTAATAACGCATCAAATACCGCACACAGCTCTGCATGGCGCAAATTTCGACCCGCAACATAAGATTGCCCCATATACCCGTCTTCGGTACGGACGACACAACGCGTTATGGTCATTTCTCCTAAATTAAAACGAGCCCCCTCGCCTCCGGCACGCGCACGGACCATTGCCATGCCTAATTCCGGGCTTCGCAAAAAATTGTACTTAGGCTTATTAGGGAAATCAGCCCACACCTTTTCCAAGATAGGCAATGCGCCTCGAGCCAGAACGCCCATCCACATTTGACGATCTTTTATTTTAAAAGATTCGATACCTGTCTCAGTTACATTATCAAGCTCTGCCGTCATCACTATACCAATTCAATATTTGTCTAGACATCTATATATACGTATGTATACTTATTACTCTCTCAAAGCTATCTTCGTCAAAGTGGTTTTCGTGAATTATTTATGACGGTCATAAGGTCTTGTCACAATGCAACAAATTGAACGATCAAGCGGTGTATCTCTCTGGCGTCAAATCCACGATCAATTAAAGTCAGAAATCCTTAGCGGCATTATTAAGCCCGGTGGAAAACTTGAAACAGAAGCAAACCTATCCTCTCGCTTTGCCGTCAACAGACACACAATTCGCCGCGCAATTTCTTGCCTTTCTGAAAGCGGATTGGTAGAAGCGCGTCAAGGATACGGTACGTTTGTTCCGGAATCTGTCGTTGATTACGCGGTTCACAAACGAACCCGTTTCAATGAAGTCATTGGCGCGCAAAGTCGAACGGCGAAAACATCTTTGATCGCGGCCACTACGATAGCCAGCCGTGCAAATGTTGCTAAAGCTTTGGCGATACGCAAAGGCACTCGCGTACTTTGCATTCGCACAATTGGCGAGGCTGACGGAAGACGGATGAGCCTTGCGGATCATTACTTTGAAGCCAAACGCTTTAAAGGACTTGAAGATTTTTTTCAAACGACAGGCTCTATATCCAAAGCCTTGGCAATGTGTGGTATCATGGATTATAGCCGCAAAACCACCCGCGTTACAGCCAGCCTTGCCTCTGCTCGTGATGCTGAACTTTTGGCTCAACCCACTTCTAGGCCTGTATTGTTGAGCGAAAGCATTAACATCACCCCAGACGGCCAGCCCTTGGAATATGGTCGTACTTTGTTTGCTGGCGATCGCGTTCAAATGGTCTTTGAATCCTAATAGAAACATATCTATATAACCATTTTGCGCAATCTTTGAGAAATGACATCAAGCGCGCTTACGCAGATAATAATAATAATCATGATGGCCGACGTTTCTGCGTAATAAAACCCGCGAATGTATTCCCATAACAACATGCCTACACCGCCTGCACCAACAATGCCCAACACCGTGGCTGAACGTACATTCGATTCGAAACGGTATAACGAAAATGAAATCCATAAAGGCAAGACTTGGGGAATGACTCCAAAAATAACTTCTTGCAATGGGCTGGCGCCGGCGGCCCGTACACCTTCTACCGGATGTGGGTCGATGGCTTCGACAGCTTCGGAAAACAATTTAGCCAAAATGCCCGTGGTATGAACCCACAATGCCAAAACGCCGGCGAATGGGCCAAGGCCCACAGCAACAACAAACAACATGGCAAACACCATTTCATTAATGGCACGAGCCGCATCCATTAATCGACGAACAGGCTGTGATATCCACCAAGGTGCAATATTTTCAGACGATAAAATACCAAAAGGAATTGCCGTTAAAACCGCAAGGGCGGTACCCCAAATGGCAATTTGAATGGTTACAATCATTTCTTCAACGAACATTTTCCATTCAGTAAAATTAGGAGGAAAGAATTCAGCAGCGTAATTCGCCATATTTCCGCTGTCTGTAATCAATGTCATCGGGCGCATATCAGCGCCTTCCCATGACGCCATTAACAAAGCAAACGCTATGCCCCACATGAACAGACTGCCGATGGTTCGTTTCATGTTACGAGGTGGCAAGGCAATTGATTCTTCAAATGTTTTTTGTGCGGCATTCATGGGAAAATCTTTTCAAAAAAAGGAATAAAAAAAGGACGCCAAGGCCAAGCCCTAGCGTCCAATTCTTTGTGCGTATTATTTGTGTTTTACAAGCACGTCAAGTTCAGCCAATTGACTGTCAATTTTCTTAACTTCGCTAGCTTTAGCAGAAGCAGACAAGTTTGCATTGCTTTCGGCTTTGATTTTGTTTTTGAACAACGCCAATTGACGAATTGGGTACAATTGAGTGTTGTTGCTTTCCATAAAGTAACCTTGACCATCGCTGATGCCGCGCAAAACGCTAATCGCATGAGCAGTATCACCCAAACGGCCATAACCTAGGAAGAAAGCTTTGATTTTTGATTTCAATTCCTTGGACATATCTTTGCGATAAACCATTGGATCAGAAGGGATCAAAGGAGAAGTCCAGATGATCTTAACTTTAGCAGCGGCTTTTGGGTTACGAAGTTTTGTTTGACCAACCATTTCAGAATTGTTGGCTGCAACGTCAACTTGGTTATTAGCAACAGCCATGATGTTTGTTTCATGGCTTGCGTTACGGACGGTCTTGTAACATTTTTTAGGATCAACATTGTTTTTTGCAAAAACATAATAGCTAGGAACCAAAAAACCAGAAGTTGAATTTGGATCACCGATACCAAAGTTCAAAGACTTGTCGCATTTGAAAATGTCAGCAAGCTTGTTGATGTTGGTGTTTTTTACATTGGTAATAATGTGGCTGTAGTAACCTTGAGAACCGTCGGCTTTCGAAGTTTGAACAAAAACTTCACCGCCTGCGCGATCAACAGCTTCGATACCAGATTTGTTGCCAAACCAAGCCAATTGAACTTTGCCAAAACGCATAGCTTCGATAACACCGGCATAATCAGGCGCAAAGAAAGCCTTAACGGGCATGCCGATAGCTTTTTCCATGTCGTGAATCAAAGGCATCCATTGTTTCTTCAAGCCAGCCGAAGATTCCGTAGCAATGATACCAAAGCTAATAGCTTCGGGGTCTTTTTCCAAAGGTTTAAAGTCAGCCTTAGCAACACTTGTCACCATCATAGCAGCCGCAGATACGGCCAACATCGTTTTCTTTAACATTTAACGTAACTCCTAATTGTTATTTGAGGAACGGCCCACCCGCCCTCAACACATTGGGGGGCTTTGTTAAGCCGTGCCCATTACAGATTCAGTCTCCAAGTCCCGACCAACGACTTGACTTAAGCCGCCTGCAGGCTTCGATTCTGAAAATTTCTGATCTTGTTTTTCGAAAGCATCCGGGATGTGCATTTCCAAGCAACTAGAGCCATACAAATTGCACAAAAAATCAGTCGACAATTCATTTGACGGCCCATCATAATGTTTACGGCCATCCTTGAGCGCTAAGACCCGGGGGCAATATTTCATGGCGTAATCAACTTGATGCAACGACACAATAACCGTTTTGCCGTCTTCTTTATGAATACGCGCCAAAGATTCCATAACCTTGCGGGAAGATTCCGGATCAAGCGAAGCGATCGGCTCATCAGCTAGAATGATTTCTGAATTTTGCATTAACGCCCTAGCAATCGCGACCCTTTGCTGTTGCCCACCGGATAATGTCGAAGCCCTTTGCGTTGCGTATTTTGCCATACCCACACGATGAAGCGCTTGCATGGCTTCTGTTTTTTCAGCCTTAGTAAACAGGCCCAACGAACCGCGCCAATGAGGGATCGTGCCCAATGTACCCAGCAACACATTGGTCAAAACAGACATTCTGCTAACCAAATTAAATTGTTGGAAAATCACGCTCATATGACGACGATGTTTGCGAACGTCTTTGGCAATTGTACCGCCCGATTGAATGGGGTTGCCAAATATTTTAATTTCGCCACCATTTTTATTGCTGGCCAACAAGCCCGCAATGTGGCGGATCAATGTCGACTTGCCAGATCCTGACGCCCCAATAAGCGCCACCATTTCACCAGGGTAGGCTGTGAAATTTATACCCTTAAGGGCGTCCGATCCCTTAAATGTTTTCTTTAAATCTGTAACTTGAATACTTGGCTGCATTTCAATTCCCCCATCAATTACAGGGAACATATAGGTGACATGTAACGCAGATTTGTCAGTTATGTAACAAAAATATTATCATATTTTAAGATTTAAACATTGCAATATCAACAACTTAGCTTAAATCCACGTCAAGCCATCCAAGGTTATATGTATTTTTCAACAAATTGACTGGCACTTAATTTTCGAAAATCACCGAGTCGTTCTTTCAAGATCGGATGCGACCAATCCCACCATTTTAATTTTAATAATCCAGCGATTGTTTTTTCATCAAACCTTTTGCGTTTTGCAACACCAGGAACGCCCACAATGATGCTAAAGGGTTCCACGTTTTTTGTTACAACCGCCCCCGATCCAATCGCCGCACCGTCACCGATACTGACGCCTGGCATTATGGTCGCCCCGTGTCCGATCCAAACGTCATTGCCTATAACGACATGTGATTCCCGTCGCCAATCAAAAAAATCGACATCTTCGGCCCCTAAGTTAAAAATATCACTACGATACGTAAAATGATGCAAGGCGGCCCTATCCATTGGATGGTTGCCGGGGTTAATGCGCACATGCGAAGCGATGGAACAAAATTTTCCGATTGATGTATAAATGACGTCACCGTCATTACATATGTATGAATAATCACCCATTGCTGTTTCAACCAACTTGGTGCGTTCCCCAATTTCAACCCATGCACCCAAACGGCAACACGCGCAAATGTCAGCATCTGCGCTGACACTTGGATTTAACCCCAAACATTTCTTGGCTGATAGGTTACTTTCGTCTTTGTTCATAACTAGGCAAAATCAAGATCAAGTGAATATCCAGCACCACGTACCGTGCGAATAGGGTCCTTGCCATCGACGCCCGAAAGTGCCTTGCGCAAACGCCGTATATGAACATCGACGGTACGGCTTTCCACGTAAACTTCATTCGCCCAAACGCGTTCCAACAAAGTATCCCGTGAATGTACCCGTCCGGGATGTTCCATTAAAAATTTTAACAAGCGATATTCGGTTGGTCCCAATTTTACAGGAACCCCATTGGCATTAACTTTGTGTTGTTCGGCATTCAGCGTAATGCCGCCAAAGGCCAATTCAACATCTTTACGTTGGGGTTGAGAACGGCGCAACAAAGCCTTAATTCGCACGACAAGTTCGCGCGGTGAAAATGGTTTAGTCATGTAATCATCCGCACCCGATTCCAATCCTTTAATGCGATCAGCTTCTTCGACACGGGCTGTCAGCATCAATATGGGAAGGTGGGAAACATCTGGCATTTCGCGTACGCTGCGACAAACTTCAACGCCTGACAAATCAGGCAACATCCAATCTAAGATGACCATATCCGGGCAATTGCTGACGATTTTGGACAAAGCCGTTGCGCCACTTTCCGTCACCAAGGTATCGAAACCAGCCTGATTTAGATTGTAAGTTAAAATCTCTGCCAGCGGGGGCTCGTCTTCTGCAATCAAGATCATCGTCATGGTTTTTTCCTTTGATATTCATGCTGTTACTACACAAAAATAAAATGAACCTGCCATATATAAGAGGGCTCACATTAGGAAAATGCCATGACATAAAAATGTCTAAATCGTTACATGATTGTGACAGTTTTAGCATTGAGCCTTTAAAACCAAGCTCTTATTCTTTGTTTGTAAATAAAGGAAGGCTGACGCTAAACGTTGCCCCTTCGCCAACGGTACTTTCAACGTGAAAGCGGCCCCGGTGCCGATTGATGATGTGTTTGACAATCGCCAATCCCAACCCCGTTCCACCCATTGCTCGGGATCGTCCCTTGTCCGCACGATAAAAACGTTCTGTTAGACGAGGGATATGATCAGCTTCGATGCCATCTCCAAAATCGGTAACTTGTACTTGGACGCTCGACTCTCCATGAAGCAAGCCTTTTTCCAGTTGCGTTGCTGATATTTCAACGCGGTGTCCATTCGCACCATATTTAATAGCGTTGGTAATCAGATTGTGAAAAACTTGGATTAATTGATCACGATCACCATAGACATTGGGTAAATCAGCAGAAACATCCAAGACGATTTCCACATCAAGCTGGCGCGCTCGTACCATCAAAGAATCTGTCACTTCGGCCAAAAGCGTGTGCAAATCAACATCTATCCGTGGACGTTCATGTTCTCTTAATTCAACATTTATTAAAGACAACAAATCGTCAATCATACGGCTCATGCGATGAGCCTCGCCTTCCATAATTCCCAGAAAGCGAGATTGAGCTTTCATATCAGTTTGGCCGTCTTCGGCACAGGTCGATTGAATAGTTTCAATAAATCCGATTAATGTCGCCAACGGAGAACGCAGTTCATGACTGACATTGGCGACGAATTCTGAGCGCATGGATTCCGTCCGCTTCATCAACGTATTTTCTTGAAATTCCAAGGCAACTCGCGATTTTGAACCTGCGATGTTGGGCAACCGCGTCATGACCAATTTGTAATCGCGTTTAGTCCGTACATTTAAAATGATGTCTTTAGTAATTGAGCCGCCGTTTACAAGCACTTCGTCCAAGGCCAATAACGCTTCTTGATCCCTTAACAACAACGCAAAATTACGCCCAACCGCTTCAACACCGAACAAATCCTTAGCTTCGGTATTGACGTAATTAATTCTATTGCGAGGGCCCACGATCACCACCGGGAAATGCAAAACGTCCAATGTTTGTTCAAACACGTCTGGATCTGTATTCGGTTTAAGGGCCAACATGGGTTCCCTTTCCTGAGGTGCATTTTGCGAGGGTTGGTCTTCTTGCTTTTGAGTAGACACGCTTTCGGCCTTGATGCGAAAGATATCGGCGTGCGGCGTTGTTTGCTGGCTAAACCAAAATCGAGAAAACAGCCTTTTAATGGAACGGCCCCGAAATGATAAAAAGGATGTTCGCCCCATCGTCCTATTTCGGCTTTGCATATTCATAACCTAAGTGCCTTAAATAACGAGATTCTGCTAGCCTATAGATAATGAATTTCTATGAAGCATTTATGACACACTATGGTGTTTTTTTAAGGTCGCATATTGCCGCCACGCTCAACACGACTTATGTTGCCCGTCAACAGAAACACACAAAATGGTCGCACTCACACAAAAACGGAAGCTATTTCCATGCCAGAACAAATATCAGTTGCTTCTTTTTCTTTCGATGAAACGGGAAAAATTTTATACGATGGGCAAACGGTTGGGCATATTGCAAAAGGCAAAAGTTTGCTTTCACCCATCGCTTTGGCTTTACCCGATGTTTCCTTTGATGATGAAGCCAAGGAAACCGTTCAACAGCGCTTGGACAAATGGCTGAATGACCTTGTACAAGAACGGTTGGGATTACTCTTAACCGCAACCGCTTCGCCGCTTGAAGGCATCGCCCGTGGCCTCATCCAAAAGCTCACCGAAAGTTTAGGGGCATTTCCCCGCACCGAAGCCGGTGGCAACCTTAAAGCGCTGGAACGCGAAGACCGCCAAGCTTTGCGCCGATTGGGTATTCACATCGGCCGGCACCTGATATATATGCCCGTACTATTACGTCCCGCTTCGGTGCAATTATCTGTTTTGTTATGGGCTTTATACGAAGATGTTGAACCTTTGGCCCCGCCCCCAGCAGGCCGCGTTTCTTTAAAACAAGAAACAGACCAACCCGAAGGCTGGTTGCGCGCCGCAAGTTTCCGACCGGCTGGATCGCTTTTTGTTCGCGCCGATATTTTAGAACGCATGGCAGAATTAGCGTGGACCCGTTTAGAAAAAGAAAAAGGCCCTTTCCTTGCGAATGAAGATTTTCTAGCCCTTGCCGGGTGTGGCGTTGACCAGCTTCCGGGGATTTTGGAAAGTTTACATTTCAACCCCAGCAAAGAAGAAGGCAAATGGCTTCCCAAAAGCCGAGCGAAACCAAAGCCAGCCAAAGCCGTTAAAAAAACCACAAAACCCAAGAACAAGCCAGCGCACAAGCCATCAAAACCAAAAGAAGTTCCCATTGATCCCGATAATCCATTTGCCAAACTTCAGGCGCTTAAATTTAACAAATAACGTCCGTCGATTTTTAAGGAATAAAACGCCATGCTTAAACGTCTTAAAAACACCCTGTTTGCCAATGAACGCAAAGATAATACACCGCGCGCACATGGCGATTTAAAATTGGCTTCTGCCGCTTTGTTGGTTGAAGCCGCCGTTATGGATGGACAGTTCGACGATGATGAACGAGCAACAATTTTACACCTTCTTAAAAATAGATTTGAATTAAATGATTCCGATGCCCAAAGCTTGATTGTCGAAGCCGAAGAAACGGTATCCAATGCGAATGAATTATTTTGCCTAACGCGAACCGTCAAAAATGAATTTAACCATGACGAACGTGTAGACATGATTGAAATGCTTTGGGAAGTGGTCTATGCCGATGGCAAGTTGGACGATTACGAATCTAATTTGGTGCGTCGTCTAACTGGATTATTACATGTTTCTGACCGGGAAAGCGGTGACGCGCGCAAACGTGTGCTTTCAAAGCTTGGCTTAAAATAAACCCTACACATTGCAGGCTTGAGCCACGGCAACAAATGTCGTAAACACAACATAATATAAATTTTTATTCGCGGAGACCTCCATGACCTATATTGTCGTTGAAAATTGCATTAAATGTAAATTCCAAGACTGCGTTGAAGTTTGCCCCGTAGATTGTTTCTACGAGGGTGAAAATTTTTTAGTCATTAACCCAGACGAATGCATTGATTGCGGCGTATGCGAGCCGGAATGCCCCGCCGAAGCCATCGTCCCAGACACCGAGCCAAATGTTGAGAAATGGCTAGACATAAACACAAAATATGCATCGATCTGGCCCAACACTACGCGCAAAAAAGATGCCCCAGCCGACGCCGAAGAATGGAAAGGTAAAACGGGCAAAGAAGCCATGTTGAGCCCTAATCCAGGCAAGGGCGACTAATAAACATTTTTAATTTATCTTAAGATGCACCCTTTTTGCGGCCCATAACCCAAAGGGGTGTATTTTTCGTTAAAAATGTGTTAGACTCGCCTCGCTGGCTCTCTTGAGCTGGCTTTTGCGTGTTTGGACCCCTCTGTCATTTTGTCCAAAATTGCTTGACCGTTTTTGGCCGTTTGCCCAAAGCGCAGTCATTTTTGAAGGCAGCGCAACAGTGCAAGGGAACGTGCGGGTTTTAAAAGGCACAAAAACAATAGGTTAAAAGGCGACACATGGTAGACAAACTTATTTTTAGTACGGGCGATTTCGTGGTTTACCCCACCCATGGCGTAGGTAAAGTTATCGGCACCGAAGACCAAGAAATAGCAGGACATGCCCTTAAACTTTTCATTATATCTTTTGAACATGAACGCATGACGTTACGCGTTCCCGTGAACAAAGTTGAAGAGTCTGGCTTGCGCAAGCTCAGCTCGAAAAAAGCTATGGAAAAAGCGCTTACCACACTAAAAGGCCGCGCGCGTGTCAAACGCACAATGTGGAGCCGCCGCGCACAGGAATACGAAGCCAAAATTAATTCTGGTGATCCAGATTGCATTGCCCAAGTGGTTCGTGATTTACATCGACGTCCCGATCAACCCGATCAATCTTTTTCCGAACGTCAAATTTTTGAAAAAGCGATAGAACGTTTAGCAACCGAGGTTGCCGCCGTCGACAAAACAGACGTTGAAATGGCTCAAGAAAAGTTGGAAAAAATCCTGTACGTACCCCCAGCAGAGGTCGCCTAGGCTTTCCATGACATAAATAAGCTTAAATATTCTTCAGCATCCATATGGAAGGTCGAATCGGCGATCCATTGGAGTGGTAGTAACGCGTAGGCCAAATAGCGGCGGGCTTTTTTTCTAAGGCCTTTGCTATGGCGTCTTGAATACGCGCACATGGCCGGTGTTTGATTTTGGTGATAGCTGCATTGCTAACGCCGAGATTGGCAGCGATCGTCGCAAGGCTTGACCCTGACTTTTCAAGGGCAGCTTTTACATCACTCCAGTGCATGTCTTTTTGACTTATCATATGATCTCACGAATGCGGTTAGGGCCGCTTTTTTGTGGGGCGAATCGGTTAAATTATGAACTAATAAAAAGACATTTATGTCCTTTTGTAAAGCACAATATGGAATTTGGATGTTCTATTTAGTTCTTTTTATGTGGGTAAACAGGAATAATATGGACTTTTCAAATGGTTAGCAAAACATCCCAACTTAAGAACAATGTTGATGGATATTTGGATGTTGATGGACATAAGCTGCAAATATCTGATCGAATTCGCCGAGCGATTCGCAGATCGGGGGGCAATGCCGTTGTTTCTGAAAAAAGTGGAGTAAATCTGAAAACTGTTAGCAATTATACAAGAGGCCATTCTGAGCCAAAAATCATCTCCCTGTCGCGAATTGCAAAGGTTTGTGGCGTATCTATTGACTGGCTTGCCACGGGAGAAGGCCCTAAGCATCTAGGCGATGCGCCAGACCTTCTGGACATGGAAGTCCTGAAGGTAAGCATTACGATCGCCGAGGAAATTTTTGAAGGCAAAGGATTTTCGCCGGAAGATAAGGCCAAAATCATCATAATCATTTATGAAAAGGGCCTAGAAGAAAAGGCAAAGGACTGTTAAGTTGCATCCATTAGTTTAATGGTTGTGGGGTTTTTCATGTCAAATTTTGAACAACGCTTACGTCGCGCGGTTAATCGGACCGTTGGAAATAACGACAATTCAACGAATGCGGCTCAAGCTCAATTCGTTTTTAAAGGACCTGTATTCTTTTTAGCCGACCCTTTTAAAAAAAACATTGCAATTCGTGTAAAGGCAAAAATATCCGTCCCAATTTAAAGCATAATTATGAACTCTAAGTTCAAGTGTCTCAAAAGCCTTTTTAGGCCGTTACTCCAAAACCAAAAAGTTTTTTAAAACAACAGCCGCAAAAGCCCAAAAAATGGCGGACCTCTAGGAACCGTCCCACAATATCCCCCCCAGTCCCACTATATCCCGGTTACTCCAATACCATGTGATCCCTAACATTAAAAATGCCAGGGCGAAATGCTCTGGCTTTTTTAATAACGCGTGTGTTTTGTTGTATACGAAATGTAAACCGGCAGATTTATTTAATGACCTTGACCATCATTCCCGACGTTAAGGAGTCTGTGGATGTAAGGTTATTCAAGGCTTGAAACCATTCAGACTTGTGATTAGAAACCGCCATACTGTTCACCAAGTTATCATAAGTCACTCCGGCACCAACCTTGACCACCCGTACATGCCAGCCCGAATTTTTTCTTAATTCATCATCCGTCGGTGAGCGCAGGCTATAGGTGGTGCGGCGCAACAAATCCCGTAACCGCGTATTTTCATTTGGCGGGATTTTAAATTCCAACCGCCAATAAGTATTTTTATCTTTTTCGACTATGACGCGGCGGAAAATCGTGTTGCTTAACCCTGTCCATATGGTGGTTTCAGCCGTGATCGCGCGCATTCCATTAATGTCGATTTTTTCCATATTCGACATATCCATACCGCTACCCCATTTATAAACAAAATAACGTTCCATGCCGCCAGCGGCGTTAACATCCTTGGTTGGGGCACCAAAAAACCGTATTTCCGCACCTGATTTATCCGTTGCAACAACGGCTGTTGGCGTGTTTTTAATTTCAAATCCATCGGGAACTTCAAAGCGAACCCCCATCTCTGGGTGAATAAACATATTGCCGCGCACCAAGCCTTGGCTAGCTTCATCACCAAAAGCCAGGCCGTCTATGTGGTCTAAATAATCTTTGGCATCGCGTTTGCCGATCTTTTTGTTTTTTGACTTGGTCAATTCGATGGCTTGTTCAATACGGTCTGCGGTGCGGGGGTGGGTGGCAAAAATCCCTGTTTTATCAACCGAACCAACATCGCGCCCCGCGTTTTCTGCTTCAATAATCTGGTTCTTTTTCAGCTTTTCAAAAAAGCTAACCATGGCTTGGGGGTCATAGCCCAAACGCGTCATGTAACGCACGCCCAGCTTATCACTTTCAAATTCTTGGTCTCGGGAATAACTTTTTAAGGCCACATTGGCCCCCAGCGACGCTAAATCACCACCGACCCGACCAAGGCCTGCGACTTGGCTTAAGACGCCAATGACATTAACGCCGATATTGGCCGCCACGGTGGAACTGTACCGTTGTGCCGTATGGCGGGCGGTAACATGCCCGATTTCATGGCTCAAAACGCCTGCCAATTCGGCCTTGTCGCTGGCCAAGGCCAACAAGCCTCTGGTCACATACACATACCCCCCCGGCAAGGCAAATGCATTCACTATAGAATCATTCAACACCGTAAAGGTCCATGGTAAGTTTGGTTTTTCTGAAGATTTTGCCAAAGACAAGCCAAGGTCGCGAACAAACTTTGAAACCGTTTTATCTGGATAAATGCCGCCAAATTGCTTGACCATTTTCGGATGTTCTTTGGTGCCCACCGCAATTTCTTTTTCCGGGGACATAAATCCAGTAAAGCTGTGCTTACCCGTGGCGGGGTTTGACGAACAGCCACTTAAAGCCATGCCCATGCACAACAGTATCGTACAAATTTTGAGGTGTCTCTTCATCATTGGTCTCTATTTTATTTTGGTGACAAAATTTCCAATCGTTCGGGATGGTCCAATTCAATCATAGGCCCATTTTTGACTTTAACCCAGCCCCGAACACGTATTTTTTGACCTTTAAGTTTTAATAAATCAATGCCTTTTTTTACAAAACGTTTTCCATACCGGGCATCAATTTGCACCGTAAAGTCAGTCCGCCAGTTGGGCCCAAAATTTAGATATATTCGTTTTTTTACTTTGGCAACTTCAACAATTCGATCTTCGACAACTTGATACGTGCCCACGTCGTTCGCAACTGTGTCTGCGTTGCGTACAGCATAATAAAGAAGACCCCACATACCTTTGTTTGCAATACGTGCCTGGCTTTCATGTTGCAACATTTCAGCGCCCATTTTCGGATTATCTGCGAATGTATAAACGCGGGCCAAGCCTTCTTTTAAAAGCTTTCCTTGAACCCACAAACCATTATCTTTGCGCACCAAATGCGCGAGCAGTCTGCCGTAACGGTCTTCTGGGTGATCCCCTAAAAACAACTGTATTTGATGACCTAAAATTAATTTTGATAAGTATTCTTTGGCTTCACTAGCCAAGGGCCACGGCTTAAAGTTCTTACGCCCAAGGGCTAGCTTAGGGGCTTGGATACCCACCAAACGTACCTGGCGTCCGTTATCTAATATGACCGTATCGCCATCAACAACCTCGGTCACCTTTGCCACACCCCCATCGATCAATTGATCAAATTGATCCGCAGCATCCGCACCCCAAGGCACGGTGATGACCAATACAAAAAAAAGATTTTTCAACAACCGCATTTCAGGTGTTCCCGGCGGACGATCTGGCCCTATACTCATTTTATGGATACACTTAAAGATAACGGCCTGTACACAAGCTTCAAGGCTTTTAAATCCGGATACATTGATGTAACCGACGGTCATCGTCTGTATTATGAACTTTCCGGCAATCCGCATGGCATTCCCTTGGTCTATCTACATGGCGGACCGGGAGCCGGGGGCAGCCCGCAACACCGCCGCTATTTTAACCCCGATTTGTACTTTATCGTTCAATTTGATCAACGTGGGGCCGGAAAATCTATGCCCCAAGCATGCACCCAAGCCAATACCACCGGTGATCTGGTGAACGACATAGAAATTTTACGCCACCATTTCAAGGTTGATCAATGGGTAGTGGCGGGCGGTTCGTGGGGAGCTACCCTTGCCTTGGCCTATGGAGAGCGGCATCCAAAATCGTGTTTAGGCTTTATTTTGCGAGGAATTTTTTTAGGCACCGCGCCAGAAATAAATTGGTTCATGGACGGCATGAAAAAGGTATTTCCCGAAGCCCATAACGAATTTTCAGCCCACATGAACGGCTTTTTGGGTGATGCCCTCTTTCAAGCTTATTATGATGCATTATTTAATCCGGCCCCAAACATCCACCTTTCTGCGGCAAGATCTTGGGCACGTTATGAATTACGCTGTTCAAAACTTGTTCCTGAAACGTCTAACACCAACCATCCCGGATTTGATAGCTATGCCTTGCCTTTGGCCCGCCTTGAGGCACATTACTTCAAACATCACTTTTTCTTAAAAACGGATCAATTAATGAACAATATTGATGCCATTTCACATTTGCCTGCCATTATTGTTCAAGGTCGTTATGACATGGTGTGTCCCTTTGAATCCGCCTTTAAACTACATCGGGCTTGGCCCCATTCCCAACTAAGCGTGGTTGGGGATGCTGGACATTGCGGATCAGAACCGGGCATTTGTCGGGTCTTGGTCAAGGCTGGTCAAAAAATGGCTACGTTATTTGTTCAAAACGATTGATTCTTGAAGCGATTTCCCTTTAAATACGGCCCATCATATGGGGAGCACAATAAAATGCAGATCGGTTTCAATAAATTCAAAAAAAACGGTGTACTTTCATCCCTTGCCGCCATGGCATTGATTGGCGTGACCGCCTCTCCTGTTTTAGCCAAAGACCCGGCATTTTTCTCCCTTGGAGTTGGCAGTTATGATTGGAACCGCCAAAAAGATGAAGGCGTTGAAATCAAAGCTGAATACCGTCACGACAAAAAAATATTTGGGCTTTTTAAACCTTTTGCGGCCGTTTCCGTTGCCAAAAACAGCTCAACCAATTATTCCGTTGGCGTGGGCATCTTAATGGACGTGTATTTTGGCAAACGTTGGGTTTTAACGCCTAGTTTTGCCCCACATTATTATAACGGCGGGAACAAAAAACTAAATTTAGATTACGCATTGGAATTTAGATCCCAAGTCGAACTTGCCTATCGTTTTGATGACCGTTCCCGCGTGGGCATGGCGGTATCGCATTATTCAAATGCATCATTGGGAAAGACAAACCCCGGAACCGAAGCCGCAACGTTGTATTATTCCGTTCCCGTAAACTTCTTTAACTAGCGCCCGTAGCTCAGCAGGATAGAGCACCAGATTCCTAATCTGGGGGTCGTGGGTTCGAATCCCGCCGGGCGCACCATTTTTCTACCGAATTTCAATTAGTTATCTTCTTATTCACTTTTCAGACTTACTGCTATGGTTGTTTTTGGAAGCATAGTGGAAGCAGTAGAAGGCGATATAGAGCGCCCTTTATGTCAAAAGAACTCTGCGCTAGTCTGAAAAGAGATTCGGCGGAAATGAGCAATGACATTAAACTTAGACGAAATCAATTTAACCCTCGCAAACGCCTTTAACTTCCTAGGCCAGCACCTCTACGCCTCCCAATGGACAGGCCAAGAGCTGTCATGCGCTCCCCTTCTCTCCCCCCAAGACTTAAACGCCAAACGCGCGCCCATAGAGAAACAAGTCACCAAACTTGAAAAACAAATGGACGCGACCCCGGACAACAAGCAAGACCTAACCAAAACCCGCAACGGTCTTCTCAATGAATTATGGGAAATTGGCGAAGCAGACGAGGCTTATCAAGATCGCTACCAAATCTATGAGCGTAAACTTGAAACCGAAAAGGTTCTGTTGAACGGTTTAACTTCCAAGAGCCTAACAGCCAATCTTACCAGTGGCGCAGACATCCCCATCGAGGTATGGCGCGGCTCAGAAGGCTTTGAATACGACATTGATCTTTCCCAAGTCACATTACCCAAATTCTACGCCAACAAGCCCCAACAAGCCGCCCACATCAATCAAAAGGCCCTAAAGGCATGGCTAAGAGACATAAAGCCCATTATCAAAGAAGCCAAAGCCAAAACCTCCCCCAATGACCAATGCCGAATTTTCTTGAAAGAGAAAATAGAACTCGGGGGCAAAGACAAAACAAGAGATGAATACAAAGCCGAAGCCATGTCCCAAATTACAGGCCTAAGCCATAGAGCTTTCAATCAAGTCTGGGCTGAGATTATCCCTGAGGGATGGAAGAAGGCTGGGAGGCCGAGGAAATAAAGCACCGCTATAGACTTATAAATGAAGGGGAAATCAGGCTACTTCAGTTCATCAGCATTAAGTGAAATTTTTGAGGGAAATAAATTGGCTGAACTTACGCAATCTTCCATTAAAAGCAGTGAATTTCTTGATCAACTTTATGATGAAAACTGGTTTAAAGAGGGTGAGCAAGGGCTAGTTTACCTGAGATATTATTCCATGCCATTTGAGCCTACAGATGACTTTTATATCCCGGGCCTCGATGGGGAAACGGTTGAATTCTCAGGTGCCCCATTCAGAATAATCGTAGCCCATATTTCAGAGCAAAAATATATATCGAACATTCCATGGCTAATAACATCTGATTCCAGAAAACCTAAGATAACTGTCGAGAGCATTAGTCGTATGCTTCCCAGCTCAGTTTACATTCTAGTCAGCACTCCAATATATGCTGAAGAAGACACGTACGAAAACGCCTCGATACGAATGGATGGGTTTGCGGGAATGTTGCGAATAATTGGAGGGAACAACCTTTTAAGTCAATTCGTGCGTGAAGGCACCGTCGACGTATCTTCCGGAGATATAAAAACTCTTACCGAAGCTGTATTTCTCCCAACTAGGATTGAAGGGCCATTCGCAACTGAAGAAACATGGCAACAGCTCAAAGAAGTAACAAACGCCATAACCTCTAAAGGCGGTTCAGATGGAAACCGTATAACACTTGCGACACAACTTATTGAAAGAGCATTCACTTCTAAGGATTCTTTGAAATTTTTTAGTTATTGGGTTGCGCTTGAAGTCGCCGCCGATACGCATAGTCACGGAAAAATTATTACCTTACTGAGCAAAGCATACAAACAAAAGAAGGCATACATTCAGAATAACCTAGGCTTCCAATATCTTTGGGAAACAAGGCAGACCGTATTCCATAAAGGAGAAACCTACACAGTACCACCTGATATTGAGCGTTATTTCCAGAACCTGTTTCTGGATGTGGTTCGAAAAAAACTCGGGCTGAAATGTAAAAGAAACATGGCAACAATGGTAGAGGATGGTTTCGACGTAAACAGGCTCAACCGAAAGTCTGCACATTTTAATATTTTGACGATTGATACGACCTGACAGATATAAATCGAAACGCTTTAATCAAAAAACCGTTCCGATAAAAAAGAATCGTACAGGATTTTTCCCACTTTAAATTCCACGCATGGTCTCTCCAACGAAACCAGCGAAGCACAGGCCAATAAAGCGCCATTCTTCGCATAATTTGGAGATACACTATGTCAACCTTTCAGCACATGTCCGAAAACCTAGCCCGTGATCCTGATTATCTGGACCGAATGATAAACGAAAAAGAAGCCGCACATTTCGCAGGCTACACAATCAGAGCATTACAAAACTGGCGCGTCCGTGGTGGTGGCCCTAAGTTTGTAAAAGTATCTGAACGGTCAGTTAGGTATAGACGCAGGGACTTGATTGAGTGGGCTGAGGGATTGTTGATTTCATCTACTTCAGATATTTGAGTCATTATGTAGTCGTTGCTACGTAATCCGTCGTTCAATTGTTTTGACTGTCGATTTTCACCTGCTCAATGAAATGCCTGAGTATCGGCAATATTTCATCTCGTATATCTTCAACTACTTTGGCCCCGATAGTATGAATAGGATGATGCAAGCCAGAATTCATTTTCGGTTTTCTGTTAATAAATGAGTTTAGGCTCTCCTCCATGTGGTTTTGGAGTTCCGTGCCCCAGACTTCAGGGTTTCTCTTCAAGTAACTGCAAATATCTTCAAGACATGGCTGCATTTTTTTTGCCTCTGGCTTCCTGAGTGGAGGTTGTTCCCGTCCAGCCCTTTTCTCATTGGCCGCTGCAATGATCGTATCTTGCAAATCAGAACGTCTATTGACCTGTATTAGGTAGTGTAAAGACGCTGTTTCAAAGAGCATTCGCATCAAAGCTAAAGATGTATAACGCTTATGTTTGATGTGTATGTTTTTTGCCTCATTAACAACATTTTTCAACTTGTCACGACAATGAGTATCAACCACATCGGGCGGTAAAATGGCCCATGATTTTTTGGCCTTAACCGTCTCCGGTGGATCGTTCGGCGGAGAAGAACTATCACCTTCTTCCGTATCTATTGGAGCAACGATCGGTTCGTCTTGCTGGTTCCATGGCAAAAGGGGGTTTTTATTCTTTTTTGCCTCCTTAGCAACCCGACCATATTGTCTCCATTTTTTAGTAAATTTCGACATTTCCTCAAGAGCTGCCTGATATGAACCGTTGGGAATGTCCACATCCGTTTTTGACGTATTCCAAGGCAATAGGCGGCCATTATTTGAATAAAACCTGACATAACCGACGAAACCGTAGAACTCAGTATGGAACGTTCCGTCCCATCCGGTTTTGGACTCCCGATCTCTTAAAACAATGGGGCGATCATTACACATAACCGTCCAGCCATAATCTGGTGTGAGATCATAGTTACAGCCCTTTGTGAACTTCGGTTCCGCAGAGAATTTGTGATCTATATGCTGCCCGGCATCTATTTCCAAAACAACACCATTAGAGAGTTCTTTTGTCGTTCTCATCAGGGGAAACGGACTGTTCTGTCTAAGCTCAACAAAATGAGGCTCAATTTCCTCTCCGTTAACTTTGATGACTAGTCCCTTTTGTATAAATCTATAATAAATTTCGGAAATGTGACGTTTGTATTTTTCTACTGTATTGGTCCCGCCAACAATGGCAAAAGCGTCAGGAGTCGGTTCGGTAATCCGAATAATTGTTCCCGAACGATCCACTGGCGATGATACATCAGCGGAGACGGCCCAATCATCATTTTCCAAGTATTCAGGAACAAGAAATTCAATGGAAATTTGCTCGTCCTCGGTAGTCGTAACTATGTTGGCTTTTTCTCCGAGCTTGAATATTGCTCGGTTTAATCCAACTCCGTACAACCCAATACCGTATTCTTTTTCGGACGGATCACCGAACCTCAAAACGGAATCGGCAGCTTGTGCTGAAGACATCCCTCCGCAATTGTCGCTAATCCGAATGCCCGTTTTATCGAGCTCCAGTTCAATTTCGTAACCTGAATACGATATGGGGAGAAAATGTTCATCTACTTCTTCGGAGTATAATTCAAGCAATTGCACCCCTGCAGCATCGATCGCATTATCTATCAGATCATTGATACATGATTCAGCCGTTACGTCCCGCGTAAGGCTTTGGGCTAAAACTTTTTTGGTCGGTTCCGTTTTAAGTTGAATTTCAACCATATTACCTGCGTTGATTATATTAAAATATACTCAACCCTACAGGGCGTCACATTTAGGTGCAATTTTTATTTCAAGCTTATTTTTTATTGTGGACAGTATGAATTCAGAAATAATTGGAGAGACACTGTTGCCGATCATACGAAAACTATTCCATTTTGTTTCGTGGAATGCGAACCAGTCTGGAAAGCCTTGTAGTCTTGCAGCTTCTCTAACGGTAATTACTCTAGGCATTTTAGGGTGCAAAGGACGAACAGCCTGATAACTTCCTTTATCCGAGCCCGTTCCTGCCCTCAAAGTGGGGCAAAAACCATTCCACTCCAATTTTTTACTTTTACTGACAGGATCGATTTTCCCATTCGGCAATGCACCGTACCGAGCTTCAACTTCAGCATTATGCAATGTGATATCGAAGCCGGTTAATTCGCGTTTTTTTAATCTTTCGATCATTTCGGAATCACCAAAATTTTTGGTCGGTAACGCTCTGGCATTTTTCGCATAATTTGAGATTTTACGGCCATTCATATTTTTGTATTTGGCCCAAGCGAAGTCCCCACTTTTTCGGCTCGCTCTAAACGGTTCCGGTAAATCTGCAATCGCGTCTCTAACCGTTACCTTCGGCACATCGACTTCGGGTAAAAAGTCATTTTCATCAAGTGGATTCATTTCATCAGGATTGTAACCAACAATAATGACCCTTGTTCGCGTTGTCGGGGCTCCGTATTCCGACGCTTTAATTACGATAGGTTCCAGTATCGTATAGTTCAAAGCTTTATCCGTAGATATATTTTGCAATTCCGTCATTAGAACGTCGACAGTTCCTTCATCCAACAAACCCTCTACATTCTCCATTACGAAAAATTTCGGTTTAAGCAATTTTACATGACGAAAATAATGACTAATCAATGTGTTACGTGGGTCGGCAGCATCACGCTTCCCGATTCGGCTAAAGCCCTGACAGGGGGGACCGCCTATAATGCCATCTGGATAACTAATGTCCCCCGGCTTATTGCCTTTTAGAAACATAGACCATTGTTCATGGCCTAGCTCGGTGATGTCGGCTGTAATTACTTGAGTATCTGGAAAATTGAGTTTGTAAGCTGATTGAAGGGTTTTATCGATATCAACTGCTACTCGGCTGTCGAAACCAGCTAATTTTGCACCAAGACCAAAGCCGCCGCATCCACAAAATAAATCTACGACTATCGGCTTTTTCATCCCCAATATTCCCGCTTTAATATAGTTATTTTGGGGATACTAACACTAGCGTTGCCGTTTTAGACAGTAAAATCATCATTTTACAACGAAATTATTTTTAAGGGGAAGGAGTTCCCACCAATTAACTCACCTAAATGATTATTCAATACAGAATGAAGGTATTTTGAACGCCTTCAACCACCATTGACCGCTGAATTAATTACGAGTTATTGTTTATCATAACTGAACACTATCCGTTATTGGAGCTTTTCATGAGAGCCTTATTTGTCCTGTCTATTTTGTTTTTATTTCCCTCATTCAACGCATATGCAGGGGCTTTAGTTTCTAACGAAGCGCGGTTTGAAGTCGCCAACGAATACGTTGAGGCAAAAGCTGGAAAGTTTGCATATATCAGTTTAGGAAGCCCCGGAATAGGGTCGCTCTATCAAGTTCAGGCGCAAGTCCTTAATGAAGTTTATAACGATATAAATATCTATATTTGCTCAAAGATGGACCTCCAAATGTTCATCGATGGAAGACAAAATAATTGTCGGGGCAAAAACAGAAAGCGTGGGAACATGCGATTCAACATTGAAGCCAAAAGCCCAGAGAAACATTATCTGGTCGTGGACAACGGATTTAGCATTGGCAAGCCCCTAGTTCTCTAGACACTTGCGACCTTCTCTAAATACCTTTTTTCGAACTCAACTGGGGACATCCCATTGTTGTTTCCATGCCTGCGTT
>Ga0316204_10001309_pt1 | contig 70843 bp, 52 predicted proteins | sample 6monrhotite_MG_2_FD_205661 | JGI IMG/M metagenome (GOLD analysis project Ga0316204, IMG submission 205661) | Microbial mat bacterial communities from mineral coupon in-situ incubated in ocean water Damariscotta River, Maine, United States -... | ecosystem: Environmental > Aquatic > Marine >... | reverse complement strand
CTTGTTGTGTGATCAGCTTGATTGCTTCAAGTTTGAATTCTGCTGTAAAAATACGACGCGGGATACGTTTCATGGGTTCTCCTAACAAGTTGATAAAGTAACATCAACTTGCCCGTCCATAAAATCGCGCCTCGCTCATATACTGTGGCACGGGATACGCCAGCCAATTCGCATTGGCGAACCACGGACAGTGCGGCCTCTGGCTCAACCCAAGTTCGCCGCGTTTCTATTGGCCCAGCCCGGACTTTTTTTTGAGCCAGTCCAGTTCCATTTTCAATTTGCCGATCTCGCCATAAAGGCGCTCCGGATCACTATACTCGTTCACTGCCTTGGGGCCGCGCTTGCCTTCAAACAGGGTGCCTGCGCGTGCCAGAATTTCTTTCTTCCACTGCCCAACCTGTACCGGATGCACACCATAATCCTGCGCAATCTGGTTGATGGTCTTCGCCCCATGGATCGCTTCCAAGCCAACCTTGGCCTTGAATTCTGCCCCAAATACTTTTCGCTTCGTTCCGCTCATCGTCCGCTTCCTTCTCGCTTCGGACAACAGCTTAATCTACTGTCTCAAATTCGGGGTTCACTATAGTACATTGGGCACGAAAAATAGCTAAAAAACCTCCACGAAATGTTACTTAGCTCAGATACATAGATATATAGTTAAAATACATAGGCCTTATTCCCTATAGCGAGGATGTAAATAATACTTTAGTATCTTTGGCTCGAAATACTCAGCAAGCAGACGGAGTTAGCTTTCATAAAGCTCCGCACGTCACATAATTAGATATGCACAGGGAGATTGAGATATGGAGATCATCGAACAGTATATTGATTTAACAACGTTTACTCGCATTAAGGATTGGCGCGAGCAGGTATTTAAACTGGGTAAGCAACTTGGATATGAGCAAAGCTTGCTGGCTATTTTCCCAGACCGCGACACACCTGTAGTATCTGAATTCGCCTTTATGCACACCAACTTTTCAGCAGATTTAATCACCTCATACGACAAGCAGAAAATGGGCAGCGTTGATCCTGTTGTGACCCATTGCTCAAGCAAATCGACAGCGATTCTGGTGACACCGGATCTATATACGACTCGCAAGCAAAAAAACCTTTACGAGGAAGCGTGCAAGCATGGTGTTCGTTCTGGGGTGACATTACCCATTCATGGTGCTGGTGGCGAGTTCGGCGTACTGACCTTAGTGTCAGACTCCAAACCTGATCACAATTTTGAACGTGACACCAAGCATCGCCTGCCTGAACTTTCATACTTCCGCGATTGTATTACTGAGACCGCATTGCACTTCATCAAGCCACCGAAGTATTCTTCGCACGACATTGAGTTAACCTCACGCGAACTCGAATGCCTGAAATGGAGCGTCACTGGGAAAAGCTCGTGGGATATCGGACAGATTTTGAAATGTACTGAAGCCGCCATAAATTTCCATTTCAAGAATATCCGCCGCAAATTCTGTACCTCATCCCGCCGTCAAGCTCTGGTAAAAGCCATCCGATTGGGCATCATCGTTCCGTAGCATTTAATACTCATAAAATCCCGCTTTTCATGGTATAGGAAGCGGAATTTTTTAAATCTAACCCTCGTAGATTTCACGGTCTGGATAATACGCAGCACTTGTAGGCTGCCAATAAGCGCAGCGCATTGCACCAGATATCTCCTGTAGGTCGCGTTAGCCCGGGTTTGGGCGTAACCCGACTTCTGTCTGTAGCAACAAAGAATAAAACGTCGGATTACACCCGCAATGAGTAGGCAGTGGTTGAAATGGACTAAAGTCCCAACAACACACGCTCCGCTAATCCGACCTATATCCTGCGGTTTAAATATCGTTTTTAGCTTGCTCCAATTCGGCGCAATAACGATTGCACCCTACATTCTGGTTAAATATCGTTTTAGCTTGCCGCCGATCCATTCTAATATGGATGTTTTGAATTTCACTGTGTCTCTGTGGTGAATGGTTTTGCATCGTGTCCCAGTTTTCAGTAAGCTCACCAAGACAGCCATTTCTTCACGAAGTGATTTTCCCGGCGAATCATCCAGCGCCTAAATTCATCTCCCAGCAAGATCGTGATTGCGAATGGTAAACCTAGAGAGACTTCAAACCAGCCTATAGGCGCTGTACCAAAAAATGGTTGCAGAATAGGCACATGAGAAACTGACGCGACGATACCTAGTTCAACGGCTATACCTAGCCATATCAATTTATTGGCGAATATTCCTGCGGATAAAATACTTTGGCGACGGGTGCGACAAATCATGACATCGGCCACTTGGCAGATTACGACTGCGGCAAAAAAGGAGGTCACGGCAGTTCTGTAGAGCAGGTCTGAATCGGGTAAGGCTTGGCCCCATATCCATCCGCCCTGATGAAGCACGACAAAGAAGGCAAAAAATCCGGCTGCAGCTTGCAGCACGCCGATAATGCCGTAGCTCATACCCAGCAGCGGCCAAGTCAACAATCGTTCATCACGTTTACGCGGAGGTTGTTTCATTACATCCGTTTCGGGTGGTTCGCGCCCGAGCCCTAATGCTGGTAGCAGGTCGGTACCGAGATCAATAGTCAGTATCAATACCACTGTGAGTGCCAGCGGTGCGCCAACCACCACAAAGGCGATAAAGGGTAATATTTCGGGCACATTGCTGGTCAGGATGTAGGCGATGAATTTCTTTATGTTGGAGAAGATCGTCCGGCCTTCTTCTATCGCATTAACGATGGTGGCAAAGTTATCGTCCATCAGCACCATGTCTGCAGCTTCTTTGGCAACTTCTGTCCCCGACAATCCCATTGCTACGCCCATATCTGCATTTTTCAATGCAGGTGCATCATTTACGCCGTCGCCTGTGACGGTGACTATTTCTCCTTTTTTCTGCAATGCTTTGACGATTTGCAGTTTTTGCGTCGGGGAAGAACGCGAAAATATCAGCTCGCGATTGTCGAGAAGTTTAGAGAGTTCTTCCTCGCCCATTTCTTGAAGCTGCTCACCTGAGATTACCTGCCCGTCTCCTGTGAATAGTCCGACTTGACGAGCAATAGATTCGGCAGTGATATGGTAGTCACCCGTAATCATAAATACCCGAATGCCCGCGCTGCGACATTTATGAATTGCATCTTCGATCTCAGGACGCGGCGGGTCTAGCATGCCCACCATTCCCAGATAGATGAAATCATCCTCACTTAATTCGCTGTTATTCGTTGTTTTATAGGCTAAGGCTAATACGCGCTCGCCCCGTGCCGCCAGACGCTCATAAATTTCTAATGCTTGGCTACGTTCAATAGCACTAAATTCGACTAGCTCACCCTGTTGCAAGCTATGTGTGCATTTTGAGAACACGACTTCTGGCGCGCCCTTCATGTAGACAAGTTTAGACTCTCCTAGCCCTGTCCGGTGCACAGTTATCATGCGTTTACTAGCTGAGTCGAAAGGACTTTCTTGAATGCGAGGAAAGTTCTGCTGCCATTCATTAAACGGTTTGATCTGTTGGGCAAATTCCAGCATTGCCCCCTCTGTTGGGTCGCCCTGAAAAGTATCCCCGGATAAGCGGGCGTTGTTGCATAGGACGATGCTTGCCCATGCTTGTTCAAATCCTTTCGCTTGTGCCAAACCATGCTGAAATGCCGACCACTCATGTTCGCCAAGCACGATGGTGGCAACCTTCATGCGATTTTGAGTAATGGTTCCGGTTTTGTCGGTACAGATAACGGTGGTCGAACCCAGCGTTTCGACCGCTTCCAGATTTCGAATCAGGGCATTTTTCTTAGACATGCGCCGTGATGCCATCGTCAATGCCATCGTTACGGTAGGTAACAAGCCCTCAGGGACATTTGCGACGATGATGCCAATCGCAAAAATCAAACTGGCAATCAGCGGTTTACCCATTAATAGACTGAGTATGAAAAACAGCACACCTAGCGTAATAGCTATGCCAGAGATGATGCGTATAAAACGCTGTAGCTCTTTACGTATAGGCGTTTCAACCGTTTGCGTTTCCTTGGTGAGTTGAACGATTCGCCCCATTTGCGTGTTCATACCCGTCGCATAAATTAATGCTTTGCCATTGCCACTTTGTACGAGGGTGCCAGAAAACACCATGTTGCGGCTTTCCAATATGTTTTCGTGAGAACATTCCAAATTACGAAGTTGCGGTTCACTCTCGCCGGTAAGAGAGGAATGATCGACTTTGAGTTGATTGACTTCAATCAATCGTCCGTCAGCAGGAACTCGGTCGCCTTCTTCCAATAACACCACATCGCCAGGCACTAGCAGCTTGGATTCAATGCGAGAGAGCCGACCATCGCGCAAGACCGATATCATCTGCGGCAACATATGCCGGAAACTCTCCATGATCCGCTCGCTCTCGTGCTCCTGAATGTAAGTAAACAACGCATTCAGCAACACCACCACCAGCAATGCCACACCGATGTAGAAATTACCTTCACCGGGTTTTAGATAGTCAGCAAGAAATGCCAAGGCCGAACCCGCGATTAGCAAGAGTGCGAAGAAATTGGTGAGTTGACGGAAAAATTTAATGATTTCTGGAGTGTCTTTACGGACATGCAGCTCGTTGTGCCCATACTCTGACAAACGCAGCACGGCATCACTACTGTCCAAGCCACTACTAGAGCATTTCAGACGTAGTTCAAGTTCTGAAAATAGAATCCGATGCTGATCTGGTAAAACGGCGTGAAGTTCGCCTTGAGTGCTCTTCTTACCTGCGAGCATAATTTGCTCCTATAAGACATCTTCACAAAATAAAAACGGCTTTTCGCCGATTTCCTTGGGCAGAATAAAATTAAGTCTGCTAGGCATTTGAATCATAAAACTGAATTTGATTACGCCCTGCCGCTTTAGATTGATACATCGCTAGATCCGCCCATTTTATTATGTCACCTGCACAAGCTTGGTGGCTGCTAAACAGTGTAACGCCGATACTTGTAGTGCAGTGATGCTCTACCGAAGTCTCAGTGTGTTCTGGAGTCTGAATCAAGAGTTTATAAGGTTCTGCCAAGGCAACTCGAATCTTTTCTGCTACCACTCTCGCATGAGTAATGGATTTAGCTTTATCCGTATCCAGCTCACTCAGAATCACCACAAACTCATCTCCACCAAAACGTACAACGGTATCCACGGCACGAACACAATTACTGATGCGGTTGGCAACTTCCACCAGTAACAAGTCACCCACATCGTGGCCATAAGTATCATTGAGCGGTTTGAAGTTATCTAAATCCAGAAATAATAGCGCACAATAATGACTACGACGCTTGCTGATGTTCATCGCTTGTTCCAAACGAGAATTAAGTAGGCGGCGATTTGGGAGCTGAGTTAATGCGTCATGAAATGCCAGATTTTGAACCTGTTCATCAAGCAACTTTCTTTCACTAACATCTTGTTTAACAGCTATGAAGTGAGTAATATCCTCGTTCGAATTACGCACTGGTGTAATCGTCATTTCTTCGTAGAAAAGACTGCCATTTTTGCGCTTATTAATGACTTCGCCTCGCCATACGCTACCATCAAGTATGGTTTTCCACAAAATTTTGTAAAATTGCGCGTCTTGCTTTTCAGATTTAACCAGCTCACTTATGTGCCGACCTATTGTTTCTTCTAATGTGTAGCCAGTTAGTTTGGAAAAAGCAGGGTTGGACCACTGAATCACCGCCTTGCTATCGGTGATAATTATAGCGTTAGCTACCGCAGCTAGAGCTGCATCATGTAATTCGAACAAACTGCGCTGTTGTCCTAACCTAAAAATCTCCTTGCGCTGCTTTTGGATGGTTTCGCGTAGAAAATGTACATAGTTTCCGCGTAGGGTTTTAACCAGATCATGACGCGTCACCAATCCCAGCAACTTGTCCTGATCTACAATCACTAGATGACGTATTTGGTGTTTATCCATCAGCTTGATGGCTTCGGGCAGCATCATAGTAGGCAGCACGCTAATCAAAGGAGTATTAACCACTCTGGAGACGAGAATACCTGCGTTATCTGTAACCTGCTCTGCTAGCTTTACCACATCTCGCTCGGTAATTATTCCGTATGGCTTTTGATCTCGCATCACTACCACACAACTGTAACGGTTTCTGCTCATTAGACTAATCGCATCTACAAGCAAATCGTCAACATCAACGGTGACGATATTTTTGGACATGACATTTTCTGCCTTCTTGAATTCAGACAGATCACCTGCGTCAAGGTGATGTAAAAAGTCCCCTTCGGTAATGATACCTAACAAAATACCTTGAGTATCGACAACCACAAGATGACGATACTGTCGCTCCTGAAGAATGCGATATGCTTCGCGAAAGTCTAAATCAGCCAAGGAAGAAAATGGCGGCGCACTCATAACATCAGCCATTGTGAGTATAGCGAAGCACCTACGCTCGGCCAGTAAGTGCACGGCATCACGCTCGGTAAAGATTCCCAGAGGACGATTTTCTTCGTCAACTGCTACCACGCAACTGATCACCTGTTTCGCCATGATCTCCAACACTTCGGAGATATCCGCATGCGGAGAAACAGTCTTAACAGATGAGGTCAATATTTCACTGAGCGAAATTTTTTCCATAATAATACTAATGAGAAGTATTGGGTTATGAGGATACTACGAATGTGCATCTTGATTGTGGCTCTCTGACTTTTTTCTATTGCACATTTAAGCTAGAAAAAACCATTATACGTAGATTTCACATGTTTCCGCAGATCAAACAAAGTCTAATGCTGGCACTAGCACCGACCAAGTCGCTGCTTATGTAGTGAGGTTTTTAGAATCATTATCCTAGAAAAAGCAGTTGTCCGCAGATTCCACAAATTAACCAACATCTAATGCTAAACTTCCTACGCACTCATTGTGTGCTGAGGTGAACATCTGCAAATATTTGAAAATATGCGTTAATATGCGAAATCTGTGGATTGAACTGCGGTTTATAGGATTATTGACGCTGCCGCGCAGCCTCGAACAGACACACAGCTGCCGCCGCCGCTACATTTAATGATTCTACTTTTCCTGGCATTGGTATGGTGATGAGTTGGCTGCACACACCCGATAAAGCTGGTGAAAGCCCGGCACCCTCGTTGCCTAATGCAAATGCAACACGGCCTTTGAAGTCATTATCGTACAAGCTAGTGGAGGCTTGCAGCGAGCTTGCGAAGATAGGGCCCTCAAACACGGCTGCAACGTTAAACAAATCGGCATGTTCGTGAATACTCAATGCAAAATGTCCGCCCATTGCTGCACGCAACACTTTAGGTGACCAAACATCGGCACAGCCAGTGGATAGAAAAGCCGTATCACAACCAGCTGCTGCCGCAGTGCGCAGAATAGAGCCTAGATTGCCGGGGTCTTGTACGTCTTCCAGCAAGACACTGAAATGGCTACGTGAGGGGGAAACATGTATTGGAGGAATGTCGATGAGAGCTAACAATCCGCTCGGAGTTTTTAACTCGCTCAAATCAGAAAAAAGTGCATCACTCAAACAGCTTAAGGCTACATCAGGTAACTGTGCAATCAACTTGCCTATTTCCTCATCTTGCTCTGCGGCTGCATTAACGAACAAGTGCAAGGGACACTGATCAGACAGCAGATACGCTTGGACAAGATGCGCTCCGTCCAGCAATGTCTGTCCTACTTTACGCCGTTGTCGTGCGGAGCCTGTAAGCTTACTCAGTTCTTTGAAGAAGGGATTGTCACGCGAAGATATGTGTTTCAAGATTGATTTCAAGCCGGTTGGTTTACAGGTTCGAGGAGATTACCCATCTCTTCCAGTGGGGGCAACTCACTCAATGAACGTAGGTTTAGATCATCTAGCAATTGTTGCGTCGTGGCATACAGCGCAGGCTTCCCCGGTACATCGCGTGTTCCAATGCTCTCTACCCAAGCGCGAGATTCTAGCGTTTTAATTACTTGTGTTGAGACGACTACACCGCGTATTTCTTCAATATCACCGCGCGTCACAGGTTGGCGATAGGCAATAATGGCCAGTGTTTCCATCACGGCACGGGAATAACGCGCGGGTTTTTGTGGGTCTAAACGTGCGATATAGCTTTGCAATTCGGGGCGAGCACGAAAGCGCCATCCGCTGGCAACACGATTTAGCTCTATGCCACTATCGGCATACTTATCAATAAGTTGTTGGAGTAGTGCTTCAATTTGGCGGCTATCCAAAGGCACATCGCTGAGCTTTTTCAATTCGGCCATGGATAGGGGCTCTTGAGAACTCATCAAAGCCGCTTCAAATACTTTTTTCAGCAAAACGCTATCCTGCGCTTGCTCGGCTAGAGAGTTCACCTCAGGCAGAGGTGTCTCACTCGAGGGTGAGGCGGCTTGTTCGGACATAGATATTTCCTAGCGTTTCAGTTTGCGTGATTTCGACCAAGGTTTCTTTAGCCAGCTCTAGAATAGCAATGAAAGTGACAACCAGTTGCGGAATTCCCCCGGCGTGATCGAAAAGATTCTCAAACGGTTCAAATTCACCATGACGCAGTTGCCGCAGCAAACGGGTCATTTGTTCACGTACGGAAAGCTCTTCACGTCGCACTTTGTGATGCGCATTTACTTTTGCGCGGGTGAGCAAAGTCATCCAGGCAATACGCAGATCATCCACCGTCACACTTGGCAGACGTTCGACAACCGTACGCTCAAGCAGCACTTGCACCAATTCAAAATCACGCCCTGCTTGTGGCAGAGCGTTCAAACTTTGCCCTGCAAGCTTCATTTGCTCGTATTCCAGCAAACGTCGCATCAGTTCGGCTCGGGGATCTTCCCCCCCCTCTTCACCCACCTTGGGCGGACGAGGCAACAACATACGTGACTTGATTTCAATCAGCACCGCTGCCATTAGCAGATATTCGGCTGCCAGTTCAAGGCGGTTGCGTTGCATCAGTTCGATGTAACCCATGTACTGCTGAGTGAGCTGAGCCATGGGAATATCGAGCACATCCAGATTGTGCTTACGTATCAGGTAGAGCAGCAGATCTAGCGGCCCCTGAAACGTCTCCAGAACCAATTCCAAGGCATCCGGTGGAATGTAGAGATCAGAGGGCATCTCCAGCAGTGGTTCGCCGTGTATCAGTGCACGCGGGATGAGATTCAGTTCGGCCTGACTCATACCATGCTCAGTTGTAGCTCAAGCCCATAGCTTCGCGCACATCACGCATGGTCTCTGTGGCTAGCTTGCGCGCCTTCTCGCAACCGTCGGCAATGATGTTACGCACCAAAGTCGGGTCGTCAAAATATTGCTGGGCGCGTTCGCGCATCGGCTTCTGCTCGTTCAACACACCAGCGATAACAGGTTGTTTGCACTCAATGCAGCCTATTCCCGCCGTCTTGCAGCCATGCTGCACCCACTGCTTGGTATCTTCGCTGGAATACACCTCATGCAGCTTCCAAACCGGACAGCGAGCCGGGTCACCCGCATCAGTGCGACGTATCCGTGCTGGATCGGTCGGCATAGTGCGAATTTTTTTAGAAACCGATGCTTCATCTTCACGCAAGGTTATGGTGTTGCCATAAGACTTGGACATTTTTTGGCCATCCAGCCCCGGCATACGTGAAGCTTGGGTAAGCATCGCTTGCGGCTCCGCCAATATCATTTTGCCACCGCCCTCTAAAAAGCCGAACAAACGCTCGCGATCACCAAGACTCAAGCTTTGCTGTTCATCCAACAAAGACTTAGCAGACTCCAAGGCATCATCATCACCCTGCTCTTGAAAACGAGTGCGCAACTCAGTGTAGAGCTTGGCCTTTTTGCCACCGAGCTTCTTCACCGCAGCTTCCGCCTTTGCCTCAAATCCGGCTTCACGCCCATAAATATGATTGAAACGGCGCGCAATCTCGCGTGTGAATTCAATATGTGGTACTTGATCCTCACCTACTGGAACTTGTGTGGCGCGATAGATCAAAATATCTGCACTTTGTAGCAAGGGATAGCCTAGGAAGCCATAAGTGCTAAGGTCTTTTTCGGAAAGTTTCTCTTGCTGATCTTTGTAGGTAGGAACACGTTCCAACCACCCCAAAGGGGTAATCATGGAGAGTAGCAGGTGTAACTCTGCATGCTCAGGCACTCGAGACTGAATGAATAGTGTGGCTCGTGCAGGATCAACCCCTGCGGCAAGCCAGTCAATAACCATGTCCCACACACTTTGTTCAATCATCTGAGGGGTATCGTAATGGGTGGTTAGTGCGTGCCAGTCGGCAACAAAGAACAGGCACTCATACTCCTGTTGCATCTGTACCCAATTCTTTAACACTCCGTGGTAATGCCCTAGGTGCAAATTGCCCGTAGGGCGCATTCCAGATAACACGCGATCAGCAAACATAGTTGTATTCTTTAAAACCCAAAAATTAAATTAATTAAATTAATTAGACCAATAACAGGTGGGGCCAAGACCCATCCCAGCACCGGCGTAACTGCCAAACCGATCAAAATGAACATGCCATAGGGTTCGATACTTGCCAACCTATATGCCCAGCGGTGCGGCAACATGCTAATTGCTATGCGCCCACCATCCAAGGGAGGTAGCGGTAAGAGATTTAGCACCAGCAAAATGATGTTAATTTTAATGCCAATTTGCGCCATTCTCATCAAAGGTTCGGCAAAATACCCACCTTGTGACATCCAAGCGAGCTTAGCCAACAAACCCCAACACAGTGCCATAATCAAATTCGTTGCTGGCCCAGCTAAAGCTACCCACAACATATCCTGCTTGGGGCGACGTAATGCAGAAAAATTAACTGGAACTGGCTTAGCCCAGCCGAATAAAATGCCGCCCAACCACAGCGTCATAATAGGAAGCAGAATCGTTCCTACCATATCAATATGTTTGAGTGGATTCAGAGAAATACGTCCCTGTTGATATGCCGTCATATCACCAAAATGACGCGCTACATAGCCGTGCGCTGCCTCATGGAAAGTAATGGCGAATAGTACGGGAATCGCCGCTATGGCGATGGTTTGAATTAATGCATCAATATTCATTTAGTTCTCATTAATCCGTGAAGCCGAAATGGCTTATTTCGCCCTTTCCTCGGCGCAACAACTCAGGCGAGGATGCAGTTAGATCAATCACCGTGGTTGACTCAATACCCACCGAACCACCCTCAATAATCAAATCAACTTTGCCCTCCATCAGCTCCCGAATTTCATCAATATCAGTAAGAGGGTAATCAATATCTGCCAGAATCAGTGAAGAACTAATTACAGGCTCATCCAATTCTTCCAACAACGCTAATGCAACTGCGTGATCGGGAATACGCAAGCCCACAGTACTCCTTTTGGGATGTTGTAAGCGGCGTGGCACTTCTTTGCTTGCCTCCAAAATAAAAGTGTAACTACCCGGCGTATTATTTTTCAACAAACGGAACTGTGTGTTGTCTACCCTTGCATAGCGTGACAACTCGGACAAATCGCGACATACCAAAGTCATATGATGCTTATCATCCACACCACGTATTTGACGGATGCGCATCACCGCATCTTTATCGCCAAGATGGCAGCCTAGCGCATAACCCGAGTCAGTCGGATACACAATCACCGCGCCATCGTGTATCAAGTCAGTGGCTTGCTTGATTAAGCGAGGCTGAGGATTGTCAGGGTGAATACTAATAAATTGCGCCATTAAGTTTTTCCAAATTAATTTTCAGAACAGGGGTCTAAAGCTCCCAAGCGCTCCAAATTGGTTTACATTCTAGGGGGAAATCCGGCAAACGGCCCAAATCACGATAACTCTCTCCCGGCCCATGATAATCAGAGCCGCACGAACTTAATAGCCCGAACTGTGTAGCATAACGTGAAAATTCAGCATATTGCGCTGGTGTATGACTCCCCGTCACCACTTCTATCCCCTGCCCACCCATGTCCGTAAATTCAGTCAATAATTCTAGTAGCGTTGGTTTCCCCATAGACTTACGTCCCGCAGTATAACGACCGGGGTGTGCCAGTACGGCAAGGCCACCTGAATCACGAATCCAGTTAACCGCATCTAGCAAATCCACCCATTGATGCGGGACATAACCTGGCTTACCTTTAACCAGATAGCGTTTAAACACGCTTCCCACATCCTTGCAGTGCCCACTTTCTACTAGATAACGCGCAAAGTGCGTACGGCCAATAATTTCAGGATTCGCCGCAAAACGGTGTGCTCCTTCCAAAACCCCGCCTATACCACTACGAGCCAGAGATTCTGCCATCAGTTCAGCTCTACGCATGCGTCCGCTACGAATATGTTGTAGGCCTTCAATCAGTGCAGGATATAAGGGATCAATGCCTAGACCAACAATATGCAGCGTAAACTTGCGCCAGCTCACCGAAATTTCGACTCCGTTGATGAGTGTTATGCCGCAGTGCGCAGCAGCTTCAGCAGCCTCTGAAAGCCCATCGACGTTATCGTGATCGGTCAGCCCGAGAAACTTAACCCCACGCTCAGCAGCCCGATTAACTATTTCAGTTGGTGTTAATAAACCGTCTGAAACGGTTGAGTGACAGTGTAGATCGTAATCAAGCATCAGCTAGCACCTCCGCCCTTCTTCATAACTTTACCTTCTTCGGCACGCTTACGGCGCACTTCTTTGGGATCGGCAATCAAAGGCCGGTAGATTTCAATACGATCTTTTTCACGCAACACGGTGTCCACTTTGCTCAACTTTCCGTATAGACCGAACTTGCCTTTTAGCAAATCTATCTCGGGATATTTTTCAATCAGACCGGAAAGCTTGATTGCATCAGCTATCGTTGTGCTAGCAGGCACCTCCAGCTTTAGCAATGCCTGTTCGTGTGGTAAAGCATAGACTAATTCTATTGTAATTTTATTATCACTCATTTATTCGCGTACACCATTTCTGCGCGGTGTGTAAAAGCATCTACAAAGCTGTTAGCAATATAACTAAATACAGGGCCAACCATTTTTTCCAGCAACTTACTAGAAAATTCATAATTCAAACGAAACTCTATTTTACAGGCTGTGGGTGAAAGCACGGTGAAATGCCAATTCCCATCAAGATGGCGAAATGGCCCATCCAGCAAAGTCATTGCAATATTAACTGGGGAGTTTCGCACATTCTCTGTAGTAAAGCTCTGTTTTATATTGTGATAATTTATATGCACGGTTGCATGTACAGTATTTTCTCCTGCTTGCGCTACACTTGCACCACCGCACCAAGGCAAGAAAGAGGGATAATCTGCTACATTATCTACCAACACAAACATCTGTTCCGCGCTAAAGGGAAGTAACACCGACTTTTCAACTAATGCCATCGCTTCTCAAGCCATCCATGCAAAGGCTGGTAGAATATCCCAACCCACTGCAAAACACACCTGCATTCCACAAAAATGAGCATAGTACAAAATAAAAAAGCCTTTCACGAATACTTTATTGATGAACGCTTTGAAGCGGGACTCATGCTAGAAGGTTGGGAAGTTAAATCCATTCGCGCCGGACGAGCGCAACTCAAAGAAGCTTATATCACCATAAAAGGTGGTGCGCTCTACCTGTTTGGCTCACATATCAGCCCCTTACTGAATGCCTCCTCGCACATACATCCTGATCCAGTAAGGACTCGTAAATTACTGCTACATCAGCGTGAAATAGAAAAGCTTATTGGCAAAGCCCAACGTGCTGGCTACACCATCATGCCTTTAGATTTGCATTACAAGGGTAGTCTCATCAAAATCAATATCGGCCTAGCCAAAGGCAAAAAAGAACATGACAAGCGCGCCACAGAAAAAGAACGCGAACATAAGCGTGAAGCGGCACAAGCCATGAAAAAGGTACGGCAATAAGCATCAAACGGCATTTTTCTAGATTAAAGCTTAACCTAAAAACGACAGATCAATCCGCAGATTTCGAAGATTAACACATATTTTCAAGCGCTTGCAGATGTGCGAAATCGCGCGCCTATGGGTGAATCAGCATTGGCGGTTTTTTAATCGGCGAAAATCTGTGTAATCTGCGGACAACTGTTTTTTCTAGCTTGTTTTAACCTAAAAAATCACCACTTAAGCGGCGACTTGGCTGGTGCCAGCCGCAGTCGCATAATGGCTATCGTTTCCATCCGCGACCAAGAGAAATTCAAAACATCAAAGCGATAGCAGTTTTCGTTACATTACCCGATGGCTGGTCTATCAATTCATATCAATAGTTTGTATCTATTCAGTGTCTCTGTGGTGAACTACGATTTTCAGCTTGAATCTTTAAATAAGGGGTTCCGCCTTCTTCTGATTAAGCAGGTATTGGATCAAAGATCTCAATTTAGCAGGGCGTACAGGCTTGTGTAAAAGTTGAATACCCCGTTCATTAACCATCCGCAACACCTCTGGTGAGGTATCGCCGCTAATCAATATGAATACGGGCTGAGTATTGAAGTTCGCCTTGATCCAATCGGCCATCTCAATCCCATCGCCATCAGGCAAACGATAATCACAGATAACTAAATCAAAATCAGATTTGCAGTGAATGTCCTTAACTTCTCGTATTGATTCAGCCATTGAAACTCGTCCGCCCCAAGACACGAGTACTCCTTGAGTGCCTTTGCGTACGAGTGGATCATCATCCACAACCAGCACCTTCAAACTATCGAATTTACCAGGAGCAGAGCTAGTTTCAACTTCATTCGTGAGCACATATTGTGGCGTAGCTTCCTGCATATGCATAACCGCCTTGGCTAGGGTGATGGAAAACACTGACCCCTTATCGCTTGCAGAACGAAGCTCTATATTATGGTTAAGCAATTTTGCCACACGATCAACAATGGCTAATCCCAAACCAAGACCTTTGCTTCGATCTCGCTCCTTATTTGCCAATTGAACAAACTCGCGAAAAATACTTTGCTGTTCATTTTCTGGTATGCCAATTCCGCTATCGCGCACCTCAACTCTCAATTTGTCTCCACGCGATCTGCAAGCCAACAGAATTCTTCCATTGGGTGGAGTGTAACGAATAGCATTGCTAAGTAGGTTACTCAAGATCAACTCTAATAGAATCGGATCACTATTAACCATAGTTGCACTGGAGATCACTTTCAAGGTGATGCCTTTACCCTCAGCCAGTGGCAAGCTATTTTGACCAAGGCGGTCTAGCAAACTCGCAATTGAAAATACCCTGAAGTCTGGTATCACTACCCCGGCATCTAGTTTAGAAATATCTAGCAATGCATCCAACAAATTGGACAGTGCGTCAACAGATTCTTCTATTTTTCCAGCGACTTGTTGTTGTACAGCTGTAGTCAACATTGTACGCAGCTCACTCACGAAGAGCCCAAGTGCATGCATAGGTTGACGCAAATCATGACTAGCGGCGGCAAGAAAACGAGTTTTGTCGAAATTTGCATTTTCCGCATCCTCTTTTTTCAATCGCGCCTCTCGTGTCGCGTCTTCAATTCGAGTCTCTAGCTGTTCATTTAGTTGTGTTAAGCGGTTTTCTGCCAATTTTCGCTCCGAAACATCAACACTGATACCAATCAAATACTGTGGCTCACCATTTCGGTCATAAACGCCCTTCTTGAAGGTGTGCAGAGTACGGCTCGCCTTGATCTCTGAATTCCATACCTGCTCTTCAAAATCAACCATCCTATGTGCTGCCAAAACTTGTTGGTCATTTTCAAAAGATGCTGCCATCTGCTCTGGAGGGAAAAAACGGCTCGCATTAGTGCCTTCCACGCTTGAGAATACAACCCCCCACTGCGCCTCACAGGCACTATTCATCAAAACTATCTGGCTATGCACGTCTTTAATAAACAGTGCGACAGGCATGGTATTAATGATTTCATTCAACCGTTCTTCGTTAGAGCGCAACAATTCCGTCTGAGCATCCAACGCTACCCGGTCCGTTTGTAGCTGCTGCGCCATCTCATTAACACCCTGTGCTAATTCCTTGAGTTCAAGAATCTTTGGCGAGTCAGTAAGCCGCATATCCAGCGCACCCTCACCAATGTTGCGCACTACCTGGTTCAGAGCTTTGATCGGATTAACAATACGGCGGGAGATTCGAAGCACAAAAAATACCGTCAATACCAATAGTAAAACTGAAATCAGTAAGCTAGCTTCCAACACTTCCAATTTGGCCTTCAGTAAGCTCAGCTTATCTATCTTAACCAGCACATAACCTAATAACTTCGAGCCAGAACTTTCGCTCTGCGTATCAAAATCACTTAAATCAATCGAAACTGAAGCAATGGGCTCTTTTACCCAGAAATAATCATCCGTGTCCTGTATTACCCCAGTAAAAGCGTACGCTTTAATAAAACGACTCTCTGCCTGCTGGATAGTGTCACCAGCATAAGCGATTATTTTTCCTGATATATTTTGAACCGCAACTACCGCAACATCTTTCTGTTTTAATGCCCCTGTCGCATCCCGTTGCAATTGATCTGTATTGCCGGAAAACAAGGCATACTCCCCAGATGACGCGATTTGCTTGGCAAGCAATTTAGCCCGATCAATCATCCCCGCCTCCATTGCAGAAAAGCGCGAGTACAAAAAATAACTATCCAGCAGAATAATCGCCAATAGCATGGGCAACATGGCAATTAGCAATGTTTGCTGATGAATACTTGGGCGCCTCATTGCGGCCCCCGAGCGCGATTCTCAGCTGAATTCATCTTGCTGAGTAATAAATCGTTTTGTTTGATCTGAATACCTAAAGAATTTGCGACTTGCCGATTAACTGTCACATCAAATTTATGGGGATATTGCGGCGCAGGTAATCTGCCAGTATCAAAGTACGCCTTGGTCAACACAGATGCTTGCTTGGCAATCTGCTCTGGCCTGCTAAACAAGGAGAACAGCGCACCCGCTCTAACATAAGCGGGGGAAAATCCCACCAGAGGAGTTCCACTCCGATAGGCCTCCATCAAAATATGCCTTATCGTGGATGAGTTATAAATACCGTCATCTGGAATTGCTAGCAAAACATCACTTTTTTGCAATACCGTCTGTAGGTCCCGATGCAATAAATCAGCAGAGTTAGATTTCTGTTCATACAAGATCAGATGTTTTTTCTTTATCGCTTTGCTCAGCTCAGTAAAGTTCGGTGAGTGAGAGGAATACAACAAACCAATTTTTTTTACCCGAGGCAGTGCTGCGACCAACAAATCAATTTGACGCTTTCCCGGCTGATCCATATAGATAGCAGAGATAGCACGCTTGTCTTGTTTATCAGCTTGCAACAGTTCTTCAAACCCAGCTTTACTAACAAGTACGCAGAGAACCGGGGAATGTGTTTTTAGGGCAATAGAGGCGGACTTAATGCCGACAGCCACAATTAAATCAAACTCAGATGAAAGCGAATTACTTGGATTTAGCGTCAGTGAAATATTTTCTCTTGCCAACTCCCCTTTAAAAGAATGTACGAATTGGTCATAAGCGCTTCTAGATTGGGCAGAAAATACTGTCACTCGCAATGGTGCAGCTTGGGCTGTCCATATAGACAACCCAAGCAATATTACGATGGAAAGGGATAGGGGGATTTTATTCAAGTATCGGGTATATCCAGCACTAGAAATCAATGGTCGCGCTCAACCAAGCTCTCCGCGTAAATAACACCTCGGCAACCGCATTTACTGTGCCATATTTGGTGTAATTATCTTCAGTCACATTTTGCACTATCCAAGCTACTTCCGCACGCCGTCCTTTCTCAAATTTGAAAGTTTTCGCAATGCGTAAATCAAAGCGACGCATCGTATTTTCGGGAGTCACATCCGAGCCGACATCTCCCACGTGCACTCTCCCTCTATAATAATAACCCGCACTCAACTGCAAGTCATTCAACAGGCTTTGAGATAACAAAACACTGACGCTATGTGATGGAACTAAACCTGGAAACTGAGCAACATACTCATTGTTATAGTACTGCCGCACACGATCACCCACGGACGAATACCTATTGGGATTAAGTGGGTCTGGTGATGCGTTATAGTATTGAGTTGGTATACTTCCTAGAGAAGTAGATGCCTGCTGATACGCATAATTCAACACCCCAAAACTACGTCCATCACTCCAATGGTATTTTACTGTTGCATCAACGCCTCTGTATTCGGCATCAAACAGATTTTTAAAACTATCGGGAAAGGAAGGGGTTAATTCAACATATTTATCCCACCAAATCAATCCACTTACTTGGTCAATATATGCACGTGCATCAACGGTAAGCGCTAATGAGCGAAACTCACCTATATAACCAATTTCCTTAGATAATATTTTTTCCGGCACAAGTGGGTTAACTGGCGGCACATATGCTCCGCCCCAGATTGTATTATTTGCGGCTATAAATGATTCTGACATAACCGGGCTACGGGTAGCGGTCGAAATTCCGAAACGTAGCGTATGTTGCGGAGTAAAATGATAGTTAATCGAAGCTCGCGGCGAACTATTCCTGTTTCCCATGCCATTATCTTCATACATTGTGCCGATATTTAATATGGCAGATTCACTTATACGCCACTCATCATGGGCAAATACCTGCCAACTATTCACCGTATACGGATGTCCAAGAAATAACTCATAGTCCGCATAGTCACGACGCATGCTACCGCCCCAAACTAAGCGATTTGTTTCATTCAACCAATTTGTGTTCTGAAACTCCAGTTCATTGCGCTGGCTAAATACTGATTGCTGAGTAAAACCCTGCGATATGGGAGTCGTAGGCACATAATATCCCTGACAAATTCCAGAATCAATACATAAGTAAGGATCCAGTGAATTATGAATATTGTGCGAATAGGTCAGCTTCGTTTCATCACTAACAGGCCATGCATGTATCCAGCTAATTTGCTGATAATCACTTTGGGAACTCGTGTCACGAAACGCGTCTTCCGGCCTACCCGAAATCCCTATTCCATACACCCCATTGCTGCTGCCTATTTGGACATCAAAACTGTCTGTGCCATTTGGATGATAGTTGCTACGCAGGTTAAAAATACGCGTCGCGTTATGATCGTTCAAAACGCTGTTGTCCAAGCCTTGATCTGAGCGGTAACCGACTGAAAAGCGATAGTCCAATTGCTCACCAGTATTACCAAAGCGAGCTGAAGCATCAGAAACATAGCCCCGGCTCACAGACACACTCCCACCATGCTGTGCAGTTGCATCATTTGTAATGATGTTGATCACACCATAAAATGAATTCGTCCCATGCGAAGCAGATGATGGCCCACGTACGACTTCAATACGCTGAATGTCTTCAATCATCAATGGAATATCCGCCCAATGCACCCCACCGAACGGTGGCATGTAAACACTGCGCCCATCAATCAATATCTGCATGCGATGTGAATACTCATCAGATGAACCGTGCAGAGACACGACGGGGCGATTTGCGTCAGCAAATCCCACATACATCCCAGGTACTAATCTCATTAATTCTGGGACTGAACGAAAACCTGAGGCTTTAATCATCTCTCTATCGATGACGGTCATAGCACTTGGGGCTTCAGACAAAGGTTGAGACAGGCGTGAGGCGGTAAGAACAACAGGAAGCGCCTGAAAATAGGAATCGTCAAAACTCTCCTCAGCGAGGCAAGGAAAAGCCCCTAGAAAAGAAAGTAATAACACCGCCAGATTCCTTAAGCGTTTTATAAATATATAATGCAACAAAAATGCCTCATCAAACCAACACAACGGCCCGCACCTTACTCTAATGTGGGCCGTATTTGCAAGGCTTCAAATCTTAAAGTGTTGCATTGACTCTGCCAAAAATTGCGAAAGGCGTTCAAGCTTTCCTACCGTTTCAGAAACTTCTTTTACCGCAGCACTATTTTCTTCAGACATTTGCGCCACTTTTTCAACATTGTCAGCGATTTCACGTCCCGCCAAACTCTGCTCTTGAATAGAAGTAGAAATGTCTTCCACCCCACTCAACACACGCGATGCTCCATCGTTAATCTCCACAATAGATGCTCCCGCTTGTCCGGCTAGCAATGCTCCCGACTTGACCATTTCAACAGCAGCCTCCATCTCGGCAACGGCCTCATTGGTATTTCCAGATATTGTTTCCGTCATGGCCGAAATTTCTTGAGTAGATTTACTGGTATTTTCAGCCAACTTTCTCACTTCATCCGCCACGACTGCAAACCCACGACCCTGCTCACCAGCACGTGCGGCTTCAATAGCCGCATTCAATGCTAATAGATTGGTTTGGTCGGCGATCTCCTGAATTGATTTAACAATACCCTGAATCTGCTCCGATTTTTTCCCCAAATCTTCAATAGTCAGCGCCGCATGCATCACTGCCGTGTTGATATTTTCCATGCCGGCTACTACTTGTTGAACAACTTCCCCTCCTTCGCTCGCCAAGTTCCTAGATTTTTCTGACTCCAGACGCACATCACCCGCATTGCTCGCCACCTGATCAATACTCATCGTCAACTCTTCAATCGCAGCAGCCATGCTCCCTGCCGACGCAGACTGAGTCAAAGAACTCTCATGCACTTTGGACATAGTGGATGACAAATGCGTTGCCCGCGCATCTATATTTCCAGAAACTGAGGTAATTTCGTCAACGACTGATCCAAGCAAGGCTTTAGTTGATTGAACGGCACACAGAATCTCTCCCATCTCATCTCGCCCTGATATATCCACCGGAACAGACATATCTCCATTTACCATACCTGACAGATGGCTTCTAATTTCAATAACGCGGCGAGTAACGAAATGCTTTACCACCCAGCCAATAAAGAAAAACAATACCACCTGTAAGATTACCTGCCCTATGTTAATCATCATCACGAACTCTTGATGATTTTTCATTTCCTTGCTAATGTCGATTTCAATATCAGACACTCCTGCAACCTCACCTTCCTTGACCACATGACATGTTAAACAATCTGTGCCATGAAAATCATGCGAAAAAATATACGGTGTCACTGCGCGATAAATGGTCTGCTCTCCACGATGCACGATTTCATAATGCACTTGCTTAGTAGCGATCACCTGTCGCTGTACATCATCACGTATTTTTTCCTCAGGCAAGCCGGGACCAAACTGATCAACTACTATCTTGGTGCGTGCCAACTGCAAATTGACAATATTTCCCGAGCTAGCGAGCTTCTTAATCAATAACTTTCTATTTTCCAACTCACCTATTTGTCCGGTTACCATAAGCATATTTGAGCTATCAATCACCATGTTCGCAACCGCATCGGCTCTGGACTGAACCGTATCGATCAACCGCATTTTCATATGATCCGAAACATAATAGGTTGCCATACCCACCGCAATTAAGAGGACAGGTTGCAAAAGAACTTGCAATTTCTTTTGCAAACTAAGTTTAGCAAACCAATTAGCGAACGAAAAATGTGCAACAGGCGGTTTACCCTTTAGATATAGTGCCTCAGCAGCAACCACTTCAGCACGGCTAGGTTTTTTTCTCAGGGAAATATAACCGACAACGACACCATTATTTAGTATGGGTGACACGTTAGCTCGAACCCAGTAATGATCTCCACTTTTGGCTCTATTTTTGACAATGCCGCGCCATGGATGTCCGCCTTTAACCGTACTCCAAAGATCAGCGAATGCCCATTCCGGCATATCAGGGTGGCGTACTAAATTATGGTTCTTTCCAATTAATTCTTCGCTAGAAAAGCCGCTGATCTCTACAAAAGCTTCACTCACATAAGTGATGATCCCTTTTATGTCAGTTTTGGTTACGAAGATCGCAGCTTCTGGATAGTCAATTTCATTTTGCGACACTGGTAAATTTTTGTTCATCATTCCCCCCGGACATGCATAGCGTATGGACTTTTTCCACGAAAGGCTATCCTGACACATATTTACAATAACCATAATAGAAATAGGCCCATATAAATGGGCCTATTTCATTGATTAAAGCAAGGGGAGAAAATTAAGGAATCAGTTGATTTATAGTAATTTTCAGACCTTTAACGCCGGGTTTAATCGGATCGCTTATACCTTTCATATCACCGGACTGTGGCATCGCATTTCCTGACTTAGAAATACGTACAACGACCTCAACCTCATCGAAGTTGGATAACTTCATCTGTGGTCGCATTGCCGTACTGTCATCCAAGTTAAAGCGTATTGGCAAATCTCTTACTTGTTTACGCACAATAGCCAAAGGCATTCTTGGGCCATGTGTGGCACGCGCTAAGATAAACACCGTATCAGAGGGATCAGCCCTAGACTTAAGCGCAGCACTTAAGCTTACTACGCCGGAAATCCGTTCTTTACCCGGAGCGACACTTTGACTGTTTTCTGAAGTGGATGGTGCCTGGACTGAAGCTTTTCCACCTTTGGATTGAGCCAATAACTCACGCGCCTGTTGTATACCACCCTGAATCATTTGAGCATCTTCTCCATCTGGAGAAAGGCCTTTTAACAAATGATTCCAATAACGAATAGCAGCAGCGTAATCGCCCCTCTCCATAGCCGCAGAACCAGCCAAAGCCAATGCCTTGGTATGGTTTGGTTCAAGCGCCAAGGCTTTCTCAATCAGCTTAGTTGGTGGGCCTATCAGGCTCTGACCATGTGCCATTGCCAAAACATCTGCATAATCAGCCCATATCCATGCCTCATCGGTCACAAACTGAGTCAGCTTCTCGTAGGCTTTAGCCGCATCTGCATAACGCTCTGCCTCACCATAGGAACGCGCCAACAATACCAGCGACTCACCATCCATAGGGTTTTTAGCAACTTTCTCTTCCAATGTTTTCAATGCATCTGTCGAGTTCGTCATGCCGGAACCGCTCACAGAAGCCAAACCAGCTTGAGGTGTGAGTGATTTCGGATTGCCGACCTGCCAGTAAATATAAACAGAGGTCAAGGGCAAAAGTACGGCCAAGCTAATCGCAAGTAGCTTGAGCGGACTACGCACACCAGCAACTATGCTCGGCTCTTCCTTCACTTCCTCTAGAAGACGCGCTTGTAATTCTCGCTTACCTTGCTCGTATAGCTCCTGAGTCAACAAACCGTTACGTAAATCAGTACCCATCTCAGTGATCTGATCACGTAATATTTCTAAGTTCGCTGCATTACGCAATACCGCGTTATTCGTGGATTTACTGCTCCACAACGGTAGTATCACAAACAACAAGGCTACAAAAACAAGTAGAGCGCTAATAATCCAAAATGTAGTCATGCTTAATTATCTTTTTCGTTATTGAGTAATGCGGAGGCGCGCTGTTGCGCTTCGCTGGAAAGTGCCACCTCGGGCATTGCCGAGCGACGTTTACGTAGCTGTACCAGCAAGAGGGCAAGGCCGACAAGAAGTAGCGCAAAAGGGCCGAACCATAGCAGCAGCGTATAAGATTTGACGGGTGGTTCATACAAAACAAAATCACCGTATCGGGCGACTAAGTAATCCTTAATCTCCTGATCACTCATGCCTTTAGTCATTAGCTCACGTACTTCGCGGCGTAAATCAGCTGCTAATTCTGCATGAGAACTAGCTAGTGATTCATTTTGACAAACCAAACAGCGCAATTTTTCGGCTAGACCAATCATGCGCTTTTCGAGCACTTGATCGGTAGCCATATCTTTCGCCTCACCTGCATAAGCAAATAAAGGCATTAGACACAGCAATAATATAAATATACGCCTCATGGTAGTTTCTCCAATTTAGCGACCATTGGCAATATTTTTTCTCGCAGATTGCGATGTGTAATCGGGCCAGTCTGTTTGTATTGAATAATGCCTTGCTTATCTATTACATAGGTTTCTGGCACACCATACACACCATAATCGATACCGACTCGCCCATCCGTATCAGACAGTACCAAGGTATAGGGATCGCCAGCTGAACGTAATGTATTTTCAGCATCTGAACGCTTATCTTTGTAGTCTAAGCCATACACTGGCACTATATTTTTTCGCGCGAGCTCAACCAGTATCGGATGCTCATCTTTGCACGATGCGCACCATGATGCCCATACATTCAGCAACCAGACCTTACCCTTCACATCTTCGGGGGAAAATTTCTTAGTCGGATTGTATAACTCGGGCAAATTGAATGCAGGAGCTGCCTTGCCTATCAATGGCGAAGGTACGTCACGTGGGTCAAGACTCAGGCCGACATACAAAAATCCCGCCAACACGACAAATACGACAAACGGCAAAATGAAACGCATCATGCGCTTTTCTCCTTTAAGTTTGACCCTGCTTCTTGTTGACTGGCTTTTTTGGCATGAATGCGATAACGGCGATCACTAATAGCAAATATACCGCCTAAGGCCATCAACAAACAGCCTCCCCATATCCAATCTACGAACGGTTTAACATAAATACGTACTGCCCATGCCCCATTACTATTAGGTATCTGTTCACCAAGTGAAACATACAAGTCACCTCGCAGCCCCGGCATAATCGCGGCCTCAGTCATCGGCATACCGGAAGCATTGTAGTTGCGTTTTTCTGGAAGAAGCTCAGTGACGATATGATCATCCTTTTTAATAACCACATGTCCTCTATAGGCATGATAGTTCGGCCCTTCAAATTCAGTGGTTCCATCAAAGCGGAATTCATAGCCGCCCGCAGACAGCGTATCGCCTACATTCATACGCACATCACGCTCAGTTTCATAGCCTTTCACCATCGTTACGCCGATGACAAAAATCGCGATACCTAAGTGTGCCAACTGCATACCATAATAGCTACGTGATTGCTTTTTCAGGCGTTGCAGCAAGTCTCCCTCTTTGCCAAGCCGTTTACGCAGGTCTAAAAATGCTGTAGAGATCACCCAAAATGCCAGCATGAATCCCAAGGCGATTAACGGTGTCCATTTCCCCATTACAAAAGGAAGCAGTAAAGCTATTACTATGCTTGAAACAAATGCCCAACGCACACGTAGCCAGATGTCCGGTACGCTTGCGTGTTTCCAGCGCGCCACTGGCCCCAGACCCATCATGAAAATCAGCGGCACCATCAAGGGTACGAATACCGTATTAAAGTATGGAGGCCCTACAGAAAGCTTACCGAAGCCAAGTGCATCCATAAACAAGGGATAGAGCGTACCTAAAAATACAGAGGCTGATGCCACCGTCAACAACACATTGTTAGTCAACAGCATAGATTCACGAGAAATGATATCAAACTTACCACCAAAGCCAATCTTAGGCGCACGCCAAGCAAACAGCAGCAGAGAAGCACCGATTACCACAACTAAGAAGGACAGGATAAAAATGCCGCGCTTGGGATCCGTTGCAAAAGCGTGTACAGAAGTTAGTACGCCTGAACGCACTAGGAACGTACCCAATAAGCTGAGTGAAAAAGCTGCGATTGCCAGCAATATCGTCCAACTTTTAAATGCGCCGCGCTTTTCGGTAACCGCAAGTGAATGTATCAATGCCGTACCAACCAGCCAAGGCATAAAAGATGCATTCTCTACTGGATCCCAAAACCACCAACCGCCCCAACCCAACTCGTAATATGCCCACGCACTACCCAGCATAATACCAAGCGTCATGAATACCCAAGCGATCGTAGTCCAAGGACGTGACCAACGCGCCCAAGTCGAGTCGAGTTGCCCGCCTAATAGCGCTGATATAGCAAAGGAAAAGGCCACTGAAAATCCGACATAGCCCATATACAACATAGGTGGATGAATAACTAAACCGGGGTCTTGTAGCAAGGGATTAAGGTCTCGCCCATCCATTGCAGCTGGCAACAAACGATCAAAAGGATTAGATGTAAACAACATAAACAGCAGAAATCCTACTGAAACAAGTCCCATCACACCAATAACACGCGCCACCATTTCTTCGGGCAGGTGTTTACTGAATTTCGCAACCGCAATAGTCCAGATCGTCAGCATTAAGGCCCACAACAGCAATGAACCTTCGTGTCCACCCCATATAGCCGCTATGCGGTATTGAATAGGCAATTGAGAATTAGAATGCTCTGCCACATACAAAACAGAGAAGTCATTACTAATAAATGCTTGTAACAAGCAGGCAAAAGCGAAAACAATGAAAACAAATTGTCCGAATGCGAGCGGTCGCGCCGCTCCCATCAATACTGAGTTGCCGCGGGCGGCGCCTAGAATAGGCAACACGCCCTGAACTAGCGCCAAAAACAAGGCAACAATCAATGCAAAATTTCCGATTTCTGGAATGATTATTTGTGGGGTCATTAGTAATTTTCCGATTTATTTAGCAGGAGTCATGGCTGCAGAAGAAGTAGCTTCAGCTTCGGCTTTCGCCTTAGCTGCGGCATCTAAAGCATCTTTTGCCTCAGGTGGCATGTAATTCTCGTCATGCTTGGCCAATACCTCTTCTGCAACAAACACATTATCAGAATTCAACTTACCTTGAGCTACAACGCCCTTTCCCTGTTTAAACAGGTCAGGCAAGATACCTTTATAGATCACCGGCATATTTTTGAATGTATCCGTAATATTAAAATGCACCGTCAAGCCATCTGTTTCACGTTTTAGACTACCCTCTTCCACCAAGCCTCCAATACGGAAGCTATGCCCTTGCGGAGCCTCCTTATTAAACACTTGCGTGGGAGTAAAATACAGACTGACGTTATCCTTCAATGCAAATAAAACCAAACCTGCTGCCGCCGCGATCAGAGCAACACCACCGATGATAAGTATAAATCTTTTGCTACGCGCCTTCATTGATCTCCTCCTGCATCACGCATCATGCGCAATTGCTTTAATGTGTTGCTTCTTTTATGGCGCACTAAGACTATTTCTACAATAACAACTAGCAGAGCCAATCCATAAGAACCCCATACGTAAAAACCGTACCCATTCATTGCAAAAAATTCGCCCCAGTTCATCGCGACACCTCCGGCAATTCACTTACCCACTTAGAATTTCGTTCGCGTTCCAAAATAATGCTACGCACTCGCGCCAAACTCATCGCAATCGCATACAACCAACATGCCGCCAAAACAGCAAACGTAGCCTGCTGCATAGAGATATGCATACTGCTTCCGCTGAATTTAATTGTCGATCCTTGGTGCAGAGTATTCCACCATTTGACCGAGAAATAAATGATCGGTACATTCACCGAACCTACGATAGCCAGTAAAGCACTCGCTCTATCCGCGCGGCGTGGATCATCAATAGATGAGTGCAGTGCAATAAAGCCCAAGTACAAGAATAAGAGGATCAATTCAGATGTTAAACGTGCATCCCACACCCACCATGCGCCCCACATAGGCTTGCCCCACAGCGCACCAGTCCAGAGTGCGACAAAAGCAAACAACGCTCCTGTCGGGGCCAGCGCCTGAGCCATCATGGATGAAAGTCGCGTATTAAACACAAGCCCTAATGCAGCATATCCAGCCATTATCAAATAGATAAACATGGACAGAATAGAAATAGGCACGTGGATAAAGAAGATACGGTATGCCTCACTTTGTATTGCATCCGTAGGCGCAACAAAGAAACCGATATACAGGCCTACGGCCAATAACAAACCGGCAGGCCATGCAAAAACAGGAACCATCTTTCCCGCAAGCGCATAAAAAGTCGTAGGTGAAGAATATTTAAACCAGTTAATCGCCAATTTTCACTCCATTGAAATCTTTAATGCCTGCGCCGTAATAAATGGCGTAAACACCAAAGCTAATAACAAAAACGCTCCCAGTAACGCCAAATTGGAAGCTGCGCTCATCCCACTACTCACGGCCTGGATAGCGCCCGAGCCAAAAATCAAAACCGGAATACACAATGGCAATACCAGCAATGACACCAATACACCGCCACCACGTAAACCTAGCGTAAGCGCCGCACCGATTGCGCCCATCATACTGAGCACTGGCGTGCCGAGTAAAAGTGCCAACATCAACGCCCACAAAGCCTGCACCGGCATACCAAATTGCAAGCCCAATACGGGAGCAATTAACACCAGAGGCAGACCGGACGACATCCAGTGCGCCACTATCTTCCCCAACACCAATACTGACAGCGATTGCGGTGACAACATCATCTGCTCTAGCGTCCCATCTAAGTAGTCAGCAGAAAACATACGTGCTAACGACAGCATAGAAGCTAATAATGCCGAAACCCAAACCACACCACCGGCCATTTTGCGCAGCATATCTGGTTCAGGCCCTACTCCCAGCGGAAACAAACTCACCACCATCACAAAAAAGAACAGCGTCGTTAACACATCTGAACGGCGACGCATCGCCAATAGCAAATCTCGACGGATAACTAAAAACAACAATCCAAACAGCGATAATTTCCTCATGATAAAGACAACTGCCGCGTCTTCACACCTGTAACTAACAAAGGTTGATGCGTCGTAAAAATAACCATCCCCCCCTTTGACAGGTGTTCTCCAATAAGTTCCTGCATTAATTCGACAGCAGCAATATCTAGTGCCGCCAATGGCTCATCTAATATCCATAAACTTGCATCACCCACCAATAATCTGCTCAATGCAACTCGGCGACGCTGCCCTTGCGACAACACCTTTACAGGCAAACGCTCTTTTCGGCGCAAACCCATACGCCTCAACACATTTAGCGCATCCTGCTCACTCACTGTATAGCCAGCCAGCCCGCTATTGATACGTAAATTCTCTACTGCATTCAACTCATCTTTAATCGCATTTAGATGTCCGAAATAAAGCATCTCTGCGTTAAATTCCTCACCTAAATCGTCAACTTTTTTACCACGCCAGCGTATTTCACCTTCCGCAGCCTGCATAAAACCACACAATGTGCGTAGTAAACTCGTTTTACCGCTGCCATTCTCGCCCTGAACCTGCATCAATTCACCTGCATTGAGCGAAAAGCTTAAGCCGGAAAACAATTGATGATCTCCACGTATGCAGCTTAGGTTGCTTACTTCCAGCATGAAATTAAATATCCGATCCGCACAAAATAGCCGTGAATTATATACGATTGCACCAGCGCAGTGCGCTCATTGGAATGCACGAGTTTCAAACTTTGAAGGCCTTTTAATACGAGAATAAATAGGGAATGGAAAATGCTGAACAGTCGATCGCAACATGACTCTCGGCAACAGCCCAGACCATGTCGTTAATACTTGCATTGCAATTGTGCAATGTAAGTATTAATTAAATTAGCCCAATAACATGAAGGCATCGTTTGCGATCCAAAAATAGATCAACGCCGCCGCATAGACAGCGTTACCTTATCTTTTCTCTGCTGCTGCGAATGACTTTAGCTCAATTTTCGCGTGGCTTTTAGCCTCTGCCAGATAAGCTTGCAACAACTCCTGACCCGTAATCTGAGCAACCTGTTTCATATAACGATTACGCTTTGCATCGTCTATTTCAGCCACTTCTTTCACCGCATCAATACGAACCAATGAAAAACCTTGCTGTGTATTTTTCATTCCTACGTATGCGGGCAACTTAGTCGTTTTAGCTTTAAATACGATCTGCGCAAGGTCTGCATTCAAGCCAACATGCTGAGGACGAGAAATGTTTTCCGACTTCTTCCAAGACACTTTGGCAGCCTCGCCTTTCTGCAAACGTGCTAACAAATCATTACCTTTCTTTTCCATCAAAGCTAAAGCTTGCTGATGCTGCAATTTATCATGAATGAGCACTGAAACTTCAGCTAGGGGACGCACGCTAGCAGACTGATGCTCCACAACGCGTGCAGATAATAATTTATTCGGAGAAACTTCAACTGCTGCCGTATTGCGCTTATTGACCAAGGCATCATCCGAAAATACCGCCTGCAATACCTTAGCAGTCCAAATACCTGCCGCAGCCTGGCCTTTACTTAGCCATACATTTTCTTGTATTGGAGACTTAACTAGTTCTGATGCAGTACGCAGGCTATCGCTTTGCTCATAAACAGTATTGCTAAATTTCTCAGCCAACTCAGCAAACATATCACTCGCCTTCTGCTCTTTCACGCGTTGCGTTATCAAACCACGCACTTTGGAAAGAGGACGCGTCTTAGCCGCTTTAATCGCAGACACTCGAATAATATGGAAACCAAAATCAGACTGAACTAGCCCACTTATTTCGCCCACCTTAAGACTAAACACTGCATCATCGAAAGCCTTAACCATCGCGCCTCGTCCGAACATTCCCAAATCACCCCCCTTTGCAGCCGAGCCAGGATCTTGAGAATACTGCTTCGCCAATGCAGAAAATTGCTTCGGAGACTTCCTTACTTTTTGCAAAACCTCTTCAGCCTTAACCATCGCCGCTTGCTTATCAGCATCCGATGCTTTCGCAGAAACAGAAATCAGAATATGCGCTGCTTTGCGTTGCTCCTGAGTAGTAAATTCGGGCAAGTTCTCCTCAAAATACTTCTTCACCTCAGCTTCATCCACTGACACCTGAGAAAGTAAGGAATCCGCTGAAAACGCCACATATTCAACCTTTGCGCGCTCAGGCGTTTGGAATTCACTTTGATTTTTTTTGTAATATTCAGCGATATCCGAATCTGCCACCTTTACCTGCTTCTGCAATGCATTCACATCAAGCTTTGCTAAACTGACAGTAAGTTGCTGCTCATTCAAATGAATCAACTTATCCGCCACAGTGCTAGCAACATAGCCATTCTTATCATACGAATCGGTCAATTGGGTCGAACTCACTTGCGCGGCCACTTTAGACTGGAACATCAACGGTGTCATCCCTTGCTCCTTCAACACCGAGGCTGCTTGCTTCTTGCTATATGCGCCATCTTTCTGGAACGCCGCTATGCCAGAGATTATTTCGATTAGTTGCTCATCAGTGACCGTCAAACCCACTTTATGAGCCTCAGACACCAGCAAGTGCTTAGAAACAAGAGAATTCAATATGGAATACTTTACCTCAGGCTTATCAAAAAATGACTGATCGAAATTAGGCCCTCCCATCTCACGCATTCTTTGTAGCTGCTGACGCAAAGCATCATCAAATTCCTGAGCAGAAATTTTATCTCCATTCACCGTGGCAACAGCTTCACCGTTACCTGACTTACGGTATGAATCCACGCCCCAAAATGCAAATGGCAAAATAACAAGTGCCAAAACAAACTGCACCACTCTTTTCTTCTCTTGCACGAAATCGAACATAACGACAATCCAATAAAAAATTTGTTTGAAATATGAAAAAAGGCGAACTTTCGTCCACCTTTGTTTGGCGGAATGGACTAAATACTACCATCCAAAGCCGCACTGTTAAAAATGAAAACTATCAATCACTTAAATTCTTTTTACCACACCAACTCAGGAGTTAAAAACACTATATTGAGGTTTTCTAAACCTCCTTCGTGCCCCCCTAATTTATCTGGCTAGATTATGCCTTAAAAAGCAGACAAACACCAAGTGAGCACTAGATAAATCGCCCATCTGTTACATCTTAACTATTCCAAGTCCAATCAACTTATTCTATTTATGCAAACAGATAGCCAATCACTATCTATGAACTCCACTTTGGAGCTAGCGAAATTCTTAGCGAAGCTAAATCAGTTGTCCAGCCCGCATATTTCGCAGATGAGTTGAAGGAGATTATCTGACATACAAACAAAAAGAGACACAACTCGCGTTGTGTCTCTTTTCTAGTATTACCGACCACTTACAAATGCCATACAAACATTTTAACTTCAGTCGGAATACGCTATTGGCGGAGTGGACGGGACTCGAACCCGCGACCCCCGGCGTGACAGGCCGGTATTCTAACCAACTGAACTACCACTCCTTAAACTATTAAAAACTACTGCATATTTGGTGGGTGCTGACGGGTTCGAACCGCCGACAATCGCCTTGTAAGGGCGGTGCTCTACCAGCTGAGCTAAGCACCCTAAAAACGTCATTTTACAGCATTCCTTACACTTTTACCAGCACGAAATATAAAATATTTAACTGTAATGACATTTATTTGCTATCAAGTACGTTGATTTTATAATTTCATCAATCGAATCAGATTGACTACTCACACGCTCCTACTTCAAGGTTTTATCTTAATTCCAAAAAACCTGGCCTTGCCTTTAAACGGAACAATTAATTGAGATTCCTTGCCCCGAATTACTTATATCCGCTTAATGTTTAATTGCTGCCGTAGTAGCTGGCTCTATAATAGCAACTGGAGTAAGAGAATCTGCTGGAGGAATATCCGCCAATGGTTCCGGCTTACGCTCAAGTGCCAACTCCAGAACCTGATCTATCCATTTTACCGGATGGATATCCAGCTTATTTTTCACATTGTCAGGAATTTCAACCAAGTCCTTAACGTTTTCTTCTGGAATCAATACCACTTTGATGCCGCCACGTTGCGCTGCCAGCAGTTTTTCTTTCAAACCGCCAATTGGCAACACTTCGCCACGCAAAGTAATCTCTCCAGTCATCGCCACATCTGCACGTACTGGGATTCCTGTCAGTGCGGATACCATGGCTGTACATATTCCAGCTCCCGCACTTGGCCCATCTTTGGGTGTCGCACCTTCTGGCAGGTGAATATGCAAATCGTTCTTCTCGTAAAAGTTTTCAACAATTCCCAATTTACGAGCACGACTGCGAACTACGCTCAACGCTGCTTGGATAGATTCCTGCATCACCTCACCCAATTTACCCGTCGTTGTTGTTTTTCCTTTACCCGGCAACACTGCGGTTTCAATTGTTAGCAGTTCTCCACCCACTTCGGTCCAAGCTAAACCTGTCACTTGTCCGACTTGATTGTTCTTTTCGGCAATGCCGTAGCTGTAGCGACGCACACCTAGATATTTCTCAAGATTTCGTGCACTAACTGCCACCTTGGTCTCACGACCTTTCAGTAACAATGCTTTCACTACTTTACGGCAAATCTTGGATAACTCACGCTCCAAACCACGCACCCCAGCTTCACGTGTGTAGTAACGTAAAATATCGCGAATAGCACTTTCGGAAACAGAGATTTCGTCTGTATTCAAACCATTATTCTTGGTTGCTTTGGGCAATAAATAACGCGTTGCAATATTTAGCTTCTCATCTTCTGTATAGCTGGAAACATGAATCACTTCCATTCTATCCAGCAAAGGGGCCGGAATATTCATGCTGTTAGAAGTGGCAACAAACATTACATCTGAAAGATCATACTCAACTTCAACGTAATGATCGACAAAAGTATGATTCTGTTCTGGGTCAAGCACTTCCAATAAAGCAGAAGAGGGATCGCCACGGAAATCCATACCCATTTTATCTACTTCATCCAACAGAAATAATGGATTCTTCACCCCAACTTTGCTCATGTTCTGCAAAATTTTGCCAGGCATAGAGCCAATGTAAGTGCGACGATGCCCACGTATTTCAGATTCATCACGTACACCACCTAAGGACATACGCACAAATTTACGGTTGGTAGCGCGCGCAATAGACTGTCCCAACGATGTTTTACCAACACCTGGCGGGCCGACTAGACACAGAATAGGCGCTTTCATTTTATCGACACGCTGTTGCACTGCCAGATATTCAACAATTCGCTCTTTGACTTTTTCTAAACCGTAGTGATCCGCCTCTAAAATACCTTCAGCATGTTTGAGATCGGTATCAATTTTGGTTTTCTTTCTCCAAGGCAAGCCAATGAGGATATCAATATAATTACGTACCACTGTCGCTTCAGCAGACATTGGTGACATCAAGCGCAATTTCTTTAGCTCAGCTTCTGCCTTAATTTTGGCATCTTTAGGCATGTGAGCCGCTTTTATTTTCTTCTCAATTTCCTCAATATCCGCGCCATCTTCGCCCTCGCCTAGCTCTTTTTGAATCGCTTTAACTTGCTCATTCAAATAATACTCGCGCTGGCTTTTTTCCATCTGGCGCTTAACTCGACCACGAATACGCTTTTCCACTTGCATGATGTCCAACTCGGCTTCGAGCAATCCCAGTAGGTGCTCAAGCCGTTTGCTTACATCGAACATTTCCAATACTTCTTGTTTCTGCTCTAGTTTTAGAGGCAAATGAGCTGCAATAGTGTCCGCAAGGCGACCTGCATCATCAATACCAGCTAAAGAGGTCAAAATCTCAGGAGGTATTTTTTTATTCAGCTTCACATATTGATCAAACTGGCTAATGAGTGTGCGGCGCATTGCCTCAGCCTCATTACCCGGCTCTTCATCGGGCGGCACAGATTGTATTTCAGCATCGAAATGAGATTTATCATCCAGCACATGGATGATTTTGGCTCGCTGCGTGCCTTCAACCAAAACCTTAACTGTTCCGTCCGGCAGCTTGAGCATTTGAAGAATATTGGCAATGCTACCAATACGATACATATCATCGATTGCGGGTTCGTCTTTGGCGGCAAATTTTTGCGCGACTAAAACAACGCTCTTGCCCGCTTCCATCGCAGCTTCCAACGCCTTGATAGATTTGGCTCGCCCTACAAACAGAGGAATGACCATGTGCGGAAACACGACGACATCGCGTAAGGGCAGCAAGGGTAATAAGGTAATTTCAGAAGTTATCGGATCGTGTTCAGACATGGCGTTTAATCTTTATAGTAGCGGTGTAACCCAGATTGGGGACATAGTAATAAAATTCAAGTACCGTTCAAACTATTATTAACGCTATGCAGCTTTTGGTGTATCCGCGTACATCACAATGGGGTTGATTTCTCCAGAGCCATTTTCATCCAACACAACCTTGCTAACATTATCCATCGAAGGCAAGTCAAACATTGTGTCCAACAAACAGTTCTCAAGAATCGAACGTAGACCGCGTGCACCCGTCTTACGTGCCAGCGCTTTCTTGGCAATTACATTCAGTACATTGTCGTGAAATTCTAATTCGACACCTTCCATAGAAAACAGCTTTTGATATTGTTTGACAAGAGAATTTTTTGGCTCCGTCAATATTTTTATCAATGCGTCTTCATCCAGACCTTCCAACGTCGCCACAACAGGCAAACGTCCGACAAATTCTGGAATCAATCCAAACTTAATCAGGTCTTCCGGCTCCACTTCACTCAATACTTCACCGACATCTTTGTCATCATTTCGCTTAGACAGATTAGCCGAGAATCCAATACTGGCCTTTTCGGAGCGATTACGGATGACTTTATCAAGTCCGTCAAATGCGCCACCACAAATAAACATGATGTTTGTTGTATCAACTTGCAGGAATTCTGTATTCGGATGCTTACGTCCGCCCTGCGGTGGAATTGAAGCTTTAGTACCCTCAATCATCTTGAGCAAAGCTTGCTGTACACCTTCGCCTGACACATCACGGGTAATCGAGGGATTGTCAGATTTGCGCGATATCTTGTCGATTTCATCAATATAGATAATGCCGCGCTGAGCACGCTCAACATCATATTCGCAAGCTTGAAGCAATTTCTGGATGATGTTTTCCACATCTTCGCCAACATAACCAGCTTCAGTCAGTGTTGTCGCATCAGCCATCACAAACGGCACATTAAGCAAACGAGCTAACGTTTGCGCCAACAATGTCTTACCAGAACCAGTGGGGCCGACAAGGAGAATATTACTCTTAGCCAACTCCACACCATCTTTGTCAGTGTTCTTTAAACGCTTGTAGTGATTGTAAACAGCGACAGAGAGTGTCTTTTTAGCTCGTCTCTGTCCGATCACATAGTCATCAAGGCGTGCGCAAATATCGTGGGGAACAGGCAAATCATCTTTCTCAACCGGCTCAGCACCGTCAAGGGCCTTAACTTCTTCACGAATAATGTCATTACACAAAGCAATGCACTCGTCACAGACGAATACGGAAGGTCCTGCTATCAGTTTACGTACTTCGTGCTGGCTTTTTCCGCAAAACGAGCAATAAAGTAATTTATCACCTTTAGTTATATCCGATGCCATTCAAATCCCCATGTGTATATTTATTAACGGCTGACCGTTGTTAGCTTTATGCGCGCTTGTCCAATACTTGGTCAATCAAGCCATAGTCCAATGCTTCTGAAGCGGTGAGGAAGTTGTCCCGCTCGCTATCACGGGATATCTCTTCGACACTACGCCCTGTGTGTTCAGACATCAAGGTATATAGACGTTCGCGCAAGCTCAGAATATATTTCGCATGAATTTCAATATCAGTTGCCTGCCCTTGAAATCCGCCCAGTGGTTGATGAATCATAACTGTTGAATTAGGCAGTGCAAAACGCTTTTCTTTCGCCCCTGCTTGCAACAAAAATGCACCCATTGAAGCGGCCATACCAATACACAAAGTCGACACGTCCGGCTTTATGAACTGCATCGTGTCATAGATAGCCATACCTGAAGAGATAGAGCCTCCAGGAGAGTTGATATACAGATGAATATCCTTCTCAGGATTTTCAGACTCTAGAAATAGCATCTGCGCCACAACCAGATTCGCCATCTGATCGTTAATAGGGCCGACCAAAAATATCACCCGCTCCTTCAATAGGCGCGAATAAATATCATATGCCCGCTCACCGCGACCACTTGTTTCAATAACCATCGGAATCATGCCGATATCCTGAGGCTCTATGTACTGCGATGAGGCGCTATGCAACATATTAGTTGTTCTCCATCAATTCACTTAGCTCTATAGGCTTGTCTGTAACCTTGGCACCAGCCATCACCCAAGCAACGACATTATCTTCCAACACCAGATTCTCGACTTCCTGCATACGCGAAGCATCTTCTGCATACCATTGCACTACCTCTTCAGGCTTCTCATAACTCTGCGCATACTCTTGAATCATAGCCTTAACCTGCTCTGGCTTAGCATGTAGCTCCTGTGTCTTTACCAGTTCAGCCAAGATCAATCCTAGTTTCACACGCTTGCTCGCACGCTCTTCAAACACATCAACTGGTAGCTGCATACCCTTAGGGATCTTCATGCCACGGCCTTCCAGATCGCGCAGGGTTTGCTTCATCAAATTCTTTGCTTCACTATCCAACAAAGCCTTAGGCACTTCTAACTGCCCTATTTTCAGCAACACTTCCATCGCATTATCTTTGTTGCGCACTTTCAGGCGGCGCTGAGTCTCTCGGCCCATATTTTCACTAATTTCATTTCGAAGCTTAGCAACATCACCATCCTCTATACCCAGAGCTTTGGCAAACTCAGCATCTACTTCTGGCAAGTTTGGCGCTTCCACATTGTGTAGTGTGATAGTGAACGTCACCTGCTTACCCGCAACATCTTTACCGTGGTAATCCTCAGGGAAAGTCATGTCGAAAGACTTGATTTCACCTGTTTTCATACCAATAATAGCTTTTTCAAAGTCAGGCAGCATGCGATCTGCGCCCAGCACAAGAGAGAAGTCCTTAGATTCACCACCATCAAAAATTTCGCCGTCTAATTTTCCGACAAAATCAATTTTCACCTGATCTTCGTTTTTCACAGCACGAGTGACCGTTTCGAACACCGCACGCTGCTTACGTAGTGTCGTTACGGTGCTTTCAACATCCGCATCGCTCAAGGTAAAGGTTAGACGCTCAACAGCTTCTCCATCCACTTTGCCAACCACAACTTCTGGATACACTTCAAAGGTCGCTGTAAATTCAACTACTGGCGCTGTCAAATCAGGAGTCTGAATGTCAAACTCGGGATAACCTGCCACATGTAGCTTATTCTCTTGCGCTGCATCTGCAAAAGCACTCTGTAAGCTCTCACCCAAAACTTCTTGCTGAACTTGCTGACCATATTGCTGCTCAAGAATCTTGAAAGGAACTTTACCCGGACGGAAGCCATGTACTTTGGCCGTACGCCCTATTCGCTTCAGGCGTGAGTCAACTTCTCCACGAAATTGGGTCTGAGGAATGGACAAGTTCAAACGGCGCTGTAATCCGCCTAAGGTTTCTACGCTCGACATACTATAAAGTTTCCTTGAAATTAAATTTAAGCAATTAAAAGTGCTTGAAACCAATGAGTGGGCACTCGAATCGGACTCATCAAGCTGTAACTAACAAGCACTGTGATGAAAGGAAGAGATATCTCAGAAATCGAACAATACTGAAGAATTACCAATAACCCAACTCATACAGGCACGTGAATAATACCTGAAACAGGCAGACAGCACACCTACAAACAGAGCAGGACGGCAAGTTCGCCGCCCTTTAGATGCTGCAATACACACTCCCCGTGCTACTAAAGGTGTTTTATTAAGTTTGAATATATCTCACGATACTGCATAGCACTAGCTTGCCAACTAAAGTCTTTATTCATGCCATTCGACTGCAATGCAGCCCAGACTTGCTTGTCGTGATAACTTAACAATGCCTTTTTTATACAAGCAAATAAACCTTGTGCTGTCATTTTATTGAACACAAATCCAGTTGCCTCGCCGCGTGCCAAAGTGAGCTTATTGCAATCCACTACCGAGTCAGCCAAGCCACCCGTTGCATGCACAATCGGTGGCGTTCCATAACGCTGGCTATACATTTGATTCAAACCACAAGGCTCAAAACGAGAAGGCATCAAGAAAATGTCGATGCCGGCTTCAATTTGGTGTGATAGCTTTTCATCGAAGCCAACAACTGCCGCCATCTGTCCTGGATATTTACGTGCCAAAGCCAGCGTTGCAGCTTGCATTTCTGCATCGCCACTACCCAGCACAACTAGTTGCGCCTTAGCTGCAAGTAGTTGTGGCACAATCTCAAGCACCACATCCAAACCCTTCTGATGCGTAAAACGGCTCACGATGCCAAACAGAGGTATATCTGCGTCCACCGTCAATCCTACCTGCTGTTGTAGCTCACGCTTATTTACCGCTTTGCCAGCCATTTTATTGCTGTCATAGCCTTGTACAAGAGCAGGATCAGCAGCGGGGTTCCACTCATCCTCGTCAATGCCATTCAATATACCCGTCAAATCAGCACGGCGAGTTTTCAACAGACCTTGTAAACCAAACCCTAAAATATCGGTTTGAATTTCTTCCGCATAAGTCGGGCTAACCGTCGTGATGTGGTTGGAATAATACAAGCCCGCTTTGAGGAAGGACAGCTTGCCGTAATACTCGACACCATTAGGCTGAAAACTTTCCACGGGCAAGCCCAGCTCTTCAACCAACAGTGGCTCGAATACGCCTTGAAAAGCTAAATTGTGCACCGTCATAACGCAAGGTGCGCCACCGGGAACAAAGTGCAAATAAGCAGGAGTTAAGCCTGTCTGCCAATCGTTACAATGCACCACCTCCGGCTTCCATGCTATAGGCGATGCTTCTCCGCCCAGCATAGCTGCCACTTTAGAAAGCAAGCCGAAACGTATTGCATTATCCGGCCAATCAAATCCCTTGGCATTCTGATAAATATTGCCCTCACGTTGGAACAGCTCTGGACAATCTAATACCCAGAGCGGCACACCATCTGGCAATACGCTGGAAAATAGACGCGCATCAGGGAATCCATCCTCTCCTGAAATGAATGCCTCTATTTTAAAGGATTCAAGTGCACTCAATACCTGACGATAGCCAGGCACCAGCACCCTCACATCATCACCCAGACGGCGTAATGCAGCGGGCAGTGCACCACTGACATCTGCCAAGCCGCCAGTCTTTATCAAAGGCGTGACTTCTGAAGTTACAAACAATACTCGCATCTTAATCGTCCCTAGCGCAATACATTAGTTTCAAGCTTTATCCGCTGCGACTTGTGGCAAGTGCCAAATATCGCGGTTGTAATCCATGATAGTACGATCACTGGAAAACTTGCCACTGGCCGCTGTATTCAAGATGCTCATGCGAGTCCAATGTTCAGTATCTCGATAAGCAACCGCCACCTCACGCTGAGCTTGCACATAACTACGGAAATCCGCAGCGGTTAGCCAAGGGTCATGAGGGTTATAAATGGCTTGAATGATCGAATCAAAAATACCCGGCTCAAAAAGATTGAAATGCCCGCTCTCCAAGAGATGCATCACTCGCTGCAAATCCTCATCTTCAGCAATAATACGTGCCGGATCATAGTAGCTGCGAGTGTGCTCCACCTCATCTGCCGTTAAGCCGAATAGAAAGAAATTCTCATGCCCTACTTCATCACGAATCTCGATATTAGCACCATCCAGCGTACCGATAGTCAAAGCACCATTCATCATGAATTTCATATTACCTGTGCCTGAAGCCTCTTTTCCTGCGGTGGAAATTTGCTCAGACAAATCAGTACCCGCACAAATTACTTCCATTGCTGAAACACGGTAATCTGGGATGAAAGCTAATTTCAGCAATCCGGCAGTATCTGGATCACTGTTAACCACGCTAGCAACCGCATTCACCAATTTAATGATGCGCTTTGCCATCTGGTAACCGGGAGCGGCCTTACCCCCGATTAACACACAACGAGAAGTCCAGTCTGCCGTATCACCGCGCTTAATACGATCATAGAGATGAATCACATGCAGCACATTAAGCAATTGGCGCTTGTACTCATGAATACGCTTTACCTGTACATCAAAAATCGCATCGACATTGAATTCAACTTGGCAATCACGTAACACCATTTCCGCTAATTGCGCTTTATTGGCTTGCTTAATGCTGCGCCATTGAGTGCGGAAAGTTGCATCCTCAGCAAAGGTAGATAGGGCCCTCAATTTAGACATATCAATGAGCCAACCCTCGCTCGCCGCATGTCCAACCAAATTGGATACCCAGCCCTTTCCTTCAGAACCCAGCACATGAGTAATTAAATTGCTCATTGAGGGGTTCGCCCAAGCCATCCAACGTCTTGGTGTCACACCATTAGTCTTATTGTTAAACTTCTTCGGCCACAACTCATAAAAATCATGGAACAAATGCTTCTGCAACAACTCGGAATGCAGTGCAGCCACACCGTTCACAGAAACACTGGCTACAATTGCCAAGTAAGCCATACGAATATGCTGCTCATGACCCTCTTCTACAATTGACATGCGTCGTTGGCGTTCACCATCTCCAGGCCAGTGCTGCGCCACGACCTTCATAAAGCGGGCGTTTATCTCAAAAATAATTTCCAGCAACCTTGGCAGCAAACGACCAAACATACTAACCGACCAACGCTCTAAAGCTTCAGGTAGCAAAGTATGGTTAGTGTACGCAACTGTTCGGCTAGTAATACTCCAAGCCTCATCCCAGTCCATCCCATGCTCATCCATTAACAGGCGCATCAGTTCAGGCACGGCGCAAGTTGGATGGGTATCATTTAATTGGAAGAAATTCTTATCGGCAAATTCGCTAAAATCCTCACCGTGATTGCTTACCCATTGACGCAATACATCTTGCAAGCTAGCAGACGCTAGAAAATACTGCTGGCGCAAACGCAATTCCTTGCCGTTCTCGCTAGCATCATTTGGGTAAAGTACCATCGTGATATGCTCGGCGGCATTTTTCGACGCCACTGCATCGGCATAACTGCCTGCATTAAACTCACTCAGGTCAAACTCTTCAGTCGCTGCGGCTTTCCATAAACGCAAAGTATTCACCGTACCATTGTGGTAGCCGGGAATCGGCACATCAAACGGAATAGCCATCACATCATTGGTATATTTCCAGTAGGCACGCAACTTACCCTGCGCATCGTGGTGTAGCTCAGTTTGTCCGCCAAATTTGACGCGTGTTGTAAACTCGGGACGCTCAATCTCCCACGGATTGCCGTTACGCAACCAATGATCCGGCTCTTCCAATTGGTAACCATTCTCTATCTTCTGGCGGAACATGCCATATTCATAGCGCAGCCCATATCCCATAACTGGCAGTTGCAGCGTGGCACAGCTATCCAAGAAACAAGCTGCCAAACGTCCCAAGCCGCCATTTCCCAAACCCGCATCATTTTCCTGCTCAGCCACTTCCTCCATCTCGATGCCCAGATTTCTGAGGGCTTCGATAGTCGATGCTTCAATATCCAAATTTAATGTAGCATTTCCCAATGCCCTACCCATCAAGAACTCAAGCGAAAGGTAAAAAGTACGTTTGCAATTTTGCTCACGGTATGCGGCTTGGGTATGCTTCCAGCGTTCCACCAGTCTATCTCTCATCGAAACTGAAAGTGATGTGTACACATGGTGCGAGACAAGATGCTTATTTTCCCAACCTAGTGTATAGCTAAAATAGCGTTTAAAATCATGAACGATACTCTCTGCATCCATGCCCAGCGCGGGCATATCGGTTTCAATCGCTAACGGGTTCTTAACAAAAAATGACTTGGTATGAATGATATTCTCCAATGTTTCAAAAATTTACGTTTGAATATTACACAATCCGCGATTGTATCAATCATCGCCTCATGCCGCCTCTACTAAAACCACTCAATTATTGTTACGTTTCCTACAAACCACTCAACACTTTGATATGTGCAGTCGCACTACGTGCTAAAGCAGGCAAGGCATAACCACCTTCCAATACCGAAACAATCCGCCCGCCCGCATGACATGAAGCCAGCTTTTTTAACACTTCCGTCACCCACGCATAATCTGCTTCACGCAATGCTAGCCCACCCATATCATCCTCACGGTGCGCATCAAATCCCGCCGAAATAAACAACATTTGCGGCTTAAAACTTTCCAATGCCGGCAGCCACTTTTCTTTAACCGCCGCTTGAAAATCCTCTCCGCAAGCACCTGCGGCTAGCGGCACATTTATGATGTGTTCATTGCCACTGTCCGCTCCGCTATACGGATAATACGGATGCCGAAAAGTCGAACACAACATTACTCGTTTATCGTTGTGAAAAATATTTTCCGTACCATCACCGTGATGCACATCAAAGTCGGCAATTGCTACACGCTCTAAACCATACTGCTCCAGCGCATGAGCCGCCGCCACCGCAACGTTGTTAAAAATACAAAATCCCGCCGCACCAGCCCTCCCTGCGTGATGTCCAGGTGGACGGATGTTGCAAAAGGCATTCTCCACCTCTCCTTTCATCAACATATCAACCGCTTTCACCCCCGCACCTGCCGCAAACAATGCCGCCTCCAAACTATGCGAATTCATCGCGGTATCTCCATCCAAATACACCAAGCTAGCCTGCGGAGCCTGTGCAACAACAAATTCGACATATTCCTGCGAGTGCACGCGCAACAACTGCTCCATCGTGACTTGCGGAGCTTGTTCACAAGCCAAAAATGGCAACAAACCAGAAGCAATCAACTGATCTTCAATCACAGAAACACGCGCCGGACACTCAGGGTGATCCGCCCCCATCTCATGCTTCAGGCTGCTTGCATGTGTTAGGTAGATTGTTTGCATAACTTTATTAGTGAAACAGGAAATGTGAAACTTAAAACCGTTGCTTCGTTTTACGTTTCACAGCTTCATCTTCACATTTCACAGCACTTTTCGCACCGACTTAATATTTTCATCCTCAGCACTAGTCTCCACTTTGAATCCTAGTCTATCCATGAGATGTAGCATGTCTGAATTATTCCTCAGCACTTCGCCCTCAATCACTCTCAAGCCTTTAGAGCGAGCGGCATCCATTACTGCCATCATTAATTTCTGCCCCAGACCTTTACCGTGCATGCTGTCAGCGACTACTAAAGCGAATTCACAGCTTTCACCATCTGGATTGGTAGAAAAACGTGCCACACCGATTTCCACTTCTTTACCATACTCTTCCGTCACTGCAATCAGCGCCATTTCGCGGCTATAGTCAATCTGCGTGAAGCGCACCAGCATTTCCTGACTTAATTCCTGCACACTATTCATGAAGCGGAAATATCGCGATTCTTCGGACAGGTTGTGTACAAAGCCCTGTACCAACTCCGCATCTTCAGGGCGGATAGGACGAATCGTAATATCCATGCCGTCCGCCAATTGCCAACGACTTACCAAATGCGTCGGATAGGGATAGATTGCCATGTGCGCGTAACGATCCGCGCTAGGTGGCCTAAAATCAACCACTACACGTGCATCCGCCGCCAGCACGCCATGCTCATCCACGATGAGTGGGTTTATATCCATTTCCATCAGCATAGGCAGTTCGCACACCATTTCTGAGACGCGTAACAACACGTTTTCCAGCGCTGCCATATCTGCTGCGGGCATGTGTCTAAACGCTCCCAGCAGTTTTGAAATACGTGTACCTTGAATAAGATCTTTCACTAGGAAGGTATTCAAGGGCGGCAAAGTAACAGACCGATCTCCCATTATCTCTACCATCGTACCACCCGCACCGAAGGTAATAACTGGGCCGAATACTGGGTCATTAATCACCCCGACCATCAACTCGCGACCATTAGGTTTAATGATCATAGGTTGAATTGAGATGCCTTCCATATGCGCATCAGGACGATTGCGTTTAACATTCTCAGTAATCTCATGGTAAGCCGCACGCACAGCCTGAGCATTTTCCAGATTCAACATCACCCCGCCCGCATCGCTTTTGTGCGAGATGTCGCGCGAATTAACTTTCATTGCCACCGGAAAACCGAGTTGCTGAGCTATTAACAAAGCCTCATTCGGTGAATGCGCTACCATTGTTTGCGCCACGGGAATATGGAAGGCCGACAACAAGGCCTTGGACTCCATCTCACTCAACACCTTGCGTTTGTCGAGCAAAGCGCCTTCAATCACCATGCGCGCACCCTCGACATCCGGTGCTAAATGATCGGACAACGGCCCTGGCATCTGCTTCAACAACTTTTGATTTTTGTAGTACTCAGAAAGATATGAAAATACCTCTACTGCGGGTTCCGGTGTACGGAAATTCGGCGTGCGCGCAGTTGCAAATGCTTTGCGCGAATCAGCTACCTGCGCCTCACCCATCCAACATGTCAACAAAGGTTTTTTATATTGGTTCGAAAGTGCAATCACCGCTTGCGCAGCCTCCAGCGGTTTTGTCATCGCTTGCGGGGTGAGAATAGTCAGCACCCCATCCACATTCGGATCTTCTAGACAGGCCGTAACCGCATGCTGATATCTATCCACTTGCGCGTCACCAATTACGTCCACCGGATTGCCATGCGACCAGTTCGGCGGCAACACCTGATTCAAACGTTCCATCGTTGTATCCGACAAATTAGCCATGACCAAACCCAAGTCCGAAGCCCTATCTGTCGCCATTACCCCTGGCCCACCACCGTTGGTAACAATCGCCAAACGATTACCAGAGGGATGAAAGCCACAAGACAAAGCTTTGGCTGCGGAGAATAGCTCTGTTACCGTTTTAACTCGCACCACACCCGCACGACGCACGGCTGCATCAAATGCATCGTCTGAACCCACCAGCGAAGCAGTGTGCGACATAGCCGCTTTGGAACCTGCCTCATGACGACCCACTTTAACCAGAATCACTGGTTTAACACGTGCGGCAGCACGTAGCGAACTCATAAAGCGCCGTGATTCGCGTATCCCTTCGATATACATCAAGATATTCTGAGTATTTGGGTCGGACACTAGATAGTCCAATATCTCACCGAAATCCACGTCCGCAGACGAGCCCAAAGACACCACGCTAGAGAATCCCACATCATTCATCTGCGCCCAATCCAGAATCGCGGTACACAAAGCACCTGATTGCGAAACTAAAGCCAGATTTCCAACATTCGCGCCACCTTTGTTGAAGGTCGCATTAAGGCCAATATCAGGACGCATCACACCCAGACAGTTCGGCCCAATGAGACGGATACCGTAGCGCTTAGCATTTTCCAACAGCTTGCGTTCTAACTCTTTGCCCTCCGGCCCAATCTCACCAAAACCCGCAGTAATAATGACTGCCGCTTTGACCCCATGCTTGCCACACTCTTCGATAATGCCGGGAACTGTTTGCGGCGGTGTAGCAATTACCACCAACTCAACCTTGTCCTCAATTGCCGAAATAGAGGCGTACGCTTTATGCCCCTGCACTTCCGCATTTTTAGAGTTGACAGGATATAGCGCACCCTGAAATCCGCTTTCCAACATATTCTGGAACACGATTTGACCGACAGCATCTACGCGATCACTAGCGCCAAATACGGCCACGGATTTAGGTGCAAAAAGCGAAGTTAGGTAATGTTTTGACATGTTTATGGCTACTAAGTTGACTCAAGGAGATAGTGTACAGACGAAATATTAAAGTTAATCTACACGCGAATTAATTATGCAAGCAAGACGATTATCCTCCCGCATCATCAATACATCCACTATTTTAGGCTGGCGGGATTTAATCAGGACATGAAAAAGCGAGGCTAAAATACTCCAAATTAGGCTATAAGCACATATAAAAACAATCAACTACACTTTTCGCAGCCTAGCCATATCAGAAAAAAACCATTCGAACAACTGCTTGTCATTTCAAATCGTGATGAGGTTTTTAACCCAGAAAAAGCGTTTGACCGCATAACCAGCGACTTGCACGGCTTCATCGTGCTTAGTCGAATGGCTAGTTTTCTCATCAGATTACACAGATTTCCGCCGATTAAACAACAGCTAGCGCTGAACTGCTAAATCACCCATAGGGGGCGAATGCGCACATCTGCAAGCGCTTTGAAATCTGCGTTAATCTGCGAAATCTGTGGATTGATTTACTGTTTTTAGGATTAATTTAATAGGCCGTTCCAAGTATCGACCTCTGCGTTCATCAACAGTTTTTTACTGAATGCCAGCGCCAATTCCAGATGCTCTTCAGCCTGAGGTGATAGCCCCTCACCCAACTCAAAACGCTCACCGCGAATACACAAGATGAAAACTGCGGGCGGTTTTTCCTGATAAAGCTGCGTATATACTTTTAACAAAGCCTCTGGCGCTAGCGCATGGCTATACAGCATAGGAACATCATTGGCCTTAGCTGTAGAGAAAGTAAACGGTGCCTCAGTATCCATCCCCGCATCAATGAACAACACAAGTTCACGCTCTTGCATATCAATCGCATGCTCAATCTGTAATTGATATTCCTCAAGAAGCTCCACTTGCCCAGAAAGTCCACTCTCCACCAAGTAAGCATTCAGCTCACGCAATAGCAAAGGCCCTAGTGCATCATCACCGCGCGATTCATTACCAATAGCAAACAGTAGAACAGGCGCGACCATCAGTTCAAATGGCAAACCGAGCCATCACTGGAGCGCGACAAGCCCGATAGACGTTCACCTGCATCATTCACCACCTCAACTTCCAGAGGCATTTTGCCTAAGGCATGCGTCGCGCAAGATAGGCAGGGATCGAAGGCGCGTACCGCCACCTCAATGTGATTTAGCAAACCTTCTGTAATTTCGTGTCCATGCAGATATTGTTGCGCGACTCGGCGCACGGCTTCGTTCATCGCTTGATTATTATGCGTCGTAGAGACGATGAGATTACACATGGTGACAAGATCATTTTCATCCACACGATAATGATGGATGAGTGTGCCACGCGGCGCTTCTATCACACCAACTCCCTCGCTACCCCGCTCACCCGATGCCATCAACTCGCTACCCGTGATATCTGTATCATGTAGCAAGTCTTTAATCATTTCAGCAGCATGCAACATCTCAATCATACGTGCCCAATGGTAGCCGAGCGGTGCATGCATAGGCATCACGCCACTATAGGCAATAAAGTCACGCCGTTCCACTTCTGCCAACGGAGTCGAGATGAAGTCACAATTCTGTATGCGCGACATTGGACCAACGCGATACCAGCCCTTCTCCGGCCCCAATGATTTCAGGTAGGGGAACTTCATATAGCTCCAATTCTTTACCTCTTCCGCAATCAATTGCGTGTAATTCTGATAGTCCACGCCGTCGAACATAATGTTGCCGCTATCATCGCGACCACGCAAATGACCATGGTATAAATCTAGCCCGCCATCCAAGCCCACCATAGACATAAAATTGGCACGGAATGCGCCAAAGCTATTGTACAACTCTGGGTTCTGGTGATGCATCTGCTTAATCAAGTGCACCGCATCGCGACTCCAAGACACTATCTGGTATATATCTTTTAGCAACTCATCACGCTCGGCGATACTTAAGGACTTATTTACACCGCCGGGAACTGCTCCCGTTCCATGTATCCGCTTGCCCGCAGTATGACGAATCACCTCTTGCCCGAACTTACGCAACAACACCCCGCGTCTGGCCGTATCGGGATGTATTTCAGCCACCCCCACAATATTGCGTTTAGAAACCTCGCTATCAAAACCGAACAACAAATCCGGCGAACTCAGATGAAAAAAATGCAGAGCATGAGATTGAAGTATTTGCCCGTAATGCATCAAGCGGCGCATCTTCTCCGCTGTCGGAGTTAAATGATTAGCGCCGACGATGGCATCCAAGGCCTTGCTGGCAGCCAAATGATGGCTCACTGGGCAGATGCCACACAAACGCTGCACCATCACCGGCACCTCCCAATATGGTCGGCCTTGTATGAATTTTTCAAAACCGCGAAATTCAACAATATGTAAACGCACTTGATGCACTTTATTGTCTTCATCCAACAAAATAGTGACCTTGCCGTGGCCTTCCACGCGCGACACAGGATCAATGGCAACGCGACGCAGATTTTCTGGATGCGTAGCTGTTTCTAAAGAAGGCGACATAGAGATACCTTTAAAATCATAAAATATTCTTTCAATCCAGCATCGTCATTCCCGCGCAGGCGGGAATCCAGTTGATAGAAAAATCCCTGCGTAGCGGGTCAACTTTAAGGTTTTGACCGCTACGCGGAGCGTTTATTTTGCTAGATTCCCGCCTACGCGGGAATGACGATCTTCCGGTATAACAAATTATCTTGGGTCAATCGTAATGAATCAAACCGTGTCCTAATTCCGGCACTTTACCTGCCAACAAATCGGTCAACACTTTCCAGATCGCATCACCGGACGGAGGGCAGCCGGGAATAAAGTAATCCACTTTCACTACCTCATGAATAGGATGCACTTTATCTAAAGGCAGCGGCAATTCTGGGTCATTCGGAATAAAACCATCCACCAAACCGTGTTGCGCGTGATAGACCTCTTCCAAAATCATCGGCAATGACAAATGATTGCGCTGTGCTGGCAAACCGCCGTTGATTGAACAGGCACCAATTGCGATCAATATTTTGCAGTTGTCTCGAAATTCACGCAGCACATGCACATTCTCTGCATTGCACAATCCGCCTTCGATAATGCCGATATCACAAGGGCCGCAATGCTTTATATCGGTAAGTGGCGAGCGGTCAAATTCAACTAATTCCAGCAAATCGAATAAGCGCTCGTCAATGTCCAGAAAAGACATGTGGCAACCGAAACAACCTGCCAGAGAGGTTGTTGCCACTTTAAGCTTAGGCTTCGCAGGCACACTCATCTCAAGCTCCCTTCACGGTTGGATGCGGCGTTGCGCTGATAGGATGTTCATCAAAAGTTCGCTCTCCAATAGGCACGGCGAATCCGACGCGCTTCTTGAGAATCACTCCAACTGGACATATATGCGCCGCTTTGTCCTCACCCGTAAAGTCAGTATCGACCAGATTGCCGGACTTGGCATTTACGATCAAATGGCTGTTGATACCGCGCCCAGACAAGGAGAACACATGTTTGCCATCCACATCGCTACTGGCTCGCACACACAAAGAACACAAAATGCAGCGATTGAAATCCAGCAGGTATTCCGGATGCGTCGCATCCAGCGGACGATCGGGGAAAAACTGATCGAAATGCGGCGACATCATATTCAATTCGTAGGCAGTAGCCTGCAACTGACAGTTGCCGCTTTTTTCACAGGATGGGCAGAAGTGATTTCCTTCCACAAACAACATCTGCAAGAGAGTGCGCCGTTCATCATTTAATTCTTTACTATTGCTCTCAACAACCATGTCCGGCTGCGCTTGCTGAGTACACGATGCGGTCTGTCTACCATTGGCTTTCACTGTGCACAGTTTGCAAGAGCCATGCGGCTTGAATTCAGGGTTAAAACATAAATGAGGGATATACTCTCCAGCGTCCATCGCTGCTTGAATAATGGTTTGCCCTTCTTTAAATGGAATAGATTTACCATCAAGAGAAAAACTTGCTCTAATGTTTTTATTTTGCGTCATGGCTACTCTCCAAGTGCGCGCCGGTATCGTCACGTCCCGTCATTTGACGCGCTTGCAGCAAAGCTCGATCAAGATCAAAAGCTGGGACAAAATCTTTATGCGCTAAACGCTTCTCATAAGCGGGGCGAAACTTGGCAATGGTGTCCAACACCGGATTGCATGCTGAATGTCCCAAGCCACAATGACTGGTGGACTGCAGCAAGACATTTAGCTTCTCGATTTCAGCAAAGTCATAGGGCGAACCGTTTCCCTGCGCCAACTTGTCCATCATATTCGACAACAAAGAAGTACCTACACGACATGGCGTGCAAAACCCGCAACTCTCATGCGCGAAGAAATGTACAAAGTTACGCGCTACTTCAAACATATCGCGACTCGCATCAAACACCATAAATGCCCCTGCGGTAGGAATATCCTCAAAGGCAATACGTCTTAAAAACTCGTTTGCCGCAATACACACGCCGGAAGCACCGCTGACCTGCACAGCTTGAACATCACGTGCGCCGCAGTCTTCCAACACTTGCGCGACCGTCACGCCGAATGGATATTCATACAAACCCGGACGCTCACAGTCTCCCGATACCGAAAGTATTTTGGAACCGCTGGAAGTTTCGGTTCCGATACCCGCATACCAAGCCCCGCCATTTGTCGCGATCAAACAAGTTGCAGCGAAAGTCTCAACGTTATTTACCACGGTCGGCTGATTGAGATAACCGTTGGTCACAGGAAACGGCGGGCGATTGCGCGGCATACCACGCTTGCCTTCCAAAGACTCGATCAAAGCCGACTCCTCCCCGCAAATATAAGCACCTGCACCGAGATGAATCTCAATATCGAAATCAAAACCAGCATCACCCAGAATATTGATGCCGAGCAATCCCTGTTGACGGCGACGTTGCAAAACTGCCTGCAAATGATCCAATAGATAGCGGTATTCGCCGCGCAAATATAGGTATCCTTGTTGCGCACCGATAACCCGCGCGCACAAAGTCATGCCCTCAAACACCATATCTGCATAAGCGTTTAACAACACTCGATCTTTAAAAGTACCCGGCTCGCCCTCGTCTGCGTTGCACACCACATAATGAGCATCACCCGTCGCATTGCGACAAAACTCCCATTTCATACTGGTAGAAAAGCCCGCACCACCGCGACCACGTAACTTTGAGCTTTTAACTTCATTCAAAATCTCATCAGCCCCGCGATGGGATACCTCTTTCAGCGCCGAGCCGGATACAAATTCGCTGCCCAGTAAAATATCTTTGCGATGAATATTATCTTCGATGGTAAAAAATGTTACCGGCCAAGAAGCAACAGGAACACGCTCGCGTATCAATTCACAAATCGCCTTTACACGCTCATGCGTCAAACGGTTAATCGCAATATTATTAACCAACAGCGCAGGCCCCTGATCGCACAAGCCAGTACATGAAGTGGTCGCAATACTGAGCAAGCCATCCTCAGAAACCTTGCCGGGCTCCACCCACAACTGCGCACACATGCTCTCCATCAACTCCACATTCCCCAGCATGCGATCTGTGATGTTGTCGGAGAACAATACGCGATATGCGCCACGTGGCTGCAAATATAAGAACGAATAAAAACTCGCCACCCCTTCAATTTTGGCGCGCGGCATATTTAACTTTTCGCCTAGGTAATCAATAGTGTCACTATGAACATAGCCATAACACTCTTGCGCCTCGCGGAGGATCTGCAACAAATTGTGCTCATTATGCTGATGACTCAGAAGAATCTGATCTAGATATTCAGAATGTATATTAAGTTGACTGCTCATGAGAACTCTTTCAAGTTAAGGTGTTGACTCAAGGAATCGCTACAAGTAACTACTCCTATCATAGCAACAAATTCTCGTGCAATATGATAAGTGCATCTCTATAAACTTTAAAACCGCAGTTGCATAACAGGGACACCAAGAACACCGAGTAAAACAACAGCATCCCCCGCATTGCAGGCTCACTAGATGGATGGTCGCCGCCACCGCTTCAACTTGTTGATGTTTTTGCCTTTATCTGAGGTGCAGTTTTTAGGTTCATTTGCTACAGCTCCTATCAGAACATGAGCGATCTCTTGGCTTGTGCAAGAGGCAACTCATGATATTTCCTTTTAAATAGCCAAATGAACCATATGCCGAAATTGGATTAATTTCACGCAAAGCATTCGGTGCTAATTACAGTGAGTCCCCTGCCAGAAGAATTCTATTTAGCAAAGCATCGCGAAAGTATCGGAAAACACCGTTTTTTGCATAGGAATAAAACAAAATCAGTAAGCATATTCTTAGCCCTAGCCTAGGAAATCCATAATAACCGCGCCTGAATATCGATGTTTTGGCTATATCTAAAGCTAGCCGTTCCGCAAAGGTGTGTACGTATTCTGCATACTCCTTGTCCCGTAAGACATTCAAGCCGTTTTTTTATGAAATTTATTTTCGTTCAATAAAATATCTATCAAGACCTTCTTTATATGAAGATTTCGGCAGAGTTTAATATGTTTCTACACACCTTTGCGGAACGGCTAGTATCTAAAGCAGCTACCACATCCCCTGATTTGGTGATGTGCCCCCCTGACATCTCCTAGTATGCGTACCTATCATAACTATTTACATAACTTATATAAATGCGTATGGTTCGCCATTAGCTAATTATCGACATAATGTTAGCCATAAAACTAAAGCACACTGAAAGAGTCACCCTCAGTTGTGACTTAAAATAAATATGCGCCTCTTCTGCAACTAAAATTAATAGAGGCCAACAACTTCCAATGTAGGAGTTATCGAAGTTCTGGGAGGATGTTTTAGCAAGTGTTTCAATTCCTAAACAAGGTGTTGGATGCAAACTGAAAGTTGCGAAAATTATATAAAGGAGATTAATAATGAAACAGGCTCGCGGCAGTGTTGCACTAGCTGTATGTATGATTACCTTATTACTTGCAGGCTGTGGTGGCAGCGGTGGTGGTGGCACTACGACTACGACCGACACCACTCCACCTACGGTCTCATCCACCAGCCCAGCAAGCAGCGCTGCAGGCATTGCGCCAAATGCAGCAATTACTGCCACATTCAGCGAAACACTGGCGGCATCATCGGTTACAGCCACCAGCTTCACCTTGAACAATGGCGCGACAGGAACCGTCACCTATAGCGGCACGACCGCCACCTTTACCCCTTCAAGTAATTTAGCTTACGCGACTGTTTACACAGCCACAATTAGCACAGCGGTTACAGATGTGGCTAGCAATGCAATGGCAAGCACCTACACCTGGACATTCACAACAGGAGGTTTGTCAGTCGCCAACCTCACCGACCCTTTGGCAGCACAGCAATGGGGTTTACATAATACCGCTCAAAATGGTTACGCCGACACTGTTGGCGTGGCCAATACTACTGGCACGCTTGGAACAGATGTCAATGTCGACTCTGTTTATACTAGCTACGGCTACACTGGCAAAGGTGTCACCGTGGCAGTGGTTGATTCAGGGCTTGAAATCGCCCACGAAGACCTCAGCGCAAACGTAGTGTCGGGTGGCTCATGGAACTTCATCAACAACTCCACCGATCCAACTAACGCCACCGCCACCACCGGCGACCACGGCACAATGGTTAGCGGACTAATTGCGATGGCCATAAATGGCATAGGTGGAGTCGGCGTAGCGCCGAATGCCAAACTCAAGGGGTTCAACTTTATTAGCTCCTCACAGTTGTTAGCCGATCACGTAGCTTCACTTGGTGGCTCGACTGCCAGCCCCAATAGTAGTGACGTATTCATTTTCAACCAAAGTACCGGTACTAGTAACAAAACCGAATCTACGGAAAATGCCACCCTAGAAGCACAGTATGCTTACGGCACAAGCACCTTAAGAGGCAGCAAAGGTGCATTATATGTAAAATCTGCAGGCAATGGCTTCACTGACTTTGGCACTGCTAAGTGCAGTACAGCAAGCGGTGGTGCGGCCAATGCCCTAGGCGTTTCCTGTCAAAATGCAAATTTCGACCCCGACAATACGCTGCCCTATAACATCGTGGTGGCTGCGCTAGATGCAAAGGGAGTAAAAGTCAGCTATTCCAGCGCAGGCTCGACAATCTGGGCAAGTGCACCGGGTGGTTACTATGGTCGCAATACTGCTGCATATACTGCTGCTGGTCTCGCACCACCTGCCACTGGCAGTATAGCCTTTGATCCGGCCATGGTAACGACAGATCAATCCGGTTGTTCGCTAGGCGAGTCAGTCAGCACTACACCTACTGCAAGTGCGGGGCCTTTCAGCTTCTTTAACTGGGGTGGCACTAATCTCTCTAGCATTAACTTAAATTGCAACTACACCAATGCGATGAACGGCACCTCTTCGGCAGCACCAATGATGTCGGGTGTTATCGCGCTAATACTCGAAGCCAATCCTGCACTCACTTGGCGTGAAGTGAAAGATATTCTGGCCAAAACTGCTGTTCAAGTTGATGCGTCTCGCGCCGCCATAAATACAGCGCTTTCTGATGGCACTTACACTGCTGAGCAAGCTTGGGTCACCAATGCTGCGGGTTTCAAGTTCCACAACTGGTATGGCTTCGGCGCAGTGAATGGCAAAGCAGCTGTGGATATGGCAAGAAGTTATACTTCCGGTTCACTGGGTATATTTGCTAACACAGGTTGGATTAGCAGCGGCACGCTTAGTGTTGTAATCCCTGACAACAGTGTTGCGGGTGCTAGTGCCACATTAACCGTGCCAAGCGTTGGCACGAGTGGTAAAGTTGAGGCTGTGCAGATTAAAATTGCGACAACGAATATCCTCAATGGCTGGACTGGGGATCTAGGAATTGAATTAACCTCTCCATCGGGAACCAAAAGCATTCTTAAAAACATAAAAGACGGTTTAATAGGCAGCAACTTCGTAGCTATGGTATTCAATAGCAATGCTTTTTATGGAGAATCCAGCACTGGCACTTGGACAGCCAAAGTCGTTGATGGCTGGTCTTCAGGGACACAGACACTTACCAACGTACAGATTCGCGTTTACGGACATTGATCGCATGGCGGCCTACGGGCCGCTTAAACAGGAGATATTAAAATGAATATTCGTTTAATTACATTACTAATTACATTAATCACTCTGCCGACACTAGCACAGGCTGCGGGTAAATCAGCAGCTGTTGCGAACAAGGCCACAGTAATGCAAAATTCTAAAAATAGTACAAGCATCATCAGCAACCAGCAACAATACCAACTATTAACAGATGTGCGTGCGGCGGAAAAGCTAGGCGGTGAGCAGCCACAGCAAACTGTTGCTCGAGCTAGTGGTGGCAAGCTGGTAGAAACCAAAGGCTCTTTTGTGATTTTTACTGCCGCGCCACAAACAAAAGCAAGTGTAAATTCAAGCTTTGGTACGACATCATATCCAACAGTAATGAATCTACACACCCAAGGAATAGGCGTTCTGCCCGGCACCCTAAGCGTAAAGCTGAAGAATATGTCTAATGCCACCGCCGTTGCTAATGACCACGGGCTTGGTGTAGTACGTGTATTTGCACACCTGCAAGCCGTGTTTTATAGGGTAAAGCCAGGGCAAGATGTGGTGGTGGCAGCTGCTTCCTTGAGCTCAGACCCGCGTGTAGCGAGCGCCGAAGTAGAAGTCATCGAGAATGTGGCAACTTCACAATAAATTCTAGCCCTCAATTCGAATTGAATTAAAAAACCCCGCAACTTGCTGCGGGGTTTTTTATACACAGCAGTTCCGTTTCAATTTAATACTGTTTCAGTACAGCTCGCGTTTTATTACCTTCCACGCTTTGGTGAAAATCTACTTATGAAAAACATCTACACAATGCTACTTGCCACCGTTTTTAAACGACACATGTAACTAAATCAATGCAACTGTCTTCAATGATTCCTGATTGCATCAAGTATTAAGAAGGCATACCCTCCCATACACTTCTAATAAGGCATCCCGCCACAAGCAGCGGAGTATCGACCACCATTTCAACCCGCAGGCTAACGCCTGCCTTCGCCCCAAGGGGCTGGGAATTGAACCCAAAAAGATTGAATCCAGAAAAAATCAACTCACCTGCAACACTCAGGAAAGATAATCACTTAATATTCTCAATCAAGCGATCCAAAGGATAGACTTATGAGTAAACAAGCTGCGACATTGTCCCCCGAAGAAGTCAAAAACATACATTCCTACTGGCGTGCATGTAACTACCTCGCCGCTGGCATGATCTATCTACGTGACAATCCTCTGCTCAAAGAGCCGCTTAAACTCGAACATATCAAGAATCGTCTACTCGGGCACTGGGGTTCAAGCCCGGGCTTAGCTTTCGCCTACATCCACATGAATCGTCTTATCAATAAATATGATCTAGATGCGATATTCATGGCAGGTCCAGGACATGGCGCACCCGGTGTATTGGGGCCAGTGTATTTAGAGGGACGCTATAGCGAGGTATATCCCAACAAGGCGGAGAACGAAGAAGGCATGCGCCAGTTCTTCAAGGAATTTTCTTTCCCCGGCGGCATCGGTAGCCACTGCACACCGGAAACACCCGGCTCTATCCATGAAGGTGGCGAATTGGGTTACAGCGTGTCGCATGCCTTCGGTGCAGCGTATGACAATCCCGATTTAATCGTGACGGTTATGGTTGGTGATGGCGAATCTGAAACGGCACCGCTGGCGACATCGTGGCACTCCAATAAATTTTTAAATCCGATACGTGATGGTGCAGTACTCCCCATCTTGCATCTCAATGGCTACAAAATTAACAACCCCACCATCCTTTCGCGCATCTCTCACGAAGAGTTGGAAAACCTGTTCAAAGGCTATGGTTGGACACCTTATTTCGTGGAGGGCAGTGATCCTGAAACCATGCATCAGGCGATGGCAGCCACAATGGAACAATGCGTACTGGAAATTCGCCGCGTGCAACAAGAGGCGCGTATCAGCGGCAAACCGATACGTCCGCGCTGGCCGATGATTGTATTACGCTCTCCCAAAGGCTGGACTGGCCCTACAGAAGTGGATGGCAAAAAAGTCGAAGGCTTCTGGCGTGCACATCAAGTGCCGATTGGCGATGTAAAAACCCCAGAACATTTTGCAAAACTTGAAGAATGGTTGAAGAGCTATAAAACTTCCGAATTGTTTGATACCAACGGCACACTTCTACCCGTGTTAAAAGCCTTGGCACCCAAAGGCGAGCGGCGCATGAGCGCCAACCCTCACGCCAATGGTGGGCTGTTACGCAAGGCATTGCACATGCCGGACTGCCGTGACTACGCAATTGAAGTACTAAAACCTGGCACAATGTCTGCTGAAAACACGCGTCCGCTAGGCAAATTTCTGCGCGATATTATGCGCGACAATATGCACAACTTCCGCGTGTTCGGCCCCGATGAAAACAGCTCAAACAAGCTAGACAATATATACGAGGTAAGCAAAAAAACTTGGCTAGCCGACTACCTGCCGGAAGATGAGGGTGGTGGTGAGTTATCACCGGATGGTCGAGTAATGGAAATGCTCTCAGAACACACCTTGGAAGGTTGGCTAGAGGGTTATCTACTCACTGGTCGTCATGGCTTCTTCTCCACCTATGAAGCATTTGTGCACGTCATTGACTCGATGTTCAATCAACATGCCAAGTGGCTAGCCATGTCTAAAGACGTGCCTTGGCGCGCACCGGTTTCATCTTTGAATCTGCTCATCACCTCTACGGTATGGCGACAGGATCACAATGGCTTCACGCATCAAGATCCCGGCTTTCTTGATGTCGTCGTTAACAAGAGTCCTGAGGTGACGCGCATTTATCTGCCGCCCGACGTAAACTGCCTGCTAACGGTTTCTGACCATTGTCTGAAGAGCACCAATTACATCAACGTCATCGTCTGCGACAAGCAAAAACATTTGCAGTTTTTGGATATGGATGCAGCAATCAAACACTGTAGTAAAGGCATTGGCATTTGGGATTGGGCATGTAACGATCAAGGAAGCGAACCGGATGTAGTTATAGCCAGCGCGGGCGATATTCCGACTAAAGAAGCTTTGGCGGCAGTAGTACTGCTACGTGAAAATTTCCCCGATCTAAAAATACGTTTTATTAACGTAGTCGATCTATACAAACTCACACCATCCAACGAACACCCACACGGTTTGTCGGATAAAGATTTTGACAGTCTGTTCACCACAAACAAACCTGTCATATTCAACTTTCACGGCTATCCATGGTTGATTCACCGCCTAGCCTATCGCCGCAACAACCATAAAAACTGGCATGTGCGCGGCTACAAAGAAAAAGGCAGCATCAACACACCATTAGAATTAGCTATCCGTAATCAGATAGACCGCTTCAGCCTAGTGATTGACGTAATCGACCGCAACCCAACACTGCAAGTCTCAGGTGCACACGTCAAACAAAAAATGTTGAACATGCAAATTGATTGCAGCAACTATGCTTACGAACATGGCATTGATTTGCCAGAAGTCGATAACTGGACTTGGCCGTTTTAAACATGATAAGGGTAAAGGGAGAAGGGATCACTCCTACGTCGTTCAAGGGGCCGGAAGCAGGGTTTTACCCTTCTCCCTTCTCCCTTCTCCCTTCTCCCTTCTCCCTTCCCTCTTCTCCCTTAACATGCAGCTAACATGCCCACCATCCTAACCATCAACAGCGGTTCTTCTTCGATCAAAGCTAGTTTATTCGTAGCGGATGGTTCACGGCTTAATTTTCGCTATGAGCATTTGCGCGAACATGCGAAGGCATTCGATCAACTGATGAACGATCTAGGCTCACATATACCGGACATCATCGGGCATCGTTTTGTGCATGGCGGTGAGATTGTGGATGCCGCGCGTTTGGTGGATGCTGACGAGCGTAGGCGGCTTGAAAACATCATCCACCTTGCCCCTTTGCATCTGCCGGGGAATTTGATGGGATTGGATTTATGTAGACAGCGATTTGATGTACCTCAAGTCGCGTGTTTCGACACCGCCTTTCACAGCACCTTGCCTGACTTGGCACAACGCTTACCTATCCCGCAAGAGTTAGGACTACGCCGCTTCGGTTTTCACGGCCTGAATTATGCCTATATCGCTACACAACTCCCCAAGCTGCTTGGCGATGTAGCACACGGCAATGTCGTCGTTGCTCATCTTGGTAGCGGTGCAAGTCTTTGTGTTATGGAAAATTCAATCTCCATCGACACCACCATGGGCTACACCCCAGCAGGCGGCATAACAATGGGCACACGCAGCGGCGACCTTGACCCAGGCATCATGCTAGAACTAAGCAAACGCTATAGCAGCAAGCAGTTAACCGACCTAGTTTTCCACCAAATGGGCTTGCTTGCCTTGTCCGACGGTGAAAGCAGTGAAATGAGCGAGTTGCTTGATAGCGACAGCAAGCAAGCCCAGTTCGCCGTTAATTACTTTTGCCGTCAAGTTCGCTCAGGCATAGGCAGTCTCGCTGCGAAAGCGGGTGGTATTGATGCTCTCGTATTTACTGGCGGGATCGGGGAACACTCTGCGGCAATACGCGCAGCGATATGCTCGCCTCTGGACTTTCTTGGGTTCTCGCTTGATCCACGCGCCAATGAAGCCGCAGGAACCAACATCGCAGATAAACGCTCAAAACCCACCTTAGTAATTCCAGCCGATGAAGAGGCGATGATTCACCGCCTCTGCCTATCAATCAAGTCTTAGTCAACAATAACCTTCTGGGAACAACTTTAAACCTAGAAAAATTTATCCACAGACTTTCGCAGATTAAGCAATAAGAAAAATTTCACTGCCAGATGCATCTATCAGGTAGTTAAAACACCTATGCCGCCCTTAAACCAATGGTCTGGATAATACATGGTGTCAATAAGCGCTGCCCACCTGATGCCTCCCCTGTAGTCGAGCAAGGAGCTAAAGCCCCAACCACACACGCACTGCTGCGCTAACGCAGGCTTAATCGTAAATTTAGTGCTCAGCCCTCTTTTCCAACAAAAAGTACTGTTTATTGCTGCCGATAATTCCCAGAAGCACGCCGGAGTATATAAACGTAGACAGCATAATGACTCCGATCACAACCGCTTTAAACATTTCCAAGTATTCAAACGATGCGGGGATCATCGTAATCATAACGATAGACAAGCCGCCCTTGATACCAGCGAAAGTCAGCACGCCCCACCAGCGGAAACTGATATTTGCCATTTTGTCGGTTTTGTTCGAAATCAATGCAAACAAGCCCATCATCACACCGCGAATAAGCGTGGTGGCTAAAAACATAATCAAGATTTCAAATTTGTATTTCCATAGCAAGTCCATATCAATCATTTCCGCCATTGCAACAAACAAAATCGTATTCGCCACCAGCGCCAGTAATTGAACATCTTCCTTGGTGCGCAGGTGACGATCACGCTCGGCGATAGTCGCTTTAATCCTGCTCAACACCTTAGAAATTACGCCAGACGAAGTGCGCTGATTCAAGGCTTCACGCTGCAACTCAGCCTCATCCCGATCTAGCTCTGCATTCTCTTCGTCAAGCGCTTTAGTCATCACGTGATTAACTGTGATAACGGCAAAGATAACCGACAGGATTCCTGAAAGATGTAAATGCGAGTGTCCGCCCAGCAAATTAAGTATTTTGTAGAAATGCTCGGCGATTTCGAATGCGCCATAACCGGTAATAATCAGCACCATCATTTCTGCAATACGATTTTCCGTCGACTTCATCGCAAACAAACCGACAAAACCCACTACCACACCGACCGCGACAGAACCAAAAATGACTTCAGCGCTAATCTGCGCGATATAAGCCACACCTAACTCCCCGCCACCCAATGCATATAGTCCAACAAACACAAATACTATCAATGCCGTAGCATCATTAAGCAGGCTCTCCCCCTCCGCTAAAATCTTCAAGCGATGTGGCAAATCAAACTTAGAAAAAATACTCACCACAGAAACCGGATCAGTTGCCAATACCATCGCAAACAACACAATCACCGCCGCATTAGACAAGGCGTAATCGGCAAACAACCAACTTGAAATTGACAGCGCCATCAGCACCGACAGAGAAACGGCCACTACGGCCAAGTACAACAAACTCAAGCCATGCTCTTTAAGATCAGATAATTTAATCTCTAGAGAGTCGGAAATAAGCAAAATGGGCAATAGAAATACCACCAATAATGCAAAATGCTCTGCATCTCCGGTCAGCACAGGCACTTGCTGAAAAACGAAATGCGCCACAAATGACAGTGCAATCAAACCTAATGGCGAAGGTACCTTAAACTTATCTTCCAACTGAAGCGCTATAAATAAAATCCCGGCGATCATTAACAGGGTGGTAATCATTTGCAAATCCTTAATTATTTCGTTGCGGCCATCATCATTTTAGCAAGTGAAGAAAATAGGCTTGTATATTATTGGAAAATTAAACCTATAAAAAACAGTCGTCCGCCGCAAGCAATTGGGAATCTGCGTCAATCTGCGAAATCTGCGGATTGAACTACTGTTTTTAGATTCAATACAGCTGACCTTATTTCCAAGCCGAATGAGTATTTCAGCACAAGGTATAAATACTTATCTCGTCCTTTCAAACGTACTCATTTGCTGGTGCTTTCTTTGCTGTAAAACCACTTTAATAAAAATGGCGGTGAAATAGTAGTCAGGGCGATTACGATTAACAATGCAGCATATAACTCACCGTTCAACACGCCCTGACTAAATCCAAGTTGCGCAAAAATCAGCCCTACCTCCCCGCGTGGAACCATGGAAAGGCCAATTGCGAACTGATTTTGTCGCGACTCCCGAATAAAGAAACCGGAGACAAGCTTCCCTAAGAAAGCCACTATCAGCAACATACCCGCTAAACTCCATACAAATGATGAGCCCCAGTCAATTGCATTGAGGTTTAGGGATACGCCAACCATCACAAAGAACATGGGTGAAAAAGTATGAATCAAGGGGCGCATTTGCTCCTCAAGTCGGCGCGCTAATTTAGGACTGGGCTTAATTTCAAGGCTGGAAGACTTACCCAGCCAGAGCTTAAATCCAAAATGCTGACTAAATGCTAAACCTGCGGCAAAGCCACCCATTATTTCTGGCGCGCCAACCGCATGTGCTAACCATGAAAAAGCTAAGATCAAGGACAAAGCCATAGTCAACAAAAGACCTGGAGTTGCAGCTTTTTGATCCAAACGATCAATCACAAGCGAGGCTAATTTTGCGACTACGGGAGTGAGCACCATAAACAGCAAAATGTACAAACCTACTTCACCCAATACATCAAATGAAGCCTGCTTTTCAATTACAAATTGATATAAAAAAGCCAGCGCCATCACGCCCATAATGTCGTCTAGCACCGCTGCGCCAATGACAATCTGCGCCTCATCTGACTGCCGTTTGCCTAAGTCATCCAGCACTCGCACTGTTATACCAATGCTGGTGGCGGTAAGTGTGCCACCAATAAATAAGGCGGTAAGGTCAGACAAGCCAAACATCCAGGCACTCACACCATAGCCCAACCCGAACGGCAATATGAAGCCCACCAAAGCCACTATATAAGGCTTGGCTCCAGAACGAGCCAAACGACTCAAGTCGGTATCCATACCTACTTCAAACAACAGCAAAATAATACCAATCTCTGCTAGCAGCTTCATTGTGGTGTCAGGCGAAACCCAGCCCAGCATCGATGGCCCAATAATTAAACCCGCTACCAGCTCCCCAATTACCGAGGGGATACCAAAACGTGCAACGGTTTCGGATAACAGCCTTGCCGCTATCAGAATGATGGCTAGCATCAAGAAAAAACCATGTAACTCCATGTATGCGATACCTATGAAAGTGATCCGGGAAAAATAAGCCGGGAAAATTGAGTTAAGCGGGAAAATCATTCCCTGACAAACACTGCAAGCCAACTGACTGCGTGGTTTCGATCGCTACAATGTACTAAAAATGCCACATATAGTCTGATTTCGAAAGCGGTTCAAAAGAATGGATAGCAACTCCCCCTACACGAACAGCTTGGGTGACGTAGTCTATAGTATTATTTTCGAATCCGACACTAAGCTAGGCAAACTCTTCGATATTATTCTAGTAATTTCCATCATTATTAGCGTTCTGATCGTAATATTGGACAGAGTCGCTTCAATCCTTGCTCAATGGGGCAAGCAACTCTTCATACTTAAATGGATTTTCACTATTCTCTTCTCGCTGGAATATGCAACCAGAGTCATCTCGATGCACAAACCCAGCAGCTATGTTTTTAGCTTCATGGGCATTATTGATTTGCTCACCACACTCCCTAGCTATATCGCCCTATTCATGACGGGTTCGAGCTATGCAATGTCTTTGCGCTTGCTACTGTATTACGCATCTTCGGAGAGTTAAAGCTAAGTTATTTTTTACTTTCTATGTCTTCCGTGTTTTAGCTTTAAATCTGACCATACAGACATTGGCTTATCTCTAGCACCATGCACAAACTTCTGCGCTGATATGCACTGCAATTGAGCACAGCAATCTACTTTTGCACCTTCTTAACATTCGTTATTCACTAAAAATCATCGCCAAATACACATCAACAAACTGAAATTAAACGCTAATTTAAATTAGCGATATATAAGCACGATTATTGCTTTTATAAATAAGTCACAAAAGCATTCTAGTAACAGCAATTGATAGGCGACCACTACCACCTATCTGGCAACTACATCTCTAACACATAGATGTGTTCGAACATTTATTCAATTCAGTTTGATGGAGTTAAACAATTAAATGGAAAAGCCAGTAATTGACATCCTTTGGGTTTTGCTTTGCGCAGGCTTGGTATTTCTGATGCAGGCAGGCTTTCTCTGCCTAGAAACAGGGCTAACGCGCAGCAAAAACAATATCAACGTAGCAATTAAAAACCTGACTGACTTCGGTATCACCACCGTCATTTTTTGGGCATTTGGTTACGCTCTGATGTTTGGCTTATCTCAGAATGGCTGGATTGGCGCATCCGCATTTATGTTGGATTTCGGACATGAAAGCATGTGGGTGACGGTGTTTTTCTTATTTCAAGTCATGTTCTGCGGCACAGCGGTCACCATTCTTTCTGGAGCAATTGCAGAACGAATTCGTTTTGGCGGCTATCTGATAGTCACTGCGATAGTTGCAGGCCTAATCTACCCACTATTTGGTCATTGGGTATGGAATGGCGGTGTCTCAGGCTCTGTCTCAGGTTGGTTAGGCGAGATGGGGTTTATCGACTTTGCGGGTTCGTCTGTTGTCCATAGTGTTGGGGGCTGGGCGGCTCTGGCGATACTGTTAATCATAGGTTCCCGTACAGGCCGTTTTCCAAAACATTGCCCACCAAAAAACATTCCGGGAGCCAACGTCCCTTTGGCGACTTTAGGCGTTCTTCTTATATGGCTGGGCTGGTTTGGCTTTAATGGTGGCAGTACGCTAGCCATGAACGCACAAGCCGCAGTCGTCATTGCCAACACCTTTATTGCAGCTTCGGCAGGTTTAGTGGCAACGCTAGCCGTGGGATGGGTCATCAAAAAACGCGCCGATGCTGGCTTTGCGCTTAATGGTGCGCTAGCGGGCCTTGTCGCAATCACCGCAAATGCCCATGCCGTAAGCACTCTGTCTGCGCTAATTATCGGCGCTATCGGCGGCATAGTCATGCTGGGATGTAGCGCATTACTCGTGCGCTACCGAATTGACGATGCCGTTGAAGCTATCCCTGTGCATCTTGGCGCGGGTATTTGGGGCACGCTTGCCGTTGCTATATTTGGCGACCCAGAAATATTGGGAACTCATCTAACACGTTGGGAGCAACTAGAAGTACAGGTTTGGGGCATCTTCGTTTGTTTTGTTTGGTCATTTGGCGTGATGTACATCATATTGAAAGGTATTAATCGTATTTTCCCACTGCGTATTACGCCTGAGGATGAACATATAGGCCTTAATGTTTCTGAACATGGCGCGAGCACTGAACTGCATGAATTATTTGATGCCATGGATAGGCAGTCAGCGGCGCATGACTTGAGTCTCAGAGTACCCGTAGAGCCATTTACAGAAGTCGGCCAGATTGCACAAAAATATAACCAAGTCATGAAGGTGCTTGAAAGCACAACTGCCATGGGCAAGTCCATCGTAAAAGTAGCAATGGATGGAATTATCACTTTTAGCAAAGAAGGTTTTTTCATTACCTCTTTAAATCCAGCCGCAGAAGCAATCTTTGGCTACACGGAGCCGCAAATACTCAGCCGCCCTATTACACTTCTGATGCCTTCTGAAAAAGCCAGCCCACAAGGAACCGTAATTCGTTATATCGATGCACTACTGTCTGCATCCGCGACTTCTAGCGTTCACCGAGAAATCACAGGGCAGCGGGCAGATGGCTCAACTTTCCCCATGGAAGCTATCGTGACTGAAGCAAACACCAGCCAGGGTGCATTTTATTCGGCGACATTTCGCGACATCACAGAGCGCAAACTGGTGGAGGAAGAACTAACCCAAGCAAAAGAATCCGCTGAAGCCTCCACTCGAGCAAAATCAGACTTTCTATCCACAATGAGCCATGAAATTCGCACCCCGATGAACGCAATCATTGGCATGACGCATCTGGCTATGCGTACTGAACTCGCTCCGAAACAACGAAACTATCTATCTAAAATTGATAACGCGTCCAAGTCCCTTCTCTCCATCATCAATGACATTTTAGACTTCTCCAAGATTGAGGCACGCATGTTGGTGCTGGAACGATCAACGTTCTCACTGCATAAAGTGCTGGACAACCTAGCCGACATCGTCGGCATGAAAGCCGATGAAAAAGGCATTGAACTAGTATTCTCAGTAGCCCCAGATACACCGCAACACTTAATTGGCGATTCTCTACGCTTAGGCCAGACTCTAATCAATCTGGTCAACAATGCAGTGAAGTTTACTGAAAAGGGAGAGATTGTCGTATCCGTTACAACGGAAACGCTTAGCGACGAGTCGGTACAACTTTGTTTTTCGGTCAGGGATTCCGGCATTGGCATGAGTCCTGAGCAAATTTCCCGCCTGTTTCAATCCTTTTCTCAAGCCGACACTTCGACCACACGTAAGTATGGAGGTACGGGCTTAGGACTAGCAATCTGCAAACAGTTGGCAGAATTGATGGGGGGACGCATCTGGGTAGAAAGCGAACAAGGCAGTGGCAGCACCTTTTTCTTCACGGCCTCTCTGGAGATTGCTAAAGATGTATTGCCAACACCTGCTCGAATCCGACTCAGCGAATTGCTTGGCAAGCGAATATTAATCGTTGATGACGGCGATAGTGCACGTGAAGTGATGTCCTCTATGCTCAGCGCCAACGGCTTTCTGGTTAAAACTGCGTCTTCCGGCAAACAGGCGCTATCGTTAATCACCGAAGCGTCTCGCAATGATGTCGCTTTCGATTTGGTTTTGATGGACTGGCGTATGCCGGAAATGGATGGAATCGAAACCTCCCGTTGCATCAAGAATGACGAAACCATGTCTCAACCTCCCTCAATCCTAATGGTCACGGCTTATGGACGGGAGGAAGTCATGCACCTCGCCAATGATGTAGGGCTGGATGGATTCCTCATCAAGCCCGTCAATGAATCAACTCTGATAGATTCCATTGCCGACATATTCGGCGGACAATTCGCTACTCATTTACATCCCGACCAGAAACTCAGTGCAGCAGATACACCTGCTCATCTAGCAGGACGACGGGTGCTACTAGTCGAAGACAACGCGATCAATCGCGAACTGGCAATTGAGTTACTAGGCGATCTCGGCATCAGTGTCGAAATTGCCGTAAATGGCCGCGAGGGCGTAGAGCGCGCTACTAGCGAAGATTTTGACTTGGTTTTGATGGACATTCAAATGCCGGAAATGGACGGTTTGACTGCGGCCCGGATGATCCGCAGCGATGAACGCTTGCAAGATCTTCCTGTAATAGCCATGACAGCCCATGCCATGAGCGGTGATAGAGAAAAGAGCTTGGATGCGGGGATGAACGATCACCTCACCAAGCCGATTGACCCGAAAAAATTAACAGCGGCGCTGAAACAATGGATATCGGCGAAACCCAAGCATCAAACGTCGGAGGAACTCGCAAAGAGGCACGAACAATCCACACGCCAAGATAGTGAAAGCAATAACTATCAAGGCGAGATTCAAATCGCAGCACCAAGCCATAGCTTTACTGAACTTCCTGAGTTCCTGCCGCCATTCGACATTTCCGCCGCTCTGATTCGCACCAACGGCAAACCGCTTTTATTACACAAACTGATCCTGCGATTCCACGAAACCTATGAAAACGCAGTATCTGAATTGCGTAATTTGCTTGCGAAGGATAGTCGAGATGAAGCCGAAAGACTCGCTCACTCACTCAAGGGAATCGCAGGAATGCTGGAAGTCAGTACGTTAAGCGAAGCCGCATTTGCTGTTGAACATAGCTTACATCTTGGAGAGACGGAACAAATCCCAAGCCTCCTAGAGAAACTTGATTTGGCATTAGCACCGGCATTAATCGCCGCAGCTTCTTTGCATGTCAGCGTCGCTCCTGCGGCAACACCTCCCGCTCAGCCAAGCCTTGATCAAAGCAAGCTTGATGAAATGCTAGCCGAACTGCGCGAGCAAATTATCAATAACAACCTGAAGGCGCGAAAACTATTCGCCAAGTTGAGCGACAGCATCACCGCCCTAGGTGCGGATAAAGAGACTACTGAACTTGCTGCCTGTCTGGAAAAACTTGATTTCCAGAACGCATTGGAGGTGTTAGATCGTGTACTCGAAAAGCTTAGCCTAGCAGAAAGAAAAATATGAAGAAACAAGCGCAGCCCCGGATTTTGGTAGTTGACGATGAGCTAAGCAACATTGAGGTAATTGCTGATATTTTCGAAGAAGATCACGAAGTATTATTCGCTACTGATGGCGAACGAGCCCTAGAAATTGCTGCAACAGCAATGCCGGATGTAATTCTGCTCGACGTAATGATGCCGGGCATAGATGGATATGAAGTCTGCAAACGCTTGAAAGCGCAACGCCATACTAGCGAAATCCCAGTTATTTTCATTACCTCTCTCAACGATAATAATGCAGAAACACGGGGACTTGAGCTAGGAGCGGCAGACTATATCGCCAAACCATTTCATCCCACTGTAGTCAAAGTACGCGTAAAAAACCAAATTGAACTTAGGTATGCCCGTGAACAGTTGACACGACTAGCAACAACGGATGGTTTGACCGGATTAGCAAACCGCCGTAGTTTCGACGACTCACTAGTGATGGAGTATGCAAGACATGCTAGATCGGGTGCTGAACTATCACTTATCATGATGGATATAGATCATTTCAAAGCATACAACGACACCTACGGACACGTTCACGGCGATGATTGCCTGCGCCAGGTTGCACGCGCGCTGGATAGCATCATCGTAAGAGCCACCGATCTCGTGGCACGTTATGGAGGGGAAGAGTTTGTCTGCATCCTGCCCGAAACAAACCAAACTGCAGCCGCAAATATTGCTGAAAATATTCGCCAAAAAATCATGACACTTGCTATCCCTCATAGCGATTCAATCACAGCTGATTGCGTCACCGCCAGCCTCGGCGTCATTACAGCTCACTGCCTACCGGGAAAGTCAGTGTTACATATCGTCGCGCAAGCCGACGAGCAATTATATGCAGCGAAGTCAGGCGGACGAAACCGAGTTTGTGCTTCCAATAGCGTGAACAAAGTAAAATCCAATGCCATGTCAATAGTTTTGGGTATTGAGCGAGAGATTCGCTAAGGGCAACTTTGAACAAAACATCAATAAGCTACAGTATGTAGTTCGCCTGAGCATGCACTCCCAATGAATTTTGCTGAGGCTGTATATAAGGTGCACAATTAGTATCTGCATTTCAAACTAGAATCTGCGAGGCAATCAACATGGACTATGACGTTCTTATCATCGGCTCTGGCCCAGCAGGACAACATGCGGCATGGCAAGCAGCACGCATGGGGAAGCGTATAGCAATGATTGAGCGCAAACCCAAGCTTGGTGGCGCGGGGCTGCAAACGGGGACGATTCCCAGCAAAGCAATGCGCGAAGTGGCTTATCTGGCATCGCGTTCTGGCTACGGCGGCATGCGCCAATCTCTTTCGCCTGAGCAGCGTTCACAACATGGCTTGTTAGCCGATATCATCCGACGCAAACAAGGTGTAATTGCGCAGCAAGAATCACTCATCCTACAAAAGCTGCTGCTCAATGGCGTGGCATTACTTCCCGGTGAAGCTTCATTTGTAAACTCACACACTATTCAAGTCACTGATACCAACGGTGGCACCCGACAGGTATCGGCAGAGGTCATTATCCTTGCAAGTGGTTCTCGCCCGCGCCGACCTGCTGACATTCCGTTCGACAAAAAAATCATTCTGGACTCCACTTCTATACTCAACTTACGCCACCTGCCAAGCAGTTTGCTTGTCGTCGGCGGCGGTGTCATTGCGTGCGAATTCGTCTCGATTTTTGCAGCATTAGGTGTACAAGTTTGTGTAGTAGACAGCCATAAGCAACTGCTTGCCTACTTGAGCGAAGATGTCGTAAAGGTACTCGCTGATAGTTTTCTCGATATGGGTGTCACGTTCTATATGCAAGAACGCGTCACAGAGATTCAACAAACTGCAAGCGGCCCTCTCACTATTTTAGAAAGCGGCAAACGAATCAAAACCGATGCCATTCTCTATGCTCAGGGAAGAGAACCCAACAGCGCAGGATTGAATCTAGAAGGTGCTGAAATACAAGCGCAGGATGGCTGGATTGAAGTAAACAAACATTTCCAGACTAGCGTGCCGCACATCTACGCCGTCGGAGACTTGATTGGCCGCCCTGCCCTAGCATCAACGGGAATGGAACAAGGACGTGCCGCCGTAATGTATGCATTTTCAGGCGAAAAGCATGAAGCCGCTGAAAACTTGCCTATGGCCGTCTACACAATCCCAGAAATATCCTATGTTGGCAAAAATGAAAAAGAAATTCAGCAAGAAAGCATACCCTACGTGATTGGCAGAGCCAATTTCAGGGATAGTGCCAGAGGCCAGATCATTGGCGATGCGCACGGACTTCTTAAGCTAATTGTGGATACACGTAATGAAAAAATACTAGGCGTACACATTGTCGGCGAACAAGCGAGCGAACTAATCCATATCGGACAATTAGTAATGAATCTGAATGGCAGCGTTCGGGACCTAGTCAACAATGTATTCAACTATCCGACGCTGGCAGAGTGCTACAAGCTTGCAGCATCTGATTGTATTCATCAATTGACCTCAAAAAAGAAGTTGTCCGCAGATTACGCAGATTAAAACAAACCTTACCTCGATACTTTGGTGCACCTTTCAGGTGATGCACTCTCTGCGATTAATAGCTTGAAGATCTGCGTTAATCTGCGAAATCTGCGGATAGAACTGAGGTTTTTAGAATTAACACAACAGCACAGCCAGACAAAATAAAGGGCAGCCTAAGCTGCCCTTTATTCAAATCACACAAGAACCATCACCTCCATATACCCAGAAAAAGCCATTTATTGACTTCGGTTTTCTCTGTGTCTCTGTGTCTCTGTGTCTCTGTGGTGAAAGGTTTTAAATTCAATCTTCCCAGTCTGGATAATTCGGAATCCTTACCGTATCTGCATCAAACACACCTTTGCCCGCCTGTGTATGACAAGCATCGCAATAGCTCAATGACTTAACATCTTTATTACCCTTAATCATCTTCTCAGGGATTTCGTGATGCTTACGTTTGATATAACGTACGTTGATAATGCGCAGCGGCGCTTCTACATCTGCCGTAGAAATGGCAATCTTGCGTGAACGCTTGTGGTATGACTTGTCCGCAGCATTGGCAATTGCGTAGTCACGAATCACTTTCAAGTCATCTTCATCAAGCTCGGCGTTTTCACCGAAATGGTCCGGCAACGCTTCAGCCGTCAGCAACTTTTCCCATGATTTGCTTGGCAACAAGCCGGGTTGATAGGCGAAGTGGCAGGCGCCGCATTCTTCTTTGTATAGCTCATTATCAACCGGAACTATTTCTTTCTGGCGAAACGGGGTGAGGATGGCAGTTAACAGGCTTT
>Ga0316204_10001308_pt1 | contig 70870 bp, 63 predicted proteins | sample 6monrhotite_MG_2_FD_205661 | JGI IMG/M metagenome (GOLD analysis project Ga0316204, IMG submission 205661) | Microbial mat bacterial communities from mineral coupon in-situ incubated in ocean water Damariscotta River, Maine, United States -... | ecosystem: Environmental > Aquatic > Marine >... | reverse complement strand
AGATTCACGTAGGGTGTTCAAACAAACGATTTCTTCCAAATCCTGGGTCGATGCTTCCATCAAGTCCAAGGCTCGAAGCAGTGAAACGCCGTTTTTGGTGAACAATTCAAGCTGTCGGGTGATTTTTTTTAAGGTCTTTTCAATCATGGTGTACTCCGTGTCTTTTTTTAAGTTGTCCCAGGTAGGGCTAGGTTTCAATGAACCTTTGTACTTAAGTTATTGCAAGGAACGTGCCAAACTCGCACTGAACTGATATTAAAGACTTGATAAAGAAAGCTGGCCAAAAGACGCAGGGGTGCCTAGGCAGAATTTTCGGGAAATCTGCTTTTTTGGCCTAGATTCTAGGCAAAAAAGTCCCATTCAGCCTTGGACGTGCCAATTCTTCGGGTTCAGCTTTGATTTTATGAGGATTCTTTTTTAGCTTTCCATCCATGGGCCACTAAAAAAGCTTGCGAATTGACAGGCCCATCCCTCTTGGCCTGCTTCCAAATCTGATTTAAATCTTCTTTATGAGGCCGTGAACGGCTCCAAGAGCACTCTTTATAGGCTGCATAGTCTTCATCACAATAAAGATTGCGGTTCTCCCAGCACTTGATGCCCAATCGTTTGGCCAGTGCGGGGAATTCGTCTTTCATGAGTTTAAAAATCTGCCAAGCCATTTCCCGGATTTCCCATTGGGCCCGCTCGCACATCCGCACGTCTAAGAACTGTTGCATCGCCTGGAAGCCCATGGCGAATTGTTCCCGGCTCACGGTCCCCATGGGCAGCGCAAACCGAGCGTCTTCTTGTTTGATGCCCGCCGAGGTGCAGAGGTCGTAAAAGCTTAGGATATCTTCTTGTAAGGTCTCCCAGCGTTCCAACACTTCGGGGTGTTCTTTATAAGAAGGCGGGGTGACGAAGGCGCCGATTCCTTTGTGGAAGTTGACGTATCGTTGGCTCATTTCTTCCCGCTCGATCCCGATATGGTGGCGGTTGAACTGTGCGGTGCATGCCCTCGAAAGCCCATCAACCACAAACACAAAGCTGACTTGCCGCAGGGGGCTGGTGTGTCCTGTGCCCAATTTCTCGGCCACAAAGTCCACCATGGTTTGTCGGGGGATTTCTCCGTTACGCATTTTCTCCCAGGTTTGGGCAGCGTCGTCTTTGGAGTAGCAGATACGAAAGGCTGAGTAGATCACCTCAACTGGGTCTTTGGTACAGCCCAAGAGTCGGACTTTAAGTTGTGATGGTTTCTTTTTGGCCATGTTTACCTGCTAGGGCCTCCCGGTCAAAGGAGACATATACATCAGTCCGCCGGACGGTGCCAGCAGACCAGTGATGGTGCTTGTTGCTTCGTTTTGTAGACGGGACAAAATCCCATGTTCAGGGTCTGGCGGTTGGATCAACTCGAACTCCCCTTTGATCCCTAATTTAAGGACCAAGGCGGCTAATGCCTCGTTGTATCCACCGAGCTGATCAATCAGCCCCAGTGCCTTTGCCTGTCTGCCTGTAAATATCCTGCCGTCGGCCACTTCTCTGAGCTTTGTCTCATCCATTTTGCGGCGACTCAAGATCGCTTCGATGAACTGCTCATAGGTGTCCATGATCACTGTATTAAGCAAATTGCGTTCCTCTGGTTTCATTGACCTGAACGGGGAACCGGCATCTTTGTTCTTTCCTGACTTAACCACCTCAATTGATACACCTAATTTTTTCATCAAATCACTCACATTAGGGCTTTCGATGATCACGCCGATGCTTCCGGTCAAGGTGCCAGGGTTGGCAAATACCTGGTTGGCCCCTAAAGAGATATAGTACCCACCAGAGGCGGCGATAGAGCCCATAGAGGCGTAAACCGGCTTTCGTTTGGATAAGTCGGCTAGGGCGGTAAAGATTTCCTGTGAAGGGGCAACCGCTCCCCCTGGGCTGTTGATGCGAACCAACACGCCGAGGATTTGTGGGTCTTTTGAAAGGATTTTGATTTGGGACAAGGCAACTTTGGAGTCCATGATGACTCCATTGATCTCCAATACGCCCACTTGGGCTGGCTGGTTCAAGGAACCAACCCCTGCCAGGGCCACTAACAGGGCCACAAAGACAGCGAGAGGCAGCCAGAGTTTGTTCTTCTTGGGGGACGAGGACTCTAGCAGGAACGACATCGCATGAAACTCGGTTAAGACTTAGAGGAAAAATCGAAAACCCAGCGAACCAAGTTCACGAGCACCAAAAACGCACCTTCGACCCGGCTCACTCTCCAACCGGTCCTCATGAAAGCGACCACTACGATCACCATGATCACCAACATGATCATGGAAGACTCAGCAGCAGGAGAAACAATCAAGCTTTCTTTCAGCACCCCAGCGAGGCCCAACACGCCTAACAGGTTGAACAGGTCAGAGCCAATCAAGTTGCCCACCGCCATGCCGTGTTTGTTTTTCATCGCTGCGGTCATGCTGGTGGCTAGCTCTGGTGCGCTGGTGCCTGCGGCAACAATGGTCACCCCGATCACCCACTCACTCACCCCAAAGGTCCGTGCAACGCTCGAAGCGTGCTCCACCAAAAGGTCACCACCGCCAACCACGGCGCCAATGCCGAGAAGGAGCAAGACAACGTCGATCCAGCTGACTTTTTCGTGGGAAATAGCGTCCTCTTCCAAGGGTTCTTTTTTGATGAACAAAAAGGATAAGTAGGAGACCAACAACCCAAGCAGCACAAACCCTTCCCAACGGTCCAAACTGAGTTGTCCAGGGGTCGAGTCGTTGAAGAGGAAGTAGGATAACAGTAAAGTAGAGAAAATTAAAAAGAAACCGTCACGGTACACCAACTTGGCGTTGGTCGAGACAGCATGGATCCAGGCGGTTCCCCCGAGGATAAAACCGAGGTTGAAGATGTTACTCCCCACAACGTTCGCAACCGAAATATCCGATTTCCCATCAAGCACAGCGTTGATGGTCACCGCAAACTCAGGGGCACTGGTACCAATGGCTACGACAGTTAAGCCGATGACCAAGTCCGAGATGCCCAAAGATGCAGCGATCTTGCCTGCCGACTCCACCAATACATCCGAGCCTTTCCAAAGCAAAGCAATGGAAACAACAATAAGCGCTAGATCAATTGCTATTGACATGAAAGGATACCTGAGTTTTGGTTAAGTGGTTTCGGTGAAGTTTAGGTTCCGAGTGTTCATCTTGCATATATCGTCGTTTGCCGACGATATAGCGCAATCCTTTTGTAGCTAAAACCTACAAGTTCTCCGTACCCTAACCGAAATTGTAAGCCTTGGAAACCGAAAAAGTGGCCCTGGCGATCTGCCGAAACCAACGAAACAAGATGCCTGGAACCAGATGACAGCGATATCAAAAACCAGGATCAAAGAGCAATTAGCGACCTTGCTCAAAGATGAGGAAGGGGTCTTGACTCTGTTGGTTGGTGCTTTACTGATCAGCGATTTTGACGAGGCCGATGAGGCCTTCGACGAAGGTCTGAAGGCACTCAACGGGAACCGAGCCTATTTTACTCAGCTGATCGAGAAAATGAAACACAAGTTGCAGCCATAGGTCCTGTTACGGGCTGTTCTTAAGTGTGATTTCAATAAAACAGTTGAAGAAGCTCTTTTCGTGGCCCTTGGAGGGCTCTTGCTGATTCTGCCGTTGCCGTGCTGGACAAATTGCTCTACGGTTACCTCATGAATCTACTGACTTCCTTTATTGCCCTGTTGATGCTTGCAGACAGTCTGTTTACTTTGGCTAACTTGGCGAAGGTGGAGTCTTGGTTAAACGATTATTTCCCGGATTTAAACGTCCGCAAACTTGCTTTGGTAGAAGGGGTTGTCGGCTTGATGATCCTTTTGTTTAAATTCACCACCAGCAGCCTCGCCTGAATCTATGTTTGGCAAGTTCGTCACCTTTATATTTATCCCTAAAAGGACAGGCAAGGTTAAAAAGACCGTGCTGTCGGTGAAAGTATTGCTCTTTTTATTGGTGGTAGTGCTTGTGCTGCTGGGGCTGTGGAGTTATGTAATCTACGACTACCTCAGCATCCGAAGTCGGCTGATTAACCTCAAGGACAACCAGTCTGTTTATAACACCCAACAAAAACGGATCAATAGTTTCTATCAACAACATGAAAGCACGGAGGTGCATTTCAAACATGTTGATTCGATCTACAACAAACTCAAACAGCTGACTCAATCGACTCAATTGAGCCAAAGACGGGCTGATGAAAAAAGTGCCGCCCAGCAAGAGCTCAAGCTGAAGGCCGCTCAGGAATCTGGGATCCTATCGGTGATCGCTTCGACGATCTCAGAAATTGACGCTGATCAACAACTCAAAGCATCTCGGTTTGATCAGTTGATGTTGTTTTTCAAAGAAACCAGCAGCCCTTTGACCCGTATCCCCCAAGGTGCCCCGCTCAAAGGATATATGATCAGCGAGTTTGGGGTGTTGCAAGACAGCTTTAACGGCAGGTTACGGCCTCGGCACGGGATCTTGATCGCCACTCGGGCCTTCAGCCCGTTGTTTGCGACCGCTGACGGGGTGGTTCGGTTCGCTGGCCCCGATAAATTCTACGGTGAAATGATCTTGATTGACCATGCCAATGGTATCCAAAGCAAATATGGCTATGTTTCTGCGATTTCTGTGAAAGAAGGGGCCATCGTCCGGCGGGGCCAGCAAATAGCAGAAATTCACAACACCCAACGAACCACCGGGCCTCAGTTGTATTATGAAATTGACGTCAACGGTATCCCGTTGAACCCGATTAAATTCATCAATCCATTGGCTTTAAAAGATTAACCCTGACCCTCAGTTTTGCTTGAACCGGTCATCACAGAGGGTTTCCTTGGTCGTATGGGCCCAAAATGGCGGTGCTGATTTGGGTAGGTGCAATTAAAAGAACGTGTTTTCTACTATACAAATATCCAGATAGACCTATAGATTAGGTGGGTCGGTAGAAAAAACAGCGTTCCTGTGGCTCCATTAACCAGCTTCCTTCCTCAGTATGAATCAGAACAATAAAAAAATAGCCCTCGTGGTGGATGATAGCGCAGTGATCCGAAACATCATCAAACGAGTTTTAGAAAACAACGGCTTTGAAGTGCACCTATCCCCTGATGGTGTCGATGCCTTGGTTAAAATCCCCTTCCTAAAACCTGATTTAATCACCACAGACGTCGACATGCCAAACATGGACGGTTATGAACTGTGCCGCAAAATTCGGGAGGGCGAGGGGCCTGGGTTTAATAAAAGCATTTCTGAGACCCCGATTGTTGTGATTACCGGGAACGATACCTATGGGATGAGAGAAAAATGGTTTGACTCTGGGGCGACTGACTTCATTGTGAAACCCTTCAAAGAAGATGAACTGTTGGCGGCCGTACAAAAGGCCCTCGGCACTGGGGAAAATCAATACTCCTCGATGAAGGTGTTGGTTGCAGAGGACAGCCGTGTCTTACGCAATATGATCGCTAACATTATCCGCGGGTTTGGCGCACAGGTCGAAACGGTTGAAAATGGGTGGCTCGCGTGGGAGAAACTGCAAGCAGACCCAAGTTTTGACCTGCTGCTGACCGACTTTGAAATGCCTGAGATGAACGGGTTGCAGCTCTGCTTGAAAGTCAGGGAAGTACCAAAGTTTGACTCGATGCCAGTGTTGTTTTTGACTGTCTTGAGTAACCGTTCCGTCATCATGGAAGTGTTTGCTGCCGGGGCAAACGACTACTTGGCAAAACCTTTTTTGAAGGAAGAGTTGGTCGCAAGGTTGAAGGCCCATTTAAAAAGCGGTCGCCATGATCAAGACCAAAGGGCGTTGGTGGAGCGGCTGGAGCAAAAGGTGGTCAGTCGGAACCGGGACTTGATGAATGAACAAATTTTCACCATACATATGATCAGTGGGTTAACCGAGAATAGAGACCCAGAAACCGGAAAACACACACAGCGAACCCAGTACTTTGTGGATCTGATCCTCCGAGAGTTGGCAAAACACCCTGAGTATCAGCTGGAGCTTGGGGAAGATGTCATTTTGGAGATTGTTCGGGCGGCACCTTTACATGACATTGGGAAAATTGGTGTTCCAGATCATATTTTGCTGAAGCCCGGTCGCTTGACGGAAGAAGAGTTTGAAGTGATGAAACACCATGCCGCAATTGGTGAAAAAGCCTTGCTGAAACATGGTAGTAGCTCTACTTTTTTCCCAATGGCCGCACAGATCGCCGGGAACCACCACGAAAAATGGGATGGCTCTGGATATCCCAAAGGGCTATCAGGCAGCGATATCCCGCTTTGCGCCAGAGCCATGGCCTTGGCGGATGTCTATGATGCATTGACGATGAAACGGGTCTATAAAGATGCCATGCCCCATGGACAGGCCAGGGTGCTGATCCTTGACGGCCAAGGCACTCACTTCGACCCCATCATGGTGGATATCTTTGTGGCCAATGAGGCTGAGTTCATCCGTATTTCGAAGGAATATGCGGACGCCAATTGAATCGGTCTTTAGGCCAAATCAGGTGGTTAGCACCCTGAAGGCTCAATATAAACATCGTTGAACAAAAGTGACCCGACCTGCACTGCCCTGGGTTTTCTAAGCAAACGAAACCTGCGTTTCTGGCGTGTTTCGGGGGAGGGCTCTTGGTTTTTATTGCCCTTGATTGAGGGTCAGCTAGCCAAAATTTCGGGCGTATGAGCGGCTGGTTGCCAAGCCTTTATCCCCAAATCCCGCCGGTAGGCCGCTCAGTTCACTTGCCGCCTCAACACAAAACGAATCACCCCAGATTGCTCTGCTGAACCAGGGGCGGGCTGAAAACGATACTCCCCAAGCAGCCGGATCGCCAAAGCTTCTAGCTTGGAGTTGGATTTTTGCGCCACAACGATTTGTCCAACAGACCCATCGGCAAAAACCACAAATTGTAAAGTGACTTCAACGTCCTGCTCAAGATCTAGACTAGGTAGTGGCGGGGTGAAGATCACCCTGCGGCCCCGGACCTCTCCGCTGATGGCGCTGTTTTTGGAGTCGTTTGTCCCTGTCTTGTGGCTAGAGGGCTGAACTCTTTGTTTGGAGACCTTCAACTTGCTTTGCCATAGGGCTGCAGGCTCTCGCTGTGTGTTCTGCGGGGGTGTATCCACTTGTTCGCTAGAAAGCCCAGCGGGCTGCCCGGCTTTTGCCTGAGGGTCAGTGCCTGTCTTGCCTTGTGTGGGAACGTCAAAGCCTAGGCCAATTTTGGCTTTCGGGGACGTCGGTAAAGCGATGTTGTGCCCAAGGGCCAGTTGACCACCTAAAGAGCCAATCGGCGCTGGTTGGATCGAAAAAAATGGTTTTGGTGCCTTGACCCTGGGTTGTTTCGAGGGCGTGACAACGGTCTTTTTAGGGGTTGAAATTTTCCGAGAAGGCCGTACTCCTGCTGGTTTGATCGGTCGGCTCACTGGTTTCACCCAAGTGACTTCAAAAACAGGGGGGAGAGTCGGCGGTTTGGCGATGATCCAAGGGAGGACTGCCACTAAGCCTAAATGCAGGATCAGAGAAACAACAAGGAAAACTTCTAGTCGTTTGGACTCCATCCCTAACTCTGAGAAAAAAAAGGGGCCCGAAGGCCCCTTTTCATTTGCGGGTAAGGTGCTTATTCAGCAGCCTTTTCCGAGTTGTCTTCGCTCGCAGCTTCTGGAGCTGGAGCAGCTACTTCTGCGGCTGCTTCTTCTACGACTGGAGTTTCTTCGATATCCGGCTCGTTCTCAGCGGCTTCCAAAACTTCAGCAATCGGAGTCAATGTGCCATCATCAGCAACCAAGCCAACAACAGAAAGACCTAAGCGTCGCTCAGAAGCTTTCATGTTGATCACCTGAGCTTGTACGTGGCTACCGACTGGGTAGAAACGCTCAAGGTTCTTCTTGGCCAATTCCTTGTCCAATTCGCTGACATGAACCAAACCTTCGATCCCTGGCTGGATTTCGATGAATACACCGAAATCAGCAACATGAACCACCTGGCCGATCACTTCGTCACCTTCGTGAACTTCGCCTTCGATGTGCTCCCAAGGGTCTTCTTCAAGCTGCTTGATGCCTAAAGAGAGTCGCTGGTTTTCAACATCGATGTTGAGGATCTTGACTTCGATCTCATCACCTTTCTTGTAAAGATCATGAGGATTCTGCTGTCGTTGGCTCCAAGACATATCAGAAACGTGAACCAATCCGTCGATGCCTTCTTCAAGGCCAACAAAGACACCAAAGTCAGTGATGTTTCGGATGGTACCGGTCACTACGCTGCCTGTAGGCTTGACGTTAGCAACTTCTCGCCATGGGTTGGACATAGCTTCTTTCATAGAAAGGCTGATCCGACGATTTTCGATATCTACTTCTTTGATCACAGCGCTGATCTGCTCGCCCAAGTTCACCACGCTCGAAGGCTGGCGAATTTTTTTGGTCCAAGACATTTCAGAAACGTGAATCAGGCCTTCAACGCCTTCTTCGATTTCGATGAATGCACCGTAGTTAGTCAAGCTGACCACTTTACCAAGCACTTCTGTACCTTCTGGGTATTTCTGTGCAACTTCATCCCAAGGGTTTTTGCTTTTCTGCTTGAGGCCAAGAGAGACTTTCTCTTCTTTTTCATCAAACTTAAGCACCAACACTTCGATTTCGTCACCAATAGCGTACATCTCTGATGGGTGCACAATCCGGCCCCAAGTCATGTCAGTGATGTGTAGCAATCCGTCTACGCCGCCCAAGTCAACAAAGATACCGTAATCGGTGATGTTCTTGACATGGCCCTTGATTTTGCTGCCTTCAGAAAGCAATTGCAAAGTCTTTTTACGCTGCTCTGCACGGTCCGCTTCGAGGATCGCTCGACGACTGAGGACAATGTTGCCACGCTTTGGGTTGTACTTGAGGATTTTGAAGTCAAATCGCTCACCGATCAACTTGTCCAAGTTTCGAACTGGACGTAAGTCCACTTGAGAACCAGGCAAGAAGGCCTTGATGCCGATATCGACAGACAAGCCACCTTTGATTCGAGCTGTGATGACACCAGATACGGTCCCTTCGTTCTCGAATACATCGCCGACGTCTTCCCAAACACGAAGTTTGACAGCTTTTTCTTTAGAAACGACAACTTGGCCGTCTTCGTCTTCAAACTTCTCAACGTAGATTTCGACTTTATCGCCAATTTCAGCAGTAAAGATTCCTTCTTCGTCTACAAATTCAGCACGTGGGATTTGGCCTTCAGATTTGTATCCGAAGTCAACGGTGATGAAGTCCTTGCCTAAACGAGTCACATTACCAGTGACGATTTCGTTTTCGTTCAGGTTGGCGAGACTGGCTTCGACAAGTGCGTCGAAGTCAATTTCTTCATCAAGAAACTGAATGTTATGATCAAATCTAGGGGTAGCGCTCATGAGTGCACTGTGGGGCTAGAGGTTGTGGGTCGCGCTTTGGACAGGGTGCCCTAAGCAGTAATCCTGTATAATCTTGGAATGTGTCCGTTTGGTCAACAAAAATTTTTAGATAAAATGGATGGTTCCCCAGGCCCTACAGCCGCCTAGAGAGCGCAGCCAAGGGTTCTTTTTTTCCTTTGACGTTAGCTACCGGGTTGATCCAACCTGGGGTAAACCGGTCTGCTGTGAGGCGGGCCAAATATAGGGTGGGGGAATCCAACAACCTGCCCGAAGTTCTGAACTTTTTCAATTGATACGACCTAAAGAGGACCATGGCTTGCTCTTACCAACCCCCTGAACATTTAAAAGAATCATTTGGAGACTGGGACTCATGTATTCATTCAGTAGATTTGCATGAACCGCCGGGGGGATTGTGTGCTTTTCACGCCTTACGCCAGGGCAACAAGAAAAAGGCCTTTACTGAAGACCTAACCGAATACATGGAATGGGTGGAGCAAAACAGCATTGTTAAATTCTACGATTTCAGGGGGTTCATTTGGCCTGATGTGAACCTCTCTAACCTGACGTTCAAAAAGCCCGTTCGATTTAACGGCGGGCAGTTTAAAGGTACCGCCAGTTTTCACCGAGTGGACTTTGACGAAACCAGCCTCTTTTTAGGCTGCCATTTTGAGCAAACAGCTAGGTTTATTGAATGTGATTTCAAAGGCAAGACGGACCTTGAAGGAGCCCAGTTCGACAAAGACTTGGATTTCTACGACTGCCGGATCAACCGGTTTAACTTTGATCAGGTCACCTGCAAGGGTAGGCTGAGTGTAAGCGCCTAATCAACCCCATCTTGTAATCCTCAGCTCACTTGGTAATCTGACAGCTCAATATTCGAGGAGCCAATGATGAATAAAGGTAAATCCAAGGTTTGGGTCAAGTTGCTTGAAGAATGTGAGAAGTCTGGCTTGAGCCAGTCTGAGTTCTGTAAAGAACGAGGATTGAAGCTTTCCTCCTTCTACGGCTGGAAGGCGAAGTTGAAAAAACAAGGGCTTTTGTCTGAGCCGAAAGATCAAGCCGATAAAAACAAAGCCCACAGAGATAAACCCAGCCGATTTTTGGAAGCGGTTTTACCGAGCGCATCTGAATTGCCCCCTGAGTCCAAAAGGCTCACTCTAAAGGTGAACAAGCGGTATTGCTTGGAATTGGAATCAGGCTTTGACGAAACATTGTTTTTAAGAACCCTCAAGATTTTGGCCAAGCTGTGATCGTCTCGCCTGAGGTGAAGTTCTTTCTGGCGACAGGCGTGACGGACCTTCGAAAGTCGATCAACGGCTTGTCCGCTTTGGTGGAAGAGGAGATGAGCCTCAGCCCTTTTACGGGGGCGCTTTTTGGTTTTTGTAACCGAAGGCGAGATTTGATCAAGCTATTGTATTGGGACCGTAACGGTTTTGCTCTCTGGATGAAACGACTTGAAAAAGATCGTTTCCCTTGGCCAAATGCAAAGGATTCCAGAGTAGATATCACCGGTCGGGAACTTCGCTGGTTGCTTGATGGGCTTAATTTAGAGAAAAGAGCTTTTGAACGTCTAAAATATGAGTCGGCAGGATGAAATAAACTAGCATAAACTGTTGATAATATTGTATTATGTGTCTATTATATCTTCATGATAGAAACGGACGAACAAATGGTGGCTGAACTTGAAAAACTCAGCCAAGAAAATGAATACCTTAAAGAGCAAGTTCAGTTGTTACTATCCCAACTTTACGGCAAGAAGTCTGAGAAGATGGCCTTACCGCCTAGCGATCAGCTGAGCTTCTTGGAGGCGGAACATGAAAAGATTCAAGCTGAGGATGAGACCGTTGAAATTCCATCGCACAGCCGAAAGGCCTCAGGGCGCAAACCTTTGCCCGAGGAATTGCCTCGTGTGGAAGTGATTCACGATCTCCCTGAAAACGAGAAGCACTGCCCCAGCGGCGCTGAACTCGCCAAGATCGGTGAAGATTGCTCGGAACAGCTGGATTATATTCCCCCTAGGTTGCAAGTTCTCAAGCATATCCGCCCCAAGTACACCTGCCGGGCCTGCCAAGGTGTTGAAGACCAAGGTGCCACCGTGAAGATCGCTCCTGCTCCTAAACAAATGATCCCCAAAAGTATGGCTTCGCCGGGTCTGCTGGCCCAGATCATCACTGCCAAGTTTGTCGATTCGGTGCCCTTTTACAGTCAGGAGAAACAGTTCAAGCGCTAAGCCGTACAAACATGGCGAATTGGGCGATTCAGTTGGGCGAACGGCTAGAACGGATGCTTTACCTGCTGCACCAAGAAATCAAGCTTTCCCCTCTGATTCAGATCGATGAGACGACATTGCAAGTTTTAAAAGAACCGGGCCGTAAAGCGACCTCTAAATCCTACCTTTGGGTCATGCGCACAGGTGCGTCTTCAATGCCGTTGGTCTACTTTGCCTATGATCCTAGTCGGTCTGGGGCTGTGGCGAAAAAACTGCTCGATGATTACTCCGGCTTGGTGCTCTCTGACGGCTATGCGGGCTACAACTTTATCGAGGCGGAGCGTCATGCGCATCGTTGGGCGCATGCTAGGCGAAAATTCACTGATGCCCTTAAGATAAAAAAGACCTCGCCCTCAAAGGAGATGATTGCGCTGATCGGTAAACTTTATCAAATCGAGGCTGAGCAGGCCGATTCATCTGATCAAGAACGACTTCTTGCCCGTAAGACACGCTCTAAAACAATCATCGATCAAATCAAGGCCTCGCTCCTAATCCATGAGCCCAAGGTTGCACCCAAATCTAAGCTCGGCGAAGCGATTGGCTACACCTTAAAATTCTGGAACGGTCTCACTCGATTTTTAGAGCATCCTGAACTCCCCTTGGACAACAACCTAGCTGAAAATTCCATCCGCCCGGTGGCTCTTGGAAGAAAAAACTGGCTCTTTAGCGACACCCCAAAAGGGGCTTATGCTACCGCTGCCCTGTTTAGCCTGGTCGAGTCGGCCAAGGCTAATGATCTAAATCCCCAGACTTACCTCAAAACTCTCTTCGAACGCTTTCCCTACGGTTCATCGGACGAAGAGATCAAAGCCCTGCTGCCCCATAAGATCAACCTTACCAAAGAAGACTGATCAAAAATAGGTACGGTTTATTAAGCGCTTACGTTTGTTCCGTTTTCAAGCTTTTTGAGACCGTAAAAAAATTCTTGCATCTTTCTTTGGCTTAAAGTAGAGTTCAAAAAACTATTTAACAAGGTAAACCTTCACAATAGAGCAATAATTTTGGTGGGCTTTTTCCAAAAAAATTCGATTAGCATGATTATCTTCGTTTTATTAGCGGCGGTATGGATTCCCTTCCTCGGAACCGACCACTCGTTGACTAACGACACCCATAGCCCTTTTGCTTTTTCTGAACACATGGAGCTTCATCACCAAGGTGATGAACTAGAGCAAGATCATTCACACCCTGCAGATCATGATCATGACGATCAATATTTATTCACCAAGGTAATCTTTTTGATTGCACCGCTCTTGGTGTTAATCGCAATTCCACTCATTCCCACCAAATTGTCTTCGCATTCCCTTGCGAAATCAAACTCCTCAATTTCTTTACAACACACCCTTTCACGCCACAAAACCATCGTCCTCCTGAATTAACGAAGAAGCTCGTCTTTTTCTTTAATTTATTAATCTATTGGAGGTTCCATGTTTGGATGGGTCGTTGGGGACGTGTATGCACACGGTATATCCCCGGATGCAGTAAAAAATATGATCGACGGTGGCTATTCCGCTTATATCGGACTAGGTGCAGAGCACATGCTCACCGGGTATGATCATCTACTTTTTCTTTTTGGTGTCATTTTCTTTTTACACCGATTTGAAGATATTATTAAATTTATCTCTGCCTTCACCATTGGGCACAGTATCACTCTTGTATTTGCAACCTTCTTGGGAATCAAAGCAAATGCTTATTTGATTGATGCCGTTATTGCCGTTACAGTGATTTATAAGGGCTTTGAAAATATCGATGGCTTTAAAAAATATTTAGACATCAAGGTTCCTAGCCTTCTCACAATGGTCTTTTTCTTTGGATTGATCCACGGATTTGGCCTTTCCACTAGGTTGCAAACTCTCCCTTTAGAGTTTGAAACCATGGAACTATTAGGGCGAATCATCTCTTTTAATATAGGTGTCGAGTTGGGACAGGTCATTGCCTTGGCAACCATGATCGCACTCCTATCCTTTTGGAGGCATAAACCAAGTTTTAAAAAATTCAGTTTTATCTCTAATCTGTCGCTATTGTTTGTCGGATTTATGCTGTTTATGATGCAGATTCACGGCTACCAACACTCAACCCAAGCCGATGAATTTGGATTCTCGGAAGATAATCACTATCATTCTCATCTGAAATTGATTGAAGCCGAAAAAACCAAGGCCCGCCTGATGGAACCAATTCCAGAAGAATACAAGAAATCATTCTTTGAACGTCAACAACCAACAACTGATGAGGATTAATCCCATGAAAAACTCTAAAATTATTACTCAAATATTATTGATTGCACTTTTTACCCTACCTTTTTCTGCTTTTGCAGGTGGCGGTCATTCTCATGGTCCTGCTGGGCATGCACCTACACCCCGGCTTACGCAAGAACAAATACTGATATTTGGGCAAACCCATTTAGACAAAGTGGTGGGCCGCAAATTGAAAGTTGATGGCGAGGTTTTGGATGCCAGCTGGAAGGGGATTTCACCTAAGAAAATAAGTACTAAAATGCTCAAATACGGTTTCACTCTGATCCAGATGGAACACCCTAAGGGTAAGAGAAAGGTTTTTTTATTGATTGATCGTAGGGGTGAACTGCGAGATATCAACCACTCAGGAAAATTCCCAAACCTAAACTAATGCTAGTTGTAAAGGCAATCTTTTCGACAGCAATCATTCTTTTTAGTGTATGGCTATCGACAAAAAAGCCGATCATGGCAGGGTTTATTATAGCGCTGCCTTTGACGACTCTCTTGGTGTTGCCCTTTGCACACCAAGGATTGGAAGATCACGCTAAATCCATCGCCTTTGCAAAAAGTATTTTTGCTGCGGTTCCTCTGTCTTTGTTGTTTTTCGTTCCTTTTTTATTAGCCGAACGATTTAACTTAAATTTTTGGTGGTGTTACAGCCTTGGGATTGTCCTTTTAGTAATAGGTTATTTCGCACACCAAATTATTACGGGATGGCTGATCCGCTGATCAACGAAAAAAAGGATCAAATATGTTACCAGATGATAAACTTTATGCACAAAGATATTGGGGGCAGAACACAGCGAAAGAGGAACTCATACGAGAAGAAAAATTCCCTTTTGTCGATATTCAGACCGCAATGACCCACTGCATACTTGAAAGCTATTTTAGTGGTAATCAGGTGGACTCGATTCTTGATGCTGGTGCGGGAACAGGAAGATATTCTATCCCTCTAGCAGCAAAAGGGTATGGAGTTACTCATCTGGATATCTCCATAGACATGATAGAAGAGGCTAGTAGACAAGCTCAAAAAGCTGGTCTAGTAAAACTTAATTTTGTCGAAGGTTCAGTGGTAGACCTTGCTGAATTTAAGGATCAAAACTTTGATTTAACGCTGTCATTCGATGCTCCTATTTCATACAGCTATCCTTACCACGAAAAAGCAATCCAAGAGCTTTGCCGAGTGACTAGTAAAACTTTGATGCTAATGGTGACCAACCGAAGTGGCACGGTTCCTTTTATGGTTGATTTTGATTTATCAGGAGACTATTTGCCTCCTAAATTTGATCAAAAAATCGACTCATTTTTTGCCTCGAAGAACTTTCTGAAAAACGGAATAGAGAAATGGCCCAATGAGGTTCAAGAGTTTCTTGATTTAAGCGGAAATTCTATCCCTTCGGATTATGGCTTTCGTCCTAAAGAAATCAGTCAATTGTTGGAACAAGAAGGCTTTGAGATATTAAGCATGGGTGGACCTTGTGCTTTAGCAAGAAGCATAAAGTCTAAGAGCTTAGAAAAGATTAGAACGGAGCGACACCTTTTTGATCCCTTTATTCAGCTAAGTTTGGAATTTGACTTTAATCCAAATAATCTAGGTCTTGGAGCGGTGAATTTGTTTGTGGTAGCTCAAAGGAAAGCAACTTAAAGAAGCATTGGTGAAGTATGGTAAGCGCCCAATAATCCCCACAACTTACCTAAAAACTCTCATTGAACACTTTCCAGCCACTCAAACAGATAGTGGCCTGAAAGCTCTTCTGCCTTGCTCCATCGAGCTTACCAAAAAAGGATTGATTAGCAATAGATGGGATTTATTAGGCGCTTACGAAATAGACGGGGTTTATTAGGCGCATACGGCTGAGTCTCACCAAGACGGCCCCTATCAAAGGCAACGACAAATCTGGTGTTGAATTCTATCGATCAAACTTATTTTTCTTGGTTTTGGAGGAATCGACCCTAGCTGAATTTGAGGTCCAGTTTTGCGCCATCGCCGGGAAATTCTATTTTTATGACAACCAGATCCAGGACAACCTTCTTTTCCAGGCCAATGAAACCGTCAAGTCGATGGAGTTTGAAGGCGGGGCAATTAAAAACCTGAAGTATGGCAGCCACATTGGCGAACGGGTTGCCTTCCACGGGGTCAAGGCCATCGAAGGGGGTTGCTGGAATTTCAACAAACAAGATTGCAGCCGGTTGCAGTTCCTCAGTTGTGACTTGAGCCACGCCGAGTTTTTAGGCGCCGACCTGCGGGACACCCGTTTTGATTCCTGCCATTGGGACCAGTCCGGCCCCTACGCCCAGGTCTATGGGCACCAAAAAATCCTAGAAGACAATAAGCCGGAAGAACTAGAAAACCTACGCAGCCTGTACTTGCGGTTAAAAAAGAACCACGACAAGGACGATGAATATGCCTTGTCTGGGGATTTTCATTACCAAGAAATGAACCTCAGGAGGCGGCTGCTCAGCGGTAAGACGGGGGTTAAACACCAAGCAGAAAAGGCGATTTTAGGTTTGTATAAAGTAGTTTCAGACTACGGCGAAAGCCCTGTCCGGTTGGTGTTGTCTTTGTTTGCCTCCTTTGGGGCGACCGCCCTGGGGCTTGGGGTATTGAAAAAACTGTCTCGCTGGGAGCAAGTGACTCAACTGAGCCGTACCGACCTGAGCCAATTGATGAACCACAGCTTTGCAGAATGGCCAAAAAACCTGGAATTGGTCCTTTATGGCTTGGCACCATCGGTCTTGAATAAATCAGTCGCAGAAGCGGCAGGAAAACTAAACTCACCAGCCAAGTTTTTGCTGCTCACCGAGGCCATTGTTGGGGTCACCCTCATCACCCTTTTGATCATGGCCATCCGACGTCGTTTCAAACGATAACACACTGGAGGGAGCGGGGCGGTCTGGATGAAAATCTAGGCCAAACAAACCCTTTTATCTCAAAAAACCAAGAACCGCTCCGGCTGGCAGCTAGGGACAGCGATTCAAGATTTCTGGGGCAGTCATCTTGTCTAGGTAACCCAATGGTCTTTGAAAGGCCAACCCTGAACAGCTTGAACTGAGATCACCGCCACAGCTGCCCCCAACATGGAGCACAAAGCAGAGCCGCTAAAGGCTCACGGCCTGTTTGGCTTCCTGGGGGAAGTCTGGGCCTGGGTTTGAATCTGTGGGTATGGCTATGATTCCCCATATCCCTTCATCCACAAACCTTGAGCTGATTGATTTTGCTGGTTTAAAAAAGTGGGGGTGTTAGCTAGGCAGCTTGAGGGGCAAAAAGTTCGTTGTGCCTCTGGTCCCAGGCTTGATGCCGGAACCAGAAGCGTAAACTGTCAGAGCCTTTTCAAGGCGTCTTTAAACAATGTATTACCAGGGTCTGCTTGCAGTCCTCGGTTAAACTGCCGCTTTGCCATGAAACGTTCGCCCATCGCTTCATAGGCGACCCCTAGATTGTAGAGGTCCCCAGCCGCTAAGGGGGTTGGCAAAGACTCTAGCCGGTCGATGGCCGCATCAAAGGCACCGCCCTTGATTAAGTTCGACGCTGCTCCGTCCCCTGAAGCGAGGTTCAGCTTGAACTCGACTTCATGTCGAGCCACCTTTTTGGTGAACTGACCAGCGACTTGCCGGGCCAACAAGGAACGAATCGCCAAGGAGTTCAGTGGGACCATGGCGTCTTGCTTCAAATGGTACCCACGGGCAAAAAAGCCTTCTGGGTCCGATTGCTTGAGAGCCAGCCGCTGGGACAAAACATCCGCTTGGTCCAAGATCCCTAGATGTGCGATGCCTTTCTGCTCGAAACCCTTCGCCAAGGAAGGCGACAAAACCGTCAACTCTGGGTTACCGCCCCACTTCTGGTGCCAGTATGCAGTGACTGTTTGGGTGGGGATCATTGGCTTTTGGTCGGAAGCACGGATCAAATCAAAGTCCACCTCCAAAGCCCCCGCTGCCTCGGTGTAAGGGACCGGGACACGGAACCCTTTGCCATTGGCCTCAGCTATTTTTTCGATACCCATGGCGCCAGCCGAAACCACCAAGCCACTAAGCCCGTCTAGGCCTTTCTTTTTTGCAAGTAACACAAAAAAGACGGAGTCTGCCCCTGGCTGGTTCAGTTCGTAATACCTGACGGTGGCCCGCAAGATGCCGGTTTCTGTGAGGTTCAGGGGTTTGCCCTGGACCTGGAGGCCCGGTACAATCCGGTAACTCCCGCCAGAGGCGATTCCCTTGAGCACTTCCGCCTGCAACAGTTGGGCAAGTCCTTGGTTGGACTTTAAGCCGCCTGAACGGCTAGGCCCCGACAAACGGGCACCTATTTGGTCCACAAAAGGCTCCACCACCAGGGTCTTGATTTGGTCAATCGGCAGCTCAGGGGCCTGGGTGGCAAAGATCTTCACGTCAGGGGCGCAGCTCGTGGCCAGCATCCCCGCACAAAGGTAAGCGATCCAGTTGGTTTTCATTTTTTCTCCTTGTCATGGAGCTGTGCTCTGAGCCCAGCTTTGGCTCTGGTGATCTTTTCGATTCGCCCTAAGCCTTGGGCATACATCGGATTTTCTTCGTCGATCTTGAGTGCTTCTTTGTAGTTGAGCCGAGCAAGCCCGTACTCACCAATCGCTTCGAAACTGAGGCCCAAGTTGTATAAATCGTCTGGGTTTGGCTCGCTGGCAGTTAGGGTTTGCAGCTGATCGATAGCCATTTGGTAGGCCCCAGCTTGCACCAACATGTTGGCTCTTGGGTCGCCGCCTGTGGCAATGGACAGAGGCAAGTGGGTGGTTGTCACCGAGACTTTCCGTATGAAATCAGAGGCAATCGAACCAGACAAAGACGCCAAAGTCATCTCAAAGCTAGGCAGCACTTCGCTGGAAGTCTCGATGGACTTTTTGTCTTCTTCCTTGTCCCCTTCCGTGAGGTTTTGGGCAGCTGAGGAGATAGAGTCCATCATTCCCAAAGGTTCGCCACCGATGTGGTGGGAGAACTCTCTGGTTTCTGTGCTGACCGCTACCACTTCCGTCGGGACGGTGCGCAGTAGCTTTAGCTCCAAGGCCAAGGTCCCTCGCAGGGATTTATAGGGCCACCAGACCACTTTCGTGACCGACATTGCAAAGCTATCGCGACCGCTACCACCGGAAACAAATTCCAATTCCTGCTTCGCTGGGTTGGCTCCCTCGGTTTTGGTGAGTTGCACCCAAAGCTTGCCGGAAATCACCGCTTGGGCTTCTTTATTTTTATAACCGGCGGCGGCAATGGCGTTTTCCATTTGTTTTGCGGACCCGAGCTTTTCGAATTCGTCGGTGTAAACCAGTTCGAAGTAAGGGTTCTCAGCCAATTTAGCGATCACCTGAGCCCTGATTTGTTTCCCCAAAGCTTGCTTTTGTGAGGCTGTGAGTGTGACAGGCTCTACGTCCCACTGGCCGTTGCGTTCCGTTTGCTGGACTTCTTCCACCAAGACAATTTCAAAGGGGCCAACGGCGATTTTTTTGATCCCCGTGGTGTCGAGTTCCGCTGGTCTTTGCACGCTCAGCCTCGCTTGAGGTGCGCAGCTGGCGATCAGACTGACCAACAGGGTGTATAATAAGAGTTTTTTCATCCTTTATTTTGCTCCTTCAAAGTCCGAGCTTCCGCTAGCCTTCGTTCCATCCGGCCAATCCCTTGGGCGAAGATTAAGTTTTCTTCTTGGGACAGCGCCTGTTGATAATAATCTTTGGCTTGAATGTAATCCGCATCGCTGCTGGCTTTTGCTTCAAAGGTCAGCCCGAGGTTGTAGAGGTCGGCGCTAGATTTTTTTGGGTTTCGGGTCAATCGGGTGCGGGCCTGTTTCCAGAGTCCCTTTTTCATCAAATCCACGGCGGAATCATCGCCACCTAAGGCGATTTGTGCTTCGATCTCTTCGGTGTAAGGGGAAACGGCTTCCACAAAAGGCTCGATGGCTTTTTTGATCAGTCCTTTGACCACATCACGTTTTTGAGCCCTGGTCATGTCCTCAGACACCAGGGATCGGTGTTTGTACCAAGCCCCGGTCGGGTGGGCTGGGTTGCTGGCGTCTACCAAGCCGATTTGGCGAAAGACCACCGGGGTGATGGGGGATATCATCAAAGGCATTGCCTCGGCCCAAGTGAGGATGCTGGTGTGTACGTTCACCGCAGGCTGCACCAAGTGGCGGCTGAAATTTGCGGTGTCTGAGCGAATCACTAAGGTCTTTCGCTCTTGACCGACGTAGGTCAAGGTGAAGTCCGCTTGGGCAAAGAAGTTAAAGTTTTTGTATTTAAACACCCGCACGATCTGAACCATCGGGTCGGCCTCAACTTTTTCGCCTGATAGTGATAGCAGCATGCCTACACCTGCAGCCAATGCGTTGGAAGCAAGATCGTTGCCGCTACGGCAAGGCAAAAAGCCTCTCCCGAAAGTGATTCCTTGTTTCGAATTCACCGCTGCGTTGATCCCGCCAATCGCTCCACTCAGACCGCCTTGGCAGGTGGCTATTTCAGTTCGCTGTCCGGTTTCTTCGATCTTTTTGCTGGTGATGTTCCCTTGGATCACACCGATCGGTTCAAGGTTAGGGTCAATCCCGGCAACCGGTCCTAAAATCACTTGGAACCGACCTTGGGATTCTACGGTGGCTTTTAAGGCCGCTAGCAGTTCCGCTTTGAGTTGAAGCTGGTCGCCGGTGTTGCCGATCATGGCGGGGTCAAGGAAAAGCTTTGTCAGCTTCGGCTCGATGGCTATTTTTGCAGGTCGCTGGACCTTCAATAAAGAAACCGTTGGCTGGGAACACCCAGCCAAGGCGATCAATAGCCCAAGGAAAAACAAATAAGTGCGCATAGATTTATCTCAGTTCGTTAAGGGATGTGATAAGGTAGCCAAATTGGAGTCACAAGGCAAGAGACAGTTGCGGGGAATGGCTCATCGTCGGCTTAGCTGAGTTCTAGGGCGGATTGCCGGTCTATTGCCTTGTGCGAGAAAAACAGGCCATGGGGCGATACACCGCAAAACCGGGCTCAGGTCAGTGCACCGGGGAGTTTGGGCCTCCCCGGCCTAGACAGGAAGCAGGGCACAGCCGAAGGGCAGCATGAAGGTTTGTGATGGGGACCCTGCGGGGGGGTAGCAATTTTCTGTCAGCACAGAGGCCCTAGCCCTTTTTGAGGTACCCGAAGGACATCATAAAACCGTCAACATGAGAGCTTGCTACGGGCTTTTCTAAAAACAGATCGACGCCCGCTTCCTTAAAACTTTCCAAGATTTCCCCTCCCTTGTCGTACCGTTTTGAAGAAGCGATGACGATTTTTGTTTTTTGATGGATGTTTAATCTCGCTTCTAGTTCTCTTATTTTTAGAACCGCCTGCCACCCATTCATTTCAGGCATCACAAGGTCCATGAAAACGACGGAATAAGGTTGCCCCTTTTCATAGGCATCTTGAAATTGCTGCAAACCTTGTTTGCCATTTTTTGCAAAATGAATGTCTCCATAGGAAGACAAGACACCCTGGAGGATGACTCTACAAAGTTGATCGTCATCAACCACCAACATGCTAAACTGCTCTGCCACGCCTGCCTCTGTATCTGACTTCAATCTGCAGCATCTTAAAGCCAGGGTTTGATCGCCCTGAATGTAGCCCTTTGATGCTTACAAAATTTCGTTTGTATTAAACTGGGAAAAATCCCTTGCGTACTGCGGATCAAATGAATTGGCCGAGACTTTTCTGCAAGGGTTTCGAAGTCGGCATTTAAAGATAGATGGCTTTGAGTGGTCAATAGAACAACAGGCTGGTTGGTGGGGTGATTTACAAACCAGGGTAGGTATCTGGCTTGCTCGTTGGTCAGGGCCTCGGGAACTCCTCAGAAAACTTATGGATACAAAAGAAACCTTGGGGCTCTGCATACAAACAAGATAACATGTCGGATTTGGTGAAAGCTTGTCAGTTTGGGGCTAAAAGTGGCACCTAGGTACATAACACTTATAAACCTGTACAAAGATTCGCAATGATCGTTTCCGATTTAGAAAAAAAATTCAAACACCGACTAGACCTTCGTGTCCGGGACGCCGAAGTTTACTTGGGCGGGGTGGTCCATAACTCGACATACCTCGATTACTTAGAACATGGGCGCAACACCTACCTGAGGGAACATAACCTCGATTTTGAGGTGTTGTACCGGACCCGAGACATCAAGTTCACCCAAGCGAGTGGCTCACAAGTATACAAAAAGGCGCTCAAGTCTAACGATACCTTTTATGTATTGACCCGTGTCGAGCGGGCCTCGACCTTACAATTTCGGTATGTACAGTCGATTGTGAAATCGCCGGAAAACGAAGTTTGTATGGAAGCAATCACCATGGGGGTGTTGATCGGCGCTAAGGGGATGCCGATTCGGGTGCCTGAAGATATTGATGTGATCATGACCAGCCTGGGTGCAGGCCGTGACATGATCATCCCTGGCTGATTATCGTGATGCTTCGGCGATGGCGATGGCCACATCGGTGACCCGGTAGATACGCAAGCCGTCTTTGCTCAAGTAAGCATCGGCGGTGACCACCAACTGGCCGTCTATCATTTCGATGGATTTGATGCTTGTTTCTAAGGTCATCAGGCCGTCAGAGCCGATGATCTGGCCACGATACTTCCAGGCGACGTTGCCTAGGGCGTTCACAAAACAAGGGTTGGCGAATGTTTGCCCCAAATCCTGTGCAATGGCGTAGGCTTTGAGGGATTGCAAAATCGCCTCAACACCCAAAGAACCGGGCATGACAGGGTCTTCAAAGAAGTGATACTTAAAAAACCAGTCCGCTGCGTCCACCCGCTTTTGTGCGTAGACATACCCTTGGTCGTGTTCCCCGCCAGTCCCAAAAACCAACGCATTTTCTAAGAAGTTCAGACGCTCGCCGGACAGCCGGAAGTGAGGTTTCTCAGGAGTCCCTTGGAAGTAGGCCTCTTGCCCCGCTTGAGTAGATAGGGGCATATTCTGGGCTAACTTGAGGGGCATTTTGTTTTCCTTGAACCAAGGCAACTTGGTCTGACCTCGGTCCAGGCCCAACTGGCTGGACATTTGCTCGGCGGTGAAATAACCAAAAACCGTATTCCCTTGGTAAAAGGTTTCGGCCCCTAGCTTCAGGCTAAAATCAAAGGTCAAGATGATGGTCATCGCCGAAGAGGCAACGGTCTTCAAGGTCGCTTCCGCTGTGATCGTCTGGCCCCTCAGGTCAAGGTCTTTGAGGGTCGTTGCATTGGCGTCTAGGTTACGGAACTTCAGGTCTTGGTCTGGGTAAATCAAGGATGCACCCATGTAGGTCGATAAAAACCCGCAGGGCTGAAGCGCAATCTCCATCAACACCGAATAGGGCATCGAAGCGCTGGCGTTTTGTGCATAAAACCACGCATCCGCTGGGACATCATACTCAGCGACTACTTTTGACTCAGTTTTAAACTCACCAGCCGTGCCGTCTACCCCTAAAACCCGGCTGATCAATTGTAGATCCCCGTTTGGGGTTCTGGGCGATAATCGGCCACGATAAATGGCGTAGGCCTCTCCAAAGCAGGCTTCTAGGGAGCCTGTTGCGAACTGAGTGATATCTTCGGAGGTGAAAGCGGATGAGTTGTTTATGGAGTTCACTAAAGTGTCCCGTTCAAATGGTTGTTTTCAAGCGAATTCGAATCTTGCCACAATTGTTGCGAGAGGGACACCTTAAAATAACTATTTTAAACCTCTGTGACAGTGTACCTGCTTTGTTTTGAGCCCGAGTTGTTGTCTCGCTTGGAGTGGACTGAAAGAAAATGACCTCTTAAATTTCGGCTAAATACAGCAACGCCAGGGGATTCTATCCAAGAAGCAGTCTGCCCCCCCTGATCTTTCCAAACCTACGGTTTTTTAGAAAACGATGGCTTTTGGGTAAGGGAATCGTTAACCTGGAGCAACAATCAACTCAATGGAAATCACCATGGTCCACTCCACCGAACAAGTCATTTTAGAGATATGCCAGCGGCACTATGGCGAAGTCGAAGCGGTCTACCTGTTTGGCAGCCATGCCCGAGGCGAAGCGGACCCAAACAGCGACCTGGATTTAGCGATTTTGTTTGACTATGAGCAGGCCCAGGCTGTGGGCGAGCTGTCCTTATCGGAGGCCGCACTTGAGCTGGCCCGTGTTGTGGGCTGCTCGGTAGACTTGGTGAACCTGCGGCAAGTGTCCACGGTGTTCCAGTATCAAATCATCACTACTGGCAAGCTGTTATTCGCCGGGCCTGGGTCTACCCCCTATATTTTTGAGGGACTTGTGGTTTCGCTTTATCAAAAGCTCTTAGCAGAGCGGCTCAGGACTGATGAACTGATCCCTGCAACCGAGGGGGATTGTCGGTCTATGGACGACGACACCCTCAATAAAGCCGCCAATACCTAACGTTCGGTTGGGCGAGCTAAAGAAGAATACCTCAACGCAAAGGGGTTGTTTGCCGAGGACTACACCCGCCAAGACGCCGCAATCCTTAACATCATTCGAGCCTGTGAAACCGCTTTGGATTTGGCTAATTTGATCATCCGTGGGCAGAAGCCTGGGCTGGCCAACTCCAGCCGGGAAAGCTTTGCGTTACTGGTCCAAGGCAAAGTCATCCCTAAGGACTTAGGGCTGTGCCTCGAGAAAATGGTCGCCTTCCGCAACATCGCTGTCCATGAGTACACCAAGCTGAACATCAAAGTGGTCGAAAACATCATCCAAAGCAATCTCGACGACTTGCTGGCCTTTTCTAAGATCATTGTCCAACTCCCCGGCCTGTAACGACCCCCTGCATTTCCTTGGCTCTTTGGTGAGCTAAAACCCTTCCGCACCGTCCTGGGCATCAAGGACAGCGTCACCGGAACCACCATCACCTCGCTTGATATCCAGGTGGAGTTGTATTGCCTGAAAAACGACACCACCAAGGCGGTCTATGGGGTGCAAGGGAAGTATTGATACGCCGCTAACTCGATCGACGAGTTTGGCGATTTTTATAAAACCAGCTAGATCACCACCGCCGCTGACGGCACCTTGGAGTTCCAAGACAGGCCCCAAACCGCCTGCATCACCAACTGCACAACCGGCACCCTGGGTGTGACTACTATAACTTTCGTTTGAATGAAGTACAGTTCGGCTCAAGGTTGTCTTGACGATTTAGCTCATAAAACATGCCTTTAATAATATATCCAAAACTTACAAAGAGTTTGACGTGATACCGGTCTTAATAGAGAATAAGGTTCCTTTTTATTGACAGGTCGGGCGGTAAGAACTCCTGGGCCATTGATTGTTCTACAGCCCTTAGCTCTGCATTAAAAACGATTTCAACCGAGGGTGCTTGGAATCTAAGAAAATAGGTTTTCGGGATCAGTGCTTCATTTTTTGGCTGGTTCTACATAGTATATCATCCAAGTCGAAATCAGGAGAGCTGAACCGAAACCTAGGCACAAATTTTATGCCACAATCTAATAACTATAATGATTTACCGCCCAGTCTCTCCGCTAAAGACAGACTGAGGATTGGTGGGTTAATCCGGCAATTTGATGATAAAGCTGACAAGCTGAGGGCGAGTGTCATCGTTTACTTTAGCTTTGCTTATATTTTCGCCTGGATCCCGTACATTGCAATATATACATATTTCGATTGTTCTGTAAGTAGCCTCGCGGCCTATGTGGGCGCAATTGCCTCAGTAGCTGGCCTGTTGCTGATCAAACAAAAAAAAATCACTCTAGCTGGGTTGATTGCAAACCTTGGCTCTGCGACGGCCTTGGGAGTCATCGGTTTAACAACCGGTAATTCATCCTCCGGGGTGCTGGTTTGGCTTTTAGCCGTTGTGGTGGGCACATATATTCAAATTGGCCCAAAATATGGGAAGCTGGTTGCTGGTTACGTCCTCTGCCTTCTTTTGATGAACATCGTCCCCAATTTTATCGATATTCCGATTAAGTATGAATTGCCATTTCCAAAAAATTCCCTTGAATATCAGATATTTTATATCTTCAATTTGTTATTTTGCGCCAGTATCTTAGTGCATCTCATCAACATTTTTAACTCCAGGTATGATAAGGCCTATCAAGCATTGATGGAAGCTGAAAAGCGTGCTCAAGAATCTAGTGTCGCCAAGTCTGAATTTTTAGCGAACATGAGCCATGAGATCCGCACCCCGATGAATGCGATTTTAGGCATGACAAATTTAGTTTTAGAATCTGAAATTTCCCGAGAAGACCGGGAAAACCTTGAGACGGTTCAAACCTCAACCAATCACTTGCTGCTCTTGATCAATGACCTTCTCGACCTCTCAAAAATCGAATCCGGTAAAATGGAGTTGTTCAACGAGGACTTCGACTTGTTTGCCGAGCTGAAGGCATTACTAGATGTACTGAGGCCGAGGTTTGCGGAAAAAGAGTTGCAGTTTAACACGAAGATTGCCGCCCAGGTACCTCAGTACCTTGTTGGTGATAGTATGAGGTTGCGTCAGGTTTTGATGAATTTGCTTGGGAATGCCCTCAAATTCACTCAAACTGGAGGCGTTACCCTCAATGTTGAAACGCTGCACGAAGAAGGGGACGAAGTAAACGTTCAGTTTTCGGTGGTGGATACGGGGATTGGGATACCTGAGTCTGCCCAAAAATTGATTTTCGAAAGTTTTTCCCAGGCCGACTCTTCAACTTCTCGCACCTATGGCGGGACCGGCCTTGGGCTGACAATCTCCCAGCAACTGTGCCGGATGATGGGAGGTGCAGTGAGACTGGACAGTTCCTCTGCCGAAGGCAGCACCTTTAGTTTTACGGTGATCTTTCACAAAGGTAAAGAAGTCCAAGCCCCGGACAAGGTGTTGGAATCGATCAATCTAAAAGGCGTTCGATTGCTCCTTGTGGAAGACAATCTGGTCAATCAAAAACTTGCCAAAAAGGTCCTAGAAAAAGCAGGAGCTGAGGTAATGATCGCTGAAAACGGACTGATTGCGATTGAAAAACTCCAGCAGCAGGCCTTTCAATTGATCCTGATGGACATGCAAATGCCGGTAATGGACGGAATCGAGGCAACCCAACGTATTCGAGCCGGGGAAGCGGGAGAAGTGGGACGACATATACCCATAATCGCTATGACCGCAAACGCATTTAATACAGACAGGGAACAGTGCCTCGCTGCGGGGATGCAAGACTTTGTATCAAAACCGTTCCAGAAAACCACCCTGCTCGCTACCATCTCAAAGTACCTCTGAATAGCTCCCAACTTCGGGCGCCCTCCATGGGTTTAGCTTCAGAGTCGCCAAGGCCCTGCGCAACGCCCATCACCTACTGATCCTCCATAGCCGCTGCACCTGCAAAGCCCACAAACCAGAATGCGACAAGTGCCCACTATCCGAGTATTGCAAGGAATTTAAGAAATTAGCGAAGTTGGCGGGGTGAGTTTGAGGGGTTTGCCGTAGGTTGGGGCCGCCTCAATGGACTGATATTATATCTGGTTGTGCGGAATTTTGGGGCACTAGGGGGTTTGATGAATCAGTTTTATCGCAAGTACTAGTATTTGCTCGACACCCAAGTATTGCGTTTAAAACCACATTAAGGTATTGAAAAGATTGGGGAGCGTGAGCTATAGAAAACGACTGAAGAGTTCGAGGTTCTTCGTAGCGTAACACATTTTTAATTTTCAGGGCATGGGCTATGTCTTTCCCAGAGAAATATTCATCATAGTATTCTTTCTTTATACCCGAATATTTGCTTGTTGTTTTCCAAAGTTTTTCTTTTTCTTCCGATATGATTCCATCAAGTTCAAACTCTCCGATTACTTTCTGTACAGGGCTAGAAGCGTAAATAATGACTTTCTTTACACTTTTAGATTTGAAGATTGCTCTACGAAATTCAAACTTCTTATCCCCATCAAGAATTAAATTGGCAAATTGTGGTTTAATCGACAATAAGACGTGTGTCTGCATTTGCTATCTCCATTAGCTTTAGAAAGGCATCATCCTGAATGCTCACAAAACCTCTTGGGCCACCTTCGAACTCTAGTATCCCTAAGTCAATGAGGTTTTTTCTTGTCGGGCGAGTGGGGAATGAATGGTTATACAAGAAACTTACCACATAGGGGCGGCCTCTTGAACTTCTCCAAAACGAAGCAAGCTGATCATCCGAGTAAACACTTCTATTTCTACAGAGTTCAATGAATTTTTGCTCGTTAGGGATATTGCTATATGTCGATTCGACTACCCCTATAGTTGTCACACATGCGCGATGTAATGCTAGGCCGGGATCATTTTTTTCTTTTGTACGGTAAAACACTATTACATCGCCTTTTTGAAGAAAGCGATTTTGGTCTGAAACCCAAGAAACATAAACTTTTCTTAGGGCGTTTCTATTTGCTTTATGGTTTTTATAATCTTCTGGATTTTCAGTAGTTAAAATTGAGTCAGGAAATAAATCAGTATGAAACTCTGGGAATATTGCTACAATAAATTTCCTGGCTGTCCTCGAAAAGTATGGAAAATAGTCGGCAGGTTTTTGGCTTGTAATTTCAGGTTTAAAATTTCGAGTATAAACCTCTTCATCACGGTTGTTTGATCCGTGAAGTCGGAATCCCCAATGCGTAAAAAGTCGGATCAGTGACCTTTGTTCAACACTCTTGTTAAAGATTGTCACATAAATTTCATCGACTGAGTTTTCTATAGCATTATCGAATATTATCTTTAAAAATCTTTCGCCCAGCCTGAAACCGTTATAGACAACTTTAAAAGTCCCAATTTTTAATCTTTTCTTCGCTTCCAGCGGGGGGCTGATATTGTGATAACTTTCCTCTTTGTCTTCTATCTTCAGGTACAAAAAAGCCTGTAATTCGCCGGCATTACCTACACATTGGTAGGCTTGGTGATCTGATTTTTTATTAAACCAATCTGAGAACTCGCTGTAATTTGCTTTTAATGAATCAAAGAATGGATCTGCAAGGTTGATATTACCAAAATACTCTGGTCGAATAGTTAAAGCCTTATACTCCGTTAATGACGGATTTTCTAGCTCTGACTTTTCAAGAAACCGTGAAATACTAAAAACACGATCATTGATTTTAAGCCTTTTTGCTTTTTCATTAAGCTTTTTGTCTTCGGTGATTAATATGTCAACACGTCCACACAACAATTCATTTAGAATTTTTGTGTCAATTTTGTCATTTTCTGAATGATCAAATTCAGTACGAATTGCTTCGATTTGCCCATTGTCTGGTGCTTCAGTTTTTAATACAGAGTAGCTTTGTAATTTTAAATTAAAGCTCTGCAAGATATCTGAATCACCATACTTATTTAATTCTGTGATAGTCGCAGGGTGGATGCATTTTTCATATTTTAATTTATCGAGCCAGTTAAAAAGAACACCTATACCTTGGTTTTTAACTTTTGCAGTTTCTCGATGAATTATAATATTTGTATCTAATAGGGCTCGTTTCATGTGAGAATATTTATTTTGGTGATCCATCTAACATGGGCTTATCACTTGACGAAAGTTGCCTTGATCGAGTCCGCAAGTCTTGTGGCACAGAGCTGACATCTAATTTAGCACCTTCTTCGGAAGCTGATATCTTAGGCATGCAAATTTTATCTTGTGGACATTTAAATTCAGGAACTTTTTTAAACATAAATTGTGAAACCGCTTCTGTTGTCAATCCTATTGCTAAAACAATCAGCAGGTAAAATAGCCAAGTCAGCAATGGGCTACGCCTTCCTTTCGTTTTCACAAGTTGGGAGTATTGATCAAGTCCTGTTTTACTATTCTTGGAATCCTTCTTAAAATGATACGCAATAACTGGTCGTTTCTTTAAACTGGTATTTTTTGTTCCGAAATAAGAATTCCAGACAGCGTGCTCAAGCAGTCTCCCTTGAAGGCTATCCGTATTAGCATGTAAAATATCTTCTTCGGCTGAAATCATGAGAAATAGATGAACACGGCTTAATCGAAATAGTTTGTTTTGTCTGATGTGCTCTAGTAAAGAGGGCGGGAGGTGCCTGTTTGAATTAATGCGGAACTCAAAAAGCTCCGTTTTGAACATTGTTGTTGAAACTAATGGTTCATACGACATCACCGACATAAAGTAATTATTTAAGAATGAACCCGTCAGTGCAAATCGAATATAAAGGTTCTTTCTTTTGTCTAGTGGAAGGGGGATATCTACAACAGTGCCATCAAACTTGGATTCACATTCAAATGTTTGGGTGTCAATGCCATACAAGTTTACGATGTTTACTTGATTTTCGGAGAGATCATAGTAATTTGTATCGGCAATATTGTTAATGTTAATTGATCTGTTAAAAACGGCATTTGCTAAATGGTGGTTGGAAGATATAACTTCGGATAAATCCTTAAATTGCTCCTTCTTAACATCTTGAAAAGGAAAAAAGAGATGCACCTTTTCGATGCTTTCAGGGTTCCTGAGTTTTAAACCAAAATCGAGCCTTTTTGTGCCTTTTTTGGGATTCCAGAAATTGATGTGCAGCTCTAATTCGACGTCATTCTCGGAGCCACTATTCCAAATTGCGATACTTTGCATTCAAGTTTTATTAGAAATTAATTACATGATTTTCGGATGTTACCATCTTTGTGCGTCACAGGGATGCATGAAAGGACTATATCTTTAAAAATAATTAGACTGCAAGGGAATAGAGTGCTGCCTCACCCCAAACTTAAGTTTCTCGATTTCAGTTTAGGCAGCTATCCCGCTTTCAGGCTATGTATTTTAATTTCTCACAAAATCCTTTCGCTAGTCTAGGGCATTAATAGGACATTTCATTGCCTTGAGAATCAAGTGACAGCATACTCATTCCCCGGTTCACTGCACACCACCGGCCAATCAATCGGGAATCAGGTGACAGCCGGGAGGAACCATATCCTGTCACCTGATTTTCTGACTAAAATAAAATCGGCTTGATCCTCGATACGACCGTTTGAAACACATCATCAGGGCATTTGCCTTTGAAGGTTAGGTTTCTAGCCCCGTAGTCGAGTGACTTTAATTGATCGGTCATTACGGAGCCCGTTACAATTAAACCTTCTAAAGCAATGTGGAATTGATTTCTAGGCGGGTGATTCGTGATCGGACAGACGAAAACTAGGCCGGTCTTTTGATTGAATAGGTCGTGACTGATGACTAAAGCTGGTCGGTGCCCTGCCTGCTCATGGCCAGCTTGAGGGTCAAAGCTAATCCAAACAAAATCTTGTCGTTTTGGGATATACATCACCAAATCTCTTTCCCTTTGGGCTCACCCCAATCCGCAACTTCAGAAGGCTCATAGTCTTCAAGCAGTTCGCTTAACGTAGGCTTTCTTTCTTTTGGCTCAATGATAATTGCACCTTTGCGTACTGAGATTACAACTGAGTCTTTCAAGTGCAAATGAGCCAAGTCAAGAATATCTTTAGGGAGCCGAACGGCTAGCGAATTGCCCCATTTGCCTATAGAATGTTCCTTGCTCATGTCGTTCTCCAAATTGAATCTACTCATAGATATACATCGGATATCCTGCCTGTGTCAATATCCAGAGTTTTATCGAAAAGTTATGTTTGCCATCACGAACATAACCAAGTCGCTAACTGCGCCACGTTGAATGACATTGCCACCATCCCCGGCTTTGCTCTTCACACAGCTACTTTCCAAAACGCCCCCACCGATACCAAAAAACACAGCATCACATTCTCGATTGCCCAACATCCGGTTTTTCGGTAGAACTAAAGACGAACCTTTTTGGCTTAAGAATGGAACCCAAACTATACCTAATTGACGGCAGTGCTTACATATTTCGGGCCTTTTATGGGGTGAGGCAGAACTTCACCAGTCCGACCGGTCTGCCCACCAACGCTGTGTTTGGGTTCAAAAATATGTTGTTGGGGTTGTTGAAGAAATACAACCCCAGCCATTTGGTGATGGTTTTTGATACCGCCGGGCCTTGCTTCCGCAACCATCTGTACCCCGAATACAAAGCCAACCGTTCCACCCCTCCTGAAGAATTAAAGCAGCAGTTTGCCCCGATTTTTGAGCTGGTGGAAAAGTTGAACATCCCGGTTTTGACCCACGACGACTTCGAGGCGGATGATGTAATCGCCACCTTGGCGGCTCGGTTTTCTGAGCAAATGGAAGTGGTGGTGGTCACAGGGGACAAGGACTTGGCCCAGCTGGTGAATTCCAGGGTCACTATGTACGACCCGATGAAAGACAAGGTTTACGACTCAGCGGGTGTGGTTGAAAAGTGGGGGGTTGCCCCTGAGATGATGCACGAGTTTTTGGCTTTGGTTGGGGACAGTGCGGACAACATCCCTGGTGCGATGGGGATTGGGCCGAAAACGGCGCTGACCTTGTTTGGGAAGTTTGGGAACATCAAAGGGATTTACCAAAACATTGAGTCCCTCAAGGGCAAACAGAAAGAAAACTTGATCAACTCCAAAGAGGCGGTTGACATGAGTTTGGCGTTGACCATCGTCCAGCGGGACGTGCCGGTGGACGCTGAGTTGGACGACATGGTCCGCAAGACGCCGAACTTCGGGGTGTTGCGAGGCTTTTATGAAAAAATGGGTTTCCGGTCCGATGGCTTTTTTGAGTTAGGGGCGCAGATCGAAGGGCAGAACGACTCCCCGCCGATGCGGGATGATTGGGATTACAGCCGGTATGAGCTGGTGGATACCTTGGCGAAACTGACGGTCTTAGCCGCCCAGTTGCACCCGGTGCCTCGGATCGCCATTGATTTTGAAACCACCAGTTTGGCGGCGGAACAGGCACAAATTGTGGGGATTTCTCTCGCCTATGAAGGGGGAAACCCGGTGTATATCCCCTGCGCCCATGAATCACAAGAGCCTCAGGTCCCGGCGATCCAGGCCTTGGAGGCTTTAGCCCCCTTGCTGGACGACCCGGCCAAAGAATGGGTTGCTCAGAATGTGAAGTATGAATTGATGGTGTTGAAAAACTATCAGGTTGAGATCAAAGGCCAGCTCCATGACAGCATGATTGCGAGTTATGTGCTGGATGTGGACCAACATCGCCACAACTTGGACGAATTGGCTCAGTTGCATTTGGGCCATGAGATGATCCATTTTGAAGACCTCTGCGGCAAAGGCAAAAGCCAAATCCCGTTTGCCCAAGTATCGTTGGCTGAGGCCCTGAATTATGGGGCGGAAGACGCTGAGGCTGCGTTGTTGATTTTTAATAAGCTAGAAAAACGGCTCCATGACGAAGGGTTGTGGGACTTGTACCTGAACATGGAAATCCCGCTGGCCCGTTGTCTGGCGTTGATCGAACACCAAGGGGTGAAGATCGACACCGCAAGGTTGCTGGAAATCCGGGAAGGGTTGCAAAAAAGCCTGGATGGTTTAGAAAACCGGATTTACGAACTGGCGGAACATGAGTTTAACATCAACTCCACCCAACAGTTGGGGGAGGTGTTGTTTAACGAAATGGGGATCATCGAAGGTCGAAAGAAAACAAAAACCGGGTTTTCCACCGATGCCTCGGTGTTGGAGACCTTGGCCCCTAAATATGAAATTGCCGCCCAGGTTTTGGAGTACCGGACCAACACCAAGCTGATCAACACTTACCTAGACCCCTTGCCGACCTTGATCAGCCCGGTGGACAACCGAGTCCACACCCAGCTGTCCCAAACCACGGCGGCGACCGGCCGGTTGGCTTCGAGAAACCCAAATTTACAAAACATCCCCATCAAAGGGGAGGAAGGGAAAAAAATCCGTTCCGCTTTTGTGCCTGAAGAAGGGTTTGTGATGGTCAGCGCCGATTATTCCCAGGTGGAATTGCGGTTTTTAGCCCATCTTTCCGGTGATCCTGTCTTGACCGAAGTGTTCTTAAATAACCAAGATATCCACCGAGAGACCAGTGCGGCGATTTTTGACATCGCTCCAGAATTAGTGACGCCAGACCAACGAAGGGCGGCCAAGGCGATCAATTTTGGGATCATCTACGGCATGGGGGCCTTTCGGCTGGCTAAGGAAATCGGGGTGAGTAACCGAGAGGCGAAGGCTTTTATTGAAGCCTACTTTGACCGCTTCAAGGGCATCCAAACCTACATGGACGAGACCTTGGAATTCGCCCGTGAGAAAGGGTATGTGGAAACCATCTTTGGTCGGCGAAGGCCCATCCATGAGATCAATTCCAAAAATCATTTGGCCCGGACCGGCGCAGAACGAGTGGCGATCAACAGCCGCATCCAGGGTTCAGCGGCGGACTTGATCAAACGGGCGATGATCCATACCCAAGCGGCCATAACCAGCGGTGAGTTGGCAGCGACGGTGATTTTACAAGTTCATGATGAATTGTTGTTTGAAGTCAAAGCAGGGTTAGAATCAACAGAAATCCCAAAAATTAAGCAGTTAATGGAGTCAGCGGCGTCCCTCAAGGTGCCGCTTTTAGTTGAAGCTGGGGTCGGGCCAAATTGGGGCCAAGCCCATTAATCGTAGAACAAGGTAAGAAAGATGAAGATCGTAAAAACAACCGGTGCTCCTGAGGCCATTGGCCCTTATTCTCAAGGCGTTGTTGCCGGTGATTTGTTGTTCACCGCTGGCCAAATCCCACTGGACCCAGACACCAACGAGATGGTTGAAGACGAAATCCATGAGCAAGTGTCTCAGGTGATGTTGAACTTGGCGAATGTCTTGGCTGCTGCGGGGGCGGACTTCTCCAATGTGGTGAAGGCGACGGTATACCTCAAAGACTTGAATCATTTCGCTGCGATGAACACCGTGTATGCTGAATTTATGGGGGACAATAAACCAGCCAGGGCTTGTATCCAGGCGGCAAAATTGCCTTTTGACTGTATGGTTGAGATTGATATGATCGCTAAGGTTAACCGAGAGCACTTCTAAATCATGTCACCAAAACACTTTCATTTTTCCGGTATCTGCGGGACGGCCATGGCCTCCTTGGCGGTGTTGCTGAAAAACCGGGGTCATCAAATCACCGGTTCAGACCAAAACATTTACCCTCCGATGTCCACTTTGTTGGCAGAAAACAAGGTGGAGGTCACCGAGGGTTACAACGCTAAAAACCTACAGCCTCACCCAGACTATGTGGTGTTGGGCAACGCTCTTTCTAGGGGTAATGTGGAGGTGGAGTACGCCTTAGAGGCGCACCTCTATTATCTTTCCATGTCCGAGTTGCTCAAAAACGAGTTCATCCGAGGCCGCAAGTCGATGGTGGTCACCGGCACCCATGGAAAAACCACCACCACCACCTTGGCGTCTCATGTCTTGACCCATGCGGGCAAGCCGACCGGGTTCTTGATTGGCGGGGTGCCGAATAATTTCCCCTCCAGCACCCAAGACGTGGAGCCTGGCGGGTATTTTGTGGTGGAAGGGGACGAGTATGACACTTGCTTTTTTGATAAACGCAGCAAGTTTTTTCACTACCTGCCTGATTGTGTGATCCTCAATAACATTGAGTTTGACCACGCCGATATCTTTGATGATATCGAACAGATCAAAAAGAGCTTTTCGTTGATGTTGCGACAGATCCCCGAAAAAGGGTTGATCCTCGCCAATGGAGACGATGAAAATGTGATGGAAGTGGCAAAAACCGGCTACTCTCGGGTGGTCACCTTTGGCACTGGGGAACAAAACGACGCTCAAATCACCAAAATCTCCACCAAGTCGGGGCAGATTGGGATGCATTTTGGGTTGTCTTACGCCGGACAGGAATTGGATTTTGAGATCCCTATGTTGGGGGAATTTAACATCCGAAACGCCACAGGGGTGATTTTGATGGCCCTTGAAGAAGGCATCGAGCCGGAACAAATCCAAGCGGCTTTGACCGACTATAAACATGTGAAACGGCGATTGCAGCTGGTCAGTAAACAATCAACGATCCAGGTCTTTGATGACTTTGCCCACCACCCAACGGCAATCCATGAGACCTTGTCCGCCATACGCACCGCTTGGCCCAAGTCGAGGATTCATGGGATCTACGAACCTAAATCCAACACATCGGTTCGTAAAATTCACCAAGAACGAATGGCCTGGGCCTTTGGGCCAGTGGACCATGTGACTTTTTCCGATTTATACCGGGCAGAGCGTTTGAAACCTGCGGACCGGTTGGACCTGGAATTGATCACCAAAGAATTGGAATCCAAGGGGAAAATTGCCGAAATCGTCCCTGATATTGACCAAATCGCCCAGCAGGCCGCCGAATTGGCCCAGCCAGGGGACATCATTGTGGTCATGAGCCAAGGGGACTTTGGCGGTTTGCAGCTCAAAATCGCCGAGTTGGTGGATTTGAAGGTTGGGGAGTGAGCACTGGCCTCTGCGCCAGTCACCCTCGATTGGCCGCCCAGTTTGAAGAAGACTGGGATTCGCCTTTAGGGGAGTATGGGAAACGGTTGTTCCAGTCGGAGCCGCTTTCCTTGGACCCCGATTTTTTGGGGTTGGTACAAAACCAAGCGAGGCAAATCGGCTACCCAGAGGACTGGATCGATCGTTTGTGTCGCCAGCTCTGCAAATCCCCGGTCATCCAAACCAGCCACCACAGCACCCCAACCCACGGGCCGACCTTCACCGCCATTGACTTGATCACCTTGTCAGGGCTGGACACTGAGGCCATCTACCCCATCTTTGCCACTTCCGGGGTCCCCTTTTCTAATTCCGCTTGGTCCGGGGCGTTGAGCTACGGCTCCTTGGGGCTTGATCAGCTGTTTGCTACCGGTAGCCCCGCTCTCACCAAAGCGACCAAGGCGCAGGCTGAACGAGAGGCCCATGGGGGCCAAGAAGCCCGGCTCAGTTTGATCGGGGCAAAATGGCGGGATCATCTGGTTTTCTCCGCCGACCAGTCCGAATCCCTGGCTCCGTTGCTGAACCAGCTTCACCCAAACGTACAACCCCTTTTGGCACCGGTACGTCTAGGGCAGCCCTGGTCACATTGGGCGGCAAAAACGGCTTCGTTGATCCAGGGGAAGCTGTTTGGCAAGAAGGTGATGGTTTTGGACATGAGCGTTTTGGTCGCAGACTACGTGGCGTTGAAGCTCAAACAGGGAGACCCCTTGTTTTTGGAACTACTGAGCGATCCGGTGTCTCAAGGAACCCTGGATTTTCTGGTGCCTTACCGGGGGAAAAAGTCATTCAAAGTCAACCGGGCAAGCTGGGACGGCGGGCGGTTGTGCTGCGAGAAGGCAGGACCAACGGTTGAAGGAGTTGAAGGCTTGGCGGCGGCGTTGGCCGCTCGGGAACTCTGCCCTGCGGTGTGGACCAGCTTTTTTGTGCTGCGGTTTGTGTTGGGGTTGAAATGTCTGGGCAGTTTTAACCAAGTTGGCTACCTGGAAAATTTCCGGCTCCAATTGTTAGACTCCAAACTAACACCCCATTTACAGCTGGATGCCCAGGTTGATGATCTCACCACAGGCCGGCTGTTTGGCCCCGATGGAAAGCCGGTGTGGCCCTTAGACCAAGTGCTCAGCGGCCAGCAATTATCGGTGGACAACTTCAAGGATTGCCGAATGTCTACGTTTTGGGAACCGGTGGTTCGGCAACTAAAATCGGCTCTTTCAGGGCGTTAAACCGACGTGTTGGATGTCAAACGAACAGCTGGTGCCTTCGCCTAGGCTGCCGGAAACGTTGAGTTTAGACCCCAATGCTTTTAAGGAGTGCTCGACGATCGACAGCCCAAGGCCGAGCCCTTCGTAGGATCTTGAGGTGGATTGGTCCATTTGAGAAAAAGGCCCCATCATTTCTTTGACTTTGTCTTGGGCTATACCGATGCCTGTATCTTCGACCAGAAACCGAGTGAACAATCGGTTATTTTCCGCCCAGTCTGTGATTTTCACCAAGATTTTTCCTTTTTCGGTGAACTTGATCGCATTTGAAAGCAGACTGACCAGCACCAGTTCGAGCAACACCGAATCGCTTTGCAGGGTCGTCAAGTTTGGCGGGTGTTCAAACTCCAGTTGAATACTCTTTTGCTCTGCCAGCGGTTGGTAAACCTGCAACAGGTCATTGACCATCGCTTCCGGTTTAATATCCTCCCACTCTGGCTGGATACGGTTGTCTCGAAGCCGTTGATAGGCCACGATGTCCGTAAAGACTTTACTCAAGGATAAGGTAGATTTTTCTAAAAGATCAAAGAACTTTATCTGTTCTGGACTAGGCGATAGATCTTTCAGGACCTGCACTGATCCATAAATCCCATTGAGGGGGCTGCGAAATTCATGCTCCATGATTCGCAAAAACTCGGTCTTTGCGTTTAACGCCGTTTGCAGCTTGTAGGTGGTTAACTCTAGGGACTGCTCTTTGGATTTGAGGGCGTCGATATCTGACAAAAACCCCAGGTAGCCCAGTTGGATTTTTCCATCGAAGTGGGGCTCTGCCTTACAACAAACCCAGTAGGCTTGTTGGTTCGGTCGGATGAGCCGAAATTCAGCCATGAAGGGCCTTTTCTCGGCGACTGTCTTTGCCCAAAGAGTTTTTACCTGTTCTTGGTCATCAGGGAAAACATGGTCCAGCCATCCAGCCCCTAATGAGTCCGCTGCATCGTGGCCCATGATTTGGGTCCAACGGCTATTCACATAGGTCAATTGCCCCTCGGGGTTGCTTTGGAAGATGCCCACCGGGGAAATATGGAACAGGTGGGCTTCGTACCTTGCGTTTCGCCGTTCTTTCTGGGTGAACAACAGCACCAATAAAACGAAAGATACCGAGATCAACCCAATGGTCAAACGCATGAAATATTCGTGATATGCTGGGGGTAATAAGGAAGAGAGGAAGGTGGGGGAGGTATCGAAAAACAAAAAATCAAAGGTCGCATCAACTAAAAAAACAAAGCTTAGGCCTGCCAGATAAATCAACAGGGTTTTTTGTAAGCTTACAGGACGGTAGTTGTGCATAGGGTGGCCTCCTCAGATTTACCTTCCTTAGATTACGATAAATAGAGATTTAATACAATAAAAAGTCTCACTTTGTGACAGAGGGAGCTTTATCTCTCTTGACCGGCCTCTTTAAGCTGAATACGCTGGGGACATAACGATCCAAAGGCAACTATGTTAGATGTATTGAAACCTTTTTTACGTATTTTGATGGCAGTCCCAATCATGTTTAGTGCGGGATACTTGTCTTTTTTTGTCCCTTACCGGTTGTTCAACGGTGATGGATTCAGCGCTGATTTACAGATGGCGCTGGTCACGATTGGGATTTTTGCTGGGTTACTGTATTTTAGCAAGCCCAAGCCAGCGGTTGAAGCCTACGAGCCCAACTCTTCTGGTGCGCAATCAGGAGATGAAAGCGAGGATAAAAACAGCCCAAACGACCCACCGGTCGCCTGAATCAGCTGCTTTTGAGGGCTCTGGGCCAAAAGCCGCAGAGCTCTATTGTGGCCTTATTGGGTCTTAGCGATTACGTGGGCGGTAACCGGCAAATTAGCAACTTTGCGGATGCCTTTGGTCACGTAGTTTGTTTTTGATTTAAAAGCGAATATATACCGTAGATCACCAGAAGGATCAATCAGGTAAGTACCGCTTGAGTGGTCTATGGTGTAGCCTAGTGCGCTGGGTTGCTCCCGTCGGCGGTAGGCTACTTTATATTTGCTGGTGATGTCCTTGATTTGCGCAGCGGTGCCATGGAGCCCGATGAAGGACTCATCAAAGTTGATCAAGTATCCCCGAAGCTTTTCAGCAGTGTCCCGTTCTGGGTCTAAAGTCACAAAGGCAAACACAACCTTTTTGGCGTCTTCACCAAGTTGCTTTTTGACCTTCCCTAACTCAATCAGAGTGGTAGGGCATACGTCAGGGCAGCTGAGGTAACCAAAAAATAGCACCACAGCCTTACCTTTTTGGTCTGCTAGGTTAAACTTTTTGCCATACTGGTCGCTCAGGGAAAAATCCCCGCCGATTTCCTTGTACCTTTGTAAAGGCACTTCCCCAAAATGTTTTTTCTCTGTCTCGTCGCCTTCTCGGTTGTTTTTGAGGCAGCCAGAGGTGGCCAAAAGCAGGCCGCATAGACAAAGAACGCCAATGGTTTTGAATTTGAACAACTTCATGGCTATTTACTCCCCATTGGATGGCTTGCTGGAGCTCTCATCTCTCCTGCTTTTGGGTGGCCTGCTGGCATCTTGCCCATCGCTTTTTGATGCATGCCGTCCATCGGCATTTTACCCATCGCTTTTTGGTGCGTGCCGTCCATCGGCATCTTACCCATCGCTTTTTGGTGCATTCCGTCCATCGGCATCTTACCCATCGCTTTTTGGTGCATGCCGTCCATCGGCATCTTACCCATCGCTTTTTGGTGCATGCCGTCCATCGGCATCTTACCCATTGTTTTTTGGTGCATGCCGTCCATCGGCATCTTGTGGCCGTTCACCATCATCCCTGTAATCGGTACAGCTAGACTCATCTTACCGGCCTTTTTAAACGTCAGCTCCACCCCGGTTTTCCCACCTTGAGGCAATGCTTCTGTGAGTCCAACCAACATCAAGTGGTAGCCACCGGGCTCGAAAACAACAGACTGCCCTGCCTTGATGGTCAAGCTTTTGTGGTGAATCATCTGCATCATCCCCTCACCGTCAATTTTGGTTTCGTGGATTTCCACTGAGTTTGCAGCTGGGCTTGTCACCTGGATCAGCTCTGCGTCGGCTCCGCCATCATTGGTGATGGTTAAATAGACTGCCCCAGCAGGAGCGTCTTTGGAAGCAGGGTTCGCTTTGAGTTGGGTCACAGCGATTTTTGGTGTATTTGGCTTTGACTCACAGCCTACAAGTGAAAAGCTGGCAACGAATAAACATAATATCGATACATGGGCGAGTCTAGGTCTCATCAAGGTTCTCCAAAAGCGGGGTCTTCAGTTTGGCTAGGTTGTGAATCATGGTTGTCTTAAACTCCACTATTCTTTACCTACTGGTTAAAGCTGTCCAGCTTCAAGGTGTAATGATTCGTACAGGAACGCACAGGTCGCTGGTTTAGGGTTGCTTCCTTGGCTGGAAGCTGCCAGATTTAGGAGAGATAAATTCCTATACCCCAGTCTGGTAGCCGTCCACAGCATGACCGAAAATACACAAAAACCGAGCCTTGGCCTCTTGCGCCTCTTTTCGCTGACAAAACCAAGGATATTTACTGCCATTGCCTTGACCGCCTGGGTTGGGTTGTTGTTGCAGAAAGATTTCTTGCACTATGGCCAATGGGCCAGTTGGGTTGTGATCATCTCCACCGTACTAGCTAGCGCTGGTGGGGCGGTGTTTAATCACTACTTTGAACGAGAAACCGACCAACTGATGGATCGGACCAAAGGCCGGCTGTTGGTGACTTCCGACCCCTTGATGCTCCGTTTGAGCCTGGGCTTTGGAGCGTTGCTTACAATCTCTGGTATTGGCCTGTCTTGGGCGACCTTAGGTTGGGTTTCCGCCTTTTGGTTGTTCATGGGCTTCTTTAACTATGTGGTTTTATACACTCTGGTGTTTAAACACCGTAGTTTGTGGAATGTCACCATTGGTAGCCTGTCGTCTCCCTTTGCTATTTTGGCTGGAGACACCGCAATCACTGGGCAAATCACCACCCCTGGGGTGCTCATGGCTTTGTTGTCCTTTTTCTGGAATCCGGTTCATTTTTGGAACCTCAATTCCTATTATAAAAACGACTACGCATCGGCAGGTATCCCGATGTTGCCACCGCTCATCGGCCCAGATAAAACCATCTTGTTGATTTTAAGCCATGTCTTAGCGATGTTGGCTTGTTCCGTTGGCCTGTGGTACTATAGCGACCTGCAAGAAATCTATTTGATTGGTTCCGTCGTACTGGTTTTGGGTTTGTTTGCGATGAACGCCCAAAACTTGGGGAAAGGCACGGACCGACTTTTCCGGCGTAACTTTATTTTTTCCAACATCTACCTGTTGTTGTCCTACGCCGTAATGATCATCGATATGGTGGTCTTTAATTATCACCCTTAACATATAATTCAGCATGAAGACTTATAATCTTGCGTTGTTGGCCGGTGATGGGATCGGTCCTGAAATCATGAACGAAGCGATCAAAGTTCTCAAGGCAATTGAGCAACGCAATGATGTTCGTTTTGAACTAAACGAAGTGCCCTTCGGTGCGGTCGCCTATTTTGAAACAGGGGACTCCTTCCCTGAAGTGACCAAAAAAGCTTGTGACGATGCGGACGCCGTCTTGAAAGGCACCATCGGCCTGAGCCACGAAGAAAGCAAAAAAATCCCCGTGGACAAACAACCAGAACGTGGGGCTTTATTGCCACTACGTAAACGTTTGAACACCTACGCAAACTTTCGCCCGGTGTATTTACCTAAGGAATTGGCGAACTTTTCTCCCCTTCGCCCTGAAGTTGTCGGTGAAGGCCTGGATATCATGATCATCCGAGAGTTGGTTGGTGGTGTCTATTTTGGGAAAAAAGAGCGAGGCGTTGCTGAGGGCAAACGGTTTGTCAAAGAAGTGTTGGAATATGATGAAGACCAAATCCGCCAGATTCTAATCGTTGGGTTTGAAACCGCCAAAAAACGAAAGAAAGTCTTGCACAACATCCACAAATCAAACGTCTTGATGTCTAGCGTGTTGTGGAACGAGATTTTGGACGAAGTGGCCCCAGATTACCCAGAAGTGGAAGTGAAACACATCTTGGTTGACGCCGCTGCAACCGCTCTGTGCCTGAACCCTGGTCAGTTTGACGTGATGGTGATGGAAAACATGTTTGGTGACATCTTGAGTGACCAAGCGGGTGGTATCCTAGGCAGCTTGGGTTTGATGCCTTCAGCTTGTGTTGGCCCTGATAAAGCGTATTATGAGCCTAGCCATGGTTCTGCTCCTGATATTGCCGGTCAAAACATCGCCAATCCTTATTCAATGATCGGCTCTGTGGCTTTGATGTTGGATATGAGTTTTGGCATGGCTGAAGAGTCCCAAAACCTGTGGACAGCGATGAAATCTGTGTTTGCCGCAGGCTTCACCACCCCAGACCTCAAACGAGGTGGCGACAAACTGATCAGCACTTCCGCCTTCGGCGACAAGGTGGTTGAAGAACTCTTGGCCTGCCCAAAGCCAAAAGCAGTTTAGTCCTCTTTTTTTGAATTGGCTCTCTCTGCGAGAGAGCCAATTCATTGCCTTTCCCAAGGCACCCCTCCGTTGAAAACATCCCCCTAAAGCCCGAAAAACGAAGACCTGATGGTTTAGCCTGAACCTATCCTTTGAGGGAGTCTGTCGGTGTTGATCAATATCCGCACTTGTTGGGATCTCAAGAGGTGTTTGCCTAGACCGGTCCTGGGTTTTTTTTGGCCCCTTGCATCGATTGGTCGCCAGTGTCCCTGCACTTCGGGGCTCCGGCAGATACCGAAGCTGGATGGTAACAGGCTTGGGCCTGCGAGAAGTCTCCTGAAATTTATCCCGTTAGATTCTTGCCGAACCGATCCTTTTGAAGGGATGATCTCTGGGGCACCGGTGTTATTATGATTACATTCTGAAAATAGTGTATTGCATGTTTTATATACCATGCAGTATATTAAAATAAGTGGTAAGGTTGATTGATCCTGCATAGAGTACGTTGAAGCCGTCATGAACGTTTTTTGTTGGAGAATCGCCTGCAATGGGGCATCATTCCTCTGGAAGGCCATTCTTATGTCTGCTCCTTCAGTGATGCTTGAAAGCAGGGCTTCTTGGGGTTAGCTGTGGGTATCCAATGAGCCTGACGAAAAAATGATTCGTTCCATGATATTGTGATCATTGGTTTTAATTTTAACGATTCCATTCCCTTGGATAAAAATGAGTTTTAAAAACCTTTCCGTTCGGCTCAAGATCGTTACGGTCAATTTCATCACTTTGATGTTGATGATCGCCCTGGGGGGGATCAGCTATTATAGCATCGGTTCATTGTTGGAACGACATCAATGGGTGAATCATACCCATTTGGTGTTGGAAGAGGCTTCGTCGATGAAGGTCGCCGCAGTGAATATGCAAACGGGGATGCGTGGTTTTTTGCTTTCAGGGAAAGAAAAATTTTTAGAACCCTATGATGCAGGCCGTCGGGGTTTTGACCAGTTGACCTCTAATTTACAAAAAAAGGTGAGCGATGACCCCGCTCAGGTAGCATTGCTTGGTGAAATCACGAAGATGATCTACGACTGGCAAACGGTCTTTGCGGAGCCGATGATCAAGATGCGGAGACAGGTTGCTTCTGATCAAGACATGGCCAATGTGATTGCCTCCGTTCAAGAGGAAAGAGAAAAGATTTATTTCGATCAATTTCGAGCGCAGATTGCCAAATTCAGGGACCGTGAAAAGGCTTTGATCGCCCAGCGTGAGTTTGACTCGAAAAATCAAGCTTCATGGTCAAGGCAGCTCATTGTCTTTGGGATGATCTTCGTGAGTATCGGTATGATGGTTATCTCTTACCTGTTATCAAACTTGATCACCAACCCGCTGAAAGAGGCCCTGGGGGTTGCGCAGGGTGTGGCTGAGGGCAACCTCAGCATTGATATCAAAGTGGAGCGAACCGACGAATTAGGGGTGCTTGCCGAAGCGTTGCGTAAAATGGTGGCGTCTTTGAAACAAAAAGTGGCGCTTGCTGAAAACATTGCTAAAGGGGACCTCCCCCCAAAGGTATACCTCTCTTCGGAACAAGATGAACTGGGGCTGGCGTTAGAGAAGATGTTGTTTAGCCTCAAACAAAAGGTGAAAGTGGCCCAGGCTGTCGCCGAGGGAAACTTGAAAGTGGATAATAAACTGGCCAGTGAAAACGATGTTTTGGGCAAGGCCTTACAAACGATGATCGAAAGGCTGGCCCTCTTCAACCAAACCAGCGGCTCACAAAAGTGGCTCAGTGACGGTGCGGCTCAGGTAAACGAGGAGATGAGAGGCGACCGGACGACAGCGGAAATCGCCAGCAGTGTTCTCTCGGTGGTCGCTAAATATGTGGACGCCCAGGTAGGTCTTTTTTATGTGGTGACATCCAATGACCGGTTCAAGGTCGCTTCCAGCTTTGCGCTGACTGTCCGAAAACACATGAATGTGGAGATTGAGTCCGGCGAAGGCATTGTAGGACAGGCGATTTTGGAACGCCAAATGTTTGTGGTCACGGACCTACCTGAAGGCTATATGGCTGTGCAGTCGGGTAGCGGCGAACAAATACCCCGGCAGCTGCTTGCTGTGCCCTTGATGGTGGATGGAGAAGTGTTAGGGGCCATTGAAATCGGTAGCTTTCATGAACTCACCGCACAACACCGAGAGTATTTCGATCTGATTTGTGAACCGATTGCCATCGCCTTGCGGTCCGCTAAATCCAGGAAAATAAACGCAAGACTCCTGGAACAAACCAGCTTACAGGCAGAGGAGTTAAGGAATCAAACCGAAGAATTAGAAGCCCAGCAGGAACATTTGCAAATAGCCAACAGCGAGCTAGAACAACGTAGCAAGGTGTTAGAAGAACAGTCTGAGGTGATCAAAGAAAAAAACAAACGGGCTGAAGAAGCCAAACATTTGATTGAAGTCAAGGCCAAGGAACTGACCTTGAGCAATAAATACAAAAGCGAGTTCCTAGCCAATATGTCTCATGAGCTGCGGACTCCGATGAACAGTATTTTGGCACTGTCCCAAAACTTGGCTGAAAACAAAGAAAAAAACCTCAAGCCGAAGCAGATCACCCACGCTAAAACCATCCATGATTCGGGCAATAGCTTACTGAAATTAATCAATGATATCCTTGATTTAAGTAAAGTGGAGGCCGGTAAGCTGGAGATCGTCCATGAGGCGATAAGTCCGCAACAAATCGTTGAGGGTTTGCAGCGGATGTTCCAGCCTCTAGTGGAAAAAAAGGGACTGGTCTATCACACGGTGCTACCCGCAGATTTGCCGGAAGTGGTCACAGATTCCCACCGGGTGCAGCAAATCCTACGTAACTTCCTCTCCAATGCGGTCAAGTTCACAAATTCAGGTGAGATCACTTTAAAGGTTGAGACCAGTGTGTCTCCCTATGCCTTCAGCCACCCTGAAGTAACGGATCAACAAGCGGTGTTTTTTCATGTCCAGGATTCGGGCACTGGAATCCCACAGGACAAGCTGGCTGTGATTTTTGAAGCCTTTAAACAGGGTGATGGTAGCATCAGTCGCACCCATGGAGGGACGGGCCTCGGTCTTTCTATCTCCAAAGAGCTCGCCAGTTTATTGGGCGGAGAAATTAGGGTGGAATCAACATCGGGGGAAGGCAGCCAGTTCACTCTCATCCTTCCGTTAAAAGCACCGCAAGTGGACCGGATTTTTTCGGAAGACGGGCGGCTGAATGTTGAACTTTCAGCAAGCTCGATCGAAGGACCTGGGGTAGTTGAAAACCCGGCGCAAATGGGGGCTGCCCTTGTCAGCTCGCCAGATAAACAAGACGAGCAGCAGGTACAGAAGGCAACAAAACGACTCACCGGCAAGAGTATCCTGATCGCTGATGACGATATGCGAAATGTCTATACGCTGAGCAGTTTGCTTGAGCACTTGGACGTTGAAATCCATGTCGCAAATGATGGTGTTGAAGCGCTGCAACTGTTATCGGATCACCCGAAAATGGATTTGGTGATCATGGATGTGATGATGCCCAAAATGGACGGCTATACGGCGATCCAGAAAATTCGGGAGCAAAGTGAATTTAAGGAACTCCCCATTTTGGTCCTCACCGCCAAGGCGATGGCTGGGGAGCGGAAGAAAGCCTTGGGTATGGGTGCCGATGCGTATTTAACCAAGCCCTTGGACAGGGACCGGATCTTGATTACCTTGGGGGGAATGGTCCATGATTGACTTGGTCCCGACGGAAGCCACTACAGAGCAAATTGAGGTGACACTCTTGCTAGAGGCTTTGAGGTTGAAATACGGCTATGAATATCACAACTATGGGGCAGGCTCGATTCTTCGGCGGCTGAATCAGTGCTGTGCGGATATGGGGCTGAAAAACTTAGCTGAGCTGCAACACCAAATTTTGCACCAAGAGCATATCCTACATGAAGTGATCGCCCGGATTTCGGTCAATGTGACCGAGGTGTTTCGAGACCCAGAGTTTTATATTACCCTGAAAAAAGAGGCGATTCCTAGGCTGAGAAACAAAGATAAACTTGTTGTCTGGGTCGCCGGTTGCGCAACCGGCGAGGAGGCCTATTCGGTGGCCATCTTGTTAGAAGAAATGGGGTTGCTGGAAAAATCTCAAATCTATGGGACGGACATCAACCACCGGGCCTTGGATACCGCTCGGGCCGGTTATGTGCCGCTGGACCGGATTCCGAAGTACGAATTGAATTACCAACAGATGCAGGGGCGGGAATCTTTATCCCATTATTTTACAACGGAGTCTGATCAGGCTAGGCTTGCCCCGAGGCTGTTGCAAAAGATTCTTTTTACCGACCATAACCTAGTCACGGACCACGTTTTTATTGAAGCGGATTTGGTGTTATGCCGCAATGTGTTGATCTATTTTGATCAGAAGCTCCAGAAGCGGGTTGGGCAACTGCTTCACAGCACTTTATCGAACGATGGGTTGGTTGTGTTGGGGAGCAAAGAAGATATGAATTTAGTTGATGGCGGGACGTTGTTTGCGCCCTTGAGTCTGGGGGGTAAAATATACCAAAAAAGAGGTGAACCATGAAAGGGGAAATTTCTCTGATGGTTATCGGGGGCTCAGCAGGGGCTATTGCTGTGCTGATTGATGTATTAAAAGGGTTACCGGCTGATTATCCCATCCCTTTGTTGGCTGTGATCCATCGCAGCCGAACGGAAGCCGGAGAGCTTTCCCAGCTCATCCAAAAAACAGTTTCTTTGGCTGTACGGGACGCAATAGAGGCAATGATGTTGGAGCCTGGAACTCTGACACTGGCTCCCAGCAACCGGCACCTAGAGGTAACCATGGGTGGAAGCCTTGAGTTGTCGGCTGGCGACTCGGTACATGGCTCTCGGCCATCCATTGATGTGCTGTTCAAAAGTGCTGCCAAGGCGTTTTCGACTCAGGTTGTGGCGTTGGTTTTGTCAGGATCGAACGATGACGGGGTGGCAGGGGCCGATGCGATCAAACAGGCAGGGGGACAAGTGGTGGTACAACACCCAGGCAGCACAAGGTTTGGTTTCCTGCCGGAAAAAGTATTGCAACAGGTCGAAACGGATATATTGCTTGATCCACTTGAAATCAGTATGTTTTTACGAAAGCTTCAATACCCTTACCAGAGCATGCCATGAGCTACACAGCGAATATATTGATGGTGGACGATCACCCAGAAAACTTAATCACCTTGGAGGCTGTTCTAGATTGCCCCGACGTCAATTTGATCGCTGCTCATTCCGGCAATGAAGCCTTGAAAATTGCTTTTTCAACCGAACTGGCGCTGATCCTCTTGGATGTGCAAATGCCAGAAATGGACGGCTTTGAAGTGGCCAAACTGCTGGGGGAGATGCCAAAAACCAGAAATATCCCGATTATCTTTGTGACCGCAATTTCTAAAGAGCAGCGCCATGTCCACCAAGGGTACACCTTTGGGGCTGTTGACTACCTGTTCAAACCGATTGATCCTCATATCCTGAATTCCAAGGTTCGGATCTTTTTGGAATTAGACAAGCAAAAGGCCCAATTGGACCAGTTAAACCGAGATCAAACGAAGTTGATCGGGCAGCTGCGTAAGGTTGACCAAAGCCTTTCCTATGCCCAAAAAGTGGCCCGCATGGGCAACTGGACCATGAACTTAAAAACCAAGGAGTTCACCGTCTCCGACGAGCTGCCCCGGCTTTTGCAACTTGATGAAGCGCAGCCAGTGAAGCTGGAGCATATCCTTGGCTTCATCCCTGTTGAAGAACGAGAACAGGTCATCCAGGAGGTGGAGCGTTCGGTGAAAGAGGCCAAGGGCTATAACATGGAGCATCAGATCAAACTGGCGGACGGCAGTATCCGACAGGTTCAGCATGTTTCGATGCCCTTTCATGATGGCGATAGCGATACCCTGATTGGAATCATTCAAGATATCACCGAAATTAAAGAAGCTGAAGACCAGCTCGGCATTGCCCAAAAACTGTTTGAACAAGCCATAGAAGGGGTGTTTATCACGGATACAGACGGGGTCATCGTTTCTGGGAATCCATCGGTAACCACCATCACCGGATACACTGCGAACGAATTCCTTGGCAAAAGCCCGTCCATTTTTAAGTCTGAAAGGCATTCACAGGGCTTTTATGAAGAAATGTGGGAGGCTGTAAAAGTTAAGGGGCAGTGGTCTGGAGAGATATGGAACCGTCGAAAAAATGGCGATACCTACCCAGAATGGTTGTCGATCTCAGCGATTCTGAATAAAGAGGGGCAAAGAACCAACTATATCGCTATTTTTCATGATATCTCTGACATCAAGCAGAGCGAAGAAAAGCTAAGCTACCAAGCTCACCATGATGCGCTGACAGACCTACCGAACCGAAGTCTCTTTTTTGACCGATTGGAGATGGACCTCAATGCGGCCAAGAGGGAAGGGAAGCAGTTAGCGGTGATTTACGCTGATTTGGATAATTTTAAGTACACCAATGATAGCCTTGGCCATTATACAGGCGACTTGCTGCTGCAAGAGGTCGCACAGCGGATGTTAAGCTGCCTCAGAGATGAGGACACCGTTGCCCGGCTAGGTGGGGATGAATTCGCCTTTATCCTGCGCCATATTGATTCGGTTTATCAGGTGCAAGAGGTCTGTGAACGAATCCATCGAAGTTTGTCTGAGCCTGTTTCTATCAAAGGGCAAGATGTACATACCGGGGTCAGCTTGGGGATTTCCCTGTACCCTAGCGACAGTGAAAACATGCTGGACCTTGTCAAAGACGCTGATTTGGCCATGTATAAGGCAAAACGAAGTGGGAAAAATCAATTTGCCTTTTTCACCAATGCCTTAAATGAAAAGGCCCAAAAACGCATGGAACTTGAGTCCTCGTTACGCCAAGCGGTAGAAAACCAGGAATTTGAAGTCTACTACCAAGCGAAAGTGACCGGGGATACCCATTCTATCACCGGGATGGAAGCCTTAATCAGGTGGAATCACCCGCAAAAGGGTCTTGTGTCTCCGGTGGACTTTATCCCCATTGCCGAGGAAACGGGGGTGATCATCGAAATCGGCCAGTGGGTATTGCAGCAAGCCTGCGAAGATACAAAAATTCTTTTAGACAGCGGATTTGACTTGAAAGTTGCGGTTAATCTATCTCCTCGGCAGTTCGGACTCAAAGGATTACGTGAAGATATCGAAATGGCGCTTGAGTCAAGCGGTTTGCCTGCGAAAAACCTGGAACTAGAAATCACTGAGTCAATGGTCATGGGTGACACCGACAAAGCGATCCAGACCATGGAAGAATTGAAACAGTTGGGGTGTAGCCTGTCGATGGATGATTTTGGGACCGGCTATTCTTCGCTCAGCTATTTAAAAAAGTTCCCTCTGGACTCGTTAAAAATCGATCAAGCCTTTGTGTTTAATTTGACCAGTGACATCAGCGACCAAAAAATTGTCCACGCCACCATCCAGCTAGCCCATGGGTTGAACCTCAAGGTGGTTGCCGAAGGTGTCGAAAACCTTGAGTCAGCCGAGATGCTGAAAGAGCTGGGTGCTGAGTACCTGCAAGGTTACCACTTCAGCAAGCCGATCCCGTTTAAAGATTTTCAAGAATACATCAAGTAGGGTGGTTGAATCTAGTTTCGAGCCGTATCTATTTGGGTAGGTGCGTCGCTGGCCATTGATTTGTTTCCATATTCGATCTGTGGGGTGTTTCTTGCGGCTAGTTGAAAGGCCCCCTGAGAATTCGACCGCCTGGCGGTCGCATAGAGTCTCTGAGTGCCTTGTTATCCACCCTCCAGTCAGACGACGAACTACCCACAGGGGGTCTCTCGCTAGCTGGAGCTTTTTTCCTGGTAGATTTGGGCCATTTGGTCCGCTACTTCCAAGAACGCAGCCCAGACCGGTGGGCTGAAACGGTCGGCGCCGGTGATGCCGGTGCGGTCGTCGAGGCTCAATATGGTCAGGGTTTTTTCATGGGTGAATTCTGGTTTGTACGGTCGTGGGGAGCGCAGGGCGTCGTAGCTGTCCGCCAACCCGGTGATCAAGGCCTCAATAGGGATTTCATCGCCTTTGAGTGGAGTCAATTTGGCGTGTTCCTCTACCTTGCGGTTCAGCGGTGGTTGCTCCCCTGTTTCGGTCTTCAGGCCAGGGTAGCCATGGCCGTTCCAGGATTGATGATGGTTCAGGGCGATGTTGTACGCCATGTTTAATTTGGCGTCTGAAGCAGAGCCAAAACTCTGCATTGTCTCGATGATTTGGGCCCCAAAAACGGTGTGACCTTGCATCGATGCTCTCTCAAAATCGCTGTATTTCCGGTTCAGTTTGATCAACTCCGGGATCGCCACTTTGCCGATGTCATGCAGGGCCGCAACTTGCGAAATCGCATGGACAAACCAGTCGGACATACCCATTTGTTTCGCCAATAGCTCAGAGTAGATGTTCACCCGGATGATGTGTTTCCCAGTGATTTCATCGCTAAACTCCGCCGCTGCACAAAGGCCCATCACTTTTTGAAGGAATTGTTCTTCGTTTCGAATCGCTAGGTTCGCTAAGTAAAAAAGAGACCGGGTGGTGTTGACCATGCTGTGAACAAACAGAGCGTCGTCATTGCGGCTGACATCTTTTTTGTTGAAGGCGATGATCGAGCAGTCTCCTTCGTGGTAATTCACAAAATGAGTCACCGGCTGCCCGAGGAATTTTTTGATCCAAGGGTTGAATTTAAAGGCCTTCTCGAAGGCTTCTTGGCTGGGGTAGTCCGAGGCAAATTTCTCGACCAAACCGGACTCTCGCCTCGAAAGCATCACCGGTGCGTCTGTGTCTTGGTCCAGCTTGATATAGTGAGAGAAGACTTCCTCGCCGTCTTGTTTTTTGGCCCCTAAGCCAGAGGAGCCACCGTCAGAGTCTTGTAAGGTGATGAAGGTGCCTGCGAAACCCATACCCAAAATTAGGGGGGCCAACTGGGTGAAGATATCTTGGCGTTGGGTTAAATCGTCCAGGTGGCGGATGACTTGGTCGGAATAATTGGAAATCGCAAAGATCCGTTCGTGTAGCTGTTTGACCTCAGAAACATCGTCCATCCAGACCAAGATCGACTGGCTACCTCTGGGGTTTTTGACCTGTTTAACCCGGACCGAATACCATTTACAGGTGCAGTCGGCGTAATATTCATGGGCGGTTTTTTTGCCTACCTCAGGGTCATTGAAATGAGAAACAATTTGTTTTACCGCCAAGGGACCGATGAACTGGCTGATGTTGGTGAATTGGTGGGACTCGAAAAATGCCTTGGTTTCCCCACCGCTGAGCACAATGTTCCCCTCGAAATCCATGATGAACGCCGGGTCTGGCCGCTCTAAGGGCAACAAACCAAGCAACGCTTGATGCCGCCGTTTGTAGGACATCGAGGACTTGGATAAACTTTGGACTAAAAAGGGGATGAGGTACGCAACCGGAGAGCCGGTCAGGGTTCCATTGCTGAAAAAATTAATCGCAGCGCCGATCAAGACGCTGTTGAGCATCACCCAAGGGCTTTGTACCTCTTGCAGGAGATACCAGTAATAAGGTTGTACTGGGTTTTTCTGCATGAGCGCCTCCTGGGCTTGGTGAACGGGTCCCTTTGGTTACCCATGAGGTAACTCAAGTCTCTTGGTTGAATGGCTAGCTGATCAGGTTTAACATTTTCAGGGTTGCCGAAGTTGCGGCAAACACTTGATTGTGGTGGACCCCACGGGTTTTAAAGTTTCGTTCTTGCCCTTTCCAGGTGATGATACACTCGGTCAATGCCGAGGACTTCCCACCTTTGGGGATACGTACTTCGTAGTCCACCAGCTCAGCAAATTCCGCCGAGCCTATCGCTGTTTTTAGTGCGACGATGAAGGCATCAAAGCTTCCGTTGCCGATCCCTGAGGCAAGCCTTGGCTCGCCGTTGATACTGATTTTGATGCTCACGGTGGACTCTAGGTCCAACCCACTGGTTAAGGTGCAATTGAGCAGTTTATACTTTTCTGGCTCTTCTGACTCCAACACATCGGCAATCACAAACTCTAAGTCGTCAGCGGTGATTTCTAGCTTAGCGTCCCCAAGCTCGATGATCCGCTTCAAAACCCTTTTTTGGTTTTCCTCTGAAAGCTGTAACCCTAATTCTTCGAGGTTTTTAGACAGGCTTGCCTTACCAGCCATTTTGCCCAGAGCATAGGTGTGCTTGCGGCCAAAACGCTTGGGGCTGAGTTTGGACTGGTACAATCCGCCTTTGCTGTCCCCATCGGCGTGGATGCCTGCGGTTTGGGTGAAGACATTGCTGCCCACCACCGGGGCGTTATCTGCGATCCTCTTGCCGCTGAAGTTTTCCACCATCCGGCTTAAGGTGACCAATTCTTGTTCGTCGATTCCTAACTTGAGCCCAAATCGGTCCTTTAAATTGACCGCAACTTCAGCGAGGCTGGCGTTCCCTGCCCGTTCGCCCAAGCAGTTGATGGTGCTGTGAACGGCTTTGACACCGGCTTTGACTGCCGCTAACACGTTGGCGGTAGCGAGGCCATAATCGTTGTGAGGGTGGAAATCAAAAGCCTTACCGGGCCACTTGCTCACCATGGTTTGCATCCCCACAAAGACTTCTTCGGGGCCCATCACCCCGAGTGTGTCCGGCAACATGAAACGGTCAATGGACTGGTCTTCCAAAGCATCCATCATATCAAAGACATACTGGGGACTGTCAGCAAATCCGTTGGACCAGTCTTCTAAATAGATATTCACGGATAGCCCTTTAGAGCGGGCGTATCCAATGGTTTTTCTGATGTCTGCCCAATGGGTTTGTGGGTCCTTGCTCAACTGCTCTGTGCAGTGTTTCAGGCTGCCCTTGGTGAGCAAGTTAATCACCTTACCACCGGCCTCATTGATCCAATCAACCGACTTGGTGTGATCGACAAACCCCAAAACTTCCACCCTGTGCAGAAAACCTTTTTCCTTCGCCCATTGGTTGATCCCGGCGACGGCGCTTTTTTCGCCTTCAGAAACTCTCGCCGAAGCGACTTCAACTCGGTCGACTTTCAACACCTCCAACAACGCCTTGGCGATGTTGGTTTTTTCCGCTGGGGAGTAAGAAACCCCTTGGGTTTGTTCTCCGTCACGTAAGGTGGTGTCTAAAATCTCGATGGTTCGGCTTTCTGCCATGGTAGTCGTCTTTTTTATGCCCAGAGCCAAGGAAGCTCTGTGGCTTGTTTATCTTCAAAAGCGGTGATTTTGTCCATCAGGGTTAAGCTGTAATCGATGTCATCCAGACCTTCGAACAATCGTTGCTTGCGGAATCCGTCTACATCGAATTTAAAACTCAAGCCAGCCGGGGTCTTCAGGGTTTGGGCTTCTAAGTCCAAATCAAAAGCGACTCCCGGATTGCTTTCGATTTCAGCGGCCAGTTGGTCTCGTTCGGCGGCACTGAAGATCAACGGCAAAATACCGTTTTTAAAGCAGTTGTTGAAAAAGATATCAGCGTAGCTGGTGGCCACGATCACCCGGAACCCAAAGCCAGCAAGAGCCCAAGGCGCATGTTCCCGAGAAGAGCCACAACCAAAGTTGTCCCCAGTCACCAAAAACTTGGAGCCAGCAAAAGCCGGTTGGTTGAGTTCGAACTCAGGGTTGTCTGAGCCGTCTTCTAGGTAACGCCAGTCATGGAATAGGTGGACGCCATAACCGGTTTTTTCGGTTTTTTTCAAAAACTGCTTGGCGATGATCTGATCTGTATCGATGTTGTCACGATTGAGCAACGCTGCAACGCCAACTAAAGTGGTTAATGGTTCCATTAGTTCTCCTTACCAAAGCTTCGGATGTCTACAAAATGGCCTTTGATTGCCGCTGCTGCCGCCATTTCTGGGGAAACCAAGTGGGTGCGGCCACCTTTGCCTTGTCGTCCTTCAAAGTTACGGTTGCTGGTTGAGGCGCAACGCTCCCCGGCCTTCAGCTCATCGCCGTTCATGGCTAAGCACATGCTACAACCTGGCTCTCGCCACTCAAAACCTGCGTCTGTGAATATCGTATGCAATCCTTCCGCTTCCGCTTGTTCTTTCACGGGGTAAGACCCTGGCACAACAATCGCCCGGACCGAAGGGTTCACTTTGTGGCCTTTGGCGATAGACGCCGCTGCCCTCATGTCTTCAATCCGGCTGTTGGTGCAAGAACCGATAAACACCCAATCTAAAGTGAGCTGGTCTAAGGATTCGCCGCCTTGCAAGCCCATGTATGCGAGTGCGCTTTTGATGGCCAACTCATTGGATGGGTTGGTTGCGTCGCTCACTGACGGGATGTTTTGGCTGATCGAAATCACCTGCTCTGGGCTGGTGCCCCAAGTCACTTGAGGTTCGATGTCCTTGGCGGTTAGCTGGATCACTTGGTCAAACTCGGCTCCCTCGTCGGTTGCTATGGATTCCCAGTAAGAAACGGCTTTGTCCCAATGCTGCTCCGAAGGGGCTTGCTTTTTGCCTTTGAGGTAGGCAAACGTTTTTGCATCTGGGGCAACCATGCCCGCTTTTGCGCCAGCTTCAATGGCCATGTTACATAAGGTCATCCGACCTTCCATGCTCATCGCCATGATCGCGGTTCCTGCGTATTCGACCACATGGCCGTTGCCACCGGCGGTGCCGATTTTGCCAATGATGGCCATGGTCACGTCTTTAGGGGTGACCGAATCGCTCAGCTCACCGTCCACCTGGATCAACATGGTTTTTGCTTTTTTCTGCGGCAAGGTTTGGGTGGTAAGTACATGCTCTACTTCGCTGGTCCCAATCCCAAAGGCCAAGGCTCCAAAGGCGCCGTGAGTGGCGGTGTGGGAATCCCCACAAACCACAATCATCCCTGGGTGGGTGAACCCGTTCTCCGGGGCAACCACATGGATGATGCCGTTGTTGCGGTTATGCATGTTAAACAAGTTGAGGCTGTTCGCATCACAATTGTCCTGTAACGTTTGCACCTGCTTGGCGGCAATCGGGTCTTGGATGGGTTGGTCCCGGTTTACCGTGGGGATACAATGGTCCATGGTGGCCAGCACAGCCTTAGGGCGATGGATGGCGACCCCTCGCTGACGAATCCCTTCAAAAGCTTGGGGGCTCGTGACTTCATGCATCAAATGTCGATCTACGTATAACAGAGGGGTTTGTCCTGGCTGTTCATCGACCAAATGAGATTCCCAAATCTTTTGGTACATCGTCTTTTTCATGGAGATTTTCCTTAGAGATTCAAAGTTGTTTTTTTTCCTAATCTTTCCTGATACCCTAAAACCGGAAAAAGCTCAAGTGACCGGGGGCACAAAAACCGGTAGAATATTGTGTTTATGCCGGTCTAACGTCGAAAATATCTACTTTTTGTGGATAGGGCTGGCCTGCTGCTGGTTATAACGGCGTCCCTGATTGCCCTAAGGTTATCTTGCCTATTTAGGCTCTTTAGAGTTACCGTTTCATTGTACACAACATTCAGGAAATTTTATGCCCTTGCCTACCACTGCTATTGTTATTCGCCGGACCAAAGGGTTTTATTACCTCAGGACCTTAGAAGGCCTTGAAATTGAGTGTAAAGCCAAAGGCGCTTTGTTCCGCAACAGTCGTTATGACAACCAAATAGCGGTGGGTGACCAAGTGAACTTGCAGATGACCGAGGGGCAAGAAATCGGGATGATCACCGACATTGTTGAGCGAAAAAGCTATTTGTCACGGGTCCGAGTTGGGATCATGGCCGAACAGGTGATTGCTGCGAATGTAGATTTGATGTTCATCACCATTGCCGCAAAAGAACCTGAGCCACGGCCCGGCTTGATTTGGCGAATGTTGGTTGCGGCAAACTTAGGTAACGTGCGCCCTATATTGCTTTTAACCAAAACGGACTTGATTCATTACCACGAGCCCGGTTGGTTGGCAGCTTTTCAGGACATTGACTTAGAAATATTGACCAGTAGTAAAAAAACCGGCCATGATGACAACCGCCTCTCTGACTTGATTGGCGACAACACTTCCGTCTTTGTGGGCCATTCCGGGGTGGGCAAATCCAGCCTGATCAACCGTTTGTTCCCTGGCTTGGATTTGAAAGTTGGTTCTGTGAACGAAAAAACCAGCAAAGGCAGCCACACGACAACCTATGCCCAGATGATCCAAGTGGCTGAATCTGGCTTTGTCATCGACACTCCAGGGGTTCGGGAATTCGGGTTTTGGAACCTTGATAAAGAAAACATCCGGGATTACTTCCCCGTGATTCGCCAATACAGCGGCCATTGCAAACATTCTGATTGCCAGCACATGCCGGAGCCCCATTGTTTTGTGAAGGCTGAGGTTGAGGCGGGACGGATTCACAAGGATTTATACCAAGGTTACGTGAAGCTATTCGCCGAATAAAGGAAGTCTCAAGGGGGGATTTGTTTTGTTCCAATTTGTATGACTGGGCCTTTGCGGCAGAGGCCTGAACAGTAGATACAAAAAAGGAGTTTTATAGATGCATGATCCGTTAGATCCAAAGAAATTTATTTTAGGGATAGACTCAATCGACCAGCAACATAGCAAACTGATCGATATGATGTTCTCGCTCGAAAGTGCAATGTCCCTTGGGGACAGTCGCCCTGAAATGGAGTCGATCATCGAACGGCTCTATGCCTTCGCTCAGAGCCATTTTGCTTATGAAGAAGAGTTGATGTCACGGACAGACTTCCCTGGATTCAAAGAGCACTGCGCCGAACACCGGGATTATTTAGAAAAGATTGTGGCTATTTGCCACCAATGGGGCGACGGCGGCGGTGGCTTCTTGATCGCTGTTGACCTCCACAGGGTCATGTCCGAGTGGGCGACCGAACATATTTTGAGCTGTGATAGAAAATATACAGCACACCTTAAGAAACACGGTATCCTTTAAAAACAGGCCTGCCCTAGGCCTGCAAATTCCAAGGTGGTTTCCATAGCTACCGTGCCGCTACCTCACACTGAAATACTCGCAACAATGCTGCGGTCTTGAATCTCTTTTTCTGACTGAAATTCGATCCCAACGGATTGCCCGAAAACTGGAGCCTACAATATTGTACTGTTTTTAAAGCTAGTCTGTAGGCTTGAATCAAGGAAAGCAGCGTACCGTCAACTGAGAGAGCAGTGGCACCTTAGACCAGGGAGAAATGTGGGACTCCCTAGCCTACCAATAATAAAAGTAAGAACCTTGAGACTAAAAAGCCCAGCCAAGGGTTAAGACCGTTAGGCCGCCTAAACCAGAAATTTTATTTAAGGTATCGGCTAAGGTATTCAAGTCGTTGTCGAGGGTCGTTGAGTTGACCCCGGCGTTCGTCGTGATGTTGGTTGTTGTGCTGCTGCTTAACACCGATGAGCCGAGCAGCCAATCTACACCGAGGGTAAACCCACCGTCAAAGGTCCAGTGGTTTGCTAGCCCAATCGTTGCAACAGTGGCGTCAGCCGTCAGGCCCGCAGTAGCGGTGGCAGTCTGGTAACCGTAAGTGGAGGTATATTGGGTTTCTGAAACCGTTGCATCCGCAGTCCAGGAGCGTTTATTATAACCCAATAAAAAGTTAAAGCTGTTTCCCGTAAAATACCGAAACCAGACCCCAGAATCTTTGAAACTTGCGCTGGATTTAGCGTTGCCTTCGTCTTGATTGACTGAGGCTGAGCCAGAGCTTAACCCGACCACAAAATCTCCAGTGATAAAATAGCCCAGCTGAAGCGGAGGGGCAATCAGAGTGGGGACGTGGATTCCAACCGGCTGTACCGCCAGCAACAGGCTGCTGCTTCCACGGTTTGCGGCTGAGTCGCCTGCCAGAGCAGGCAGCGTAAAGGCCGAGCAGCTGGCCAGCAAAAGAACGAGTGATTTTGTGTATAAGTTCATACTACCTTCATCAATAATGTTGAGTGAAAAATTGTTTTCATTCCCCCTTCGTCGAGAGTAACTCATGATCCAAAGGGATCATATAGTTTTTTGTGAAATTTATATATCTTTCTGATTTTATTGATTTATGTTTGATGTGCTTATGGGGCCATCTCATGTTTCAGTATGACAACAGCGATGGAAGCTATTCTTAGAGATACCGTTGGAGAGCCCTCTGGTGATTGAATAAAGGCTTGTTTTTTATTGAGTAGCCCTGATTACCTAAGGGGTTTTCTATATTTAAATGCCAGATAACATAAAAATCTCTTCTCTTCAATTATCAGCTGTTGTAAGGTCCCAAAGAAAACAATGAGAGGAGCGGCTGTGAATTTGAATATCCAACAACGATTATTACTGATTAGCGTTATCCCTTTGATGGTTTTACTGGGGATATGGTTTTGGGCCTATTGGATTGCAAACGAAGCAGAGTTTCTGGTGAAAGAGTCCCAACAAAGCCTGGAAAACGCGATGGTTGTCCGGGACATGAACCGAGAGGTGATTCAAATCCAACAATGGCTGACTGATATTTCCGCAACCCGTGGGCAAGACGGCCTAGATGACGGTTTTGATGAGGCCAAAAAGAATTTTGATCTGTTCAAACAAGACTCCGAAAAGCTCAAATCCCATTATAAAAAACAAAACAACCAGAAAATGATCGAAGAGATCACGGAGCTTCAAAAGGCGGTTGGCCGTTATTATGACGTCGGTAAGGTGATGGCCCGAGCCTATATTTCGGGCGGTGCTGCCTCTGGAAACCAGACCATGGAGAGCTTCGATCAGGCCTCTGCGGCGGTGCAAAAGTCTTTGACGCCGATCTTGAGGTCTCAAGTGGGCGATGCCCGGAACTCAACCGGTGCGGTTTTCACGGCGATTCATCAGTTTTCTACCAACCTGACCTGGATGCTGGTTGGTGCGGCGGTGGGGATTTTTGTGTTGTCCTTCTTGATTGGCCGGGGAATCATCAATGCGATTGGTGCTGTCTCTCATAAAATTTCGGAGATGGTTTCTGGAGACGCCGATTTGCAGCAACGGATCGTCGCAAATCGCAATGATGAAATCGGTGAATTGACCGATATGTTCAATCTTTTCTTGGACAAACTGCAAGGGTCTGTAGAAAAAATCATCAACCTCTCGATGTTTACCACCGGCTTGATCGAACATGTCGGGGAAGGGATGGAAGAAATCTACCAGTCTGGAGACCAACTCGCCGCTGGTTCGGCTAACGTTGGCGGTCATGCGAAGCAAGTGTCAGGAAATGTACACACCCTAGCCGACCTCGTGGGTCAGGCAAAAGAAAATGCCGATAAAATTGAATCCCTCGCAGAGGATATGAGCCATTCGATGGGCACGGTCGCAGCGGGTGCGGAGCAGTCTAGCGTGAATATGTCGAACATCGCAGACAATGCGGCCCAGATTTCTGACCAATTAGAAACCGGGGTGGTTGGCCCTGTAGCTGCCTTTGTGGTGGCGATGAAGGGGATTGCATCCCAGACCACCCAAGCCTCTGAAATTTCGCAGGGCGTGTTGAACGGCGTTGAGGAAACAGAACGTTCGCTGCATTCTTTGGTTGAATTGTCTTCGAGGATCGATTTAGTGATTCAGTCCATTGACGCTGTATCGAGCCAAATCAACATGCTTGCCTTAAACGCTACGATTGAGGCCGCTGGCGCTGGTGCTGCTGGTAAAGGCTTTGCTGTGGTCGCTAGTGAAGTGAAAGGTCTGTCGCTCAAGACAAGGGAAGCGAATTCTGAGATCGGCAAACAAATGGCTGAAATCAAGAAGCTGATTGGGGTTTGCCAAGGCAGAAACAATCAGGTCTCCAATCAAGTGGTGGCGATGGCCAAGATATCGTCGGACATCTCTTCGGTGGTGATCGAGCAAAACCAGCAGGCAACTCAGATCGATCAGGCGGTCGAGCAAATCAGCGAAGCGGTTCGGCAATCGGCGGTCAGTGTCCAAGAAGCGACCCTAGGGATCAAGGAAATCACAGAGTCAGCCGCTCGGTCTTCGGTGTCCACCAAGGAAACAACGGTGATGATCAGTCATGCAAAACAAATGATTGGTTCGATCTCAAGCTCAAGTCAGGAGGTGGGTGTCAGTATGGGACACATCACCAGCAGTATCGAAGAGATGGAGGCTTTGATCCAAGGTAACACCAGCCTCACGTACTTGGAGCTGAATCAGTCGAAGAGATTGATCAAAATCTCCATGGATTTAAACCATACCATTGGAAGCTTCAGTAGGGACGCGGACCGGATCATCTGTTGGGATGATAATTTGAGTATTGGTAACGAAAAATTGGATAACCAGCACAAAGCTATTTTGGAGCAGGTTAATCTGTATAATAAAGTTGCCACTGAAAGCGATGATATCCAGGTTCACTCCGTTGAGCTTGACCGGTTGGTCATACTGACGAAAGAACACTTTCACGGCGAAGCAGCCTTGATCAATGAGTTGGCCCTTGTTGATAGCAGCGCCCATCTAGAGGCCCATGCTTTGATCTTAAAATCTCTTGCTGGTTATCAGGAAAGTTACCGAAACAACCGGCCTTTGGACTCTCGTGAGGTGTTTGAAACCATCAAAAAATGGGTGATGAACGACTTGTTGGTGTTAGACAGCGATTTGATACAGAGGTCTTAGGGGAACACTGGAGGGTGGGTGCCGGATATCGCCCTCCCATGTTTCATCATCAAGGGAATGATCAGCTCGATGGGCTATCAGGTTCGGGTAGTGTAAAGTATTTTGTTTGAAATCACATTGATCTGAGCCTTCTCACACCTTTTTTATTGGGGCACCTCGGGGCTTTAAAAAGCCCCCAACTGGTCTCTAGAGACTTCCAACGTAACCTCCCTGGTTCCCTTCAAGATCGACTCACGTTTGTATTTAACGGCCCCATATTTTGAGTCCTCTTCTTTGCGTTCCTAGGGCTGGCGCCCCAAAAACCGGTCTATTCACCGGCCATGGGTTTGAAAAGACAGCCCCCGAACACCCGTGGTACCTCAAACCTCATCGCTTCCAAAAAACTCTCTGGATTGCTGATCTCCTGGGTCAGTTTTTTCAACGACCCTAGGCTCAGCTCCCATTGCATGGGGACTGCTGCGCCTTTTTTTGATGTCGTCATCAAGCCCTAGGAGGGGCACACCTACTTTCTAGCCCAGAGCGATTTTAAAGATATAAATGTACACGACCCTTTTATTGGTGTAGCAATCAAACCTTCGAGGGGAAATATCTTTATTTTTACGCACAAAGCAATTTTACGCATTTATTTTTACACTACCTAAATTTTTTACCTGGACGATTGATGAAAACGACTTCTCTATTGCAGAGGCTTGTCTGCCTCTTTGCCCTCTCCCTTTGTTTCCCTTTGTTTCCCTTTGTTTCTTTTTGCTGAAGTGCTGCCTAACGGAGCCTATGTCTACCGTGTTCCTGTTGCGTTGCCTCAGGGAACCCTAGGGGTTCAGCCGAGCCTAAGCTTGGTGTACAGCTCTCAAGGTGGCTCTGGATACTTGGGCACCGGGTGGGGGCTATCTGGCTTTGGTCAGATTCACCGAACTTCAGGGGCCTCCGGAATCCATTTCAACTCATCGGACCGCTTACTCAGCGAAGATGGGCTGCTCGTTGAGGTGCCAGGGGCTAGCAAGTCGTTTCACAGCAAGAGAGAAAGTTGGAACCGGTACGAACCGTTAGGCACCTGCGGACAAGGCCCTTGCGGTTGGGTCAAAACCGGCAGAAGTGGCAGCAAATCCTACTACGGACAAACGGCCAACTCAAGGCTAGAGGCCCAGGGCCAAAACGGAACAATCCAAAAGTGGTCTCTTGATCAGGTCGAGGACACCCATGGGAATTATTACACCATCGAATACCTCAAAGAGGGCGCCAATGGGACGCTCTACCCCTCCAAAGTCACCTATACCTTAGGGAATGGCCGTAGCGCCGCATCAGCTAGGACGGTCGAGTTTGTCTATCAGTCCAAACCAGACCAGCGGGCTAGACTTGTTCAACACGGCACGGAGTTGATCAACCAGCGGCTCGCTCGAATTGATGTCAAATCTGGGAACCAGCTGTTACGGGCTTACGGGCTTACCTATGACCAAAGCCCGGATACCGGGCGAAGCCGTTTGATTGGGGTTTCTCAGTTCGGCTCAGACGGCAGCTCAAACGGTGCCTCAGCCCTGGTGTCCCAAAGCTTTCAATACCAAACGCTCTTGTCTTCTGGGGCCTTTGCAGCAGCACAAAACATCGACGGGGCCTGGGGAGTTCCACGGTCCGTCTGGCAAGCGGACAACTACCGCCTCATTCCAGGCGATTTTGACGGCAACGGCAAAAACGATTTGCTTTTTCAACCTAAAAAGACTTCTTTAGGGGCCAAACTGTTGCTCGCTGACCAGAAAGGGGGGTTCCGCTCGGCTGTTGATATCACCAACAACTCTGGGATGAACATTGGCGCTTGGGTCTTTCAAAACAAACTGATCCATGTCGCTGATTGGAATAACGACGGCTTTGATGACCTGGTTTTACAGGGCACCGATACAGCCCAGCCAACCCTGTACCTTCAAGCAACAGGCTCAGGCCAATTTGAGACGGTTCAAAATATCTCGGGTCTAGCCGGTATGACCCAAGCCTCTTGGAGCGCCGCACAGTCCTCCCTTTCTGTAGCTGATTTCAACGGCGACGGCAAGACGGACGCTTTGTTCAACGGGGTTTTGAGGCACCAACCAGGGGCCTTTTTGTTCCGTAATCTTGATGGGAGCTTCCGGCGTCAGCCAATGACCCATGCAGACTGGGGTCTTCCTGTTGTCGCTGTGCCGGACGTGACGGTTGCGCCGGTTTCTAACTTTTTAGTTCGTGCCCTAGACATCAACGGGGACGCAATCCCTGAAATTTTGTTTCAGCCCGCTGACGGCAGCTCCGTGACCTATATGGCTGAGTCTTCGCCAGGAGGCTACAAAAAGGCGGTGGATATCACCCACCGATTTGGGGCCAACTCAACCTTGTGGAACCAAAGCCTTTTTAACTTATTAACCGTTGATTTTAATCGAGACGGAAACACAGACCTCTTGTTCCAAAACCGCACCAATGGCCATGGGGTGTTCGTTTTGTATGGAAACGGAACCACCTTCTCACCGCCGCAAAATATCGCCGGGGTCGGTGGGTTGAATGAAAACCTTTGGAATGCGAATCACAGCAGGGTGGTGCCAACCGACCTGGAGGGCAACGGAACCGGTGGATTTTTGTTACTCCCAAAACTGGCTAGCCAACCGTCATACTACTTGAAGGCATCGCCTCAAGGGGGATTTGAAGCCAAAATTCCAGTCAATCAAATCACCAAGGTCCCTCAGGCTGTTTGGAGTCAGGAGCAGTCCTCCCTGATGACCGGCGATTTCAACAGCGACGGCGTGTTGGACCTCTTGATCCAGCCTAAAAACGGAAGCTTCCCAGCCCAACTGCTTACCGGTATTACAGGCAAACGAGACGCACTGGTGCAGATCAACCAAGGGCTAGGGGCGAAGGTTCAAATCGGCTATCAATCTGTACATCAACACAACAGCGCCATTGTACCTTCGAACAACAGTGGAGCCAATCAGGCCAATGTTTCGAGCAGATACCTCGCCGTCAGCGAAAAAATCAGCAACGGAAGGGGTTTGACCCAGGTAAAGACCTATTCTTACGCCGATGGTCGAGCGCTGCATGGGAACCTCGACCAAACCAAGGATTTGGGTTTTTCGACTTTCACCTCCCACAACGTAACTTTGGGGACCACTGAGGTACAGAAGTACAACCAGACCTTTGACCTTGCGATGAAACTCTCACAGATCGAGCGTTTCAGGACCAACGGAAAACTGAGTTCTTCGGACACCATGACTTGGGCAAAAGTCTTCCCCTATGCCGGGGTCGAGTCTGTCCGGCTGAGCCAGAGTACCGCCAAGAGTTATGAAGGGATCACTCTGGTCCGAAGCTCAACCATCACGAAAACCTATGACAGCTACGGCAACCAAACAGCCGCTTCAATGTGCGTTAATCAGCAATGCACCCAGGTCGAAACCAGTTATAACAATGATCCGACCCATTGGAAGTTAGGGCAGGCGCTGCAAAGCGCCGTCTACGATGGTTCCACATTGCTTCAGGCTTCAAAATACAGCTACAACGGGGATCAACTGGTCGCCCAAGAAAGCTACCTATGCGCCGATGCAGCAACTTGCAGCTTCGGCGCGGGTCAGTGGATTGCCCAGATTCAGGGCATTCAATATGACAGCAGCGGCAACATGACCAGCGTCAAGGATGCCAATGGCAACGTCTCTTCGCTGGCCTTCGATTCGACCTGGAACACCTATGTGGTCAGCTCGACCAACGCCCTGGGGCACAAGTCCTTGATGACGACAGATGCCGAAGGCCGGGTGCAGGTGGCGACGGACCCCAATGGGAACCAAACAGCCTACAGCTATGATCTGTTTGGCAGGCAAACCGAAGTGCGCATCGCCGGAGGAGGCATTGAGCGATCCAGCTATTCAACCCTTGGTGATCCAAACACCCAATACGAAACTCGATCCAAGCTGGTTTCGGCCCCAGGAGCGGTGGAGCAGTGGCTGGACCAGACAACCTACTTCGATGGTTTTGGGGACGTCTACCTGAAGGTCCACACAGGTGACGGTGGCAAGCAAATCCGCACCGAAATCAAGCGAAGCTATCAACCTGGCCAAGTGGTGGTTTCCCAATCCCTGCCCGCCTTTACCGGCGATCCGTTGGTTTGGACCCGAAAGTTCATGGATGAATCTGGACGGGTGTTGAAGATTAAAAACCCCGACGGAACCAGTGAGTCGTTTCTATTTGGGCCGAACCGGGTAGCCCATACCGATAAAAAGGGGAACAAAAGCACCCGTGATTTGAATGCCCAAGGCCGAGTGAAAACCTTAACCGACAACGCTGGCAACCTCACAAAGTACGGCTTCGATGTGAACGGAAGGTTGACAACCGTGACCCTGGCAGACGGCTACACCGTTGTGCAAAAATATGACAGTTTTGGGCGAGTGGTCCAACAATCAGACCCATCGTTGGGGACGGTTTCTTTCAGCTACGACCCAATGGGGAACTTAACCCGAAAGGCAGACAACCTGAGTCAGGGGGTGTCGTTTTCCTACGATAAACTGAACCGGCCTGTGCTCAAGGTGAATCAAGAGGGCGAGGAAACGCAGTTCGAATACGACGACCCTAGCTTCACCAATTCAGTAGGACGGCTCAGCCGAATCAAAGACCCCATCCGAACGGTAGAGCGGGCCTATGATACCGCCGGTAACTTGACCCATGAGGCGGTGAGGTACAACGCTCTAGCCGCTTTGTTCGTGAAAAAGTGGAGCTACGACTTGGCGGGCCGGGTCCGAACCCAAACGTTGCCGACCTTCGGGCCACAGGCTCCGACACAAACGGCTTACCAATACACCGAAGGGGGCAACCTGTTTGAAGTGTTGGTGGATAATGAGATTTACGCTCGGTATTCCGGTTACAATGCCCTAGGTCAAGTGGGGCAAAAGAGCCTTGACCCTGGCCTCCCTTCAGAGGTGACGACGTCATACAACTACGATGCCTCAGCGATGCTCAAGACCATGGCGACCTCCAACCTAAGGGGCACTCTCCAGGACATGAGGTATAAATATGATAACTTGGGAAATATTCTAAAAATTCAAGACAAGGTCAGCTTTGAGTTGGAAAAGGAAGATGATGAAGACTCAAGGGAAAGGGATCAAAGCGACGAAGACAGCGCTGGAAACGCTCTGACCGTAACCGCTCCGACCTATAAAGTCGAAACCCAGCAGTACCAATACGACAGTCTAAGCCGCTTAGTCAGCGCCAGCGGCTCCTATGGGCAAAAGAACTTCGCCTATAATGCCGTTGGGAACATGACTCAGATTGGGGCTTTAGTGGACCGAGATTTGGTCTACCAAGGGCACCGAGTGGTTGCTGGAACCGGGTTAGAAGTGAAGTACGATGGGGTCGGTAACGTCACCAAAAAGCTGGAAGACGGAACCCTGTGGGAATACAAATGGGATTCAGAAGCCCGAATGCGACAAGTCTATAAAAACAGCACTCTGAAGCAGTCGATGGAATATGACTACACCGGCGAGCGAGTGTTGCGGGTGGTTTATAGGGGCGACGAACACCAAAAGCTGTTTAGTACTTTCTTCCCGGTCTCCGGGATGGAAGTTCGGATGAATGGCAACAAAAACGAATTCAAAGTCACCAAGATGATTTCTGCAGGCCGCCTAGGAAACCTAGCTAGTTTCGACGAGACCTTCAAATTGACCGAAGTAGACGAGGCCGGCCAATATCTGGCTTATTTGGATATGTTCGATACAAACCGGCCCGAAGGCCTGCTGGTGTCCCTCGCTTACCGAGGCATGGCGACCTTGTCTGACCCTGTGGTTTCCAAGAACCTCCCGGTCACCATCTTTGGTTTCCTCACAGCGCTGCTCTTGCTCGGGCTAGCTTGGGGAAGGAAGAACGTTCAACTGGAAGCAACTAGCTTTCGCCCCTTCCAACGGGGGATGGCGTTCACCATGGTGTTGATGATGTTCTGGGTCGCTTCTTGTTCGAAGGTCGATGAAGATGAAACCAGCTCGAAAAAAAGTAAAAAATCCCATTCTCATGATCAAGGTGATCGAGACAAGGATAGCGACAGAGATGACCTAACCCTGGTGCTGGAACGGGGCAAACACAACAAGCTTTATTATCACGCCAACCATGTCCAAACGGCAACCATGGTGACCGATGATCAAGGGGAAGTGAAATCGAGGATGAGGCACCTGCCCTACGGCGAGTTGGACCGAGGTTCATCTAAGGGCCAGGATTCGGTGGACAAACAATACGCTTCGTTCACCGGACAGGTGATGGACTTTGATACCGGCTTGATTTATTATCACGCCAGGTATTACGACCCAAGTATCGGACGATTCTTAAGCCCAGATAGCATGATCCCCGGTGGAGGCTCAGACCCACAGCAGGTGAACCGGTACGCCTATGTGAGCAACAACCCAATCAATTACTCAGACCCAACCGGGCACTGGGGGATTAAAATCCACAACCCGATTGCGGCAGTGGTCAACGCAGTCAACAGCGCCAAAGACGCAGCGGTAGCGGCAGCGAACTCCGCAAAAGACGCAGCAATAGCAGCGGCCGAAAGTGCTCGAGTAGCGGCAGTAGCCGCAGCAGAGCGAGTTCGTGTCGCAGCGGTCGCAGCGGCAGAGCGGGTCCGTGTCGCAGCGGTTGCGGCGGCAGAGCGAGTTCGTTTAGCGGTGCTCGCCGAGGCGGAGCGGGTTCGCTTAGCCGTGGCGGCAGCGGCAGAAGCGGCTCGTCAAGAAGCCATAGCGGCGGCAGCTCGGGCGGCAGCAGCGGCTGAGGCCGCAAGGGTCAGAGCCGTGGCGATCTCCCGCGCTCAGGACGTTGGAAGGTCCCTCTCCATGGAATCTATCTACCGAGGTATCAGTTCCGTAAGCTCAGCTGCAACCAAGGACGTCAATCAGATGGTTGGCTCTGTTGATGATTATTACCATGAACATCAAGAGGTGATCGTAGCGGTAGCTCAGGCCGCCGCCGCAACAGCAGCCTGTGTTTATCTCCCAGCTCTCTGTGCCAAACTTGCGCCTGTAGCTGTGCTCTATGGTGGCTATGAAGCGGGAAATGCATACATGAAGAATGGTTCTTCTGAAAAGTCAATACTCGGTCATGGAACAGCCGCACTCTGCGGCGCATTTGTTCCTGGTTGCACTCAATATGGGCAGGCGTATCCCGACCAATTTAGTGGAACGATCGACGCCTTGATAGGTGGTCCAGGGGATTGGAAAAATGCGGACCCAACCAATGGTAGTCGGGCCCAACAGTATCAAGAGGATGCCGGCAAATCCTGGGAAGACCTCACCCGTTTTTCCTTTTAGTGAGGATCGAATGTCATGAAACAAGCCAGTGATTGGAGTAGAAACTGCCTGCTAGGTTGTTTGCTCATGTGTTTGGCATCAGCTGGTGCCTTTGGGCAGGATCACCCGGTCCCCCCCTATAGGGCCGGACCGGGCTTCGCCATTGGAACAGAGAGTCGGTGGGATAGGGTGGGTAGGTTGGAATTTCCTCGCAAGGCGTCTGTTGCCGAATGGGTCACCTCTGGTAACCGGTGGTTTGTTTTTAGCTATTCCCCACCGATGATATACCAAGGATCAGTCAAAAACGTAGATAGGGCAGCATTCGGCTTGAAAGCAGCGAATCACGCCGAACTGCGACTCGGTCGGCAGTATCGGATTGAACTCGGAGGATTCTTTGCTGAAAAGCTAGGAATAATACGTTATTCATTTTTTTACGAGGAACCCAGTGAGTTTGACATCCAATATGACCCACTGCTCCGTCATATCGGCTCTGGGGATTATGTGGGCACCCCGCATCTTGTCGTTCGTCAAAAGAGGTTGAGAATGCTATCGGCCTCGCTAGCGCCTCACTTCACCTTCGGTTTTGTACGGATAGAACCCTACTACTCGATGGGTATGGGGCTTGCGGAATACGAGCTGGTTACACTGGAGGGTGTTGAGCTTTCGCCCGCTGATAAGGCGGAATATTGGCACATAGCCGGGGCTTCACAGGTGACAGCGGATATTTACGGGATCAGGTTGATGATCGCCTTTTAAGGCCACTTCATTGGGACGCCGCCGCCCGCCTTGGCTCTCCAGCGTACCCAAAACATCAAACTTCGCAGCGAAATCGACGCATTGGTTGGTGGTCCCGGGGATTGGAAAAATGCTGACCCAACCGTTGGTAGTCGGGCCCAACAGTATCAAAGGGATGCCGGAAAATCATGGGAAGACCTCACCCGTTTTTCCTTTTAGTGAGGACTGGATGTCATGAAACAAGCAAGTGATTGGATCATCAGAAACTGCCTGCTAGGTTGTTTGCTCATGTGTTTGGCATCAGCTGGTGCCTTTGGGCAGGATCACCCGGTCCCCCCCTATAGGGCCGGACCGGGCTTCGCCATTGGAACAGAGGGTCGGTGGGATAGGGTGGATAGAGTGGTGTTTTCTCGCAAGGCGACTGTTGCCGAATGGGTTACCTCTGGTAACCGGTGGTTTGTTTTTAGCTATTCCCCACCAATGATACACCGGGGGCCGGTCAAAAACTCGGATCGAGAAGCATTCGGCTTGAAAGCAGCGAATCACGCTGAACTGCGACTCGGTCGGCAGTATAGGATTGAACTCGGAGGACTCTTTACTGACAAGCTAGGAATGGCACGTTATTCATTTTTTTACGAGGAACCCAGTGAGTTTGACATCCAATATGACCCACTGCTCCGTCATATCGGCTCTGGGGATTATGTGGGCACCCCGCATCTTGTCGTTCGTCAAAAGAGGTTGAGAATGCTATCGATCTCGCTAGCGCCTCACTTCACCTTCGGTTTTGTACGGATAGAACCTTACTATTCGATGGGTATGGGGCTTGCGGAGTACGAGCTGGTTACACTGGAGGGTGTTGAGCTTTCGCCCGCTGATAAGGCGGCATATTGGAACAAAGCGGGGCGTTCCGATGTGTCAGCGGATATTTCAGGGATCAGGTTGATGATCGTCTTTTAAGGCAACTTCATTGGGACGCCGCCGCCCGCCTTGGCTCTCCAGCGTACCCAAAATATCAAACTTCGCAGCGAAATCGACGCATTGATTGGTGGTCCTGGGGATTGGGAAAATGCGGACCCAAACAATGGTAGTCGGGCCCAACAGTATCAAAGGGATGCCGGCAAATCCTGGAAAGACCTCACCCGTTTTTCCTTTTAGTGAGGGCTGAATGTTATGAAACAAACGCTCTTCTGGGCTAAGCTGTTTATTTTTGGATATTTAGTCCTGAGTATACCTTTAGTTGCCGTTGGACAAAATCAATCACCTCTCCCCTTTGGGGGGCAACCGGGGCTCGCCATTGGAAAGGAGGACAGGTTAGATCAGGTGGATAAGGTGAGATTTTTTCGCTCAGCGTCTGTTGTCGAATGGGTCACTTCTGGTTACCGGTGGTTTGTTTTTAGCTATTCCCCACCGATGATACACCGAGGACCAGTCAAAACTGGAGATAGGGAAGCATTCGGCTTGAAAGCAGCGAATCACGCTGAACTGCGACTCGGTCGGCAGTATAGGATTGAACTCGGAGGACTCTTTACTGACAAGCTAGGAATG
>Ga0316204_10001306_pt1 | contig 70886 bp, 67 predicted proteins | sample 6monrhotite_MG_2_FD_205661 | JGI IMG/M metagenome (GOLD analysis project Ga0316204, IMG submission 205661) | Microbial mat bacterial communities from mineral coupon in-situ incubated in ocean water Damariscotta River, Maine, United States -... | ecosystem: Environmental > Aquatic > Marine >... | reverse complement strand
CTCACCGGAAGTTCGTTCCTGTTGGTCGAAGAGGCTGGCTGCGAAACCGCTTCTTAGACCCCCAAACAGGGCGTTCTTCCGGTGCTTTACGACGTTACGCTACGCGGCGGCGTGCAACTCCGAGGTAAACTGTGTTGACGCCAGCTGCGGGGATGGCCTTGTTCAAACTGACGTGGAGGAATGCGACAACGGTGCTGGGAACGCAAATGAGCCTATCGTCTGTGCATACGGCATTGTCGAGGAAGACTGCACGTACTGTGCAACGGGTTCGTGCTCTGTCGAGCTGGGAGTAGCGAGCTACTGCGGTGATGGGGAAATTCAGCCTGGCAGTGGTGAAAACTGCGACGAGGGCGCTGCAAATACGACAGTCGCTCCAACCTGTGCATACGGGGTGCTTGAGTCCGATTGCACGTACTGCGACGCTGCCTCGTGCGCCCTCGAGGAGGGAAACACCAGCTACTGCGGGGATGGGGTCTTGCAAGCAGCTAGCGGTGAGGAATGCGACGATGGGGTCGCCAACGGCCCCAACGGTGCCTGCCTCGCGGATTGCTCACTCAACACGTGTGGGGATGGCAATGTGGGGCCCGGCGAGGCGTGTGACGACGGAGAGGACAACGCGGTCGCAGGAGGGGCATGCGCTCCAGACTGCTCGACCGTCATCGAGACGCGGGAGATCACGATCTCCGGGCTCGTGGGTAACGGCGACGGCGACTTCGGTCCCAATCCGGTTGCGGCCGCCGACGCAGCGTGTCCGAGCGGGTACCAAGCCTTGCTCACCGACCCTGGCGATCGCCAAGTCACGAACACTCCCAACGAAGCCGACTTCATCATTGATTGGCCCCTTGCCCCGTACACGCGCTACGTGAACTCACTGGGAGATCAGGTTTGGGTAACCGACGACGTTCCTCTTCTCGGCGTCCGGGACGGTTCGGCAGAACCTGTCGAAAGCACGGTCGCGACCGGAGGTGGCACCTTCGGCTGGTTCGTCGTAACCGGAATGGAGCAGGACTGGACCCCCCTGTCAGGGGGCCTCACCTGCTCGAACTACACGAGTGATTCCACATCCTTGAGCATGCGGATGGGATGGGCTCCAGTCCCGACCGAGTTCCTTTTTGCCGAAGGGGCTGTATACGGCTGCGAGGAAAATCTCCTACGCGTGTACTGTATCGAGCAGTAGCAGGGTCACTCTGACAGCCACTTAGGGCTCGTGGAAACAAGTGAGGAGAGGAGGAAGTTCTGATGGGACGGGTCGAGTTCCGCGGGGTGACGAAGGCGACGGGCACTCGGAGCAAGCGGAGCTCGGCGGGAAGGCGCGACCTTGAAGAGCTGCGTCGACTTTGCCTGGGACCTTTAGAACGGGCAGTTCTGCGGATCCACATACCCGACCCACGGATTGAACACCGACTTGCTCATGGGTGCGGCTGGCGCTGGGCGCTTCAGGTACCGGATTTGCGGCGTCGATGGACATCGTAGTCCGCAACGTGCAAGCCGCAGGTCGAGTTTCCGGAGCGAGGCGCCCCGCAGGGTCGTCGGCGCGGCGGAGGAAGCGACCGTAGTTCATGACGGACGATGGTGCGGCAGTGCCGCTGCCGACGCAGCCCTTCGCGACGCGTCGTTCTCTTCTTCCGTGCCCATCGGTCGGGCTCCGAAAACCTGGAACAGACTTCAGAGCTGAGCTTGCTACGGCCCACCGACGTAGGCCAGATACCCCAGCGGGATCGCGATGCCGGCGATGACCAACACCGCGCCGCGACCCCTCAGCCCCTTGCGCCCCGGGATCATGAACATGCCCGAGACCGCAAGCAGCAGCAGTACGCCCGCGTAGCCGTCGGCGAAGTAGGTCCACGCTTTCTTACCCCGGTTGAGGTGCAGCCAGTTCGCGGCCCGCAAGGCGAACCGTTCCTGCTGGCCCTCTTCGTAGACCTTGCCGGTCTTCGTCGCCACGAACAGCGTGCTCGTCTCCAGCGTGATCTCGAGCTCGCCGTCGGCCGGGCTGTAGACATCGAGCGGAGTCTCTTCGATGCCCGCGGAGGACATCACAACCGCGGCCGCCTGCTGCTCGTCGTCCGGCAGCGGGCCCTCTACGACGAACTCGCGTTCGAAGTTGGTGAAGTTGGGATCCCAGTCCGCGATGTGGTTCACCGCGAGGCCGCTCAGGGCGTAGACGAACGTGAGCCCGACGGCGAGGTATCCGAAGTCCCGATGCAGCGCGCGAAGCCAAGGCCGCCACTTGAACTTCTTCTTTCGTTGGGTCTTCGCCGGAGCGTCCGGAACGTCACCCTCAGGCATATCGTTCTTCTTTCCACGGGTCGGCGTGGTTGCTGTAGCCGCGCGTCTCCCAGTAGCCCGGCTGGTCGCGCCGGGTGAAACGAATGCCCGTGAGCCACTTCGAGCTCTTCCAAAAGTAGAGGTCGGGGACCAGTGCGCGGACCGGGGCGCCGTGGGGGCGACGCAGCGGCCGTCCGTCGTGTTCCCAAACGATCATCACATTGTCCGCGAGACCCTCGTCGAGCCGGACGTTCGCCGTGTACCCGTGAGCGGACTCGAAGATGACGTGACGCGCCGAATCCTTGAGACCCGCTTTCTCGGCGAGGTCCTTGATGCGCACGCCCTTCCAACGCGCGTCGAGCATCGTCCAACCCGTCACGCAGTGAACATCGGCTCGGGTGTCGACTGCCTTCATGCCGAGCAGCTCGCGGAAGTCGAGCTCGAGGGGATGCTCGACCTCCCCATGGACCTTGATCTTGACGCTGCTTCGCGCGGGATCTCCGGCTTGGCCGCCCATCGGTTTGAGGGCTGAGATGACCCGCTGACCTGGCGGCACCCGAGCGCGACCATCGGCTCTGGACTGCGCCTTCGCCTCGCCGGTGAGGTGGTCACTGATCGCATACAGGCCACCACCCATGGCGGCGATCACGGTGCCGGAGGCGGCTTTGCGGATGAAGTCGCGGCGGGCGATCTTTTTGGCGAGGGACGGGGCAGAGTCGGTCATGGTCGTCGTCCTTGGGGCAAGGGTGGGGCACGGGGCAGACGGGTGCCATGGAGATAGTGTTACGGGCGCCGAGGTGGCGTTTTTTGCCGTACTTCGAGTATCCCTGAGCACGCACCCCGGTTACCCATGCGAATTCTGTACGTCGAGCCGTTCGAGAGTGGATCACATGCGGCGTTCTCGCGGGTCCTGACCGGCGCGATCGACGCCCAGTGGACGGCCCTGACCCTGCCGGGTCGACACTGGAAGTGGAGGATGCGGGGGAGCGCGGCCTACTTCGCCCTGGCCCACGCCGAGGCCCTCTCGCAATCCTACGACTTGGTCGTGGCCTCGTCGTACGTGCCGCTGGCCGAGCTGGTCGGACTCGCACCGGCCCTTCAGCGCGTGCCGGCAGTGCTGTACTTCCACGAGAACCAGCTCGCGTTTCCGACCCTCGGACCCGCGCAGCCTCGCGACCACCACTTTGGATTCACCCAGCTCGTCTCGGCACTCGCCGCCGACCGCTGCGTGTTCAACTCCGCGTTCAATCGCGACTCGTTTCTCGATGCGGGCGAGGCTCTGCTCCGGAGAATGCCCGATGCGGTGCCCAGCGGCTGGATCGAGCGGATCCGCGAGCGCTCGAGTGTCTTGGGGGTGCCGCTCCCGCTCACCTCGGACCCCGTTCTCGATGCCGCCCCGCACCCGGATGGCCCGCTGCTGCTGTGGAACCATCGCTGGGAGCACGACAAGAACCCGCAGACTTGTCTGCACGGCCTGGTCGAACTCGCCGCTGAAGGGCTGCCGTTTCGGGTGGCGGTGTGCGGCCAGCGGTTCTCCCGAGCGCCGTCCGTGTTCGAGCAGAGCGAGGCGGCCCTTCGCTCCCGCGCCGTTCAGTGGGGTCCGGCCGACGCCGCAACCTACCGTGGGTTGCTCGACCGCGCCGACGTCGTGCTGTCGACCGCACACCACGAGTTCTTCGGTGTCTCAGTGATGGAGGCTGTCCATCACGGAGCCCGGCCGCTGGTTCCCGATCGCCTCGCGTACCGTGAGCTGTGGCCTGAAGAGTTTCGGTTCCCTGACGACGCAGGGTTCGTTCCGGCACTGCGCGAGCTTCTGGCCTCCGGTGCCCCGCTACGAGCCGACCGCCGTGACCTCACGACACCGTTCTCAGCTTCCAAGCTCATCCCCCGCTTCGCCGAGCTGTTCGACGAACTCGCCTCGAAAGCTTGAACGCGCCGCGATACAGTCCGCCCGATGTCCGTCGCCCGTCCTTACAACTTCTCCGCTGGCCCCGCGATTCTGCCCACGTCGGTGTTCGAAGAGACCGCGGCCGCCGTCCGGCAGCTCAACGTCCCCGGCGACGACTCGCTCGAGTCCAAGCTCTCGATCCTCGAGATCTCGCACCGGAGCAAGACCTTCGACGCGATTCACAACGAGGCCATCGCGCTGGTCCACGAAGTCCTCGGTGTGCCCGACGACTACGACGTTCTGCTGCTTCAGGGTGGTGCGAGCCTGCAGTTCGCGATGCTCCCGATGAACCTCGGCGTGCAAGGCAAGGCCGCCGCCTATGTGGACACGGGCGCGTGGTCGGCCAAGGCCATCAAGGAAAGCAAGGGCCTGGGCGAGACGCTTGTGGTGGCTTCGAGCAAGGAGACGACCTACGACCACATTCCCGCCCGGGATACATGGTCTGACTTTGCGGGCTCCAGCTACCTGCACGTCACGTCCAACAACACGATCTACGGCACCGAGTTTGCGGAGCTTCCCGACAGCGGGGACGTTCCGCTCATCGTCGACCTCAGCAGCAACATCGGCAGCCGGCCGATGGCGCTGGACAAGGTCGCGCTGGGCTATGCCGGCGCGCAGAAGAACCTGGGGCCCTCGGGCGTCACGCTCGTGTTTGCGCGCAAGGACCTCCTGTCCCGCGAGGCGCCGGGTTACGTGCCGACGATCCTTCGCTACGGCACCCACGTCGAGAAGAACAGCCTGTTCAACACCCCCAACACGTTCGGCATCCTGGTGCTGCGCAACGTGCTTCGGTGGGTCAAGCGTCGAGGCGGAGTCGAGGGGGTGGGCACGCTCAACGCAGCCAAGGCCGGCAAGCTCTACGCGGCCTTGGACGAGAGCAGCCTCTTTCGCGCCCACGCCCAGGACGGGAGTCGTTCACAGATGAACGTGACCTGGACCTTGGGCGGTGACGACAGCGATGTGAAGACCCAAGCGTTCCTCGCTGCTGCCGCGACCGCCGGTCTCAGTGGCCTCAAGGGACACCGCTCCGTCGGAGGCTGCCGAGCCTCGATCTACAACGCGTTCCCCGAAGATGGCGTCGATGCCCTCGTCGAGTTCATGCGAGAGTTCGAGCGTACACAGGGATGAGCGAGCAGTATCCAGTCGAGGCCCCCGGGTGGGCCGCGCTCGACCGCGTCGGGCTGACGATCTACCCGGGACAAACCCCCCACCAGTTCGCGAGCCAGACCGGCTACGATCTCGATAGCCGAAACCCACTCCCGGCGATCTGCGTCTGGGAAGGCTCCAATCCAGAGCACTGGCACTACGTCACGTACGGGCTCACCGAGCTGTTCGAAAAGTCCTCGGACGACCCCAAGGTCTCCGGGTTCGGCTTTGAGATCACGTTCCGGCTTCCACGCGGAGCGGATGAGAGCCAGCCCCCGACGTGGCCGATTCGCATGCTGCAGGGCATCGGGCACTACGCGCTCTCGGGCCACGGCGGGTTCGACACGGGACATATGATCGACCTGCGCGGCCCGCTGGCGGAGGCCTCGGAGGATGGAACACCATCCAAGCTGCACGGAGTGATCACCGTGCCGGACCCGAGCTTCGGCAAGGTCGACACTCAGTTTGGCTCGATTCTGTTCCTGCAACTGTTCGGGATCACATCCGAAGAGCTGGAGGCCATGCAGAGCTGGCCGATGGAGCGCCGGGTGGGCCTGGTGCGCGAGGTCGAGCCTTTCGGGCTCACTCGCGTGGAGCGCGGCGCGTTCTCCGAGAGCCGCAAGACCGCCGCAACATGGCGTCGACACGCTCTGGGTGTGTTGGTGTAGGGCACATCTTCGTCTGGTGCTTGGGTCCGCGTGGCTCGGTGCGTTATCGTTAGTTCGGATGCGGGCTTGGAGGGACTCCCTGCGGTGCTTGGTGGCGTGTGCGCTACCGATGGCTGCGTGTGCGGGGGGTGCTGATGTCGACAGCGGCAACTGCGAGACGTTCGGCCAGAGCTGTGTCAACGACTCGGCGTCGATGTCGGACGGCTCCGCGACCAGCGGCACCGCACCGACCTCCGGCGGCAACAGCGACAGCAACTCGGGCGTCGCGACCACCGGAGCTGGCTCGAGTTCTGGAACCGGCGGTGGTCCCGGAGGCGGCAACTGCATCGACAACGACGGTGACGGCTACGGCGACGGCTGCGTGCCCGGCGATGACTGCGACGACGACAATGTCGAGGTCAACCCCGGTGCGATGGAGCAGTGCGACGCCGTCGATTGGAACTGCGACGATGACCCCGCGGCTGGCTGCGAGTGCGCGGACGATGGTGTGGGGAGCAACTGCAACCTCCCGTTTGACCTCGGTGTCATCGAGGTCGGCAGCTCGAAGACTGGCGTGGTCGGCAACGTGCCGGTCGAGAACAACTTCGACTGGTATCAGGTCAGCTTTCCTACCGAGGTCAGGCCCGGCGAAGGCACACCGACGATCGGTTTCGCGGTGAACACCGAAGAGCAGTTCGTCTTCGACGTGTTGACCGCTCAGTGTGGCGCGGGCGGCATGCCGTGTGGCAACGCGGGCGCTCCCGAAGGCCTGGCCGAAGGGTTGAGCGACTTCAGCTTCGTCGACGACGACCCGGGGTGCTGTACCGAGCCGATGGACGCGCTCGTCCCGTGGCCGGATCTGGTCTACATCCGGGTGTATCGAACAACGCCGGGTAGCAGCTGCGCGGCGTATCAGCTCGAAGTCTCTCGCTGAGTTTGTCTACCCGAGCGACGTCCACAAAGCGTCGGCTGCACAGACCACCGCCGCGGGATCCTCCACGTGGCGCGGACATGGAACCTCCCCTCGGGTTTCCGAGCCGACCGCCCGTTGCTTGGGGTGTTGGAGACGGCCGAGGACTCCGATGCCCACGTGGTGCGTCAGTTCTTCGTTCCCGCAGACGACGAATGACGGCCGTATGGCCACGAGGGGATGCCAGCCCCGAAGCGTTCTTGGTGGGAGAGCGCTCAGTCGCTCATACCCAGCTCACACGTCAGGCGGCCGTTCTTCTGCACGAGCTTCCATGGCGGCAGCGCAGGCAGGGGCGGAGCCGCGTCGGTGCATCCGGGGTCGGCACCATCGGCCTCGTGGTCGAAGTCGTTGTCGACCCCGTCGGTGCAGGCGGTGGTGGAGTCCTTGGACTCTGGGTCGGGGTTCGCGGTCAGCCAGGTGTCGGGAATATCGTTCCACAACGTCTCGAAGAAGGTCTCGTACTGCTTCGCGAGTGCGGTGCTGTGGACGATGATGGTGTTCTCGTCGTTCTTGGTGTCGCCCGACGAGGTCCAGTTCATGGACCCGGTGATCACGGTCTCAGCATCGATGACCGCGGACTTCATGTGCATCTTGCCGCCCCAGTTCTCCACTTTGACGGCGATGCCAGCGGCCCGTAGCAACTCGTGCTTGGTGTACCCGTTCTTGGCCCCGGTCGCGTCCATGATCACCCGCACTCGAACCCCCCGGCGGTACGCATCGATGAGGTCGGCGACGACGTGTTTGTGGGTCAGGAAGAACACCGCGATGTCGATGCTGCTCTGCGCATTGCGAAGGATCGGTCGCAGTCGCGAGCTGATCGGAGACTCCTGCGGCGAGAAATAGACCTCCAACTGTGCGTCGGGGAGCTTGAGCTTCTTTTGCCCCTTCGGCCTGGGTTTGCGGCCGTGATAGCGGCCATCCTCGTACATCTGCTCGAACTCTTCGGTGTACCAACCCGCGAGGGTCTTCGATTCGACGACTGTGACGAGGTTGGCGTTGTAGCCCCCGGTGCCGGAGTCGCTGACGTTGGTGGAGCCCGTCCACACGTGGCGGCCATCCACGATGAAGAACTTGTCGTGCATGATCTTGGCGCCGCCTTCGATCGGCTCGCGGCTGGCATGGGCTGCAAGCAGGCATGACTCTCCAAGATCGTAGGCGAGGCACTGCAGCGGGCCCTCGAAACCATCGGGGCGATCACACTTGGGTTCGTGATCGTAGCGAGCGCGAGCTTCCTGTTTTGCGATCTTGCGATCGGCCTTCAGGTCACTGCGAACGTTTTCGATCACCGCGACGAGCTCCTCGGTGCTCGAGTAGTAGTTCTGTCCTTCGAGGTCACGGTCGACGACGCCACGGACTTCGACGCCGCGCGACTTGGCGGCGACCAGCGCGGTCTTGATCACGGTCTGGTTTCGCATCCCATAGATCGCGAAGTCGATGCTGGTCTGGGCACCCTCGATGAGGCTGAGCAGCGCCTTGCAGTGTTCGGCCTCGCAGATATCCTGCGGGCGATCGAACTGTTTGGGGTCGTTGAGGATGAGCCGGATCGACCCGTCTTCAGCGACGGCCTTCCCGTTGGCGGGCACGTCAGAGGCGGACTTGGGCTCGCACGCGAGCAGGCCGAGCAGAGGGAGCAGGGGCAACGCCGTGCGCACGGCCGCAGTCTACTCCGCTCTGTGACCTCCTGCTTCGGCGACAGTTCTCGGTCGCGCGGCGCCGACCGCTTCGGCTACTGTAGCGGCCATGCACGGCCAAGGAAACGGCGGCGGACAGTGGGGGAACGGACAGCCGCCCGGCGGACAGCCACCGCAGCCCGGCAACCCGCAACCGGGGCATCCACAGCAGGGGTACCCGCAACCGGGGCATCCACAGCAGGGGCATCCACAGCAGGGGCATCCACAGCAGGGGCATCCACAGCAGGGGCATCCACAACAGGGGTACCCGCAACCGGGGCATCCACAGCAGGGGTACGCGCAGCCCGGGCATCCACAGCAAGGGTACCCGCAGCCCGGGCACGCCCCGCCAGGCTATCCCCAGCCCGGCCCGCCCCAGCAACCGTACGCTGGACCCCCAGCGCAGCTCACCTCCGGGCTCTACGTGACCGCGGAGTACATCTTCCTGCAGTGGATGCTGATGATGACCAGCCCGGTCATCACCGTGTACGGCCGCCCGATTCCGTTCAAATGGAACCGGCCGCAGGTGGTCCCCCTCCCGCCGGGGAACCACCCCATCAACATCCACTTCCCGTGGGTGTTCCAGAAGGGGAACAGCACGGATGCTGTCGTGCCGGTTCATCCCGGACATGCCACCGAGCTCAAGTACAGCACCTCGTTCTTCGTGTTCACGTCGGGGACGATTGCCCCACGTGGATTCCGTCCTTGGGGGACGTAGGGACCCCGTCGCGTCGAGGCTCGACGGTCTGCGACCACCCGCGCTATGGTCGAGGTTCTCGCCGGTGAGCGGGATCGACGGGATGGACGAGGACAACGACTCCAAGACGAGCACCCTCGGTGGGGTGGGTGCGGAGTCGCGCATCCGCGGGATCCTTGCGGCGTTGCCCGACTTGATGTTCTTGATCTCCCGGGACCTCGTGCTCGAGGAGTACCAGGCGCCAGATCTCGAGCGACTGTTTCTGCCGCCGAGTGGCTTCGTTGGCAAGCGCGTGGACGAGGTGCTACCGCCGGACGTTGCAAGCCGCGTCAGCGATGCAGTGCGCGGGACTCTTGCGGACGGTGAGCGCCGGACGGTTCCCTACGCTCTCGACCTTCCGGGCGGCCGACAGTGGTTCGAGGCAATCTCGGGACTGTGCGATCAGGACTCGGTGCTTTTTGTCGTCCGCGACCGGACGCGACAAGTGCTCACCGAAGAGCGCCTCCGGATGAAAGACCGAATGGCGTCCCTTGGTATGCTCGCCTCGGGCGTCGCCCACGAGATCAACAATCCTCTGACCTACGTGTTGGGCAACCTCGACTTCATCCGCGACACCCTCGGGCCTGACGGCGATACTGAGCTGCTCAGTGCTTTCTCCGACGTCGTCCACGGCCTCGAGCAGGTCTCAGCCTTGGTGGGCGACCTCCGGGTGTTCTCGCACCCGGGCCGGACGGAGGTCACCGCGGTCGACCTCAACCACGTTGTCGAGGCAACCCTTCGCATCGCAAAGGGCGCCCTCGATCGACACGCCGTGTTGATCCACGAACCCGGAGAACTACCGCCGATATCCGGGAACGCCAGCCAGGTAGGCCAGGTCGTATTGAACCTCGTCACCAATGCGATCGACGCGATCGACTCGGGGTCGATGGCCGACCACGAGATTCGGATCGAGACCCACCACGATGGCGAGAGTGTCGTGTTGACGGTCAGCGATACCGGTGCCGGGATTCCGCCCGAGCTCGGAGAGCGGATCTTCGACCCGTTCGTCACGAGCAAGGCTATCGGCAGCGGTACAGGCCTTGGACTCTCGATCTGCCGCAGCATCGTCGTCTCGCTCGGTGGCACCATTCGCGCCGAGAGCCGTTCGCCTCGTGGTACCGCGGTGACCGTAGCCTTCCAGCGCTACGAATCTGATCCGAGTGTCACCCCGGACGACCACCGCGACCTCACTCCGACCGAGCCTCGAGAGGCCCGAATCCTGGTCGTGGACGATGACGACCGGGTTGCACAGGTCACGGCTCGGGCGCTGGGTGGGTACGATGTCGTCGTAGCGCTCGACGGTCGCGCCGCCTTGGAGCAGATCCGGGCAGGAGAGGCCTTCGACCTTGTCCTGTGCGATCTCATGATGCCGGGCATGACCGGCATGGAACTCTTCCGAACCATCACCGACACGGACCCGAAGCTGGCAGGACGATTCGTCTTCATGACCGGCGCGGCGTTCAGCCCTGATGCGCGATCGTTTGTGGAGTCGACCGCTCGGCCGCTGCTGCAGAAACCCTTCGCACTCTCGAGCCTGCGGACAACCGTCGCCGAGCAGCTGTGTGCATCGCGGGAGTGAGCCGGGAGTCCGTCAATCGGTGCTGTAGGCCGCCTCGTCCGCTTTTCCATGGCGGTCGGTCATCGGCGGCCGGGGCATGGCATCCGCCTACTTCTCGTGGCAGCTGTAGTCGAGCTTGGCTCGGCCTTTTTGAACGGTGTCGCCGTTGCCCAGGGTGACCGACATCGCGATCACGTTGCCCTGGTCGTCGTAGCGGTAGTCGAGCCGGCGATCGGTCGAGCCGTCGCTGCCGTGGTCTTCCTTGATGCGCTCGAGCTGGCCGGCCTTGCTGTAGCCGAACGTGACCGTCATCGGCTCGCCCTGCCAGGGCTTCTTCACGGTGGCTTTGCGGGCGATGCCCTGCCGTAGGTAGACCTTGGCGTCCTTGCGCTTGGCGTAGATTGGGTAGCCAGGGGTGAGTCCCGTGAATCCCGCGACCTCGATGAGCGTGACGTCGCGTGATTTGCCGGCGTCGTCGAAGCTCGCGGTGGCGACGTTGGACTTGGCGTCGTAGGCGGGCTCGATCGTGGACTCGACGGAGTCATCGCAGCCTTCGTCGATCTCGACCTTGGTGGTCTTGCCGTCCGTGATGGTGAACGTGCCACAGGCCTCGGGCTTGCCGTTGCCGTCGCTGTCGACTTTGACGGTGCCGCCGTCGCCTTCATACGCGAATGTCAGCTTGGCACCCGTGCTCCACGTGACCTTGCACGGGCCGGGGTAGGCCGTCTCGGCGTGGGGCACTTCTTCGGGAAGCGGCTCCTCGGGATCGATCGCGGCGACCTCGGGGTCAACGCTCTCGGCGTCGGGTGCTTCCCACTCGCCGCCTTCGGCCGCCCCGCCACCGACGTCGAGCTTGGCAACCGGTGCATCGCTCACTGTGTCTGCCTTGGGCTCAGCCTCTTGCTCGCCGACGGTGGCCGGCGCTTGCTTGGGTGCGTCCCCCTCGTTACCGCAGGCGAGGGTGGCGAGTCCGAAGAGGGCGAGGGCGAGGGCGCGCGTGCTCATGAGGGGTCCGTAGAGGTTGAACGATCGAGAACGGGGCGTAGTGCTTCGGTTCCGTAGAGTTCTGCGTAACCCCGCCTGAGACCGAAGCAGCGGGTTTGTAGCACACAAGATGCGCATCCGGCGGGCTTCACGAACTCCTCGGTGCTCAAACCGGGGAGGGCGTCCGCCAGCGGGACGAACCGCCGCAGATCCCCGGGTACCAGGCACAAGGGAAGTCCGCACATCGACTCGAAGCCATCGACGGTCAATCCCGCAGCCTCACCCAACTTCATGCCTTCACCAACCAGCGGCAGAACATCCTCGTAGCGAGGGATCAGCGCGCGTGTGCGTGGAACCAGATCGGTGGACGGCGCAACGAACGAGACGTTGACGGCCGCGGAAGGCCAGCGCGCGACGACCATGCGAATGAACCGGGGGAACTGCCGGTAGTTGAGCTGGCACAGCACGAAGTTCAAGCGCAGCGCGATCGACGTCGCCGCGAGCGCGTCGATACCCGCCACGGTCCGCTCGAACGTGCCGGGTGCTTCGGTCACCTGGTCTGAGGTCGTGGCGTCGATGCCGTGCAGCGAAACAAATGCCCTGTCCACGCCGGCGTCCGCCAGCTTGGCGGCGAGGTCGTCGTTCGCGACGCGCGTGGCATTGGTCTGGAGTTCGACCTCACTGACTCCGCTGGCCTTCGCGTAGCGGACGTATTCCAATAGCCGCCGATTGAGCGTCGGCTCCCCGCCGGAGATCGCCAGGCTGCCGCGCTCGAGCGCGATGGCATCGATCGCCGCGCGCACATCCGCGTCTTCAGGATCAGGAAGGTGCGTGCTGACGAAGCAGAACGTGCAGCTCTGGTTGCAGCGAAAATTCAGGCGAACGATCGCCGCAGGCATCGAGGACCCGTCGGGCCGTCGGTAGACCTCGTGGGTGACCAGCTCCCGCTGCGCCTGAGCTCTCGGAGTCCCGATGACGGTGAGTCGCCGACGCAACGAGGACGACGACAAGGGGCGCGCGTGATGCCCGAGTCCCGCCGGGAGCCCGGGGCAGCGCTCGTGCACGACGCAGGTCTCACACGCGAGCGCGTGGGTGAACTTGGTGCGCGTGCTGGCACCTGGATTGAGCGCGAACACGTGGGCGACCGTCGAGGGGTGTTCGAAGGTGCACGGTGGAACGAACGAGCCCGGGTCCAGGCTCGTTTGCAGGCCTGCTCGACGAGCCGCGCGCACAAACCCCGCGGCGGCAGTGGTTGCCACCGAGAGCTCGGCCAGCGTTTCGGGCTTCGGGGAGGCGGTCGGGATACCGAACCAGAGCGTCCGGGGGGCGAGACCGTGTTCCGCGAGGTGCTCCGGTACCGCAGCCACGTCGCGAAGGTTGCCCAAGACCACCGGCGTTGCCGTCTCGTACGCCAGGGGCGAGGCCTCGAGTTCGTGCAGTGTGGTGAGCACCGCTGCACCGGTCCCCGCGACACCCGTGAACGCATCGAGTTCTGTACCCCACGCCGGGAGATGTACGCGGACCACGTCCAAGCCCGCCTCTTGTAGTGCCCGGACGCCCAGGTGCGCGCCGTGGGTCTCCAAGACCAGCTCTGCCCTCGTTCGCGCGCGGGTCCACTCGACCAGCCGGGCGAGGTCGTCGCGTAGGGTTGGTTCCCCGCCACTGAGCACGAGCGTGTCCGGCGACGCCTCGATGGCTTCGAGCAGCGCGGCTCGCAGTGCGGGCCCGCCTGCGACCTGGGGTCTCTCTTGATCGCGCCGGCCGCTGCAGAATGGGCACCGCAGGTCGCAGGTCTCGTTGGTCAATACCCGAAGCGTGCGGCTCACAGCAGGTCCTCCACCCGAGCGGTTGCACCGGCCGCCCATGCCCGGGCCTGCGCCGCGAAGAGCGTGCACCAGGTGTTGCGGTCGGCGGAGTCGGGCTCATAACGAACCGCCCCGTGGGCGTCGGTCAGTGATTCGAGAAACTCGAGCCCGCGCTCGATGGCCGTACGGTGTCCGTCTGGGTCATGCAGGACCCACAGACGAATCGCCTGCGCCGTCGTGTCGGCTCGACTGGGGCCGCCGTCGCTCCAGGCCGGGATGCCGCCGTCCTCTCGTTGCACGAGGCGAAGGAACTGCAGCGCCCCGTCGATGTCGACCGAGGCCGGTACGCCAAGGACACGCAAAGCCAGAAGCCCTTCGCATCCATACGCATGCGCGTGAACGTAGGTGGAGTCGTGTGGCGGAGTGAGCAGGCGCCCGGTCGCATCCTGTTGGACCCGCAGATCCGCCAACCAGTCCAAGGTCGGTGTACTCCATCCTCGGCGGGCACGGGCTGCACATCCGACGGCCAACTTCAGCATGTGCGGTCCGGCGAGTGTGCTCCAGTGCGGGTCCTGGGCGGGATGGACGACAGCGGCACGACGAAGCTGCCGACGCGCCTGTGTCCACCGCGGGTCTTCGTGCTCATCGAGCGCCTCCAGGCCGGCCAGGACGACAGCTGTGTCGAATGCGTAGGCGAAGCCATCCCGCCCGACACGTTGCTCGCTGACCACCGTGGTGAGCGACGCGGTCACCGCCCGCGGGACCGGAATACCCCTGAGCGCAAACCATCGAATGAGTAGCCCGGCTGCCTCGGGGTAGGCGTATCCGGGGTGTGCCGTGTTGACCCACGACAGAACGTCTCCGCCGCGGACGGCGTGCTCACAGAGCCATGCTTCGGGCGTCACGGGGTCCCCCGGGGCCGCAACCGCCGAAGCAGTCGGCGGGCGGTGACCGTCGCGGTCCGAACCGGGGCACCCGCGAGGGCGGGGTAGGCCTCGCAAGCGCTGAAACAGCCGCCACACGACAACGCCTCGATGTCGCGCCGTGCCTGCTTGACGCCATCTCCACTCCACAACGCTTCGAAGCTGTGCTCGCGAAGGTTTCCCAGCGGTCGGTCGTAGAGATGACACGGGTAGAGGTCTCCCTCCGGAGCGATGAATGCCGCGCTGCGTAGCGCCTGGCACGGCACGCCCGAGGGCTCGCCATCCGCGACCGCATCGAGGTTGACCAGGTAGACGGACTCCATCAGTTCCACCAGTGTCCGTGGGATCCCGCGCCGGGCCATGTGGCGGCGCAGAAGGTCGCCCGGCGGCACCGCCTGCGGTCCGATCTCTTCGTTGCCAAAAAAATGCGCCGAAGTCTGCAGCCAGTTCCAGTGCCAGCGTCGCAGGTCAAACCCTTCCGCGTTCAGCATGGCCTCGGTTCTTGGCAGTGCCCCGACCGTTTGGCTGGAGATCGTCGTGCCCACGTGGACCTCGACCCCGCGGAGCGCCTCGAGCCGACGAAGGGTTTCGAGTGCTCGCTCGGCAGACCCCGCTCTGCCTCGAACCTCGTCGTGGACATCCGGTGGCCCGTCGAGGCTGACGGTCACGATCAGCTCGATGTCGTCGCGCGCGGCTCGGACGGCGGCCGTCACAGCCTCGATGCGTTCCGTCATCCACCCATTGGTCTGGAAGTGCAGCAGCGTGAGGGCTCTGGGGATCGTTGCCGCGGCGCGGAGCACTCGCTCGATGTCAGGGCGTACAAACGGCTCTCCTCCGGTGACGTCGAGCCACGTCAGGCGGCTCAGCTGGGCGAACACGTCCTCGATCTCCCCGGCTGTCAGCGCGCCTGTGCCCGGGTGCTCCCACGTGCGGCACATCGAGCACCGCAGGTTGCACCGCCGGGTCACGTCGAACACCACCCGGGTGGGGGTAGGCGGGCGATGCACCCACGTCTCGGCGAGACGGGCGATCATCTCCAGGCGACGCGGCATCGAGGGGATCATGCCATCCTTTTCGGTCGCGGCAGGGCCCCCCGATACGGCGGCGCAACGAGCAACAGGCCCGGCACGGCGTCCCGAGTCTGATACGGTCGGAGTGCGTGCACGACTCCCCTTGGTCTGGCCGCCGCGTACTCGTGACGGGCGCGGATGGCTTCATGGGTTCACACCTCACGGAGCGTTTGCTCGAACTCGGAGCCGAGGTCAGCGTGCTCGTTCGCCCGCGCTCCGTCACCGGGACCGTCGGTTCGGATTTCCGGAACTTGGGCCCCGTGGCGCGGAAGCTTCATCACGTGTTTGCGACGGACGTGGCCGGGCCCGATGCCGAGGCTGCCATCACGGACCTCTGCCCGTCGGTGATCTTTCACCTCGCCGCGGACGCCTACGTCGAGCGTTCCTTCTCCCACCCGCGGGAGGTCCTGCGCACCAACATGGACGGCACGATGACGGTGCTCGAAGCCGCGCGCCGAAGTCCGGCCATCGACCGCGTGGTGGTGACCAGCAGCTCGGAGGTCTACGGACCGGCCCAGGCGGAGCGGATGACCGAAGACCACCCGCTGCAGCCCACGTCTCCGTACGCCGCGTCAAAAGTTGCCGCGGATCGCATGGCGATGGCGTACCACCGGACGTACGGAACGCCGGTGTCGATCATTCGACCGTTCAACACCTACGGGCCCCGTCACGTATACGACGTGATTCCAAAGTTCATCGCTCGGGCGCTCGCCGGAGAGCCGTTGCTGGTGTTTGGCGACGGTCAGCAGAGCCGCGACTTCACCTACGTCGATGACATGGTCGCGGCGTTCTTGTGTATGGGTGCGCATCCGGATGCGTTGGGCCAGGTTGTGCACTTTGGGTCCGGCCAGGCCACGAGCATCGCCGCCCTCGCCGAGGCTGTCGCGTCGGCGGTCGGTGGGGAGGTCCGCATCGAGTCGGCCCCGGCCCGCGCTGCCGAGGTTGCACGGTTGTGCTGCGATGCTGCCCGGGCGGCGTCGCTGTTGGGTTGGACGCCCCAGACATCCTTGAGCGAAGGTCTGGTTCGCAACGTCGCATGGATGCGCGAACGAGTCTGACGCGCGGCCCGCTGGGCCTGGCGCTGCTGCTGGCTGGATTCTTCGTCCTGGCAGGTGTCGGGTTGCAGGACGGTCGCTACCTTCACGATGAGGGCCTGCTGACCCACCTGTTCGCGTTGGTTACGGCGCGGGACCCTGCCGCGGGGTTCTTCCTGCAGAAGAGTCGGCCGCCGATCAGCGCCTTGTATGCGCCGCTGTCCGGATCGCTCGACTTGTTCTTCTGGGCGCACATCACCGTCGGCGCGCTGGGCATCGTGGCGCTGTGGGGCGCCGCACGGGCGCTGGGTCACCGTGTTCCCCTTCTCGCACCTGGCGTCCTGGCGCTCTCCCCGTTGTTCATTGGCGGATCGGTGGCGGGGCTCTCGAACACCGATGCTGTGACGGGCCTGTGCATCGTCGCCTGGCTACACGCCAGCGATCGGCGGGTCGCCGCAGCGGCGGTGCTCGGCGTCTTGCCGTGGATCCGGGCCGAGGTTGCGGTGCTCGCCGTGTTGTTCGCCATCTCGGCGCTGCGTCACTCGTCGTGGAAGGAACTCGCCGCCCTGCCAGGGTTTGGGTTGCTCTACGGACTCGCGGGGGCAGGCTACCACCACGACCCGCTCTGGTTTCTGCACTTTCCCCCCGCGCTCCCCGAACCGATGCCGAACAACCCGTATTGGGCGGACCACGGCGGGGCGGCGAGTTTGGCGGCTCTCGTGGGCGCCGCCGTTGCGCTCACCCCGGTGCTGCCGGCCCTTGCGTTGGTGCGTTGGAAGAGCCTACGCCGGACCGAACGACTCGGACTGTGGTTTTGCCTGGTGTTCGTGGGGGCGCTGGTCGTGCTGCCGGTGTGGCAGGTGTTCAACTTCGACACGTCGCCGCGCTACCTCCTGCCCGTGGTCCCGTTTGTCGCACTCGCGGTCGGCCGAGCCGCGGGGGGTTGGATCGACGAACTCGATGAGCCTGGCCGGGTCGCGCTTCCGCTGTTGTTCTTCGTAGCCGTCGTGGCCTACATCGGGGCCGCATCGGCATCCCATCCCACGGGGCTGATCGCCATCACGGTCGTCGCCGTGGCCCTGACGGCACATCGTGCTGCGGCGCCTGGCCTCGCCGCGACCACGCTCGCCATCCTGACGTTGTCCGGACCCTGGTTCTTTGCGGATGGTGGGCAACTGGGCACCCGGGCCACCGTCCCCCATCTGGCCCCGATGATCGACCGACTCGGTGAGGTCGTGGGGGATGCGCCGAAGGTCGTCTACACCAATGAGCCGTTGCTCGCGTCCAGCCTCATGCGCTCGGGGCGATTGCCGAACGTCACCGTGTTCTACATCGTGCAGGAGGACCAGCGCTTTGAGCTGGAGCGGCTGGCCAACCCCGCGGTGGGGCAGAGAGAGGCGCTGTGGGAGGCGATGACCCCCAACGCTTACGGACGCCCTGTGCGGCCCGACGCGCTGCGGCCCGATACCGTCGCCGTGGGTGCCATCTTCGCCCTGACCAAGGACAGCCGCCTGCCGTTGGTCATGCCGCCCGCGCGATGGGAAGGCCTGCTGCAGGTCGTCGCGCCGGGCTACGACATGACGATCGAGGAACGCATCGAGCGGAGGACACCATGATCTGGCGCTGGGCTCCGTCGGCGTTGCTGTGCCTGCTGTGCATCGTGGGTGTTGCACATCGCCTAGGGGCGTCTGCGCCCCAGGACCGGGCGAGCCGGCAGCAGCCCGCGCCGCCCGAGGCGATGGCGCTGCTGGACGGGCTACAGGTGGGGGAGAAGCTCGCCGGGTGGACGGTGCTGGGAATCACCGGGCCGACGGACCGCGTCCTTCGGATCGATGTGGCGCACGACGAGATTCGGTTCTCGATCTCCGTCGCCGCCCGAGGGGCGGTGGAGTATCCGGCGCCGCGCACGACCGAGACATACGACCTGTACTACGGCCACCCTCATCCTCGGGACACCGAGATCCCCGAGTCCGCCACGCGAGCGATCATGGCTGGAATCGAACGCCGGGTTCGGCGGAACGAGGCGAGCGTCGAGGTTCCCGGCATGTCTGCGGACGCCCCGTGAATCGGCGGCGGCGCGCACCGCCGGAGGGGCGTGGCTGGGGGTCCAGCCCTAGGCTCCTCGGAGCGCGCGTAGCTCGAGGTCTCGCCCGAACGTTTCGAGGTAGGGCTGGGGCACGCCGGGACATGTGGCTCTCGCGTCACACCCACGACAGACGCCGGCGTAGGCACGGGACGTCGCCTCGGCCGCGAACGCAGCGTGCGGTCCCAGGACGCAGGGCGGCAGGCCCGACGTGAGCACCTCGAGCCCCGCCTGTCGGGCGATGGTTGCGGCGTGCAGAACCCGTGGTGTCACCATGCCGAGGCGGGGCTGTGAGAGGCCGGGCAACTGCGACCCTGGCCAGACCAAAGTCCACAGGCGAACGCTCCGGCTGAGGGAGGGCTCCGAGAGCCAACGCGCCAGCTCGGCGAGGTTGCGGACGTTCGCACGAGTGACCGCGGAGACGACTTCGACGGGTTCGGTTGCACGCAAAGCCGCGACGACGGCATCGTAGTCACCGGGTTGCCCGGCGACGTGGTCGTGAATCGCAGCGCTCGTGCCGTGCAGCGCGAGCGTCACGACTGCAGAGGAACGCCGAACGTGCCCTTGGGGTGCTCGGCCTCTCGGTCGCGCATCGTCATCAGCGAGGGCAGGTCGTGCTCGCTCGCCTCGAGTACCCGGGCCAGCGCCATCGCGCCCAGGCCTTCGGTCTCGTCGGTGGAGGTGCCGCCGTCGCCGCGGTTGGCGACATAGACGCTGAAGTGTTCGGTGTTGCCGACGCCTTGGGGACCGCTCGGATCCCGGGCGAGGACGTCGACCTGGTAGCGGCTGCCGGCGTGGGTTTCGAGGACAACCGGCAGGGCGCCGAGCGTCACGGGGTACACCGCGATGACCCGTACCTTGGTCCCTGGCAGGACGGTTCCGGGCTCCAGCGAAGCCATCTCGATTGTGGCCGGCTGGGCTTCGTCCGCCTTGCGGCTGTGCACGAGTGCACCCGCGCCCACGGCGGCCCCTGCGACCGCCAAGCCAGCGACGACGGTGCGTCGCCGCATCTGAGGATTGCCGTCGTTGGTGTCGCGTTGCTCGTCCATCGCCATCCCGCCCGACAACCACGGTAGAGCCCCACGCCCCGATGGGTCAAGAACGTGGCCTGATAAGGTTCTGCGGACCCCCGTGCCAGGCCTGCTCGACATCATTCTCGGCTACGACTGCAACCTGGCCTGTACCTACTGCACCATCACAGAGGCGATGCGCGCACGCGCGCTTCCGGCTCGGGCGGTCGCGGCAGAGTTGAGCCGCGGGCGCAGCAACGGTTTCGACAAGGTGTCGTTTACGGGCGGTGAGCCTACGATTCGGGCCGATCTACTGCCCTTGGTGCGTCGCGCCGCCGATCTCGGCTACCGCAGCATCAAGGTGCAGAGCAACGGCCTGCTGCTCGGGGTCGGGGACAACGCCGCCCGCTTGCTGGACGCAGGGGTTACCTGTGTGCAGATTTCGATTCACACCCACGAGGTGGAGGCCTACGAAGCGATGGTTCGGCGCGAGGGCACGCATCAGCACATGCAACGAGGCCTCGAAATCCTCGCTGCGTCCGATGTCGAGCTCGGCGCCGACGTCATCTTGGAGTCGGACACGCTGCCGCGGCTGCCGTCGGCGGTCGACTGGCTGGCCGCGCGAGGTGTCCGTGCCGCCGACCTCTGGTTTGTCTCGCTGACCGATGGCAACGCCAACCGACCGCAGAGTCTGCCCCGCATGAGCGAGGCCGTGCCGTTCATCGCCGAGGCCCGGACTCGCGCCCAGGCGCACGGTATGCGGTTGCGTTCCTTGCACATTCCGCCGTGCATCTTGGGGGTGCACGCCGACCTCGCACACAACCCCGCGCTACAGCGGGTTCGTGTGGTGAGCCCCGACGCCGTCTTCGACCTCGCCGACAGCGCGATCACGCCTCGCGAGCACGTCCCCGCGTGTGACGGATGTGAACATCGGGCGCAGTGCGGTGGACTGCGTCCAGACTACATCTCCGAGTTTGGTGATGTGGAGGTGGCGAGGGCTCGCAGTGTGGAACCGTCGCAGCAAGGCCGACGCCGACTGCCGCTGGCGACGTCGGCCGAGCCTCGCGGCTGAGCCGATCGAGTTCGGTTCGCCCGCCGGGCGGTGGTGGAAAGAGTTTGTGATGCGCTCTACTCTGCGAACATCCATGCGTACCTGGTTCCGTGTGCTCGTGCTGCCCATGCTCTCTTCGTGTGCGCCGAGCGTCGCGACGATCCCCGAGGACACCAAGCCTGTGCCGCCGGTTGCCGACCCGGCGCCTCGGTCCGAGCCTCTGCGTGTTCTGGTGACGGGGTTCAACGACTGGAAAGACCTGGGCGACCCCCCGAACCTGTGGCGCTGCCGCGACAACCCAAGCTGTCGTTTGTTGGTGGGAGACGCGCTCGTCGAGGTCCCGGCGGAGTTCGACGGCCCGCTCGTGTCCGCGCTCAATACCGCCGCGGGGGACCGAGACATCGCGTGGTCGTTCTCGACGCTACCGGTGACGTGGGGGGTGACCGCCGAGCGAACGCCTTACACGGAGCACGACGTCGTTGTCCACGTGGGCTTGGGCGTCTACGACCGCGACGATGAGCTGTTTGTCGAGGCGGGTGCCTACAACCTCCGCAAGGGAACCGACGCGGCGGGCAAGAGCGCCCAGGAGCCGATCTTCGAGTCCGAGCCCGAGGTCGTGGAGGCTTCGCCCAAGGTTGCTGCCGCAGTGCAAGCGGTCGATGGGCGCACCTTCGGCACGATGCAGGCGCGCACGATGCCGGCACGTCCCCAGAACACATACCTGTGCAACGAGACCCACTCGATCGCCCTCGACGCGGTCCGTCGGAGCCAGGCCGAAGGAGGCTCGCTGGATGCGGCGTTCTTTGTCCATATTCCGCAGCCCGTGGGCGAGGAGTGGGACCGACTCGCGGAGTCTGTTGCAGGGGTTGTGATCGCGCTGATAAGCGACGGCGCGGGCTGAGGCTACGCCAGCACGCCACCATCGATGACGAGCGTCTGCCCGGTCATGAAGGCGGCTTCTTCGCTCGCGAGATACGCCGCGGCGAATCCAATGTCGCTGGGCTGGCCGAGCCGCTGCAGCGGTTGGTCACCGACGAGCTTGTCTCTGCGCTTGTCGTCGTCCCAGAAGTAGCGGCTGAAGTCGGTTTTGATCAGGCCCGGCGCGATGCCGTTGACGCGGATGTTCCACCGTCCGAACTCACGGGCCCAGGTGCGCGTGAGCATGTTGAGCCCCGCCTTGGTGAAGCTGTACAGCAACCCGCCGGGCTGGGGCGCAAAGCCCGAGATGGACGAGATGTTGATGATGCTGCCGCCACCGCGCTCTCGCATTGAAGGGACGACGCGATGCACCAGGTTCATCGCGGCCTTGACGTTGACGTTCATCATCTTGTCGAGCATCGCGGGCGTGGTGTCCAGGGATGAGCCTTGGCCGAGGTTGGTCGCGCTGTTGTTGACGACGATGTCGACGGGGCCGACTTCGGACTCGGTCCGCGAGACGAGCGCTTCGATCTGCTCGGCCTCTCCGACGTGGCACTGCACCGGCACGATGCGCGGTCCGATCTCCGCCAACTCGGCGGCGGTCGCCTCGAGGTTCTCGAGCTTGCGGGAGGCGATGACAACGTTTGCGCCTGCCTCAGCAAGTCGTGCCGTGATCGCTTTTCCGATTCCGCGGCCGCCTCCGGTGACGATCGCGGTCTTGCCTTCGAGCGAGAGGGGGATTGCCATGCGCGGGAGGATAGCCGCTAGAACTGCAGCGTGGCTCCGTAGCCGGCGTAGTCGGGGGAGAGCCGGGGCCCGTGTCGGACGCGGGGGTACGCGGCTCTTTGCCGCTGGAGCCCGTACACGATCATCATGGCGGCGCCGCCGAGCATCAGAGGGCTGAGTACGCCGCCGGCGATGGCCACCCGGTTGGAGGTCCGGCCGGCACTACGGGCCTCTGCGGCATCGGCGAGGTAGAGCGTGCGCTGGGGCTCGGAGGTCGCGGTGGCGGCGTTGAGCGTGGAGACGGTGTAGATGTTCTCCGCATTGCGGCCGAGCGCCGCGCCCAATGGAATCATCGTGAGGCCGGCCGCGAGGCCCAGGACCCCCAAGCCGATACCCCCAACGAGCAGGCCGCTGCCATCGCGGTCCGGGGGCGAGCCCGGGCGGGTCGGTGGTCCGGGGGCGAGGTCTGCGGTGTCGTAGGCAGCCGCCACGGGAGCAGGCGGGCGCTCAGGCTGGGCGCCCGCCATGGCGACGGCCAACGTGTCCGCCCGCTCTTGAACGGGAGCGCTGACGGCCTTGGACTCACCGTAGGCAGCCGCGTGGGCCCGTAGGTAGCGGCGCAACGCGATCTGGCCCTCGACGAGGTGCAACGGTTCTTTCTCGCCCTCTCCGGTGACCTGACGTCCGTAGGCTTCAATACGGGCGTCGATCGCATTGCAGATCATGGCCTCGCGTCCGGAGTGGTTGGCCTCCGACTCGGGGGTCTGGCCGAGCAGGGCTTCCCAAATCTCGGCCGCGCCTACGTAGTCGCCACCCTCGAGGAGTTCTTGCGCCTGCGAGTAGCGATCGGGCCCGGCCGGCGGTGAGGGCGGAGCCGCCCAGGCGGACTGGGCGAGGAGAGTGGAGACCAGGGCGCACGCCAGCACCCGCACACGAGATGTGCTCATGGGGGCAGCCTGATGCGGCGTGCATCTCCCGTCAAAGAGGATCGCGGCCAGGGGACAGGTCAAACCCGCGGGGCATCGCCGGCTTCGACTTCGACCCGGATCTCCCGTTCGTGACGCCTGGACCCCTCATGGTCCTCGATCTCAGGCGACACAGAAGTGTGTCACTCGATAGCTCATCACGTCCGGCTCACCCCCGCCCGTCAACCGCACTTCCTACGGCACGAACACCTGCTTGCCGCTCGTCTTACGATTCTCGAGCGCGGTGAGAAGGGCCGGGAGTTCTTCGAGTCCGTGGGTCTGCGGATCTTCCGGATCGACCACGCCCTCGGCGATGAACTCCTCCATCAGGCCGAACAAGGGCGCGAAGAACTCGGGCCGACGACCGATGTTGAGCCCCATCAACTTCACCGGGTGTTCGAACACAAGTTCGTCGTTGTCGATGGAGGCCCGCTCCCCACTCGAGAGCCCGTAGACCACGATTCGACCCTGCGGGATCACGGCCTCGAAGTTGCGGCGGAACGTCTCACCTCCGACCATCTCCAAGACCAGGTCTGCGCCTTGCCCGTCAGTCGCGGCCTTGACCGACTTCGTGGAGGAGGCTATCTCGCATGCGCTCGCCGATTGACCGGCGTGGTCGCTCGGCTTCAATCGTCAGCGACGACGTCGGGTACAGACGCCACCCGTTCCCGCACATCTCGCGCAAACCGAATGCCGGCGGGACCCGAACCCAGCCTTCGATGCAGGCTTTGCCGGGTGCTCCAGGGTCGTACCGCCGATGATGCGGACCAGGGGTGCCGGGCACCGAACAGAGCTTCCAAGCATGGGCGCAACACGAATCTGCATGGTGCTGAGCGCGGCTTGCCTGGCGGGGGGCTGCGTCACGCGGGCGACGTATGACGATCTCCAGCGTAGGTTCGACGCGACGTCCGGAGAGTTGGCCGAGCGACGCCTGCAGCACGACGAGCGCGAGAAGGCATTCGTCGCGCAGCTCGACGAGGAGTCGAAGCGGCGCTTGCAGCTCGAGACTTCGCTCGAGGAGTCACGGCAGCTGGCCGATGGGTACTCGCGGCAGGTCGCCGGTTTGCAGGCGGTCATCGCCGACAAGCGGCAGGCGATCGCAGCCCTCGAGCACGCGGTCGCGTCCGGCGAGCAGGAGTTGGCTCAGGTGCTGGTGCTGGTGCGCCGGGCCGCTCTGAAGGGATCGCTCGCAAAGGTGTCAGCGGCGCTCATCGAGCTGACCCAACGCAAGCTTGCCGCGGAACGCAGGGTCTCCGAGTTCAGTGCCGCCAGCAAAGGAGAGTTCCACCCCGTGAAGTCCAATCTCGACGAAGCCGGGCGCGCCGCGAATCGCCGGATCGCCATCGTGATCGTGCCCGACCTCTCGGAGCTTCCCGGCTACGATGAACTCGAGACCCTCTCGGCCGACAGGGAGACGACGGCGTGAATCATGCCCACGATTCGAGAGCGCGTGAGGCCATGGTGCGCGAGCAGCTCGTCCGGCGGGGGATCGACGACTCCCGCGTCCTCGGTGCGATGCGCAAGGTGAGGCGGGATGCATTTGCTCCAGCCTCGCAGCGCGAGTTCGCCTACGACGATCATCCTCTCCCACTGGGCCATGGGGCGACGATGAGCCAGCCGTACATCGTGGCGCTCATGACCCAGCTGGCGGCGGTGCAACGCGGCGATCGTGCGCTCGACGTTGGCACGGGGTCGGGCTACCAAGCCGCGGTCCTGGCGGAGATGGGTGCGGAGGTGTTCGGGGTGGAGATCATCGAATCGCTGGCCTCGAGTGCGCAGGCAGCACTTGGCGCCGAGGGATTTGGGGCGGCGGAGGTCCGCGTGGGCGATGGCCGCGAGGGCTGGCCACAGCGGGCCCCCTTCGACGTGATCCTTGTGGCGGCCGCGGCGAGAACCGTCCCAGAGCAGCTGCTGACCCAGCTCGCGGTCGGCGGGCGTATCGTTCTACCCTTGGGTCACGACGGAGATTCACAGGTCTTGTCAGTCATCACCCGAGAGCCCGGTGGGTTCTCGGAGCGCAAGAATATCCCCGTCCGATTTGTCCCCTTGGTACAGGGTGGCAGTCCTCCCGGGTAGGCGGACGGAAGCTCCGGGCGCCAGCCTTCGGCTGCTGGAGGGGCCATCGTGAATCGGACACGTGACGTCTGCGGACAGTAGAACCGGACCCCGGCCACGCAGTTGGCCGAGACGGGCCGATGCGAGCCGGCTTTGCGGCACGGCATCCGATGTCTTTCGTTGCGGAGGGTCGCTCGCGCACGGCTCACTGGTCTTCTTCGCGGTCCGCCGCGCCGGATTCGTCCTCATTCTCCCAGGCGTGGGCCGTCGACCCATTGCGATGCCCGCAGAATTGAACACGACCGGGTGCTCGATGGGTGACTTGGCCGCAAGATCCGCGTCTCCACGGGTCCCGAGCGGTCCCAGTTCAACTGTCATGGTGATCGCGTCGAACCGCAAATACACGCCTACCGTCCTCGCCTTCCTCGTGGCGCTCGGTGTTGGAACGGGCTGCAGCCCCGGTCGGGAGGAGCTTCAAACGAGCCTCGACGATGCCAACACCAAGCTGTCCTCCGAGCAACAGCACAGCGAGTCGTTGCAGCAGCAGATCGCGCAACTCGATAGAGACCTGAAAGAACGAGATGCGCGAATCGCCTCGCTCGAAGCGGAGGGCGTCGCCTCGGAGGCCGATTTGGCCGAGCTTCGCGCCGAACAAGAGCGTCGGCGCATCGAGCTGGCGACATTTCGAGATCTGTTCGGCAGGTTGGAGAAGCTGATCAGCGCGGGCACGGTGACCGTAAACTTCCGAAAGGGACGCATGAACGTCGAGCTCGCCACGGCCGTTCTGTTCGACACCGCCAAGACGGACCTCAAGCCGGCTGGACGCGCCGCTTTGGACGAGGTCGCGGACGCATTTGCCTCGGTCGCTCACCGCGATCTGATGATCGGCGGCCACACCGACAATGTTCCGATCAAGACCCGGCGCTACAGCTCAAACTGGGAGCTGAGCACGCAGCGCGCCGTCGTCGTCGTCGACTACCTGATCGACAACGGGTTTCCGCCCGACCACCTCTCGGCAGCTGGATTTGGAGAATACGACCCGATCCACACCAACGACACCGAAGAGGGCCGCCAGTTCAACCGACGGATCGAAATCGTGCTCATGCCGGATCTCGGCGAGTTGAGCGGTATCAAGGACATGGTCCCGCGGTAGGTGGCCAGCGGGGGGTCGCGTGCAACGGGTGTTCGCGGCCTTGGCCGTGCCCGAGACGCTGGGTCTCCATGCGTCCGCAACCGGCCTATGGCTAGGATTCCTCCATCGCGGCGTAGACCTTGCGCCACTGTGATGCGTCGTAGACCAGGTGCGACTCCTTGATCACGCCGTTCTCAACCCGGAACCATTCGGTGGCCGGATTGACCTCGACGCCGGGGATCTCGGACTTGAACACGTAGAACGCGGCGACCCACTCGCCGGCCTGCGCGACGTGGAGCACATCGACGCCGGTCAGCGTGGCACCGATACTCTGCGCGAGGGGGATGAACTCGGCTTTGGAGTTCAGCTCGACCATCGGGTTCTTGAACTTGTAGTCCTCGGCCAGTAGGTCGAGCGAGGCTTGAATCTTGGAGGGGTCGTTGAACCCGCTGAGGAAAGTCCGGACGGTGTCTTCATTACTCATGGCTTGGTCTTCGGTGGCAGGGGCTGTGGGTGTTTGCGTTTGTTTCGAACAGGCGAGGGCAGTGCTCATCGCCGTGCAGAGGAGGAGGGCTTTCGTTCGGCTCGTCATGGTCATTTCGTACGGTGGGGTTGAGTTCAGGGCAGGGGGCTCCGTCGTCCCCACGGGGTGGGGACGTTCGGATGGACTCCGCGGGGGAGCGAGCGGATCAGTCGTCGGCGACGCGCACGCAGATCTCGGTGACGAGTTCGGTCGCCAGCGCGACATCTGGACCCGCTCGGTAGATCTCGAGCACGGGCTCGTTGTGCAGCTCGACGTCGCGGCGCGGCAGCCATTTGCCGATCAACGCGACGTAGGTGTCGTTGATCGTCTCGTAGGGGCCGTGATGGGTGGCCACGGCATAGCGCCCGCCGGGAATCGTGCGAACGAACGCGCCCTCGGGTAGGGTGCCCGGGCTCGCGTTGGAGTCGGTGGGCGCCGCCACGCATACGTCGTAGCGGATGCGGGCGTCGTCGGTGACGTCGGGATCGTCGTAGCAGAGCCCGAAGTCCGGCGTACTGCGTTGCGTGATCCGGCGCGACTTGGCCCACTGCATGAGTCGGTCCCAGGTTGAGAAACAGGCCTCGTAGGCGCCGATATGTCGCAGCGCGACCACGCGTCGCGAGGGCTCGTCTCGCAGGACGATCGGTATGTCCCGCAGTGCGCTCGCAATCTCCTCGCGATATAGCGAGGGCGACGTTCCGAACTTCGCCGAGAACGCGCGCGTGAACGCTTCGTGGCTGGCATACCCGGCCTGAAAGGCGACGTCGGTGATGCTGTCGGGCCCGTACTTCAGGTGTTGGGCCGCGCGCTCGAGACGAAGACGGCGCACGTGCCCCATGACCGATTCATCGGTCATCCCCCGGAACACCCGATGAAAGTGATGCCGCGAGAATCCGGCGAGCTCCGCCAGCTCCTCGGGGTGAAGCTCATCGTCTAGGTGGTGCTGGATGTGGTCGAGGACCCGGTGGATGCGCTCGACCCATGGCTGACTCGCCGTCATGCCCATGCAGCGTAGCGGACGTGGACATGGGCGCTTGACCGCCAGTGCTCTGGAAAGCGGAAATCCGCACCAGGGCCAGGGCCGCAGCCGACGTCGGTCGCACCCGATTCACTGCGAAGATGCGTGCCAGCTTGCGCGTTGGCCACCGCGGAGGCTGTTTGAACCGGGCGGGCGAGCTGCTCTCCGACAACGCCTGGAACTGCGCCACAGGTCAACCCGGTGGGGCATCGCCGCCGGCTTCGACTTCGACCCGGATCTCCCGTTCGTGGCGCCCGGGGCCCTCACGGTCCTCGATCTGGACTTCGACCCGAGTCGGTGGCGGCAGGCCTTTTGCGGCGAAATCCGCAAGGATGCGGGCGCGAGCTTGCTCCGCGCTGTCGCCGTCGACGACCCAACCGAGGGTCCGGTGCGAGAGCATGCCGCCAAGGGTCCCGTGCACGGTCTCGTCCAGGGCGTCCACGTCGATGTCTGTAGGGGCCAGGGCATCGAAGTGCTCGAGGATCGAGAACTCGATCGCATCCGGGTCCGAGGAACCGACGACATCGAGCACAACGTCAAACTGCATTTGCTCGTCGCTTCCATCGTCCCCCTGCACGATCGATTTGGAGGCCGAGATCCGCAGCTCGTCGAGGCCATCGAACCGGGTCCGGATGTGCTCGGACAGCGCCCGCGGGTCGAACGCACCGTCATCGACGCTGAACGCGAGCCGGTGGCCGAAGTCCATCGAGTAGTCGGTCGGGATTGCACACGCGCCTGCGAATGCCAGGCCTGCAAGACCGCCGATGAGCGTACGTTTCCGCCACGCAGATGGACGGCGCGGCGGTAGCTTCTCGAGCAAAGCGCGCTCGAGTGCATCGCGAACCTCGGGGTCCGCGGGGGGCGGTGCCGGGTAGAGCTCGGCGAGTCGGTCACGAATGCGCATGGGCGGCCTCTTCTTCGTGGGTGGTTTTTTCGAGTCGTTGTTTGATCGCCCGGAGGGCTCGTGAAAAGCGTTGCTTGGCGGCGGACTCGCTCATGTCCAGCACCGCGGCGATCTCGGCCACGGTCAGACCCTCGCCGTACCGAAGCGCGAACATCTCTCGCGTGGTCGGCGGATGCTCGGCGAGGGCGTCGCGCACCTGCTGCAGACGAGGATCGATGTCCCCCTCGTCCGGAGCGAATCGTTGGTCACCGAGCACATGTTCGACGTCTCCGAGGGGCGCGATGTCCTGGCGCCCCGCCTTCCGCACGTGATCGATGAGTGCGTTGCGGGCGATGGTGAGCACCCAACCGCGGACGCCACCTTTCGAAGCATCGTAGCGACCGATGCGGTCGACAAACCGATGCAGCGTGTCCGCGGTGAGGTCCTCGGCGTCGGCACGGATGCGAACGCGCGCCGCCAAGTAGCCGTAGACGACGGGATGCAGCGCGCTGAACAAGGCCGAAAAAGCCTTGGCGTCTCCGCGCTGGGCTCGCCGCACCCATCGGGCGAGGCGAAACCGCTGAAGGTGGCCGATGGCCATCGAGCTACTCGGACTGATCCTTGTGCTGCTCGACGCGAACCTCGACTCGGCGCTCGCCGTCTTCGTCGACGACATCGACGTGGATGTCGCCTTCGACCCCGTCAGCCCGGAGCTTCTCGATCACCTCGGCCTTGACTTCTTCGGGGGTCATGTCTTTGTCGGCCGCGATGGCGATGCCTTCGGCGTCGACGGGCCCCTGCGGAACGGGAGCGTCTTCGATGGAGACCGACGCGTCACCAAGCCCCTCGAAGTCGGCCACGGCGGCCTCGAGCTCTTCAGCGTTGGGCATGTCGAACCCGCCGAGGGTCAGTCGCGCCCGGGTCGGACCCTCGCCGCTCTGCTCGATGGCGAGCTCTACGGAGTGGATCTCCGCCAGTCCTTCGAGGTGCTTGGCCAGGGCGTGGACCGTGCTCACGTCGAGGTCGCCCTCGAGAATCACAGCGCGGGCCTCAGCCTCGCCGGGGTTCGAGGGCGCTTGCGCCGCACGGGGCTCTTGGGCGGTGTCGTTGGAGGTGGCGCAGCCGAGGGAGAGCGCGGCGAGGAGGGCACACAAGGGGAGTCGTGCAGTCATGTCGGCGTCTCCTACGGGGGCGTGCCCCAAAGGGTGACATGCGCCCCGAGAAAAGACTCGGGACGCGTCAGGGGCTGTCGCAGCGCCCTATTTGCAGCCGCTCAGCTCGGGGAACGAGCAGTTCCCGTCCGTGCAGGTGTTCTCGATCGAGCCGGTCCGGAAGAACGTATCCATCTGCTGCCGGGCCTCGTTGAGCCGGCGAACTTCCCCGTGGGGGTCTTCGCACGCTCGCTGTGGCGTGTTGACGACGGGGTCGGCAGGAAGGCCGAACTCATACTCGACGTACGCCGAGCCCGCGATGGGCCCCGTTTCCGTGTCCAGGCCCCAGATCTCACGGATGCCGGTGTCGAGGTGCGGGATGCCCAGCGAGCGCGACATGATGTGCGCACCGAAATTGGTGACCTGGTGGTCTCCCACGGCCGCCCGGATCAGCACCTCTTTGGGGTCCGTGCCGGGGAAGGTGTCGCCGAGCAGGTACGGCGCGTAGCCGGTGGGCTCGATACGGTCCCACAGCATCTGCGCGTAGTTGAGCAGCATCATGTGGTCGCGCGAGTCGGGGTAGCTGGCGCGCATGATGTCGAAGAAAATGTCGAAGTCAACGCTGCGGCTGAGCAACACGTTGTAGGGCATGCCGGGCACGCCGAACGTGCCGCGCTGAATGTCGGTCGACAGCGCCATGTATGTGGGGCCGTAGATGCCGCCTTGGCTGATGCCGAGATAGTGGCCGGCGCTGTTGTCGATCAGGGCGCCGTACGTTTCGTCTTGGGCGAACGTGGTCAGCATCATCCGCATCGCGACCAGCGAGTTGACCATGCCTTGCTGTTGGCGATCGATCACCTGCTTGAACTGGTCGAAGGACCCGTTGCCCAGCATCGCGCCGACGAACAGCTCGTCATCTTCGGAGAAGCCGATGAAGGTGACGCCGAACAGCGCGTAGCCGTATTCGTTGATGAACTCGCGGAAGTGGCCGCTTTCGATCTGAGACTTGCTGCCGAGCAAGCCGTGCCCGTACTGCAGCGGGCGGACCGGGGTGGTCGCGGCCGAAGTCGGGATGAGGATCTCGACCTCGAATAACGCGGTGCCAGTCGCCTCGGGCATCCCGTCATCGCCGAACTGCAGGGTCGACAAGGGCGCGACCTGGTCGAGATACAGGGGGACTTCCAGGTCGAGGAACACGCGGTGCGCGATGAGCCCTTCTTTGTCCCACTCGTCATCGACGCTGGTGATGGTGTACGTGGGTCCGTCCTCTCCGATGATCTCGAAGGCGTCGTCCCGCATGTGCACCATCCACCCGGTGTTGTTCTCGCGGGAGGAGGTCGAGAAGTCCCATGCGAGTTGCAGGCTGTCGCGGTCGATGCCGGCGGCCGTGGTGTGGATGAAGATGTCGCCATACAGCGGGCGCCGGTCGTTGATGGTCGCGTCGTCCGAGTCGCTGCGGTCCCGCAAGGCGGCAAAGCCCTCCGTCGCGGCGATCGTGCTGCCATCACTGGCCTGCAGGTCCCGAATGGCGACGATGTAGCGGGACGCATCGTTGAGCCGAATGGCCGGGCGAATCATGAACAGGCGTTGGGCATCGTCCGCACCCGTGGCATCGAGGTCGACCCAGTGCGGCACGCGCTCGCCCGTGGTGACATCGAGCAGAACCGTCGGGGAGTCGTCCTCGAGCGAACGCGGAATGCTGACCGCGGTCGCGACGTTGCTCGCCGTCAACGAATCTTGGGTGACGTCGGGGAAGTGAGCGCTGATCGCAATGCCCGGCGAGAACCCGTCGAGCTCGTTCCACGGCGTCGGGTCGGCGCTTGCGCCCGAGCTATCGGCGGGAAGAAGCTCCCCTGCCAGCATCACGCGGCGGCCTGTGCTGGTGGCCTTGTCCTCGACCGTGTAGACGTTTGAGGGAAACGGCGCCGAGCAGTAGGTCGGCACCAAGGGGTCGCAGCCGATGTTGGGCCAGTCCTCGGCTGCCGGCTCCGGGCCCAGGCCGGTCGAGCTGCTGTCGGCCACGCTGGTGCTCGAACCGGATGTCGTTTCGGGCACCGTCGTGGTGCTGCTCATCGTCGTATCGGCCGAGCTCGTCGAGCCGCCCGTGCTGCTTCCGGCGGGGGCTCCATCATCGCCGCATCCGGGGACGAGCGAGACGAGTCCGGTCAAGACAAGCGCCGTGGCGCGTCGGGTCAGGCATCCAAGTTCAAACCGCATTCGGAGAACATACAACACGGCACGCAGGCGCGGATTCTGGACCCAAACGGACGCTGAACGCTGTTTTGGATCCGTTCGAGGCCGGTTCCCGACAGCGGACGCGGGGGGCGACACGACTTGCGGCCGTGCCATGGGCGGCGCCATCATCCGCGTCCGTGGTGGCCGATCCCCAAAATTCCGCCCTCACTGCCCGCGGTCGGCGAACTCGCGCCAAGCTCCTGAGCGCGGCCGAGCGGGTCTTCGGGGAGGCGGGGTTCGAGCGCGCGTCGATCGTTGAGATCACCAAGACGGCGGGGGTGGCTCAAGGCACGTTCTACGTCTACTTCGAGAGCAAGCAGATCGTCTTTGCCCAACTTGTCGACACGCTGGGCGAGTCGTTGCGGGCGGAGCTTCGGCAGGCGACGGCCGGCCTCGACTCCCGAATGGCGGTCGAGGAGGCCGGGTTCGACGCGTTCTTGGCGTTCATCCAGACCCACCGCCACCTGTACAAGATCGTCCGGCAAGCGGAGTTCGTGGACGAGGCGCTGTACCGGCGCTACTACGCTCGGCTCGCGAAGGGCTACGTCCAGGGCCTCGAGTCTGCGATGGAGCAGGGCGAGTTTGCCGCGCTCGATGCAGAGGCGATCGCGTACGCGCTGATGGGCATGTTCGATTTCATCGGCATGCGGTGGGTGCTGTGGGAAGGGACGCTGCCGCCACCCCGGGTGCGGAACGCGGTGCTTTCATTCCTGAGGTCTGGGCTGGCCGCAACAGGCGGCTAGCTAGAGCACATCTCATAACCTCGACGCGCCGGCTCCGGTCTTGGAGATGGTCGATCAGTTGCTCGTCGATCCTCGACTCGCGATCGATTCGGACCAAGTGTACGTGGTTGGGTTCTCGTCTGGGGGCGGCCAGGCCTTGGTGTTGGGGTGTGTTGCACCGGAGGTCTTCGCGGGCGTCGGGGCCGTGGCTGCTCCCGCGCTGGGGACGGAATCGTCCGAGATCGCGGTGGTGAGCACGACCGCGGAGCAGGCCGCGAGCACTTGCGTACAGCTCGCGGGCGAGAACGCGACGGCCCTCGAAACACAGGCGGCCTTCTCGTTCGCCGACGCGAGCGACTTCACCGTCTCCACCGCCGTCAATGCGGAGATGTTTGAGCTCGTGTACGCCCAGGGTCTGCGGATGCTGGATGCTGACTCGTTGGACCTAGCGACGCTGCCCGGCGCCGCGCCTGCGGGAGCGGGCATGACCTACGCCGACGAGGCCGGCGTCCGTCTCGCGCAACTCGACTCGACCGCAGGCGAGGGACACGCGTGGCCCTCGGGGTCCGGGACCTCGGCTGGCGCGCTGAGCTCCGTCCACGGTGGTGGTCTGAACATGTCCCAGTTTGCCGCCGAGTTTTTTGCGACCCACAACCCACGCACGGGCGGCTGGGAGCCCCCGACCGGGGGAACCGATGGCCCCGGAGACTCGGGTGGAGAACCTACCGATACAACGACGGGCGGGACTGGTGGCGGGAGCTCGACGACAGGGGCGGGGAGCGCGACTGCGGGGACCACGGGCGCACCGGAGGGCTCGAGCGGACAAGGCGATGTATCGGCGACGGGGGAGCCTGCAGCATCGGAGGCCTCTGGCTGTTCGATCGCAGCGCACAACCGGATGCGCGTGATGATGCTCGGCCTGTTGCTGCTCGGTCTACGCCGCCGCGGCGCTCGTAGCCTGAGCGTATGACAGTCCGATGGGACGGCGAATGTGGGTGCCTCGCTCGAACGCGTCCAGCATGCTGTGCGCGACGTCGCCACGGCCGATCTTCCAGGTGAGGCCGCTCGTCTGAAGCCCGAAGTCGGACACGTAGGCCCCCGACACCGCGTCGTCGGTCAGGTACGGCGGACGGATGAGCGTCCAGTCGACATCGCTGGCCATGATGGCTTGCTCCTGGGTCTCGTGGTCGGCGATCGCGTGTCGTAGGAAGATCGGAAGGACGACCGCGCGGGTGAAGAACGGGAGGTGCTCGCGCGTCTCGGCGGTGCCGTAGACGGACACGGCGATCAGCCTGCGGACCCCGGTGCGCTGCATCGCCTCCAGGGTGGCACGGGCGGCCAGGGTCCGAATCTTGTCCTTGTTGCGCGCCGGAGCCCCCAGCGCGCTGAGAACCGCATCGGTGCCCTCGAGCAGCTCGGCCACGTCATCGGCGTGGGTCGCGTCACCTCGAACGATGGTGAGGTTGGCATGTCGCAGGTCGAGAGTACTGCCACGTCGCACGAGGGCACGGACTTGGTATCCGCGCTCGAGCGCCTGTTCGAGCAGGCTCCGACCGATTCCGCGGGTGGCTCCAAGGAGGGCGAGGGTTGCGTTGGCGTTGTCCATGACTTGAATGTGGGGCACTCGCGGATATGAATCCAATGGGTTATGTTTCTGGCACCATGACTCTTGTTCATGATGATGTCGAGGCGCTCCGCGGCGTGGACCTGAACCTTCTCGTGGCGTTTGACGCCGTTGCACGCACCGGAAACGTCACCGCGGCGGCGCGGGTCGTTGGGGTGACGCAGTCGGCGATGAGCCACGCGCTGCGGCGCCTTCGAGCGCTGTTCGACGACCCGTTGTTCGTGCGCAGCCCTGGCGGTGTCTCGCTCACCCCCCGGGCTGAGGACTTGTTGGTTCCCGTGCGCAACGGGTTGGTCACCTTGGCCAGGGCGCTGCACGAGCCGGCGGTGTTCGAGCCTGGGACCACGTCGCGAACGTTTGTGGTGAGCGCTGTCGATCTGGTCACATGGGTCGCCGCACCTGAGATCCTTCGGGTGCTCGCCAAGGATGCGCCGGGCGCTGGACTCACGGTGCGGCCGCTGGGCGCCGACTTTTCACACGGTCTCGAAACCGGAGAAGTCGACCTGGGGGTCGTCCCCCTGCTCGAGGACCCCGAGCCGTTCGACCGGGGTTTTCAGCTTCCGGGGAGCTTGCGACAACGCGTTGCCCGGCGGGACGGATACCGGTGCTACCTCCGCGACGACCATCCCGCGCTGGGCAACGCGAAGCGTCTGGGCCGCCGCGCCTACGTTGGGCTCGACCATGTTCTTGTGTCGCCGCGAGGTTCGGGCACCGGCGTCGTCGATCGCGTCCTGGCGCAAGCCGAACTCCAGCGTCGGATCCGGCTTCGTGTACCGAGTTTTCCCGCTGCGCTCCGTGCCGTGGCATGCAGCGATCTCGTGCTCACGGGACCCACCGCCCTGGGTGGCCTCGTGCCGGGGGTTCGCTCGGTGCCGGTCCCCATTGCGTTGCCCAAGCACGCGGTGACTTTGGTGTGGCATCCGAGGATGGATGTCGACCCCGCGCATCGGTGGTTTCGGAGCCTCGCAGCGAAGGCCCTCGAGGCTTGAGTCGGCGATTCTCTTCACCAACGATCGACGGTAGGGTGCGCGCATGAAGCTGCGCTCGAGCCTTGGATTCTGTCTACTGGTGGCGGTGGTGCCATCGGCCTGTGGCGACGACTCTGGGGGAGAGCCGGCGGCGGGGTCGAGCGGAGCCGCGTCGACCGGCGGCGCCACCGGACCGGGGACGGGATCGACCGCTGCCGAAGGAAGCTCGTCCACGGGCGGGGGGAGCTCCGGTACCGCGTCGGCGGATGGCAGTGGAAGCAGCAGCTCGACGACCGGTGTGCCATCGCAGTGCTGGGATGACCTCGAGGTGGGGCAAGTTGAGGTCCTCTACGATGGCTTCGCCGAAGGCAGTGAGGGCATCGCGTTCACCTCCGACGGTCGGCTCATCGTGACGACACTCGATGACGGTGTCGGGACCCTGTGGGAGATCAGCCCCGACGGCGAGGCCACAGTCTTCGTCGAGGTTCCCTATGCGCTCGGACTGGCGCCTCGAAGTGACGGGGGCCTCGTGGTCGCGAGTCTCGGAGAGATCATGGAGCCCGATGGGGGCGTCTATGAAGTGTCGAGCAGCGGCCGGGCAACGCTGCTCACCGATGGGATTGACAGCGCCAACTTCGTCGCCCTCGCGCCCGACGGGTCGGTGCTCGTCTCCGACGACTTCGACACGCGGGTGTTCCACGTCCAGCAGGACGGCACTCTGACCACGGTCATCGAGGATGTGCCCTCTCCCAACGGCATCGCATACTCGCCCGACAACACTGCGTTCTACGTCGCGTCTACGTTCAGCGTGAACGGCGAGCTGACTCGCTACGACGTCGATGATGCCGGCCTCCCCATCGAGTCGAGCGGGGTCGAGATCCTGCACACCGGGCCCGGTTCCGTGAACGATGGCATCGGAGTGGACGTGGATGGCAACGTCTACGTGCTCGCCAACTTCTCGGGCGAGCTGTGGCGCGTCGACGGAAGCGCGACCGAGCTGCAGGATGGCGAGGTGCTGGTCGAGGGCTTGGACTCGCCGGCCAGCATGGCGTTTGGGCGCGGCGAGGAGTTCGATCCATGCTCGGCGTACATCACCGAGTTGTTGGGGCCTCGCGTCGTCCGGGTCTCGCTCGGCGTGGAAGGGGCGGCTCTGCATGAGTGAGCGCTTCACCATGGGCCGACGTCCCATCTTGGCGATCAGCATCGTCTTGGGACTGATCGCGGCCGTGTTTCAGGGCTGGACCCTCTACCTGTGGCTGGGCACGGGGTTCTGGTTTTGGATGTTGGTGTTTCCGGTTTGCGCCGGAGCGTTGCAGGTGGTCGCAGGCACGGTCGCACTCGCGCTGCACAAGCAGTACGGCGATCCGAACGAGGAACTCATCCCCGGTCTCGATGACGTTGTCGCGACCCTGAAGAAGCGGTAGCGACTCAGTCGTCTTTGGGCCACACCGCGCTCGCCCAGGTCTTGGCACTCGGGTCTTGGCTCGGGTGCGGCCATGAGATCGAGACCCCTGCCTTCGACGCTTTGTAGGCGATGAGCTCGTACAGCGCCCGGTCGCGCTCCGAGAGATACGCGGCAGGAGCTTCTCGCGCCCACTGTATGCGTGAGTTCGCCATATCCCATTCGCCCTCCATCGCGAGCAAGAGCGCGTCGGTCAGTCGGGTTGCGAACGGGGCGTTGCCCCACGCGGTGCGGGTCTCGGGGGTGTCCCACTCGTTGCCTCGCTCGGGGAGGACGGACATGAGCCGGCGCGCATCCGCGAGGTGACCGGCTAGCGCGGCGATGCGCACGAGGGCACTGCCAGCCCCGTACATGGACTCGTCGTGTTGGAGCCGGCCGGAGAACCCCTCGTACCACCAGGCGATGTGTTGCCAGGCTTCGTCGTGCTCGAGGCGCAACAAGGCGTCATGGGCTTGGGCCACCGCGACGTAGACGACCATCGTCCCCTCCGGGATCGGCAGGAGCTTTCGGTATCCACTCGTCCGTGCCACCGGCCCAGGCGGTCCCGAAGCGCACTCCGCCAGCCATGGTTGCGGGGGCGCGGGTTCGAGGGAGGCCAGCGGCTCAATTCGATGGGCCCGGCGAAGTGCCTGCGTTCGCCGGGAGCCCCAGATCGCGGCGATCGGTGTCCCGAAGTAGATGCTGATGAACACCCCGATGAGTGCACCGACCGCGACCGAACCACCGGCGAGACCCAAGGCCGAGCACACCAACATCAGACCCGTGTAGGTCGCCCCGAATGTGGCCGGCGCTTCGGAACTCGGCTCGATGGCGGTTTCCTGCTTGGCCAGTGCCACGACCGCTTTGGGCGCTGCAACCGCGAGCGTCCGCGCCATCGAGACCGGCTCCTCGAGGCTTGCCTCCCGGTAGCCGCTCGCGTCGAGGAGCTGCATGCGTGGGAACATCTGCCGCAACACGTTTCGGAAGTGGTCGCCTCGATCCCCGTCGAGTCGCTCGTGCAGGGAGTCGAGCAGATGGTGCAGCCGCTCCGATGCGACGCCGAGGCCGATGATATGCAGCGTTGGAAACAGCCCTTCCAGGCCGGTGCCTCGGGTGTCACGCCACGACTGGGCCAGGGCGCCTTCATCGGGCTCCGCCGCCCGTTCCAGAACACGAAGCAAGGCCAGCAGCGCCCGGCCGTGTTCGTCGATATCTTTCTCGTTGAACGCGTTGCTGCCGGCGACGCCCGATTCGGCGAAGCTACCCGGAGACAGCCACGCCAGGATCGAGCGCAGCAGCTCGCCCCGCAGCCCGACTTCCCAGTTGCGGCGGCGGCGGAACTTGGTCGCGTCCTGCTCACGAATCGAGAGCGTGTCGATGGCCCCGCGCACGTCCCCTTGCTCGATCCGGTGCAGCGCGACCTCGGCCGCGGCTTCGAGACGAACCTCCGGCAGCGCCCCGGACTGCGCGACGCTTTCCAATGCCGCGAGGCCGCGCGCCGTGTCTTGAAGGTAGGTCGTCCGCGCCGCGGCAAGCCTGGCTTTGCCACGGTTCGTCAGGCGGTGGTTTGCGAACGCGATACTCAGCGGGACGGTGAACATCCCCCCGATGACCGCGCCGATGCCCCCGGTGCCAAAGGCGAGTGCGAGTAGGACGCCGCTGCTGATCGCACCCGCGACCGGGGCTCCGAAGAGGACCGTCGCCAGCTCGGGGCCCGCGTGTCCTTCGGGGTAAAACTCCGGAGCGCGCCGCAGGGCGTCCGGACTTCGGCGGGCCAGGGCGGTGCTCGCCTGCTGGACGGGGGGATCCGTCATTCGGCGGATGATATCGACAGTGGATGCGCTGGCAATGGCCAATTGAAAAAGGCGAGGGCCCAGGGGGGCACCTCGCCTTTCGGCCGAGTACGGCGACGCTTAGGCGTGCTGGTTGTACTGGGCGTCACCGAATCCGAGGATCGGGACGAAGATGAAGGACAGGAAGGCCATTCCAATCCCGAAACCCGTGCTCTTCCCGAACTTCTCGGCAATGGCGATGTTGACCAGGATGGCGACGATGAAGTTGGCGACGGGGATGAAGAAGAGAATCAGCCACCAGGTCGGCTTGTTGGCGATCTGCAGCATCACGTACGCGTTGTAGAACGGCACGAGGCAGGCCCAACCAGGTTGACCAGCCTTGGTGAAGACCTTCCAGAATCCCGCAACGATGACGATGACGAGAGCGAGTTGAACCAGCGCAGCAATGAGATCACCCATGACGGCGCGAGCGTATCACTCGGCGCCAGAAGCGGATCATCGAAAGTGACTCCGGCTGGAAGGCCGGGGAAACTATGTTCTCGGGGGACAGGTGCGGGGCCCAGCGCTGGGTTTGGACCCAGGCATTTGCCTCCCGGGGCCGCGCGAAAACGAACAGGAGCCGGGATTCCGAACGGCGTTTTAGCGCAGCGAACCGGTGACTCAGCGGACCAAAGGAGCAGCCGGGTCGGTCGCCCGGAACCGGTGCGTCGCGGAGCGTTCGCCTCGACGCACCTGGACGCGGTTGATGTGGGCGGGCGTCAACTCGAAGAAGACGGCGTTCCGCAGCATGACGCCGCTGGGATCTTTGGGAAGCTTGAACTCGAAGAACAGGCGAGCTGCCTCGTCCGTGACCTCGCAGCCGATCCACGTCAGTGACAGCGGGCCCTGCGGACCCTCGAGGGTAAACCGGTCCACGACGTAGGCGTGCGCGAGCGCGTCGATGTCGGGGGCGCTGTCGACGTCGAGGGGGCGGCCCGACTCGCGGCGAAGGGCCTCTTGAAGATCTTCGGGCGAGGCCGTGAGGGTGATCTCCACACGTCGGCCCCGAATGTCCGCCACCGCGGCACTGGCATGGACGGGATGCGCATGGGCGACCGCCGGTAGGGCGGGGAGCGTCAGCGCACCGCAGACGAAGGTGCGCCGGTTCATCGACCGCCCTCCGGTCCTTCGTCGTGGCTCGCTGCGGGTTCGTCCTTCATCGTCGGCCCGTCGCCCAGCCCGGCCTCCTGCATGGGGTTCTTCTCCTTCCGCTCCTTGTAGAGCTGGAACCGCGTCTTTTGAACCTTGGGAGGCCACGCGTTGTTGGACAGGTCGGTGTCGGCCGTCTCCAAGTGCGGGTCGAGCGTGATGGAGACGATCGGATCGTCGACGATCAGAAGCTTGCGGACGTGCTTGGGGTCCTTGCGCCAGACCTCGGCCGGGATCCGGACCTCCTGATGTCGCCCGTTCTCAAAGGCGACGTCGAGGATGATCGGCATGACCAGCCCGCCCACGTTCTCAAACTCCACAGAGTAGAACCGCTTGTGTGAGTCCCGCAGCGCGGCCTCGTCGCCGTCGAGTCTGCTGCGCCGCGTCTTCCAGCGCTTGCGCTCGCTGTCCGTGACGTCGAGCTCGTCGTAGTCGTTGTAGAAGTCGTAGATGTCCTTGTCCGAGTCTGCCCACGTCGGGAGCTTGGCATCGCCGCGCTCGGACAGGGTCTGCGGCTCGGCATCCCGCTCGGCCTCGAGCTTGGGCTTGTCGACGTCTGGGTCGCCGCTCTCGAGCACGTTCTGCGTGATGCCGACGATGCCGATGTCGACGTGGTCGGTCGTGTAGAACCACCCGCGCCAAAACCAGTCCAGGTCGATGGCGGACGCGTCTTCCATGGTGCGGAAGAAGTCTGCGGGCATCGGACGGCGAAACTTCCACCGCTTGGCGTACTGAGAGAACGCGTGATCGAACAGCTCTCGTCCCATCACCGTCTCGCGCAGCACGTTGAGCGCGGTCGCGGTCTTGGCATAGGCGTTGTTGCCAAACTGCAGCAGCGACTCCGAGTTGGTCATGATCGGGACCTGGTTGTCGCTGCGCATGTAGTCGGTGATCTTGCTCGGCTCACCACGGCGTGAGGGGTAGTTCGGCTCCCACTCCTGCTCGGTCCGATATTGCAGGAACGTGTTGAGACCCTCGTCCATCCACGTCCACTGCCGCTCGTCGCTGTTGACGATCATCGGGAAGAAGTTGTGCCCGACCTCGTGGATGATCACCGAGATGAGGCCGTACTTGGCGCGCTTGGAGTACGTGCCGTCCTTTTCGGGGCGCGGCCCGTTGAAACAGATCATCGGGTACTCCATGCCGCCGACGGGGCCGTTGACCGAGATGGCGGCCGGGTAGGGATACTCGAACGCGTAGCGACCGTAGACGTCGAGCGTGTGGATGATGGACTTGGTCGAGTACTTGCTCCACAGCGGCTCGCCCTCCAGAGGGTAGTAGGACATCGCCCAGACCGGGTCCCCGGCGACCTCGACCTGCTGCGCATCCCAGATGAACTTCTTGGAGCTCGCAAACGCGAAGTCGCGGACGTTCTTGGCCTTGAACCGCCAGGTCTTGGTGCTCTGCGTCTTGCCGCTCTGGGCCTCCTTGGCTTCGTCCGGAGTGACGATGAAGACCGGGGCTTTGGCATCCTGTGCCTCTTGCAGTCGGTCCCGCTGCTTGGCGGTCAGTACATCGCGCGGGTTCGCGAGCGACCCTGTCGCGGCGACGATGTGGTCGGCCGGTACGGTGATCTCCACATCGTAGTCACCGAACTCGAGCGTGAACTCGCCGGCACCGAGGTACTGCTTGTGCTGCCAGCCGTTGACGTCCTCATAGGCGGCCAGACGCGGGAACCACTGCGCGATCTCGTAGATGATCGTGCCGTCGTCGAAGCGCTCATACCCGGTGCGCCCAGGAATCTTGCTGCTGTCGTTGATCGCGTACGACCAGTCGATGTCGAACACGAACGACTTGCCAGACTTCAGCTCTTTGGGCAGGTCGATCCGCATCATCGTGCCCACCACGGTGTAGTCGAGGTCGCGGCCGCGCTTGTCGGTGACCTTGCTCAGCTTCACGCTTCCGTCGAAGGTGAGGCCTTCGAGCAAGCGCCGGAAACTCCGGTACGACACACGGTCGAAACCCGGTGCGCTGGCGGCCATCGCCCGGTCGGATGTGGGGCTGTAGATGTTGGCGTCGAGTTGAAGCCACAAGTACGAAAGCGTGTCCGGCGAGTTGTTCTCGTAGCGAATGCGCTCGTGCCCCTGCACTTGCTGCCGCTCGTCGTCGAGCCGGACCTCGATGTCGTAGTCGACGTCCTGCTGCCAGTACTCATGACCGGGCGCTCCGGATCCGGTGCGGGTTGTGCTCGGCGTTGGCAGGAGCTCTTCGAGCTGCCGGAAGGGGTCGGCCGTCACGGGGTACGGTCCGCCGCCGCCAGCGACGGCTGGTGTCGCGATCAGGACAAGGCCGGCGACGATGCAAATCTGGTCCCTGAGCACGCGCGGAGCATACGTGACCGCCCGTGACTTGTGGCGCGGGAACACGAACTACGCCGCGCTCGAGGGTTGGCGTTCGAGCAGCGCAGCCAACACTTTCTGCTCTTTGTCCGGTGCCAGCCCCGCGCGCGGTTGGGCACGTCGCGGGGCCGGGAGGGCCTCCCACCACGCCAAGGTATCCGCGATGGTGTCCTGCACCGCTCTGGTCTCCAGCCCCGCCCCGATCGCCTTGGCGATGCTCACCCGTGACATGCCGCCGAACTCTGCGTCATCGGGCGGTACCCAAACCGTCAGCTCCATCCACGGGGCCACTCCGTGCTCGGTCAACGAAGGCGTGGACACCCAGTGGAAGCTCGCGTCGCTGCCCGTGACGGTCTTGCATGCATCCAGCAGCCCACCCATCGTCATCGGGTCCGTCGGCCCGGTCACGTTGAACACACCGTCCTGCGCAGTGCTCTGGGTCTGCACGATGAACGCCGCGAGGTCGCGGACATCGATGAATTGGGCGGGGTCTGAGGGGTTGTTGGGGGCCACGATGTCGCCGCCTCGCGCAACGCGAGTGGGCCAGTACGTGAAGCGGTCTGTGGGGTCGCCCGGTCCGACGATGAGGCCCGGTCGAATCACGGTCGCACGGCCCGGCATCGCGGCCTGCGCCGCACGTTCGCACCCGGCCTTGAGCGCTCCGTAATGTTGCGGCATCTGCTCGGAGTACGGCTCTGGCATGGGGATCGTCGCTCCCGCTTCTTCCACACCGGGCACACTGAGATTCGCGTACGCGGAAATCGAAGACACGAAGGCGTATCGCTCTGCCTGCTGCGCGAGCAAGCCGGCGCTGGCCTCGACTTGCCTCGGTATCTGGCCGCTCGTGTCGAGCACCCAGTCAAACTCTCGGCCCTCCAGCGCGCTCAGATCGCCATTGCGATCGCCGCGAAGCTTCTCGAGTTCGGGAAAGAGGTGGGGGTTCGTCTTCCCGCGATTGAAGAGCGTGACCTCCGCGTTCATCGTCTGACACTGCTCAACCAGCGCGGGTCCCAAGAACCCGGTGCCGCCAAGGATCAGCACCCGCTTGGGCGTGTTCGTGGCCTCGGCTTCGTCTGCTACCGGTGCGGTGGTTGGGCTCGCGTTTCGACAGCCGGCGAGCATCGCTCCCAGCATCCCCAAGGAAAACTCTCTGCGCCTGATCATCATCCGAATCCGGGCGTCCGACTCCGCGGGGCGGCCCGGAGTTTCAACACCCGCATCGAAACATCGCGCGAACCTCTGGGGTCACAGGCCCATCTTGTCTTGGCCTCGATTGCGGAGGCTGCTCGACGTTCGAGAGGACGACGCGCGGCCCTTGGCATGGTCGGCAGCTCAGTTCGGGCTGTTGATGGCGGCGTTGTATGTGGTTCGGCCACTGCGCGACGAACTCGGGATTCGAAGCGGTGTCGAGAACATGCAGTGGCTGTTCTCCGGGACGTTCGTCGCGATGCTGCTGATCGTCCCGCTGTACGGCTTGGCGGTGTCTCGTCGTCCACGTCGGGTCGTTGTGCCGTGGGTGTTCATCTGCATCGCGCTCACGCTCGTCGCCGCACGGCTTGTGTCGGCGGAACTCGGGGAGGCATCCCAACCGATCTTCGCGGCGGTCCTGTTTGTCTGGATCAGCGCCTTCAACCTCTTCGGGGTGTCGGTGTTCTGGTCGCTCGCTGTTGACGTCTTCTCTCCGCAGTCCAGCCGCCGGAGTTTCGGTCTGATCTCGGCAGGGGGCACCATCGGCGCGTTGTGTGGTCCCATTCTCGCGGCCGCCGGTGCGCAATGGCTGGTGCCGGATGACCTCTTGGTGCTGTGTGCCGTCCTCCTGCTCGGCGTCGCGGTGGCCGGCCGCGGGCTTGAATCTGTGACGCGGCAGGCGAGCGGCGGTGTGTCTGAGGGCGGGTTGGGGGGCGGTGTGGTGCAGGGCTTTGCACTCCTGGCAACGCAGCCACGCCTGAGAGCACTGTGCGGCTACCTGCTGTGCATGACGTGGGTCTCCACGGTCTTGTACTTCGAACAATCCCGGGTCGTGGCCGCCGCGAGTCTCGATTCTGCCGAGCGAACGACGATCTTCGCGGGTCTCGACTTGGCGGTGAATGCCTCGGCCATCTGCATCCAGCTGCTGTTCACCGGGCGCGTTCTGGGGCGCCTGGGGCTGGCGGTCGTGTTGGTCGCGCTTCCCATCGTGTCGGGGGCGGCGCTCGTCAGCATCTCGCTCGTGCCCACGCTGGGCGTCGTCCTCGTCGCTCAGGCGGTGCGACGGGCGACGAACTTCGCATTGGCCCGGCCCGCGAGAGAGGTGCTGTACACCGGCGTTGACCGGGTCTCGCGGTTCAAGGGGAAGAACGTCGTTGACACCGTGGTCTACCGCGGCGGCGACATGATTGCGGGTTGGGCGTTCGCTGGCCTCGAATTCGCGGGGGTCGGCCTGGGCGCGATCGCGTGGCTGGCCACCCCGGTGGTCGGGATCTGGGCGTGGCTGGGTATTCGCCTGGGGCGTGCCTCCGAGGCGCACGACGCTGGCAAAAACGCTGTAGCCTCCGCCCATGAAGCCCTGGGAGACGCTCGACACCGCAACGGCCCCTGATGGCGAGGCTCTGGATCTTCGACGTCGCGGCCACGAGTTTCTGATCCGAGCCGGCGGTTATGACCTCATGTCGAGTGATGACGACGGCTCGTCGAAGGCCTTGTCCTCGTTGGGCATCGGCGCGTTGGGGCGGCCCGCAAAACACGTGCTCGTCGGTGGTCTGGGCATGGGCTTCACGCTTCGCGAAGCCCTGGACCGCGTCGGGGCCGAAGCCACCGTCGAGGTCGCCGAACTCGTCGAGGCGGTTGTCCGTTGGAACGAGGGGCCGCTGGCCGATGTGGCCGGCCGGCCCTTGGAAGACCCGCGCGCCCGCGTCTTTCAGGGCGATGTCGGTGGACGCATTCGCAAGCCTCCGCAGCCCTTCGACGCCATCCTGCTCGACGTCGACAACGGTCCGGACGCCCTCGCACACGACAGCAACCAGTCGATCTACTCGGCTGGAGGCCTCGATGCGGCCTACGGTGCGCTGACTCCTGGCGGCGTGCTTGGGGTCTGGTCGTTTTCAGACGACCGTAAGTTCACAAGCCGCTGCAACCGGGCTGGTTTCACGACGCAGGTGGAGAAGGTCCCTGCGTCTCGAAAGGGCCGGGGTCGGTTCCACTACATCTGGATCGCGAAGCGACGCTGAGGTGGGTTGAGGGGGCACCGAGCGTCAGCGGATCGCGAAGCAAGCGCATAGGACGTGTCGGGGCAGGTTGCAGGTGCCCTCACTGGCAATGGGTCCGGAGCCGCCCGCGGAATCGAATGTGAGGGCCCGTCCCGTTCCGTTGGCGATCGCCCAATCCTGACAGTGAGGCGCCGCGCCGACGCTCGCGGGTCCCCACCAGAAGGTCGGGTCGTTTGGTTTCCCAAGGTGAGCCGTGACCGCGTCGGGGAAGTCCGCCTCAACGTCGCCCAGGACGAGTTGGGCGTAGCTCATCGCCACCGGTTCGAAATTCGTGTCGACGAACTGGCCACTGACCAGTTCAGGGTGCGCCATTCCGATGTCAATGAACGTGTTGGCTTCGGTTGCAACGAGGGAGGCGACCGCCGAGCAGTCGAGCCCGACTCCGTAGTCCCGCAGCGTCCCACCGCACATCTCTTCGCCAGCTTCCCAAGTGGGGCCGACCTCCGCAAAATTCCCAGGCACCGGCTCCGTGGCAAAAAGAATGACGACCGCCTCGTCCGATTCCGTGTCTACGTCTGTCGTGTCCGCGGTTGTGCTGCCAGAGGACGACCCGACCATGGTGGTGCCGTTGCTCCCACTATCGTCGCTATCGGGCGGACCGGTGACCGCTGCGTTCGTCGCCGGCCCGTCCTTCGATGTTGCACCACCTGCGGTCGCCGAGTCGGGGGTGGCATCGGGAGATGTTCGAGCCGTCGTGTGCGTCTCGGAGTCGCCACCGCCCGTGCTGCCAGTCTCCATGTACGCGGGATTCTGGACAGCGCAGCCAACGCTCAGGCTCAGGGTGAGGAGGTACGTTTGTCCATCGTTCATGGCGAGCCTGCGTTCGTCTCGGACATCACAGCGGGGCGCTGGGCGACGCAACCGCTGGCGCAGAGTGCTGAGGTCACGGTCAGTCGGCCAAGCCCCATGCCGTAGAGGATACCGCGTCGGCCCGATCAGGCCTCGTACAGGACGTCGAGGTATGCGGCGAGGATGTCTCCGACGGCCGTGCGAACCGGCATCTTGTTGGCCAGTCCGTAGACCGGTGCCATGCCGCCCTTGTCCTTGGGTTGGCGGCGCGCGTCCTCGACGGACTCGGCGAGGTCGGTCAGGAACCGCTTCACGACTCCGGGCTGGGTGTGACGCAAGGTGACGCACAGGTGCACGCTCGCGGGCTTGTGAAGACCGTTGAGGTTCCAGCGGCGATGTCCCATCAGGTCGAGCACGCGGTAGATGTCGACCTCGTCGGAGGCAAACGCCACGACCCACAGCGGGTCACCCAGGATCTTGAGCCCACGAATCTGCCGGATGCCGTGCTTGATCGCGTCGGCGGTCTCGAGAATCTGGCGGGTGGACTCGGTGTAGCCGGCCTCGCCCATCGAGACCATCGACGCCCAGCATGCGGCGCTCAGCGCCCCGGAGCGACTCCCGGCGAACGTCGGCGAGGCGTACAGACCCCCGGGCCAGTCGGTCGCTCGGAAGAACTGATGCCGTCTCAACTCCTTGGAGCGATACAGCACCACCGACGTGCCCTTCGCCGCGTAGCCGTACTTGTGGGTGTCTGCGGACATCGAGGTGACACCCCGCAGGCGGAAGTCGAATGGTGGTACCGAGTACCCCAGGCGCTCGGCGAACGGCAGCACGAAGCCGCCGAGGCAGGCGTCGGTGTGGAACCCGACTCCGCGGTCATAGGCGATCTCGCTGAGTTCCGCGATCGGGTCGATGCAGCCATGCGGAAACGCAGGTGCTGAGCCCACCACCGCGATGGTGTTGCGACCCACGGCCTTTCGGGCTTCGGCGATCACTGCCCGGGTGTCTTCTCCGACCGGGATCTTGATCGGTTTGATGCGGAACGACTCGCACGCTTTGTCGAACGCGGCGTGGGCGGTGATGGGCATCACGAGGTTCGGGGATGTCACGCCTCGATCGGCCTGAGCCTGGTCGCGATACGTCTTGATCGCGAGCATGATGCTCTCGGTACCGCCGGAGGTCACGGTTCCGCACACCTCGTCGGAGGCGCGGGTGACCTTGTCGGCGCCGAGCATCTGGGCAGTCATGGCGACGACCTCTCCTTCGTACTTCGCGACGCGTGGCCACAGGTCTGCGTGCAACGGGTTGGTCTGGGAGTTGAGCGCGTAGACCTGATCGAGGAACGCCGTGTGCTCGGCATCCCCGTGGTAGACGGCGCCCGACACAAAACCATCCGCCCATCGGTCGTCTTCCTGAGCCTTGAGCGCCCGCATCTCCTCCAGCAACGACTCCCGGGACCGGCCTTCGCTTGGCAGCTTCACGTGGCGGGGGACGTCGTCTCGATACGGACGCATGGAGGTGCGCATGTCGTCGAGGACCTTTTCGTACTCGGCCTCGATGCGGTCGCGTAGGATCGGCAACCGCTTCGCGACCTTGAACAGCTTTTCCAACGCGCGTGCTCCCGCGCGGCGAACTGGGGGGGGGACGGCTTGGGTGACGAGGTCGGGCAGGTCGAGATCCATGGGGTTCCCCTAAGAGTTGTTGAGGCGGCGGAAGAAGCTCTTGGAGCTCTTGTAGTGGTCCAAGAACGCCCCGAAGAGGGCTTCGTAGCGGTCGCGGTAGACCGGGCGTGGTTCGAAGGTGCGGACGACGTCGACCTTGTCGGGAATCTCGTCGGTCTTCAGTGCACCGATCGCCAGCGCGCCGACCATCGCGGCGCCCAGCGCGTTGACGGAGACCGGATCGCGGACCTGTTCGATCGGACGATCGAGCACATCGGCGTGGATCTGGCACCACAGGTCCGACTTGCCGCCGCCTCCCACGACGCGAAGGCTCGGCAGCGGATTGCCGACGAAGCGTTCGACGGCGCGGAGCAGCCAACGAGAGTTGTAGGCGACGCCTTCGAGGACAGCCCGCACGAGGTGGGCCCGGGTTGTGGCGAGTGAAAGGTTGAGGAACGACCCGCGGACGTGCTCATCCGCGACGGGGCAGCGCTCTCCGACCAGCCACGGCGTAAACAGAACATTGTCGCTCCCTGGCGGAGCGCTCTGTGCGACCGCATCGATGCGCGCGAAAACATCGGCCGGCGGGAGGTCGCGCCCGAGCGCATCGTCGCCGTACAACACACCGTCGCGGAGCCAGTTGAGGCTGCCCCCGGCGGTCTCTTGGGAGTTCCCGACAAAGTACTGACCGGGGAGCGCGGAGGGAAGACTTGCGATGTTGCGAAACAGGTCGGTCTTCTTGAACGGAACGTGGGCGCTGATCCACGAAGAGGTGCCCAGATAAAGGTGGGCTCTCGATGGCCCGACCGCCCCGGATCCCACCGCTGCCGACTGCACATCCGGAGTTCCGCAGACGACCGGGGTGCCTTTGGGGAGGCCGAGAGCCTCCGCCGCCGACGCGCACAGGGGGTCGAGAATGTCCGTGGCGGCTCGCAGTGGCGGGAGCTTGTCTCCGGGCAGTCCGGTGAGTGCCAACAACCCGTCATCGTAGCGGACCGAGTCTAGGTTGCGATTGTCCGTGACCCAGTGCATCGCGATCGAGTCGTACGACGCGGCTGCGGTGCCGGTCAGCCGAAGGTTGAGGTAGTCCTTGGGTTCGAGAAACCAGCGAGCGGCGTTGTACCGGGCTGGGTCCGCGCGCTTCATCCATAGAATGTGGCCAACCGGGTCCTTGCCGTTGAGGCTGGGCGCACCTCCGGTCTTGCGCACCCAACTCGCAACTTTGCGTGGAGCATAGCCTTCGACGGAGACCCATCCTTTGCACAGCGCTCGCACGTCCGGTGCCCCGCGGGTATCCATCCACAGGATGGCGTTTCCCAGCGCCGCCCCGCTGGCATCGACGGCCACCGTGCCGGCCCACTGCGCGGTGACACAGACAGCCTTCACCGCGCTGGCGTTGAAGCTGGGATGGGCTCGGACCTCAGCGGCGGCCTCCACGATCGCGCGCCACCACTCGTCGGGATCTTGCTCCGCGCCACCACCGGGCAGCAGCTGCAGTGTGGTGGGTCGGACGGCGGTCGTGAGCACGCGACCACCGACGGTGACGAGTGCGACCTTCGGGCCCGAGGTACCCAGGTCGATCGCAAGTATCGTCGCGTCGCCGGCCAACGCGACGCAGTCTACTACGATGGGTCCCGAGCTACCCGGCGATGACCGTGACGTCGCCGGTTCCGACTTCGATTTCGACCGCGATCACGTTGTCGGATGAGGCCGCGAGCGAGTTCTTGTAGGCATCTCCGTCTCGCTCGAGGCCCCGAACATCCACGTCCCCGATGCCGCTCTGGACCTCGACGCGAAGGCCGACGCCGCGGGGGAGGTACACCGTCACGTCTCCCGTCCCGGCGGCGATCTCGATCTCGTTGGTCCCCGTCCAGGTCGAGCGCTTGGCATCGACGTCGATGCCCCCAGTGCCGGCTTGAAGCTCGATGGAGGCCTGCGCGACGCTCGCGTCCCCGAAGTCCACGTCGAGATCGCCGGTCCCCACGGTCGCCCCCAAACCGCGAATCTGAACCCCGGAGAGGTCCAGACCCACGTCACCAAGCGTCGAGGTGGCCCGCAGACCTATCGGGAGTTCAGTGGAGAGGCAGACCCCGAGGTCCATGTTTCCGCCTCGGCCCGAATTGCCCATCAGTTCGACCTCAACGACGGCCTGGCCGTTCTCGTCCAGGGCGTACTCGGTCTTGGCGTTCGCGCGCTTCGCGTCATACCGCGCCCGGGCCTGGAGCAGGCTGCAGCTTCCACCACGCACGGAGAGGTCTCCGTTCGTGAGCAGCTGGACATCTGCCGAGCGAGCGCCCTCGCGCGGGAACACGAACTGCGCGTCCACAGGATCGCGCCCGATCGGTTCCGCGAGATGCCCGCAGCCGGCGGCGAGGGTGAGGAGTGGAACGGCGAATCTCTTCACGGCGACCTGCTCTATGTCCATCGAGGCCGGTTGGGTTGCCCCCGGGGCAAGAAAAAATCGGGCGCGGGCACGGATTCGTTCCCAGGGGGCCAAGGACTCCATGATGCGCTATTCCAAGGTCATGCTCCGCTCCGCCGTCCTTGCGATTGTGTGTGTTTCGGTCGGCGGATGTGCGACTGCCCGGCCGGATGTGCAGCCGACCGCGATCGAGCTGGCGGTCGCCGAAGACGAAGACCTCGGACACCCGGGCCCGTCCGCAGAAGAACGCCAGGCAGCGCGGGACGCCCAGGCACAGGCGGCGCTGGATGATCCGAAGGCGACCCACATCGACTTCGACGGGGAGGAGCCCAACGACGCGCCGGTCGACATGGTCACGATCCCACCGGATCGGTCGCCGTCCCATTCGCTGATTCAAGACATCACGATGGGTCCCGGCTGAGCGGCTCGGCACGCTGAGCGCGCCCGTGTCGGCTCAGGGCTGATAGCCTCCCGCTCCGATGAAGAATTTTCGAGGACGGGTCGCCGTCGTTACCGGTGCCGCGAGTGGCATCGGCCGCGCATTGTCGATCGCGCTGGCCGAACGAGGATGTGATCTCGCGCTCGTCGACGTCAAAGAGGACGCTCTGCAGGAGGTGTTGGCTGAGTGCACGCGTCACGGGCGGCGGGTGAGCGTTCATTGCGTGGATGTCGCATCCCGCACCGCCATGGGGGCGTTGCCCGATGCTGTTGAATCCGAGCATGGGGCGGTCGATATCGTCGTCAACAATGCGGGGGTCACGGTCGCGGCAAACCTCGAGGACCAGGACCTCGACGATTTCGAGTGGCTGATGGGTATCAACGTTTGGGGGGTGGTCTATGGATGCAAGTTCTTCCTGCCCCTGCTCAAGCGCAGCGATGATGCCTATATTGTCAATATCTCCAGCATGTTCGGACTGGTAGGTATCCCCGGGCAGTCGTCGTATTGCCTGAGCAAGTTTGCGGTCCGTGGGTTCTCCGAATCCATCGGAGCCGAATTGGCGGAGACCAACATTCGGGTGATGAGCGTGCACCCTGGGGGTATTGCGACCAATATCGTGAGGGACGCTCGTTGGGCAAAGGACGATCTCGAGGGGCGGAGTCGTGCGATGCGATTCTTCGAACAGCGCGCGATGCCGCCCGAGCGAGCGGCGGTGCGAATCATCGAAGGTATGGAGCGCGGGGCGACCCGCAAACTCATCACGCGAGAAACGTTCTTGACGGACGCCGTCAAGCGCGTGGTCCCCGTCTTGCCACCGCGATGGCTCGCAAAGGCCCGCAAGGTCTTCGACCGAAAACGGTGAGCGGTGTACGGTGCGGGGTGAATGGAATCCGTTCCTGACTGCACGCTGATCGGCGCTTCGGACGATCTTGCGGGCGTCGCGTGTCCGATCGGTCGCGGTGAGGTCATGGTCGGCCGAAGTCTGGAGGCGGTGCTCCGGCTCCAGAGCGATGGGGTGTCGAGGTTTCACGCTCGCATCGAATGGACGGAGCACGGAGCGTTGGTGTTGTCCGATCTTGGCTCCTCGAACGGGACCTACGTCAACGGTCGACGCGTCAAGCGACCCGAATCGCTCAAGGACGGTGATCGAGTCCGGTTCGGTCCGCAGGCGGCATTCGTTGTCCAGTATGGAAGCGATGGGGGCCCTGACACCATTGAGATTCGCCACCCCACACATTCTGAGACGACGGTCGAGCTGCTCGCGAAGCGCAATCAGGCGCGAATCCTTCTGGCCCGTCGGGAGTTCGGGTTGGCGCTCCCGTTGTTCGTTGAGGTGCTCGATGCTCTTGATGCCGCGGCCCACGGCAGCCTCGCCGCGGGCGAGGACATCGCCGAACTCCTCACCGAAGTTGCACGGTGCCATGTCGGGCTCTTCTCGCCGGCGGATGCCGTCCCGCTTTGCCGACGGGCGGCGGCGCTCCTGCTGAGTTCGAGCGGTGGGAACGCGTCGTTGGTGCGCGCGAACTTCGTGCTCGGCAAGGCCTTGTTCGCCGAGGCTCCCTTGGAGGCGCGGCAGATCGTGGCAGAAGCCGTCGAGTCGCTCGCTCCGGGGGTCGCGCTCCGCCAAGAGATCGAGGCGTGGTTGGCCGTCGCGGACCCCGCCTAGCCGCGGAAGGGTGCCAAACTCGTTCTTTGTCGCGTTCGTCGGCGGGCGAGACGCGCGATCGGTCCGTCTGGGCCAACGCACCGTAACCATTGAGGCCGGGCATCCGTTGCTCTCGCACATCGAAACACATGACCAGCCAGCGCTGGTCTCGATCGCGAGCGTCTTTGCGGCCCCTGTTCTTCCGGCTGCTATGCTTAAAGCATCTTACTTTGACTTGGATTTGAGATGAGGCACTTCGCCAACTACCGTGATGCGATCGGCGCCGCCGTTTTGGCTGGCATGCTGGTCGCGGCCGGAGCCTGCAGCGACACGACCTCCGCCGACGGCTCGAGCCCCGCTGGCGAGGAAGCGGATTCCGCGGGAGCCGCCGGCTCGACCGGTGACGCTGGCGGCCAAGACGGAATCACGGGTCCTGGAAGCGGAAGCAGCGGGGGCGGCGACGACGAGGCTGCAGAGACCAGCGCTGGGTACGGAAGCACGGGCGGTGATCCCGGCGACTCACAATCAGTCCCCGAGGCCGGTCCCTATTCGCTCTGCCCGGACAAGCTCCCCGAGGGCTGGATCTTCTGCGAGGACTTCGAAGCTGTCGGCAACCCTTCAGAGGTGTTCTTCGACTACGTGGACGCCGAGGGCAACTTCGTCCCCAGCAACGACGGGGGGGCCTCTGGCGTCGGCTCGATGAAAGCCCACTACCGCGAGGGGGTCGAGGGCGCTGGATTCATGAGCGTGTCGTTCGGCAACAACCCGATCAACACCGCGGGCCGGCCCGGGTACAGAGACGGCGACAAATTCGACGAGGTCTACTGGCGCTTCCGCGTGAAGATGCAGTCCGGTTGGCCAGACGCGGGTCCCTACAACTTGTCCCGGATCAGCGCCTTCGCGCAGTCGGACTGGGGCGAGGCGCTGGTCGCCTCGCTCGCCTCCGATGATGCCGATGTCAACCTGCGAGCATCGGCCGCCAGCTGTGTTCAGAACAACGAGGTGGAGTGCCAGGGCATCGACGGCGATGCCCTGGTCCCCCTGGGCACGCTCAGCGGCAGCACGCCGGTCTTCTCCGCCGAACGGGCGGGCCAGTGGCAGTGCGTCGAGGCTCACATCAAGCTGAACACCCCTGGCGAAGCCGACGGCATGTTCGAGTTCTGGGTCGACGGTGAACTCGAAGCTGGCCGTACTGGAATGGACTGGCGCGGTACGTGGGAGGAGTTCGGTCTCAACCTCCTGTCGATCGAGAACTTCTGGGTCGGCGGTGCGCCCGCGGACCTCGACCGCTGGTTCGACGACATCGTCATCTCCGCCGACCCCATCGGTTGCGAGTAGGGGCGAGCTGCCTTTGCAGCGCGGGGCTAGCTGCCTTTGCAGCGCGGCTCGTTGTCGGCGCAGCGAAAGCGGACGTGGATGTGTTCGTCGTGACCGCGTGAGTGGCGGACGAGCGGGTTCGCTTTGGGTCGCCACTGCGGAAAAATGAGGTAGTCGGCGAGCGTGTCGCGGCTCTCCCCCATGGTGCGGGCGGCCTCGTAGACGCGGCGGTGAAGGTTGGCCTCGAGGAACACCACCGTGACTGCATCCGTCGCGCCCAGAGCCTTGATCAGGGCCCATGTCGCATACCAGTCGATCTCGTCGGGGTTCGGGTGCTTGGTGTCGGGGACATGCGGCAGGAGCGGCAGCCGAATGTCCACATCGCGCCCGGACTGGTGCGACTTGTGCGGAGGCAGGTTGCGACCATTGCGTTTGCTGATCGAGCCCACGATGATCTCGTGCTCGAACCCCGTGTCGTGTCGGAAGTTCGCGAACGCGATCTGGAGCTGCTCGATCGTGTAGGAGCTGCCCCACAGCACGCGTTTGATGCCTCGGGAGTACAGCGGGCTGTCGGGGAGCTGGACGGCGTCCTTGAGCCGACCGCGGTTCGGTCGCCCCACCGACAGCCCCCCCTGCGGGACGCCGAACGACGCGGGGACCTCGGGCCCTTGGTCGGGGCGCAGGGACCACGACAGCGCCGGGTCAACCCATGCCATCAGCGGGCGGCCGGGTTTGAGCCGTCGTTGTTGCCAGTTCCAGGCGTGCAGGTCGGGGATCTCGACTCGCAGCTGCGCGGCGACGTCTCCCCAGGTCTCCTCCTCGCCTGGCACATAGCTCACCTTCATTCGTGGCGGGGCCATGCGCCGGGTCCGCACCTTCACGCTGCGTCGACCCCGAGGCGGGTAGTCCTCTTGGGGATCGAGCTTGTTCCACTCGACGAGCTTCTCTCGGCTGACCCCGTAGCGCGCTGCGATCTGGCTGACGCGTTCCCGGTGCCGGATGCGGTGACGAATCCACCGCGAGCGCTCCGCGTGTTCGGTCGGGGCGGCGAGTGCCGCGACCTCATCCCAACTCCGGACTGTCGGCTGATCATTGGGGGCGCTGGAGTCGCTGCCTACGGACAGCAACACCAACAGCGAGGACCCCACCAACGACACGCCCCCTTTTTACCAGACCTCCGCGGTAGTCTCAGCACGGTGTCGGCCCGCATCTGGCTCCAGGCCTGTTTCGATTTCGCGCAGAGGCATGCGATCGAAGAGCGCTACGTCGACGCGCTGCACGCCTTCGCCTATCCCAACCCGCGGGGTGGCCCGCCTCCGCCGCCCGAGCCGCGCTGGTCGGAGGACTTCGACGCACTGGAGCGGGTGCGTTGTGCCCATCTGTTGGAAGAAGCTGAGCCACGAGCGTCGCTGGTCGCCGACCTGTCTCTAGAAGTTGATGCGGGGCAGGCGAAGTTGTTCGCCCGGCGCATCGCCGCGGTCGAGCGTCAGCTGGTCGCGTTGGCCGACGCCACCGGACGCCTGCTCCGGGTGGGCCTGCGGCAGCGTCTCGAGGGGATCCTCCAGGCGCCGCGGCCTCGTGCGCTTCGGGTGCGTGCGCTCGCCGACTTCTACTACTCGTTCGCAGGCCAATGGATCAACGCACGGCGCTCGGCATCACCAGCACCGTCCCTTGCCGCTGCAGCGGCTTCGCTGGTGTGGGATCCGGTCTTCGAGGGCGGGGAGTTGGCCGTGATGGACGGCGTTTTCTCGTCAGGCCCGGTGCACGCCAATCTGCTGCGTCTGCGGCCCGGCACCGTCCGCGCCCAGGTGTTGGACTGCAGGGACGCGATTGCCCGCGGGATTCCGTTTGCCACGCATGTGGACGCCATGGGCGCGAAGGCGGCGATCTCCGGCGGCTTCTTTCTGTATAGCGAGCCCGACATCGAGCCGCCCTCGCGGCGCTTCGATCCTGTGGGGCTGCTCGTTTCACGCGGACAGGTTCTCGCGCCGCCTGTCTTCTCTCGCGGAGCGCTGCTGTTCGACGCCCAGGGAGGATGGTCGATCGAGCGTTGCACCGCCGCCGGGGTGCGGGTGTCGCAGGGCGACGCGGTGGTGGACCTTGAGGACGCGGTGACCCGAAGCACCGCAGAAGAGGGCCCCGACGTTCCGTCCGTGTCGGTTGCGGCGGGCCAAGTGGTGGCGGTGGGGCGGCAGCTGCGGGTTCCTCTCAACGGGTTCGTCGTGCCTTCCACAGCGCAGTGGGCACCGGGCGAGGCCGTGTCGTTCTCCGCACCCTGCATGGCCAATGGAACACCCGTACACAATGCAGTCGCGGGCGGTCCACTCTTGGTCCGCGACGGCGCGCCCTGCCTCGACCTGCGCACCGAGGGCTTCTGGGGAACCGCGCCGCCGCTGACGTTCTCCCAAGACGAAACCGGCGATCGCAACACACTTCCCCGGCTCGCCGCAGGCATCGACCCGCAGGGCCGACTCCTCCTCGTCGCGATCGACGGCCGGAACTTCGAGCGAGCGTTGGGGATGACGTTGGGCGAGGTGAGCGAGCTGCTGTCGAGTCTTGGCTGCGTGGTTGCGACGAACCTCGATGGGGGGTCCTCCAAGCGCATGGTCGTCGGTGGGCGGATGCTCGATCTAGCGTCGACCGAGGTGGAGCACGGCACCCCAGCAACAGCGAAGCTTCGCCCCGTTCACACCGCCGTCGTGTTCATGCCTGCATGATATTGTCGGGCATGTCTTATTCCTCGCTTCGCGTCCTTGCGGTGTCCGTGTTGCCGGCGATCCTCTTGCTGGGCTGCGGCGACGACACCACGTCGGTCTCGTCGGGTGGGTCGACAGGCGCTCCCGGAACGACGACCGACACTCCCGGAACGGCGACCGGTTCGACGAGCGAGGCCGAGTCCACCACGTCGATCGACCCGGACGGCTCCGGATCCACGAGTGCGCAGACGAGTACGACATCGGGAGGCGAGAGCACCAGCTCGAGTACGGGGACACCCAACGTGGAGCCCGAGGCGGCGCCCGACTTCTACCTGACCAACACCGCCGCTCGACCGCTTGCTGTCGATGCGGCCAGCGGCGTGCTCGGCAACGACTCGGATCCGGAAGACGAGCAACTCACGGTTTCCGCCTTCGATGCCGCGAGCGAGGCCGGCGGTACCGTTGATGTTCAGCCGGACGGTGCCTTTGTCTACACGCCACCGGATCCGTTCTGGGGCGAGGACGCGTTCACGTACACCATCGAGGACCCCCAAGGAGCCACGGCCCAGGCGCGGGTTCGAGTTGCCGTCGCCCCCACATCGGAGTCGCTTGCCGATGTCGTAGCGGCCACGGCCGGCGTTCGGGTGACCGGACCGACCTCTGGGGACCGACTCGGTGCGTCCGTCGCGGGCGGTGCCGACGTCAACGGTGATGGGTTTGCTGACACGATCTACGGGGCCGACGGCGCGCTCGCGGACGGGCGAGGCGCGGCGTACGTCGTGTTCGGCGGCCCGAATGCGGCTGCGATCGACGGTGCTGACATCGAGGCCGGGACCGGGGGCTTCGCGATCCTGGGACCCGCGACGGCCTCCTCGACCGGGTTCTCGGTCGCCATGCTCGGTGACGTCAACGGCGACGGACTTGGAGACGTCGCGGTCGGCGTGACCGATGGCGGCGGCCCCGGTGGGGTCTACGTCGTGTTCGGATCGGCAGCGCCGGTGACCGTTGATCTTGCTGCGCTCGGAGCCGCCGGGTTCGCGATCTCCGGCGGCGATTCCTTCGGCCAGTCCGTTGCGGCGGCCGGAGATGTCAACGACGACGGGTTGCAGGACATCGTGGTGGGCGACCCCGATGCCGGAGGTGGCAGTGGCGCCGCCGTGGTCGTGTTTGGCAAGGCGGGCACCGACGCTGTCGATGGCACCGCGCTCGGTGCTGACGGGTTCAGAATCGACGGCACCGTGTCCGGCGGTTCACTCGGGTTCTCGGTCTCCGGTGCGGGCGACGTGAACGTCGATGGGTTCGATGACGTGGTGATTGGCGCCTCGGACATCCCGGTGGTTGGGCGCGTCTTGGTTGTGTTCGGCAAAGCCGACACCGCGGCGGTCTCTGAAGACGACCTCGCGGTTGCAGGGGGTGCCGGCATTCGGATCACCGGCGGCGCAGCCTTCGACCGGGTCGGACACGCGGTTGCCGGCGCTGGAGACGTCAACGGCGATGGCCGGGCCGACATCATCTTTGGGGCTCCGGGGATGGACGTGGGGGACGAGGACCTGGCGGGTCGAGTGTTCGTCTTGTTCGGAGGTGTGGACATCGCAAGCACCACGCTGGACGCGCTGACGATGGGGACCGGCGGGTTCGCGCTCGATGGTGTGAGTCAGTTCGACTTCGCCGGCTGGTCGGTGGCCGGGGCCGGTGACGTCAACCGGGACGGGTTCGCGGACATGGTCATTGGCGCGCAAGGGGCCGACACTCCGGTGAGCAACGCGGGCCGCGTGTACGTGCTGTACGGCGCACCCGATCTGGCGGGCGGAAGCCTCGCCGACTTCCCGGCCGGGGACGGCGGTTTTCAACTCGATGGAGAATCGTTCGAACACTTCGCAGGCGGTGCTGTGCACGGGTCCGCGGACCGCAACGGCGACGGGTTTGACGATCTCGCGTTAGGCCTTCCGGAGGCGGAGTCCGACGCGGGCTTGGGCTACGTCTGCTTTGGCGGCAACTACGTCGGGTCCGACCGCGTGGGCTTCACCGCGGACGCCGACACGCTCACGGGCACGGAAGACGCGGAGACGTTGATCGGCGGGCAGGGGGACGACGAACTCGTGTCCTCCGGTGGCGGGGATGTCCTCATCGGCGGGGCGGGGGACGACGTTGTGAGCATCATCGATGGCGGCTTCTTCCGTATCGACGGTGGAAGCGGGACGGATACCCTCCGGCTCGAAGGCAGCGGATTCTCGCTCGACCTCGCGAACTTCTTCGACGTCGCGATGACCGGCATCGAGGTCGTCGACCTCACCGGTGAGGGGGACAACACGTTGTTCCTGGGCACCCATCAACTCCTCGCGCTTTCGCCCACCAGCAATGCGCTGCGGGTCCTGGGGGATGCCGGAGACGAACTCGTGGCGGATCTTGCCGGGGCGGGCTTCATCGACGAAGGATCCGACGGGATGGTCACGACCTACTCGAACGGCGTTGCATCCATCATCGTCGACGATGCGGTCGGTGCATTCGTCTCGCTCGACTGATCGAGTTTGACGCGCCTGGATTGTCCTGCGTACCGTTTGTGAGGGCACTGCCATGGATATCGTCAGTATTGGACCGCTCGACGCCGACCCCGAGCAGGTTCGCCGCGAGTTCGAGACCGTTGCCGAGCGACTCGATGGTCGCAAGCTTGGGTTCCTCTATCTCCCGCACGACGTGGACGCTGCACCGCTGCTGAAGGCCGCGTGCGAGGGCCTCGGAGACCGGGTCGTGGGGGCCACTACGGGCGGAGCTGCGTTTACGGAGCGAGGATTCACGCGCAGTGGCGTCGTGGGCGGGGTGATCGGCGGACGCGGATTCGACTATGCCGTCGCAGCCGCTCGTGATCTCTCGCCACAACAGACGCAGCGACTGGACGATGCATGTGGAGAGCTGGTCGTCGCGGCGCGGAAATCGGTCACCCGTACGCCGGCGTTGCTGGCTCTGGGGGATGGGCGGTCGATCGACGGAGTCGCGCTGACCGAGACCCTCAGCCGGAGACTCCCTCCGCACTGGCGCATCTTCGGCGGCACGGCCGGCGACTCCTTGGTGTTCGAGGATAGGTCACGGGTCTTTCTCGACGGCGACGTCCTCGATGGCGCAGCGGTACTCGTGGCTTTGTTTTCCGACTCGACCTGCGGCGTGGCGGTCGGGCATGGATGGTCGGCCGTCCCAGGGGCGAAGGAACTCGTGGTCAGCGAGATCGACGGCCACAACTTGTTGGGGCTCGACGATCGTCCCGCGGCGGAGGTTTACGGGGAGGAACTCCATCGCCTCGGGTTGGTCTCGAACCCCGAAGTGTTGGGCGCGGACTCCTCTCGATACCAGTTCGGGGCTCACTCGCGATTCGGCGAGCTCACGATCCGGGCGGCGCTCGAGTTTCCCGGGGACGGCAGCATCCGCCTCGCTGGAGGCGTGACGCCGGGGACCGTGCTGCAGGTGGTCGCGACCACGCCCGAACGCCTGGCCGAGTCTGCGATCGAGGTCGGTCGTCGAGCGGTGGCCGAGTTTTCCGAGGGCCGGACGCCGCGTGGCGGGCTGGTTTTCGATTGCGCGGCGCGCCTGGCCTACCTGGAGGACGCATACCCGAGCCAGGTCCGCGGTTTCTTCGCGGGGCATGCCTTCCCACTCATCGGAGTGACCTCCTACGGTGAGATCGCAAAGTTTGGCGGGAGCCTCGAAGGGTTCCACAACGCCACTGCCGTGATGGCTGCATGGTGAGCGATTGAAGGCGCTGCTCAAGGTCGGCTACGGGTGCAACGAACACTGCACGTTCTGCCACACGCAGGACGTCCGGCACATCGATGGCGCCTCCGAAGAGGTCGAGGCCAAGATCGATCGTGCAAAGGCGCTGGGGCATTCGATGGTGGTGCTCTCAGGCGGAGAGTCGACGATCCGCCCCGAGTTCTTCACCTGGGCACGCCGCATCGCAAGCCTCGACATGGACCTGGGCCTGGTCACCAACGGCCTCGTGCTCGCGTATCCGGACGTTGTCGAGCGCCTGTTGGGCCTTCGGCTGCGATACGTCTACATGTCACTGCATGGCGGGGAGGCACGGATTCACAACCGACTGGTCCGGCGCGATTCGTTCGAAGCCGCCGCGTCAGCGCTCGAGAACCTCTCAGGTCGGGGCCTCGAGCTGACCGCCAATTGTGTCGTCACCCGCCAAAACGTAGAGCACCTCGAAGGGCTCGTGGACCACGTCGCGCCTCTGGACGACGTCCGACTGAAGTTCTCGTGGGTCGAGCCCAAGGGGGGCGCGGCACATCTCCTGGACACGTTGGTTCCCACGCTGGAGTCGGCGGCCTCGGCCGTCGCCACCGCACTGCGCCGCTGGGACGAAAAGACGGGCCGGCCTTCGCGGGCGGTACACGGTGGCTTCCCATTGTGCGCGTTGCCGGGCTTCGAGTCGCGCTACGACGACCTGCGGACGCATGACTACTGGACCATGAGTGAGATCGGCGAGCCCGATCTGTTCCCCGTAGACGACCGAAACAAGTCCAAGCCAGCGCCGTGCGATCGCTGCAGCCTTCGTGGCGGGTGCCCGGGGTTGTTCCGGCTGTACCAGGAGCGATTTGGCCACGACATGCTCCGCCCTCGAGAGGGCGGGGTGCGAAGCAACAGCATCGACTTCGTCTACGAGCACATGCAGACCGGCACTCATGTGGAGGGCGATGCATGCCCGGTGTGGGTCGCGAGCGCGCGTCCCTACGATCGCGGTCGGCACGTCTTCGTGCGGCACGGTGCAAAGGTCGGCCGCTACCGGGCGCTGTCGCGAGACTTCGATGACGACGAACTCGAGCGGATCAAGTTTGGCACCGCGCAGCTGTACCTCGATGCGTCTCGCAAGGCGGCGCCCGACGACTTCGCTCGCGACCTCGTCAAGCTCGATCGCAGCGAGCTGTGCCTCGAGTGTCCCGCCGAGGACTCTTGCGCAGGCATGTTCGAGCCTCGCTTCGAGGATGTCTTTGGCCGCGACGACGCCGCGGTCCGGCAGCATCTGAGCACCCTGCGCGGCGACGTGCTCGATCTCGGGTGCGGCGAGATGCCCTACGCCGACACCCTGCGCGCGGGCATCGAGTCCGGCGCGCTGCGTTACCTCGGTGTCGACCCGGACGCCGATGCCCTGGCGGCGGTCGCTGCCCGGCTTCCGCCGGTTGAACTCCAAACCGGCACCTTGGCCAGCATCGACCCCCTGCGCACGTTCGACCACGTCCTGGTCTTGCGGAGCTGGAATCATCTGCCCGATCCCCAGGGCTTCTCGGACCGCGTGGCGACGATGCTTCGGCCCGGAGGTTCCCTGGTGGTCGTGGACAACGTCGCCTTCGCGCTGTTGCGGACACCCGCGCAAACTCGAGTTGCCCGGGGATCGGCGGCTCGGTGGGAGCACTGCCGCAATGACGACGATGAGCAGGCCCATCGCATCTTGGAAGGCAGCGGGTTGACCTTGCAGCGGCGTCTGCCGATTCGCGCTGAAGGCAGCAACCAGTGGATGCTCCTGTACACTCGCCCTGCATGAGTGCTGCGCCTGGTTTTCCCGACGATGCTGCGGAGATCGATGCGGACGACGGTCGCGTGTCGTTGGTGGTCGATGCCGAGCTCTATCCACGGGACGCGGTGTACGCCGCTGTGATGCCGATGCTCGGAACGGCTTTTGTCAGGCTGGATCAGTCTGCGAAGGGGGAGACCCGGATCGAGCTGCGTCCGCGGGCAAAATCCGACCCCGCCGCGCTGCGGGCGTTGCTCGGGGGTCTCGCCAACGAGCTGTTGGTGGCCACGACTCGGGCCGAGATCGCGAAACGCCGGGGAGGCCTGTTGGAGGCCGTCACGCGTCGGGCAATCTCCGGCGCGATGGGTGCACCCTCGCTCGACGACCTGGAAGGGTTCGATCTGGACGGAGAGGCCTTTGAGGACCCCCTGGGCATTGCCGATTCGTGGGACCGCAGCCATGGGGCGTCGGAAGGAAAGGAAGACGCATGAGCACGCTTCGATTCCACAAGGAGCTGTACTCGGGGATGGCGGTCGACGCGGCCATGAAGCGTTTCGAGCGGTTCGCGACATTCGAGGTCGCAGACGACGCCAGCCACTGGACGGTGGCGGTGCAGGCCAGACGCGCGGAGCATCAGCTTCAGATCGAGCGGGAGCTGGGCAACTTCGCCCTTGGGCTCACGATCGAGCGCGGTGGTCCCGACGTCGCCGAAGACGCCGGAGGCTGATATGCTCAGCGGGCGCGACGTTTGGTGGCGCGTTGGAGCGCGACGATGGACGATGACCGCAACACAGACGATGGCGACGCACTGCCGAGCTTTCGCGCGGCAGCGTCTTCCGTGTTGGGCACCGACGCCCGCACGATCTCGGCTCGCGCTCGCTCCGCCGCAGATGAGCCCCCAGCAGCTCCCGGCGACGTCGCTGGGGGTCAAACGGCCGCAGGCGGTGGCCCTTCACACTGCAGCCACGGCAGCCACGGCAGCCACGGCTCGCACGGCAGCCACGGCTCACACGGCAGTCATGGCTCGCACGGCAGTCATGGCTCGCACGGCAGTCACGGCTCGCACGGAAGTCACGGCTCACACGGCTCTTGGTAAGCGGGGGCTGCAGGCCCCAATTCTAGGGTGGGTTCGCGGTCGCACAGGTCTGTCCGCAGACCTCACGGGTCGTCGGGATCCAGCCGGCAAGCCTGATATCATCCACGGGGGGAGGCACATCGCGTGAATGATCGAAACGAAGACCAGACGGCAGACGAGACGAACGACGACGCGCTGGAGTTGCCGTCGTACCAGGCCTCTCCGTCGGCGGTCCTTGGCGAAGACGCTCGGGAGATTTCCGCGCGCGCCCGAGCACAGGCCGATGAGCCGCCCACCGCCAGCGACACGATCAACGGTGGCGGACTGATGGCGGCGCCCACTCACTGTAGTCACGGCTCGCACGGTAGCCATGGCTCACACGGCAGCCACGGCTCGCACGGAAGCCACGGTTCACACGGAAGCCACGGTTCACACGGGAGCTGGTAGTCGGATGAGCGACCCGAGCGAAATCCGGAGGTGGGTGTTCCAGCCCAGCGCTGCATGAGCGACGACTCTCCCAGCACCGAAGGGCCTGCGAGCCCGAGCGAAGACACAGGAGCGGGCCCAGCCCCAATCTCCGAGAGCGAAGCTGTGCGGCGTCGACTCACGATGTTCGTGCAGCCACGCACAAGCATGGAGAGCGCCAAAGGCCGCCGAACGGTGCTCTACGTTGGGACCAATCCGCGGGAGTCTGCGAACCTGCAGGAACTGCTCAACGACGCCGTCGATCCTGGGTTTGGGGTCGAGCACGCACCGGACGAGACAATCGCTGTCGAGATGTTGAATCGCCCGGACAAGGCGTTCCACATCGTTGTGGTCGAACTCGACCGGGACCGGCGCATGTGGACCCGGTTGGTCCGCGACCGTCGCCTGCCCAGCATCCCGCTGATCGTCATCGACCACCGGGGCACACCGCAGGAGCGCTCGCTTCGTCGGTCACAGCTGCTCAAGGAAGGTGCCGCGGGCTACGTCCGCCGCAGCGAGCTCTCCGGCGCCATGCTGGAGGCTCTGGTATTCGCCGCGCTGGAGCGGGCGCAGATGCGTCAAGCGCTGAGCGAGGTTCAAGAGCGGTTCGCCCTCGCGGTTCGCGGAGCCAACGACGGGGTCTGGGAGTGGATTCTCGAGACTGGCGAGATGCACTTCAGCCGTCGGTGGCGGGAGCTGTTGGGCTACGGAGTCGACGACCTTTCCAACTCCGTCAACGAGTGGTTCGACCGGGTCCACCCCGAGGACATCGCAGCGCTCAAGGAGGACATCGACGCCCACCTCAACGGGGACAGCCCGTATCACGAGAGCGAGCACCGCATCCGGGCCAGCGATGGCACCTACCGCTGGGTCATCTCGCGGGCGGTCGCGCAGCGCCAGAACGGACGTCCGGTTCGGATGGCGGGATCGATCACCGACACCTCTGACTACCGGCTTCGCGAAGAGAAGATCCGCGAGGAGTCGCGACAGGACCCTCTGACGGGCCTCCCCCGCCGCGAGCCGTTCATGGAGCAGCTCGCCCGTGCGGTGCGGCTCGCAGATACCGACGAGACCTACTGCTTCACCGCGTTGATGGTCGATGTTGATCGCTTCCGCTGGCTTGCGGACTCGATAGGACACCAAGCTGCAGACGGCATGCTCGCGATTCTCGCTCGTCGGTTGGTCGCCTGTGTCCGGCCCGGGGATACGGTTTCCCGCTTCGGTGGCGACAAGTTCGCAGTGCTGTTGGAGAACCTGCGCGACGTCGATACCGCCACCGACATCGCCAACCGCATCCGGTTGTCCGTGCACGAGCCCTTCGACGTCGAAGGACAAACCGTCTACACCACGGTGTCGATCGGCCTCACGACTTCCGACCGGGCCTACGCCGACGTGGACGAGGTCATCAGTGATGTCGCTGCGGCCGCGAACAAGGCCAAGGAGCGCGGCCAAGATCGCCACGAGGTGTTCGACACCAAGATGCGCATCGACGCGCTCACGACCCTTCGCCTCGAAGTTGCGCTACGCCAAGCGGTCGAACGCGAGGAGTTCGAGCTGCACTACCAGCCGATCGTCGATCTCGAATCCGGCGCTCTGATGGGCTTCGAAGCGCTCACACGCTGGCGTCACCCTCGTCGCGGTATCGTGTCGCCAGCCGAGTTCATTCCGGTGGCCGAACAGACCGGGCTCATCATTCCGATCGGACGTTGGGCGATTCGTGTCGCCCTCGAGCAGCTCGGTCGTTGGCAGAGCACGCTTCCCAGCACCAATGGCGGCAAGCCGCTGTCGATGAGCGTCAACCTCTCCGGTCGTCAGATCGCAGACCCGCGGCTGCTCGACGAGATTCGCACCGCGATGAGCGAGAACAACATCGCGGAGGACACGTTCCGCCTCGAGCTGACCGAGTCCGTTCTCATGGACAACTCTGAGTCCGTGTCGCGGACGCTCGCGACACTCCGCTCCAACGGCGTGCGGATCTGGGTCGACGACTTCGGCACCGGGTACTCGTCCCTGAGCTACCTCCACCGCTTCCAGTTCGATGGTCTGAAGATCGACAAGAGCTTCGTCGACGCGCTGGATGGCTCGCCTCAGGGAGCTGCGATGATTCGCACCATCCTCAGCCTGGCCTCGAACCTTGGTGTCGACGTGATCGCGGAGGGCATCGAGTACACGGTTCAAGCCGATCAGCTGCTCGAGCTTGGATGTGTTCGAGGCCAGGGGTACCTGTTCAGCCGCCCGATCGCAGCGGCGAAGGTCCACGGATACGTAGCGGGCAGTTCGACCGAGCCCGCGGGTCCGCCCGTCGCCTCGTAGAGACTCTGCCGCCGCGCCGAGCGACCCAGAACCAACGAAAACGCCCCCGCGATCGCAGGGGCGTTTGGGTTTGGACGACGGCTACATCGTGAAGGGGTAGGTCGTGCCCATCTGGCCGCTCTTGAAGCGACGGAAGCTGGCGGATTTGACCGCATCTTCCACGCACTTGCCCAGCGCGGTTCCGCCGTGAGGAGCGTCTGCCTTCGCGGAGAGGACCTTGCCTGTGTCGCCTTGAATGGAGATCTTGACGCGGACCTTGGTGCCGGCGGCTGCCCCGTGCTTCGAGCCACACGCCTTGGCCTTGCCCTTGACCGGCTTGATTCCTGCTCGCACGTCGTTGGTCGACAGCTTGCTTGGAAGCGTCTTGTCGAGGTCCTTCTTGTCGAGTTGTGCCCTGCGCGCCTCGGCACAGCCTGGCTTGTCCGGGTTGAGCAGGCAGTCGCTGGAGAACTTGCCGTCCGTCTTCCCGCCGGCAGCTGGCTTGGGTTCGGGCTCTGGTTCCGGCTCGGGCTCTGGTTCGGGCTCGGGCTCGGGCTCGGGCTCGGGCTCCGGCTCCGGCTCGGCCCCGGCGGCGGGCTTTCGACGACGTTTTCGTGTCGACGCGCTCGCGCTGACCTCTGGCTCCGCTTCAACCTCGGGTTCGGGCTCGGGCTCGGGCTCGGGCTCGGGCTCGGGTTCGGGTTCGGGCTCGGGCTCCACCATGGCGACCTTGTCCGGTTCGGGCTCGGGCTCGGGGTCCGCGACGGGCTTCGGCTTGGGCTCGGGTTTCACGGGCGCCGCGGCGACTGTTTTCGGCTCGGGCTTCTTGTCATCGCCAGCGAATCCGATGAAGTAGATCGCAAGGCCAGCGGCGGCGAGTCCAAGCAGCAGCAACAACATCTTGTTTCCGCCGCCGTCGTCCTCCTCGGAGGCGGACGGGCTGACCGTGACGGGCGTCGGCTCGGCACTCGGCTTGGCCTTTGCGGCCGTGTCTGCGAGCAGCGCCGCCGCGGCCTTCGAGTCATCGCTCTCGTTGGGGTCGGGCTCGGATGCATCGTCATCCGATGTCGAGGCCGCGACCACTGCGACGGGTTTGGAGTCTTCCTCGTCGGCCTCGGGCGGCTCTTCGCCGTCTGGCTCGTCGTCGGCCTTGCTCGGTGACGGGCTCGGCTTCGCCTCGGACTTCTCTTCAGCGGCTTCCCGCGCAGCGTCTTCGTCGATCACAACCGAGGTTGCGGCTTCGCCACCAAACCCCCCAACGCCGAGGTCTTCGTCGTCGTCGGAGCTCGCCCCGATGTTGGGACTCGAGTCCTCGTCGTCGTCGTCGGAGCCAAACGCAGCTGCGAGGTCCTCGATATCCTGGAGCCCGGAGCTCTCGGCGTCGTCCTTTGATTTCTCGTCGACCATGGTTGTCGTCAGGGGTTCTTTATGTCGTCTACGTCACGCGTCTGCGCAACAGAGTTCAACGAACGGCATCCCGATTCCGTTCCCCTGGCGCCGGAGTTTAGCCCACCAGTGCGGGCAAACCGCAATTCTGGGGCCTCGGGCCGGCATTCGCGCCATGCTCGGCCGTTCAGGGCATTTTCGAGCCTGGAGCGGCTTCGCGGAGGGTCTCGGCCGCGCGCGCCTCGCGACGGGCGTCGATGCGAGCTTGCTCTCGTCGGCATCGCCAGCCCCTCGCGGCGGGATCAACACCGAGGTTCGGGCCCACCGCTACCGACTTCAGATCAGGCGGGGTCGTGCGCGTCACTGCGGGGTCGCGCCGCGACGCTCTTGCCGTGATTTTCTCGCCGCGTCGCTCTTCCGCTGCCGCTTCTGAACGCGTTTCTGCTCCTTCTCTACGACCGACCCCATCGTCTTGAGAATGAGTTCGATCTGCGAGCGCTCCAGTTCTCCCCAGATCGTGACCTCGCGCCGAGTCTGCTCGACCTCGATGTCGTCGATGAGCCCGCCCAGCATGATCTTGGCGGTCAGGTTGCCGTCGATGAAATCGCGGAACTTGCCGTTCCACCAGCCCACAAATCCCTTGGCCCCCGTGGTGTCGATGAACTTGAGCCGAAGGTGGAACTCCGGGTTCTTCCGCGCCTCCATCGTGAACTCGATGTCGTTCGGCAGGTCGAACGAGCCAGCGGATGTCTTCTTGAGCGCGGCATGGAGGTCGTGTGCAACGAACTGGACACCGGCGGTCGGGATACGCCTGGCGTACCGCCGCAGCTTGGTCAGCTCTCCCACGAAGTTCGCGGCAGTCTTCTCCTTGCCCACCTCTTCGCCCAACACCGCCGGCAGGAATTCTGGCCGCACGAGCACCGCGATGTTCTTCTCGAGGAGAACGAAGTGCCGAGGATCGTCGTCGGGGCTGCCGTCCGCAGGCACAGGGTTGCCACTGATCGCGCCGCCTTGCTCCTTCCACTCGATGGTTTGCTTCGAGTTTCGAGCTGCGGTCTCGATCTTCTCCTTCATCGCCTCGGTGGAGATGGTGTGATCGACGGCGAGGAAGGTCTGGGTGACCGAGCGTAGGTTGGAGCTCGCGACGAGGATGTGGTTGGTGTCCTTGAGCGGATCGAAGCCCCCCTTGTCCACCAAGTAGCGGAAGTCCGGGAGCGGCCGGATCATGTCCATCGCGTCCTGCCCGAAGGGCAGCCTGCGGATGTTCCGCGTCGAAAGAAGGACGTGATAGTTGGACGATGGTGGCCCGAGCTTCGCGACCTTCGACTTGCGTTTGCCCAGGTCGCGCTTCGGCCCCTCATCGACAACGGGCTCCTCAGCGGGAGGGTCTTCTTTGGGAGGTTCTTCTTTGGGAGGTTCTTCGACCGGGGGCGGCTCGGGCTCAGCGTCGGGCTCGGGCTCGGGTACCGGCTCCGCGTTGACGTCGGTGCCTTGGATGGCGTTGATGTCGACGAGGTCGACCTCGATCATGTCGAACTCGATGTCGATATCGACGTCGAGAGGCCCAGGAATGAGGCTGAAGGCGCTCAGCATCAGGCCGCCGTGCATCAGCACGGTGATCCCGGCAGCCACGGCCCTGCGCCGAGCGTTACTCACGGCAGGATGCTAGCACGCCTGTGAGCCGGCCTCAGTCAAACCGAGGCTCTCGCCCCATGAGGTCGGGCAGGGCGACCCAACCGGTCTTGCCGTCGAAGCAGACCAGGAGTTCCTCGTCTTCGAGGTGCATTTTGCACTCGGGATCCTCGACCAGCTCGCTCAGCCGCAGCGCGCCGAAAATCTCTCCTTCGGTGTCGAGGAACCAGTGCTTGCGTTCGAACCGCCGCTTGGCGATGCCGCGCATTTTCTCGAGCTCGGTCAGGTAGGCCTGCTTCTCGTCGTCGTCCCAGCGACCGTTGCGGTTGGAGTCCCAGTGCGTCAGCAGGCCGGCGGATGATGCCGCGGCTTCGCGCTCCTGCGCCTCGGCCTCGAGTCGGTGCTCCAACTCCTCCAGCGCGGCAGCTTCGGAGAAGAAGCCCTGTTCCTCGAGTTCGAGTCGTCGCTTGTGCAACTGGTCGAGCAGATGGGCTTCACGCCAACGCGACGGCATGAGCCCGAGTCGCTGCAAGATCCACGGGGTGAACAGGCCGGTCCCAGGAACGGGGAACGCGGAGTTAGCCGCGGCGATCAGCCCGGCGGGAAACACCTTCACCATGTCGAGCAGCTGGGCGCGTACCTTGTCCCGCTCGGCCGCGGAGACTTCGCCTCCCTGGGCTCGGGCGATGATGATGCCCATCGCCTCCTTGCTCTCGTTCAGCTCGCCGACGAAGTTTCGCCAGTGCAGCGAGGCGGTATCCTTGGCGGCGCTGGTCATCCGGGTGATGAGGCTCGGCGGGCGCTCGAGGGCTTCGAGTTCGAGCTGCAGCTCATGGAGCGCGCGCGTCTCCACGCCCCGTGCCGACAACCGCTTCGCCACGTCGTCGAGCGTGTGATCGACCGTCATTGTCTGAAGTATACGACCCTGAGCCGACGAACTCAGTTCAAGGTTCGTGCGCGCCGCTCGAGCTGGCTGGCAAGCCTGCGAAGCTCGATCCCACGTGGGTGCAGGCAGGACAGCTGCTCTATGACCTCAGCTGCGCGGTCCTGCGAGCCGCGACGGAGGTAGTGGTGGTGCAAGTTGTTGCAAACCCGGACCAGAATCGAACGCGTCGACGTTGGGACGAGGGCGTCGCGCAGCAGCGGGGCGGCGGCGGTGATGTGGCGGCCCGTGGCCCGCGTGTAGAACTCGGCGAGCTTGCCGAACGGTACCGTTTCCCCGCCCCCAAACGGGTCGAACACCATCGGTGCGCGCCCGTCGAGGTTTACGCCGACCAGAAAGTGGCCCGGGAATGCGATGCCGTGCAGGTCGATGCCACAGGTTTGTGAGAGGTGGATCGCGAGTGCACTCAGAACGATGGGGAGCCCGTGTCCGGTCTCGAGCACTCGGTCCACGAAGCTGTTGTCGACCCGCTCGTATTCCTCGCCCGCGCCGCCGAAGCCTTCGTCGCGAAGCAACGCCATCAGCCGCAGAGCCGCCCCTTCATGATCCCCGCGCTGTGTTGCCTCGCGGGTGTGGAGCTCGGCCGCCGACTCCAGCTCAGCGAGTCGGTCTGTGTAGCCCGACCACGTGTAGCCGCGCTGCAGGTGGCAGGTGAGCGCCTCGAGTGAACCGCCCCGGAAATTCCGGAGAGCTGTTTACGCAAGTCCAGCCACCGCGGCTGGGGTGTTGTTGAGTTGATGATAGCTGCTTTCGTACTCGACAGGCGGCACGTAGCCAAGCCGCCCGAGC
>Ga0316204_10001305_pt1 | contig 70903 bp, 71 predicted proteins | sample 6monrhotite_MG_2_FD_205661 | JGI IMG/M metagenome (GOLD analysis project Ga0316204, IMG submission 205661) | Microbial mat bacterial communities from mineral coupon in-situ incubated in ocean water Damariscotta River, Maine, United States -... | ecosystem: Environmental > Aquatic > Marine >... | reverse complement strand
ATTTTTGAAGGAATGTGAGTGGCGTTTTAACAACTGTGACCCGTCAACCAAATTAAAGCAATTAAGGCAATGGGTTAAAGGTAATTTGAACTCGTTATCTGGTACAGCCCCTAAGTTTTTATAAGTGTATTAAATTTCGATAGGCACGCCTGGCAATTGCTTAGTGGTTTTCACGCTCAACGCCGATTTTACCTGTTTGACGTTTTCTGCCGCCGTCAATTTTGCGGTCAGAAAGTCTTGATAATCTTCCCAAGACGGAGCAACTATTTTTAACAAGAAATCCGTTTCTCCTGCCAACATGTGGCATTCGCGGACTTCGGGCCATGACTTAGTCAGTTTTTCAAACACGTCAAGATCGTTTTCAGCTTGGCTTTTTAACCCAACATGGGCGAAAACGGTGACATTATAACCTATGGCTCGGGCATTAAGTTCTGCGTGGAAACCTTTGATCAAACCATTTTCTTCAAGTGCACGGACACGGCGCAAGCACGGCGGGGCAGAAATTCCCGCACGCTTAGCTAGCTCTACGTTGGTCATGCGACCGTCTTCTTGCAAATCGTGCAATAGTCGGCGATCAATTTTATCAAGTTTTACGGTGTTGCCGCTCATGATATATCATTCTCCTTAGTCGCCTGAGTAATTATATTACTCCAGCCTTTCCGGCAAGCTTATTTATGTTAACTTTTCAGCATACGGTGACTTGCCCACAGCGACTTAGCCCCTTAACCTAGAGGCTCATATTTTTTCGATTCTTTTGGAGATTTTGCCCTCATGTCGAACTCTTACCACACCAAAGCCCTTGTCGTTGGTTCCGGCCCTGCGGGGTGCACGGCTGCAATTTATGCGGCACGGGCAAATCTAGAACCAATTATGGTACGCGGCTTGCAACCGGGTGGGCAATTGACCATCACCACCGACGTGGAAAATTACCCCGGCTTTGCGGACGTTATCCAAGGCCCTTGGCTGATGGAACAAATGGAACAACAAGCCAAAAATGTGGGTACAATAATTATTGAAGATACAATCGAAGAAGCTGACCTTTCCAAGCGCCCTTTTACTTTAAAAGGCGATTCTGGGGACATCTACACATGCGATGCTTTGATTATTTGCACAGGCGCCACAGCACGCTGGTTGGGACTTGAAAGCGAACAGACATTCCAAGGCATGGGGGTTTCGGCTTGTGCAACGTGTGATGGGTTCTTTTATCGCGGCAAAGAAGTGGCCGTGATTGGCGGTGGTAACACGGCCGTTGAAGAAGCGTTATACCTGACCAATCATGCATCCAAAGTCACCCTGATCCATCGCCGCGATGAATTGCGCAGTGAAAAAATTTTGCAGACGCGGCTCCTGAACAACCCAAAAGTCGAAGTTCTGTGGGATTCTGTTTTAGAAGAAATTTTGGGGAACCTGCCAGGCAGCGAAGGCCTGCCCGGGGTCACAGGGCTTAAAGTGCGAAACGTCAAAACCGACGAAACGTCAGAGATTTCAGTCGACGGCGTCTTTATTGCTATTGGCCACAGCCCCAACACCGCCTTGTTCAAGGGACAATTGGAAACCGAAGGTGGCGGTTATTTAGTCACCAAACCTAACAGCACGGCCACTTCAATTCCCGGCATTTTTGCCGCCGGTGATGTACAAGATCACATATACCAACAAGCCGTAACGGCCGCTGGGACTGGATGCATGGCAGCATTAGAAGTCGAAAAATTTATCGCCGAACAGGAAGATTGATTTAACACCGATCGGAGACCGTTATGGACAAGCGTGAAACAGCACTGGGTATTTTAGACTGGGACAAATTGCGCATTTTTCACGCCGTTGCCGAAGCCGGAAGCTTTACCCGTGCGGGCGCGACCCTGAATTTAAGCCAATCTGCGGTTTCCCGGCAAATCAGCGCTCTTGAACAAAGCCTTGGTGTAGCTTTGTTTCACCGCCATGCCCGAGGCCTTTTGCTATCTGAACAAGGTGAATTATTGGACCGTACCACCAATGAAATGTTCACCAAGCTTTTATTAACAACGTCTAGAATCATGGATACCCGCGAACGCCCATGGGGACCTTTGCGGATCACCACGACCGTTGCCTATGGGTCAATCTGGCTGACCAAACGGCTTAAAGAATTTTTGGAAGAATATCCCGATATTGATGTCACATTGTTGTTGTCAGATGATGAATTGAACATCACCATGCGCCAAGCAGATGTGGCTATTCGCGTGCGCCCGCCGACCCATCCAGATCTTATTCAACGCCACCTTACCGATGTGAAATACCGTATTTACGCCGCCCCTCAATACATCAAAGAACACGGCATGCCCCGAACCGTTGAAGAATTAGATGATCACCGTTTGGTCGTTTACGGCGAAGAAGCGGCGCCTCCTGTGGAAAACCTAAACTGGTTATTAACCGTTGGCGCTGGCGACAAGACCCGCCGTGCGGCTTTGCGTGTCAACAACATTTACGGCATTTACCGCGCTGTACGCAGCGGTATCGGCATTGGGGCATTACCTGCATACATGGCTAATCACGCCATTGACCTGGTCCAAGTGATGCCAGAGGTCGAAGGACCGGGCTTTAGCACCTATTTTGTATACCCAGAAGAACTAAAGAACTCAAAACGTATCGGTGTATTCCGTGATTTCTTGCTCAATCGTATACGCGAAGATGCCCTAATACAATCATAATATACTGATAATAAACGACTAATAATATATCTGATGAATTAAGGCACCGCTTTTCGCTGCCATGCGTTAAACGCATGGCAGGTTCGTTGAACGAGCGTTGGTAAAACCCACTAGCCCGCTATAGATTAACAACAGTAGATAATGCGAAGTGAAAATTTCACAAAACTTATCTCCTTCGAACTTCGGTTCGAGAAGGGCTCCCAATTTCTGACCTTCCCCTCCCCCCCTCGGGATTTTAGAAATTGGTCGAGTCCTACGTCTCCCAGACGTGAAGCCTCCCTGTTAGACTCGCCCCTGGGTCTTTGTTGATCCGGGGGCTTTTTTTCAAACGGGGCGAATGTTTGGGAATTGAATACGGGCTGAACAAGGCCTTCAGGATTAGTTAAACCACAGCCGTATAAAAATACGGTGCACTGAAAGAAACAGTGAAAAAAGAATAGCGGGCCTCAAAAAACAACCCGCAAAAGGTTAAGGAAAATAAGAAAATGTACGATCCCGGAAATGTTTATCTCATAGGTTACGTGTTTCTACTGATGTTGGTCGCGGTCACTTTGTTTTTTGCAAAACGTGCCTTGAACAAACGAGGCGAAGAAACAAAACTAACCAACACCCCCATCATTGCCTGTGTTGCGGTTGCGGCTTTGTTGATTGGTGCTGGTGTCGCAAAAGTTACGGTTTTTGCTGATTATTACAACACCCATTCTATTTACGTCCCCGCTTAAACTTGGACGAAAAAGGTGAGGCTTTAAGCCTCCCTGCCTAAAATAGCCGAGCTTCTCCCCCCCCCCCGGAGCTCGGCTATTTTTTATGTAAAAAAAGCGGCACTCAAGATGAGGCCGCTTTTTTGAGGAATGTTAGGTTTATTTCAAGGCCGCACAGGCTCGTTGAATGCGCGTGCATGCGTCTGTCAACAAAGCGTTCGACGTTGCATAAGAAATTCTAAAATGCGGGCTTAGACCAAAAGCTTCGCCTTGGACGGCGGCAACGCCTTCGGTTTCCAGAAAATAAGTCACCAAATCGCCATCGCTTTCGATGACTTTGCCACCAGGCGTAGTTTTACCCACCAATGCAGAACAGCTTGGATACACATAAAAGGCACCTTCGGGGGTTGGGCATTGCAAACCTTCGGCATCGTTGATCATTTTCACCACCAAATCGCGACGTTCCTTAAAGGCCGCATTATTGTCTTTGATAAAGCTATGATCGCCGTTTAATGCCGCCACTGCGGCCGCTTGGCTTATGGATGATGTGTGAGTGGTTGATTGGGATTGAACTTTGTTCATGGCCTTGATCACGTCGGCTGGACCGGCGGCATAACCCACACGCCAACCTGTCATGCAATAGGCCTTGGACACACCGTTTAAGGTCAACGTGCGAGCATACAAGCCCGGTTCAACTTGGGCAGGCGTGACGAATTCAAAATCATCATAAACGATCAATTCATACATATCGTCGGTCATTACCCAAACGTGGCTGTTTTCAGGCTTCATCAAGACATCGGTCAAAGCCTTCATATCGGCACGGGAATAAGCGGCTCCGGTGGGGTTTGACGGCGAGTTTAAAATCAACCATTTGCTTTTGGGGGTGATGGCCGCTTGCAAGGTTTCGGGCGTCAATTTAAAATCCGCGCTGGCGGGGCAATCAACGACCACGGGGATGCCTTCGGCCAACAGAGTGATATCGGGATAAGAGACCCAATACGGGGCCGGAATAATCACTTCATCGCCCGGATTCAAGGTCGCCATCATAGCATTGTAAATGCTTTGCTTACCACCGCACGCCACTTGAATTTGAACAGGGTCGTATTCAAGGTTGTTATCGCGTTTCAACTTGGCGCAAATAGCCTCTCGCAATTCTAACGTTCCGGGAACCGCCGTGTATTTTGTGGCGCCGGCATCAATCGCGGCCTTAGCCGCGGCTTTGATGTGATCAGGGGTGTCAAAATCAGGTTCCCCCGCACCCAAACCAATAACGTCACGTCCGGCTGCCTTTAATTCAGCGGCCTTAGTAGACACAGCAATGGTCGGTGACGGTTGAATGCGACTTAGTCGATCTGCAATAAAGGCCATAGCCAAAAACTCACTCTTTAGAAGTTAAAAAACATTCGGCCCCAAAGTTAAGAGGCAAAATCATGTACCCATTAATAAATCGGGAATCAATTAGATTTTGGTTTATCAAACACAATACCATAATGATACGGCGGTAATTCGATAATACCATGAAGCTTGAAACCAACGGACATTACCTCGTCCATAACCATGTCAGGCGACATGCGTAACCGTGTTTCAGGTCCGCGCGGTTCACCAAAAACGGTGGTGTCATTTTTGGAACGTTGATGCCAATTAATGATGGCAAATTGCCCGCCTGGTTTTAAGGCGTTAAACACGTTTCTCGCCAATTGTTGTTTGTCAGGGACGCCATGCAAGGTATTGGCCACCAACACATATTCTGGGGTTGATGGAATTTCATTCAATAAATTCATGGCATCAACTTCCAACCAACGAATAGCTGATGGGGGAATGCCGGCGTCTGCGACTCTTTTTTGGGCAATCGCTAACACTTCCGGGTCCATATCCAAAGCCATTGTGCGGCCAATGCCGCCGACAATATGGGCAATGGAAGCGGTGAATAAACCATCGCCACAACATAAATCCAAAACAGGCATGCCAAAGTCTATACCCATTTGTCTCAGCACACCTTCCGGGTCAGGCCACAATTTCTGCCACCAATCCGCCTCCGGCATTCCGGTTGCGGGAAATTTTTCGGACTGATTCATGCGCATCACTTATCCTCATTGATAAACCACACTAAATTCATAACAGGATTCTTTGTTTTAGGCGAGTCGATGATGCAACTTGCACGATTTTTGATTTTGCCTATAACAGACACATGAATGATCTGATCAAACCCGGATATTTAGCAGATGCTCGCCCCGAAGTTAGCGAAGGCCAACCTTTCGAATTGGTCAGCGATTATGAGCCTGCAGGTGATCAACCCCAAGCCATCAAAGAATTGTTAACGGGGCTGAAAGCAAACGAACAAGATCAAATCTTGTTAGGCGTGACCGGGTCTGGCAAAACATTCACCATTGCCCATGTTGTGGCATCGGTTCAACGGCCCACGATTGTATTGGCCCCCAACAAAACCTTGGCGGCCCAATTGTATGCCGAAATGAAGAGCTTTTTCCCCAACAATGCGGTGGAATATTTTGTTTCTTATTATGATTATTACCAACCCGAAGCGTACGTTGCCCGATCTGACACCTACATCGAAAAAGATGCTTCTATTAACGAACAAATTGACCGTTTACGTCATTCAGCCACCCGTGCATTATTTGAACGTCGCGATGTGATCTTGGTGGCTTCCGTCAGTTGTATTTACGGCATTGGCTCGGCGGAAACCTATGCTGATATGGTGGTTAAGCTCAATGTTGGCCAAGAATACACCCAAGACGAAATATTAAAATCGCTGGTTACTTTGCAATATAAACGCAATGACCAAGCCTTTGGTCGGGGCACTTTTCGTGTTCGGGGTGATGTTATTGAAATATTCCCCAGCCATTACGAAGATCGGGCGTGGCGGTTGAGCTTTTTCGGCGATGAATTAGAAGCCATTTATGAGATCGATTCGCTGACGGGCTCAAAAAATGCCGATCTAGACTACATCACTATTTTTCCCAACAGCCACTATGTCACACCTCGCCCTACGTTGTTGCAAGCGATCCCAAAAATCAAAGCCGAAATGAAGGCGCAGGTCGAACTTTTTAACAGCGAAGGAAAACTATTAGAAGCCCAACGGCTTCAAGAACGCACCACGTTCGATTTGGAAATGATCGAAAGCACGGGCCATTGTAGCGGTATTGAAAATTATTCACGATATCTAAGCGGTCGAAATGCGGGCGATGCGCCGCCAACGTTGTTTGAATATTTGCCCCAAGATGCGTTGATGATCGTAGATGAAAGCCATGTTTCAGTTCCACAAATTGGCGGCATGTACCGGGGTGATTTTAACCGCAAATCCACCTTAGCTAATTTTGGTTTTCGCTTGCCCTCGTGCATTGATAACCGACCGTTGAAATTCGAAGAATGGGAAGCCTTGCGTCCGTCGACCATTTTCGTATCCGCAACCCCTGGTCCGTGGGAATTGGAACAGACCCAAGGGGCCTTTATTGAACAACTTGTCCGCCCCACCGGGCTTATTGATCCCGAATGCGTGGTTCGCCCCGTGGAAACTCAAGTCGAAGATTTATGGGGCGAATGCAAAACTGCACATGCCAAGGGCTATCGTGTGTTGGTCACCGTATTGACAAAAAAAATGGCCGAAGAATTGACCGAATACTTACACGAACATGGTATTCGTGTGCGTTACATGCATTCCGATATTGAAACCTTGGAACGCATTGAAATCATCCGCGATTTGCGTTTGGGCGCATTTGATGTGTTGATTGGCATCAACTTGTTACGCGAAGGTTTGGACATTCCCGAATGTGCCTTGGTTGCCATTTTGGACGCCGACAAAGAAGGGTTTTTGCGATCAAAAACGTCCCTTGTGCAAACCATCGGGCGCGCTGCCCGTAATCTTGAAGGACGTGTAATTTTGTACGCTGACCGTATGACCAACAGCCTAGAATACGCTATTGGTGAAACTCAACGCAGACGAGACAAGCAAAGGCAATATAATCTAGACCATTCGATTACGCCCAAAGGTATTCAATCGCGCATTACCGATGCCTTGGGTTCGGTATACGAACAAGATTATGTCACTGTGGATATTGGTGTTGGTAGCGAACAACAATTGGTTGGCAAAACTCTGCGCGATCATATTGTTGATCTGGATAAAGCCATGAAAAAGGCTGCCTCTAATTTGGAATTTGAAGAAGCCGCCCGTCTGCGTGATGAAATTCGCCGCCTTGAAGCCCATGAATTGGGCCTAGACAAAGCGGGGGTTTCCATCAAAGCCGCCGATACCGCCGGAGCTAAGAAAAAACGCGCGCGTTAAAACAATAACGATGGGCGCACCATCCAACTCAAAGCCCATTTATTTTCACCGCTATCGTCGTTGGTACGTTCAAGGCAGGCCACAGAGCCGGGTTCGAAATTGACCGCAAAGCCAGTTTCATTCGCCAACAGACATCGATTCAACATATGTTCCATAAACGGCATATGCCCCACCAGCATTAAATCACCACCTGCTATTTCTGCGCCATCAAACACGGGGCTGGTGTTGTCATTGGGGCCTAACCCTGCAAGCTTGACTGGGGCTTGATCCGGGCACACGGCCTTTGCTAAAACAAAAGCCGTTTGTTCGGCACGCAACTTGCCAGAATGCGCAACTTCGTCTACGCGTACTTTGCTTGATGATAAAAATGCCGCTATAGTTACACAATCTTGGTGACCCTTGAGACTGAGCGGACGTTCTGTATTTTCGGCTTTGGCCAATGCCTCGCCATGTTGAACCAAATATAACTTCATGACCTTTGCCCCCGCAACGTCTTGGCATCCTTAGTCCATAACAAATTCCAATTTTGGTCATCAGAATTTTGTTCAAACGCTGCGACCGTTGCCGTTTTGAAATTGACCCATTTCACGTCATCGACATTCGCCTGTAATTTCAAAGCCGCCTGTCCCATGAACGGTTCGTGCCCACACACCATCGTATCGTCACACCATGTATTGGCTGTGGCGATAAAATCCATCACATCGCCCCACGGCTCGATCCCTTCAACGGCTTTGCTACCAAAGGGAGGATTCAAAGCCACCGCCATAATGGTCGCCGTTTGTTGGGCTCGCAATAAATTGGAATGATAAATCTGTTTAATTTCAACCCCTTGGGCAGCGGCGTATTTTGATATCCCCTCAACATCGGAGATCCCGCGCGGGCTAAGGGGGCGAAGATTATCCGCTTCGCCGATTTCAGCCTTGCCGTGGCGCATTAAATATAACCGCATTTTGAACACTCCTCCTGCTTCGGCAAGTGTACGTTTCTAATTTAAAAGCCTCAATCAAAAACCAGCCTCTGGGCATAAATCGTACAGGTTATGTTCACAATTTAATTGAAACACACAAAGGCTACAGCCATGGGCCTATTCAATATTCAGTGGCCGTTTTCCCGGTCACACCGATTTTTCCGCTGTCAAGTTTGCCAACGTCGTCGCGTTTACGGGGGCAACGTTCCAGAACGTTCCCGATTTTCGGTCTTTTTCGCTTAAGGCTCCTTTTTCCCTGCAGGACATGGTAGAAACAGGCTTCTAACAAACAAGACGCCGATAAAATTTGACGTCTTAAAGGATTGGCGTCCTTAGCCAAGGATCATGAACGGGAACAGGATTTTTTTGCCAAAGCGCTTAAAGCCAAGCGGTTTTATGAAACGATGGATTTTCAGGGGCTGGTGACGAGTATTCTTTATCAAAAGGTCAGCAATTTTGGGCACCGTATTTTCCGCCCACTTTGGGCGTTAGTTGGTGTGTGGTTGGTCTTTGGGTTGGGGTATAAAATATTTGCCACCGGCCCCACCGCAACGGTTTGGGATGGTTCGCGGTTGTCGCCATCCGTGATTATGCCGTTTTCTGCATCGGCGCGGAAAGCCTTTGAATACGCTCAAGCGGCCTTGTTCATGGGCCCTGCGCATTTGGATTTGTGGTTTGACGTCTCCATCTTCATAGAAGGGTTATTGAGTTTAACCTGTGTGTTCTTCGTCGGTTTGGCTTTGCGTCACCGCTTGGAATCTAGCCCCCAACACAAAAACGGCCCCCGTATGGGAGCCGCTTTGTAAATTTAGAAAGACCGTTTGTCGTGTTCAAAGCTTAGTGGGCTTTTGATCCTGTACCCAAGGCACTTAACATACCTTCGGCAACTGCGATTTCAGCTTCAAGATTGCTTTTTTCGCTGTCGGCAGTCGCCTTGGCTAGGCTTTCCGTAGCCGCATCCAAGCGGGACTGAGCCTCATCGGCTTTTAAATCACCAACAACAATGGCTTCTTCAGCCAACAGCGTGCAACGATCTGGTGTCACTTCGACAAAACCACCGGAAACGAAGATGCTTTCGACGATTTTATTGTCTTCGTGAATATCAACAACGCCCGGACGCACAGTTCCGATTAAAGGCGAATGGCCCGGCATCACACCGATATCACCTTCGGAACATGGTACAACCACCATGTCCACGGGCTGCGACTTTACCAACCGTTCCGGGGATACAAGTTCAAATTCAACCACGTCAGCCATTACATATACTCCGTACCTAAAAGGTTAGGCTGCTTTCGCGGCCATATCTTTGGCTTTTTCAATCGCTTCGTCGATGCCGCCAACCATATAGAAAGCTGCTTCGGGAAGGTGATCATATTCGCCTTCGATAATGCCCTTAAAGCCTTTGATCGTATCTTCAACCGCAACCAATTTACCCGGCGAACCGGTAAAGATTTCGGCAACATGGAAAGGTTGAGACAAGAAACGTTGAATTTTACGAGCACGAGCAACCGTAAGTTTATCTTCTTCAGACAATTCATCCATGCCCAAAATAGCGATGATATCTTGCAAGCCTTTGTACGTTTGCAAAATTTGCTGAACGGTCGTCGCAACATGATAGTGTTCTTCACCAACAACCCGTGGATCCAGAACCCGCGATGAGGAATCCAAGGGGTCCACAGCGGGGTAAATGCCAAGTTCGGCAATTTGACGGTTCAAAACGGTCGTCGCATCCAAGTGAGCAAATGATGTTGCCGGCGCCGGATCGGTCAAATCATCCGCAGGCACGTACACGGCTTGCACCGACGTAATCGAACCTTTTTTGGTTGATGTAATCCGTTCTTGCAAGGCCCCCATGTCGGTCGCCAACGTAGGCTGATAACCCACAGCAGAAGGAATACGACCCAACAACGCAGACACTTCAGCACCGGCTTGGGTAAAGCGGAAAATATTATCAACGAAGAACAAAACGTCTTGGCCTTCTTGGTCGCGGAAGTATTCTGCCAGCGTCAATCCGGTCAAAGCCACACGTGCACGAGCCCCTGGAGGTTCGTTCATTTGGCCGTAAACCAAGGCAGCTTTGGATTCTGTGCCTTCCAAGTCAATAACGCCAGATTCAATCATTTCATGGTACAGATCGTTTCCTTCACGAGTCCGTTCACCAACGCCCGCAAATACCGAATAACCACCGTGACCTTTGGCAATGTTGTTGATCAATTCCATGATCAAAACGGTTTTACCAACACCAGCACCGCCGAACAGTCCAATCTTGCCGCCCTTGGCGTACGGAGCAACCAAATCAACAACCTTGATGCCCGTGACCAAAATTTCGGTTTCGGTAGATTGCTCTTCGAACAAGGGCGCATCAGCGTGGATACCAGCTGTGGATTTTGTTTTGATCGCGCCACGTTCATCAATGGGTTCGCCAATAACATTCAAAATGCGGCCCAATGTTTCAGGGCCAACAGGAACGTTGATCGGAGCCCCTGTATCGGCAACTTCTTGGCCACGTTGCAAGCCATCGGTGGAATCCATGGCAATCGTACGCACCACGTTTTCACCCAAATGCTGAGCAACTTCAAGCACCAAACGCTTGCCGTCGTGTTTCAAGTCCAATGCGCTCAAAATTGAAGGCAATTGACCCGCCGAAAAACGCACATCGACGACGGCGCCCATAATTTGAGTGATATTACCTGTGTTTTTCTTAGCCATCGCTGAGCTCCTTCAAGCGTATTGCGAAAAGCAACCCGCCCGTGCGGTGTTGCATATAATTCGAGTTATATTTTACAGCGCTTCCGCACCGGAAATAATTTCAATCAATTCTTTGGTGATATAGGCCTGACGTGTACGGTTATAAATTTGTGTCAGGTTATCAATCATGTCGCCGGCATTTCGAGACGCGCTATCCATAGCCGTCATACGTGCGCCGTTTTCAGAAGCCGAACTTTCCAGCATGGCTTGAAACACTTGCACACCTAAGTTTTTAGGCAACAAAACTTCAAGAATTTCACTTTCTTCTGGCTCAAATTCATAAGAAGCCGCTAGCCCCTCATCCTTTGCGCCCTGGTCAGCATCTTCATCTGCATCCGCCGTAAATGGAATCAGTTGTTGATGCGTAACAATTTGCGTCATTGCCGACTGAAATTTGTTGAACACGATGGAACAAACATCAAATTCACCGGCGTCAAACATATCCGTAATTTTATCGGCTATGTCGGTGGCTTCGCTAAATTGAATGCCTTTTTTTCCGCCGACATCGGTGACGGTATCGGCATAAAGGTCTTCAAAATCAGACCGCAACAAATCGCGACCTTTGCGGCCTACAAGCATCAGCTTGACGGCTTTGCCTTCACCTCTGAGCTTAAGAATTTTGGCCCGCGTTGCGCGCACGATCGTGCCATTAAACCCACCGCACAAACCACGGTCCGATGTAAACACGACGATCATGTGAGTCTGGTCTGCCCCAGTCCCGGCAAGAAGCTGAGGTCCACCTTCGATACCTTCGAAAGAGCCCGCAAGGGAACGCAACACCCGGTCCATGCGTTCAGAATACGAACGCGCAGATTCGGCGGCTTCTTGGGCACGGCGCAACTTTGCCGCCGCAACCATTTTCATGGCCGATGTGATCTTACGCGTCGACTTAACGCTTTCGATCCGATTTTTTAGGTCCTTAAGGTTAGGCATGAGACGTTGTCCCGCTCCAATCCGTGAGGTGTTTAATTAAGCAAAAGACTTTGTAAAGTCTTCGATGAATTTAGAAAGCTTTGCTTCGGTTTCTTTCGACAAAGCTTTTTCATCACGAATGGTCGCCAAAATTTCGGAACCCTTGGAACGCAAATCACCCAAAAGTGCGTGTTCGTAACGAGTCACGTCTTTGGCTGGAATTTTGTCCAAGAAACCTTTAACACCAGCATAGATCACGCCAACTTGTTCTTCGATAGCAAGCGGGCTGTACTGAGGCTGTTTCAAAAGTTCGGTCAAACGTTCACCACGAGCCAACAATTGCTGGGTTGCCGCATCAAGATCTGAAGCAAACTGTGCAAATGCTGCCATTTCACGGTACTGCGCCAATTCCAATTTAATTGAACCAGCAACTTGCTTCATGGCCTTAACCTGAGCCGAAGACCCCACACGAGAAACCGACAAACCAACGTTCACGGCTGGGCGGATACCTTTGTAGAAAAGTTCTGATTCTAAGAAAATCTGACCATCGGTGATCGAAATCACGTTGGTTGGAATGTAAGCCGCAACGTCACCCGCTTGGGTTTCGATCACGGGCAAAGCGGTCAAAGAACCGTTGCCGGATGAATCGCCCAATTTACACGCGCGTTCTAGCAAGCGTGAGTGAAGATAGAAAACGTCACCAGGATAAGCTTCGCGACCTGGAGGACGACGTAACAACAAGGACATTTGGCGATAAGCCACGGCTTGTTTTGTCAAATCATCATAAAAGATAACCGCGTGCTGTCCGTTGTCACGGAAAAATTCACCAATCGTAGCACCCGTGTAGGGAGCCAAAAATTGCATCGGCGCAGGATCAGAGGCCGTAGCCGCAACCACGATGGAATATTCCAAAGCGCCGTTGTCTTCCAAAGCCTTGACCAATTGTGCAACCGTCGAACGCTTTTGACCAACAGCAACATAGATGCAGAACATCTTTTCACTGTCGTCTTTAGCGGCGGCATTGCTGTTTTTTTGGTTGATGATGGTGTCCATGATCACGGCTGTTTTACCGGTTTGACGGTCACCAATGATCAATTCGCGCTGACCACGGCCAATAGGGATCAAGGAATCGATCGCCTTTAAGCCGGTCTGCATGGGTTCATGAACCGATTTACGGGGGATAATGCCCGGGGCTTTGCGTTCCACGCGGGTGAACTTGACGTTCTTCAGCGGGCCCTTGCCATCAATGGGGTTACCAAGACCGTCAACGACACGCCCTAAAAGGCCCTTGCCAGAAGGAACTTCAACGATGGCGCCCGTCCGTTTAACGGTGTCACCTTCTTTAATTCCACGGTCATCGCCGAAAATAACGATACCAACGTTATCTTCTTCGAGGTTCAGGGCCATACCCTTAACGCCGCCTGGGAATTCGACCATTTCACCGGCTTGGACATTATCCAAACCATGAACACGGGCGATACCATCACCGACTGAAAGAACTTGACCTACCTCAGCCACTTCGGCTTCGGTTCCAAAATTAGCGATTTGATCTTTTAAAATTGCGGAAATTTCCGCGGCACGGATATCCATTATCCAATCCCCTTCATGGAGAGATGTAGCTGCTGCAACTTAGTTTTAAGCGACGAATCAATCATTCGTGAACCAACTTTGATGATCATACCGCCTAAAAGCGTCTCATCAACGTCAGCCTCAAGTGAAAGTTTTGTCCCCACTGATTTTTTTAATACATCGGAAACGGCCTTGAGCTGACCTGCGGTCAACTTTTTAGCCGATGTAACTTGCGCCTTGGCTTCGCCACGGCGACGGGAAAGTTCGTCTAAGAAAGCATTGATCATGCCCGTTAAGGCTGGCAAGCGGCGGTTTTGAGCAACGGTACCGACAAAATTTGCCGTCAAATCGTTCATTTTAGCCTTTGCACACAAAGCGGTGACCGCCTTGACCTGGTCTTCGCGAGAAAGAACAGGTGAATTGATCACCCGATCCAATTCGGCGCTTTCTTGAATCATTGTCCTCATGGAAGTGAGGTCTTCAGCGACTTTATCAAGACACGATGCTTTGTCCGCAAGCTCAATAAGAGCAGATGCGTAACGGCCTGTAAGTCCTGTCGCTCCATTTGTCTCGGATGACACTGTGGAAATCCCCACCTGAGTTGTTGTTTCGGAGGTCTATTCCAACCCCTCTCAGAACGTTCCCCTTCCGTCTTTCATTTTGGAAAGCCTTTAAGGTAAACGCGGCAGTTATCTAACATACGGGTGGGGGGGTTGCAAGACGACTCTTCGTAATTTTTCACCTCTTTTTAATAAAAAGCTCTCAAAGCTCGCCTTTGCTCCGGTTCCTAATGCCTTAATTTAAGAGTCCACACCCCCAAATCAGAACATTATAAAAAACTTTGCGGGTCTATATCCGTTTGAATTTTAACACCTTTTTTTGGTTTGCTTAGCTTTGATGCCCGTGCCAGCCATTCTTTAACGATACCTTGGGGGGGCACCTGTGAAGATACTTTCATTAAAAGCCGTTTTCTAAACCGTCCGCGTAATAATGATAGCGGCGCCGGGGCAGGTCCCAAAACTTCAACATCGTCATATTTGGGAGCGGTGCGCGCCAAGGCATAAGCCAAAGCATCCACGTCCGATTCTTCGGGGCCGGAAACGATCAAGGCCACCAAGCGTCCAAACGGCGGCATGGATAAATCTTCGCGAGATCGAATTTCTTCGTTCATAAAATTTTCCCGCACCCCCGATGCCATTGCTTGCATCACCGGGTGTTCCGGCAAAAAGGTCTGTAGCAACACCCGTCCCGGCTTTTCACCTCGTCCGGCTCTGCCTGCGACTTGGTACAAAAGCTGATATGTTCGCTCTGAGGCCCGCAAGTCGCCCCCAGACAGCCCCAAATCACCGTCAACCACCCCAACCAAGGTCAACATGGGGAAATGATAGCCCTTGGCCATGATTTGCGTGCCAATGATCAAATCAACATCGTGGTCTTCGATACGTTTGATTAATGCCCCCGCCGCCCGTGGCCCGGTCAAGGTATCGGAACTGGCCAAGGCAAAACGAATGTCGGGAAACGTATTCATAACTTCTTCGGCCAAGCGTTCAACGCCAGGCCCACAGGCGGCAAATGAATGTTCGCTTTCGCATTCGGGGCAAACATCGGGCAAGGCTGCGTTGTGACCACAATGGTGGCATTGCAAACGCCCGGCCCGACGGTGTTCTACCAACCATGCCGAACAATTGGGGCACGCCAAACGATAGCCACAGGTCCGACACAAGGTTAAGGGTGCATAACCTCGGCGGTTTAAAAACAACATCGCCTGTTCACCTGCGGCAAAAGATTTCAATAAGGCAACGCGCAGGCTTTCAGATATCCATTGTCTTGCGGGAAGCTTTTCTTTACGCATGTCGATCAAATCAAGTTTTGGCAAAACCGCACCGCCGTGGCGTTCAGGCAAATGTAATAAGTGATATTTTTCCTTTTGAGCGTTGACCACCGTTTCCAAAGACGGTGTTGCGCTGACCAAACATACCAAAAATTCACCCAAATGGGCGCGCACCACGGCCATATCGCGGGCATTGTAAATCACGCCTTCTTCTTGTTTAAAGGCCGGGTCATGTTCTTCGTCGATAATAATCAGGCCCAAATTTTTATACGGCAAGAACAACGCTGAACGAGCGCCGACCACAACATTGACATGGCCTTTGCCCACCGCGCGCCACGTTTCCCGACGTTCACGTTGGCTTAAATCGGAATGCCACCCCGCCGGGCTGGCCGCAAATCGGCGTTCAAAACGGGCCAACCATTGTGAACCCAGCGATATTTCCGGCAACAACACCAAAACTTGTTTACCTTGCCGCAATACTTCGGCCACCGCTTCAAAGTAAACTTCGGTTTTCCCCGACCCCGGCACACCATCCAATAACACCGGGGCGAACGTATGAGATTTCACCTTAGCCACTAAATCTGCTGCTGCTTGAGATTGTATGGGCGATAATGTTGGCCCCGGGTGATTTGCATTAGGTAGCGCCCACGTACGTTCGCGCACCAGTTGGTCTTGGACCAAGGCCCCTATTTTAGCCAACCCCGTCACAACGGCGGGGCTGCATCCGGCTTGCAAAGCCGCTTCGCTGGCGGTTAACGGTGGGCCGTCTTTTAAAACAGCCAATACCCGTTCGCGGGTTTTTGTCAGTTTTATGTCCGGTAAGGGATCGGCCACTCGCCAAACCCTAACGCCGCACGGGTCTTTCAACGCGTCCGGCGCGCTCATGGTCATTTTCAAAACTTGACCGGGACTTGATAACGTATAGCTGGCCACCCAATCAACAAACCGCCGCGTGACGTCTGGCAGTGTTGGCAAGGGCATTTTTTCAAGAACGTCCTTTAATTTAGAACTGGCAAAACCGCCTGTCCCTGCCGACCACACCACGCCGATTAATTTACGTGGCCCAAAGGACACACGCACAAAACTGCCCGGATACAAGATTTGATCGTCACCCACCCGGTAATCATAGATGGCTGAGCCGCCATAACGACCCATGGGCACAGGTAACAAAATGCCAACGCGGTCGCCTTTGGTGAACGCGGTTTGTTGATTTTGAGCGGGCGAATCGTTTTTTATCATATTGTTACTTTACGGAAGGAAAGCCTTAACGAAAATGGTTCATGATACCAAATTGCGATTCGTAACGATGAGGACGATCATGACCACCAACACACAAGCCGCACAAACCATTTTAAATGAGACCGAGGTTAGCCGGTTTTTACGCGAAAACCCTGATTTTTTTTCCCGCAACCCCGAAATTTTAGTGAAAATGGAAAGCCCTAGTCGATATTCCGATACACCCAAGGGAATTGTCGATTTTCAAACCGTCATGGTCGACCGATTACGTGACGAAGTGCAAAATTTGGCCGCATGCACCCAAGACGTCATCGAAACAAGCCGCAATAACATGACTTTTTTAACCCGCACCCATGCGGCTGTGTTGGCATTATTGTCCGCACATGATGCCGGGCACATGGCGCGCATCCTCACCGATGATTTACCATTATTGTTAGATGTTGATTTTGTGGCGTTTGGTTTTGAACAAGATATCAAAGCCGAAGCCGCTTTGCGTCTTCCCGGCGTACGCATGTTACCGTTTGGTTTTGTCGATGCCCAAGTCGGTGTTGGGGGCGATGTCGGTTTATACCAACACATAGCCGACGATGGCTCAATTTTCGGAGACCATAGCGAAGACGTCCATTCCGCAGGGCTCGCCCGATTACGTTCCGGCGCTCATATGGCATCTGGTCTGTTGGCGCTGGGTTCTGCCACGCCCGGAACTTTTCATCCCGGACAAGCCACCGATTTATTAAATTTCTTGGCCCGCGCCACAGAAAAAATGATGAGCCAATGGTTGATGCCAAGATCATAAATAACCCCCTTGAATACGGACCGTTGGCGGCTTTACAGGCCGAACCTGCGGTCCAACAAGCGTTGGCCAAATGGCACGCGTGGCTGGCTTTTGAAAAAAGGTCTTCCGCCCACACCATTGATAGCTATAGCCGCGACATCGTAGATTTCATCAATTTTATAAACACCCACCAAGGCTATAAACCAAATCTGAATGATTTAGAATCCCTGACCAATTTGGATTTTCGAAGCTATCTTGCCCATTTGGCCAAGGCCAACAAAAGCCGCACCACAATTGCCCGGCGTATGTCATCTTTGCGCACCATATTTAAATATTTTGAACGCGAAGGCGTGTGTCAAAACGCCGCTATTTTATCGGTGCGTACCCCTAAAATTCCAAAATCATTACCCAAAGCCTTGACCATGGAAGACGCCTTGACCATGGTGCGCAGCGTTGATCAATTGACCGATGAACCATGGATTGGCCTGCGCGATCACGCTTTATTGATGTTGCTGTACGGTGCAGGCTTACGCATAGCCGAAGCTTTGGCCTTGAACATTAGCGACAGACCAGAAGGCGATGTCATGACCATCACCGGGAAAGGCAACAAACAACGCGTGATTCCGGTGTTATGCGAAATAAAATCTGCGATCTTAGCTTATAATAAAGCTTGTCCTTTTCCCGAAAAACCCAATCGAGCCTTGTTTTTAGGCTTGCGCGGCAAACGTTTAAATGCCGGAGTTGCACAAAAAACGGTGCGGCAAATGCGGTTGCTTTTAGGGCTAAACAACACCGTCACCCCGCACGCGCTTCGCCACAGTTTTGCCACCCATTTGTTGGCGGGCGGTGGTGATTTGCGCACCATCCAAGAATTGTTGGGCCATGCCAGTTTAAGCACCACGCAACGTTACACCGAAGTCGATAGTGCGAAAATCAGATCCGTTTACCAAGGGGCTCATCCCCGCGCCAAACGCCAATCTTAATTTTTTAGGGTTTTTGCGTTTGCCAATTTAAAAATCTGGGCTAACGTATAAAACTGCACTTATTAAAGTATAGCGTTTGGGAGAACAAAGACTTTATGGATGACCCGTACCTCACACTGCAGGGTGAATTTCTTGACGAGGCGCGCGATCGCCTTAGCGAAATGGAAGAATGTCTAAATGACATTTATATGGGGGTGCTGGACCCAACCGACGGCCTGATTAAATTAAAGCGCGAAGCCCACACCTTAAAGGGCATGGGCAATGCTTTTGGTTTTCCATTGATCACGGTGTTAACCCACCGCCTTGAAGACTATCTGTCTTATATTGAAGCCTCTTCACCCGATTGCAGCAAAGACATCCAGTATTATATTGACCGCATGTGGGATGTGGTGCGCCGTGGTGAAAACCCCGACAACGAAGAAAGCAAAGAAATTCTACGTGGCTTGCCGATATTCAAAAAACCATCACACATTGATGTCACAGAACTAGAAACAGAAGTTTTGTTGGTTTGCGATTCCAAAACCATAGGCCGAAAAATCGGCAACGATTTGTCATCTTTTGGCTTTCGCGTGATTAATGCTTCTAGCGCCATGGATGCTTTGTCCGTCGCCGCAAGCATGCATCCAGATGTGATTATCACCAACGGCACAATGAAGGGCATCAGCGGGTTTGATTTAATACGTGCGCTGGTTGCCATGCACGCCACCCGCGAAATCCCTCTAGCGGTCTTTACCAGCTATGACCTTGAACACCCCGAAGTCTTGGCTTTGTCTTCAGACATTCCGGTGATCCAGCTAGGCTCTGACGTCAGCAACGAATTAACCTTGGCGTTGACCAACCTAGAACACCGTTTTCTTAAAAAATAACGTTGTCCTGTCCAGCCATATACTCAAAATAAGAAACACCTACTACATATGAATGGCGCGTGCCAACACTGCCATAGCGGCTTCTTTAACGGCTTCGGCCGTGCCCGGGTGGGCATGGCTGGTGCGGGCAATATCTTCGCTAGACCCGCCGAATTCCATCGCCAATACGACTTCTTGGATCAATTCACCAGCACCAGGACCAATGATGTGTGCACCCAAAACCTTGTCAGTTTTTTTATCGGCTATAATTTTTACAAAACCTTCGGTTGAACCAACAGCCTTGGCTCGTGCATTCGCAATAAATGGGAATTTACCGACATTATAATCGACACCTTGGTCCTTGAGCTGTTGTTCGGTGGCGCCCAAAGCGGCAATTTCCGGGTCGGTATACACGACGCCGGGAATGGCCTCATAATTCACGTGTCCGGCTTGACCTGCTATGATTTCAGCACACGCAACGCCTTCTTCTTCGGCTTTGTGGGCCAACATCGCCCCGCCGACCACGTCGCCAATGGCGTAAATACCGTCAACGTTGGTTTTAAAATGACCATCGGTAACAACAAAGCCACGGTTGTCCACATCGACACCAACATCCTTAAGGCCCAAATGATCCGTAAAAGGTCTGCGCCCAATAGCCACCAAAACCACATCCGCCGTTAAGGTTTCTGTATCGCCGCCAGATGCGGGTTGCAATGCCAAGGTCACACCGGACTTTGCTGTTTTAGCTCCCGTCACTTTGGTTCCCAATTTAAAATCTAAACCTTGTTTTTTAAAGGTTCGCGTGGCCTGTTTGACAATTTCATCATCCATGCCCGGCAAGATATTGGGTAAAAACTCTATCACCGTAACGGCGGTGCCTAGCCGGCGCCATACAGATCCCAATTCAAGGCCAATAACGCCACCGCCGATGACTGCCATGGTTTTCGGCACCTTTGAAAGATTCAAAGCCCCCGTAGACGTAACAATTTGTTTTTCATCGACATCAACGCCGGGCAAAGGCGCTGGTTCCGACCCGGTCGCAACGATAATATGCTTGGCCTGATAAGTGTCTTTGCCGACTTGAACTTTACCGAGCGCTGTTATTTTTCCCATGCCGATCAAACGCGTGATTTTGTTTTTCTTAAACAAAAAATCAATGCCTTTGGTCAAATCCCCAACGATGGCTTCCTTGCGCCCCAGCATGGTTTTCAAATCAAGCTTTGGCGCGGCAACTTTGACGCCGTGGCTTGCCATATCATGGCCCGCTTGTTCAAACACATGAGACGATTGCAACAACGCCTTGGACGGAATACAGCCCACGTTCAAGCACGTCCCCCCCAAAGTATTACGGCTTTCCACACACGCCGTTTTCAAGCCCAATTGTGCCGCGCGAATGGCGGCCACATAGCCCCCAGGGCCGCCGCCAATGATGATCACGTCAAAATTTGTATCAGCCATGTCCGTTCCTTAAGTTCAAGCGTCGATCATAATGCGTTCTGGGTTTTCCAAACAGTCTTTGACCCGGACCAAGAAAGTCACGGCTTCGCGACCGTCAACAATGCGGTGGTCATAGCTTAGGGCCAAATACATCATGGGACGAGCTTCAATGGCACCATCATCCATCACCATCGCGCGTTTTTGAATTTTATGCATACCCAAAATCCCCGACTGTGGTGGATTTAAAATCGGCGTGGAAAGAAGCGACCCAAAAATACCGCCATTGGTGATGGTAAAGGTGCCGCCGGTCATGTCTTCCATGGTCAATTGGCCTTCACGGGCGCGGCGTCCATAATCAATGATGGTTTGTTCGATGCCCGCAAACGTCAAGGCGTCGGCGTCACGCACCACCGGAACCACCAAACCATTTTCGGTGCCCACGGCCACGCCAATATCATAGTGATTTTTGTAAATGATATCGTTGCCATTGATTTCCGCATTGATCGCTGGAATTTCACGCAAAGCCGTTACACAAGCCTTGATAAATATTGACATAAAACCCAATTTTACGCCGTGCTTCTTTTCGAAGCTTTCTTTGTAACGCCCGCGCATCGCCATAACGTTGGTCATATCGACCTCGTTAAAGGTGGTCAACATAGCGGCCGTATTTTGAGCATCTTTGAGACGCCCCGCAATAACCCGGCGTAACCGCGTCATGGGGACTTTTTCTTCCCGTGGTCCGGCAAGCCGCGATGGGTATTGAGCCGCAGATGGAGCGGCTGGAGAAGCCGACGTTGCCGGGGCGTTGGGCGCTGCTGGTGCTGGTGCTGGTGCCGATTGAGATTCCAAGTAAGCCAGAACATCGCCTTTGACCAAACGTCCATCCTTGCCTGTACCGGAAATATCAACAGGGTTTAGGTTATTTTCTTGAATCAACTTTTTCACCGCCGGGGACAAAGCGTTTTCGCTCAGGTCTGGAACCGGCTCAGAGGCCGGAACCGACGCCGTTTCTGCGGCTTTCGTTGTTTTCAAAGGTGCTGCACCTTCGTCAATTTGGCCGAGCACACCGCCGACTTCAACGTCAGAACCTTCTTTGGCTGTGATAGCTTTCATTACACCCGATACCGGGGATGGCACTTCGACCGTGACTTTGTCGGTTTCCAATTCACACAGAGATTCATCAACATCAACGCTGTCACCGGAATTCTTGAACCATTTGCTAACTGTGGCTTCTGTAACCGATTCGCCAAGTGTAGGGACTTTAATTTCGGTTGTCATATCGACCTCTCAAATGTTTAATATTTTGGCCGTTGGTGGGGTTGTTCCAACGCGCTTAAGTCGCCTTGCAAGGCTTGATTGACCAGCCAGGCTTGTTGTTGATTATGTTTTGATAACATTCCCGTTGCCGGGCTGGCCGCACCGCGCCGCCCAACATAATACGGAACCAATGCATCATTGTCCAAATCCCGCATAATCGTTTCAATGCGTTGCGCAACAAAGAACCATGCACCCATATTGGCAGGTTCTTCTTGGCACCACACCACTTCGCCATGCGGGTAACGCGACAATTGTTGCATCAAGCCTTTCCATGGGAACGGATACAATTGTTCCAAACGAACGATCGCAACATCGTTAATTTCATATTCGCGACGAGCCATCAATAAATCATAATAAACCTTACCCGAACACACGATTACGCGTTTGACATTTTTGTCCAATGTCAAACGATCATGTTCCGGCAATACCCGACGAAATCTTGTTTCTGGTCCCATTTCGCCCAAATTGGAAAACACCAATTTGTGACGCAACATGGATTTGGGCGACATAACGATCAAAGGTTTTCTGAAGTTACGGCAAACTTGGCGGCGGATCACATGAAAGAATTGTGCCGGCGTGGTGCAGTTGACCACTTGCATGTTATTTTCCGCACATAATTGCAGGTACCGTTCCAATCGGGCCGAGCTGTGTTCTGGTCCTTGACCTTCATAACCGTGCGGTAACAACATTACCAAGCCCGACATCCGCAACCATTTGGTTTCGCCAGACGACACAAATTGATCAATGATCACTTGGGCACCGTTGGCAAAGTCACCAAATTGAGCTTCCCAAATGGTCAAGCCATGAGGTTCGGTCAGGGAATAACCATATTCAAACCCCAACACACCGGCTTCGGAAAGCGGGCTGTCGATGACTTCAAAATGAGCTTGATTTCCGGGTCGGATATGATTGAGCGGGACATAACGTTCTTCGTTGTCTTGATCAACCCAAACGGAATGACGGTGAGAAAATGTCCCCCGTCCAGAATCTTGACCCGACAAACGCACGCCATGGCCTTGGACCAATAATGTTCCATAGGCCAAAGCTTCGGCGGTGGCCCAGTCCACGTGTCGATGACTTTCAATCATTTCCCGTTTGTTGGTTAATTGACGTTTAATTTTTGAATTCAAAGTGAAATTTTTGGGTGGCTCAGAAATGGCATTCCCGACTTCGTTCAACACGTCCATATCCACCGAAGTATCATCGTCGCGTAATTCTTCGGCACCTTCAAGATAGAACAGGCCTTTCCATTTGCCTTCAAGCCAGTCCGCTTTGTTCGGCTCATAATTTTCTGCGGCTTCGCGTTCTTTATCCAAATGCGCATGGAATTTCTTAACCATGGCATCGGCTTCGGCTTCGCTGATCACACCTTCTTCGACCAACTGGCGCGCATAAATTTCCCGCGTGGTCGGGTGATTCGCGATCGCCTTATACATAATCGGGTTGGTGAACATCGGCTCGTCGGCTTCGTTGTGCCCATGGCGGCGATAACAAAAAATATCCAAAATCACATCACGTTTAAATTCTTGCCTAAATTCAACGGCAATTCTTGAGGCATGAACCACGGCCTCGGGATCATCGGCATTGACGTGAAAAATTGGCGCTTCGATAATTTTTGCAACATCAGACGGATACGGTGAAGACCGTGAATAAGATGGATGTGTGGTAAAGCCAATTTGATTGTTAATGATGACATGAATTGTGCCACCGGTTTCATAACCTTTTAATTGCGACATATCCAATGTTTCGGCAACGATACCTTGGCCAGCAAAGGCCGCATCGCCATGCAACAAAACCCCCATAATTTGTTCACGTTTCACATCGTTAAGTTGATGCTGTTTGGCCCGCACTTTGCCCAAAACAATGGGGTTCACGACTTCTAAATGTGATGGGTTTGCCGCCAACGACAAATGAATAGCATCGCCATCAAACACCCGATCCGAAGACGTGCCTAAGTGATATTTCACGTCACCAGAAACATCTAATTCATCGGGCGTGATGGATTTTCCCAAAAATTCGGCAAAGATCGCCATATACGGCTTGCGCAAAACAGAGGCCAAAACATTCAGCCGGCCCCGATGGGCCATGCCAAGGGTGATGGACTTGATGCCCAATTGACCGCCCCGTTTGATGATTTGTTCTAACGCTGGGATAACCGATTCCCCGCCATCCAAACCAAAGCGTTTGGTGCCTTTGAATTTAACGTCTAAGTATTTTTCAAAGCCTTCGGATTCCACCAAGCGTTCCAAGATTGCGCGTTTGCCCTTTATGGTAAAATCCGTTTGATTACGAATACCTTCAATACGGCGTTGTATCCACGCTTTGGCTTCGGGTTGACCGATGTGCGTAAATTCAACGCCAACGGAACCGCAATAGGTTTCTTGCAAGGTTTGCAAAATTTGGCGCAAAGTCGCCGTTTCCAAACCCAGCACATGATCAATGAAAATCGGACGATCTAAATCTTGTTCTTGGAAACCATAGGTGTGGTAATCCAATTCGGAATGCAAGGCCCGGCCTTCCAAACCCAATGGATCGAAATTCGCAATAATATGACCACGAATGCGATAAGCGCGAATTAACATCAAGGCGCGAATGGTGTCTTTGGTAGCGGCACGAATGGCATCTGCGCTAGGGCGAACTTCTTGGCCGCCATAATCCGCCCGATGATGGGTATTATCGGTGACCGATGACCCAGCATCGCGTTCCATCATGTTGCCCGTTTGCAACTGGCCGATCACGCCATTTTTTGTTGGCGCCCACGTAGCCCCGCGTAAATCGTCCAAAATTTCGCGTTCTTCGTCATTCAAGGTGGCAAAAAAATCAACCCATGACCGATCAACGTTTCCCACCCCTTCGAGATGGCGGGCATAAAGTTCAGCAACATAACGGGCATTCGCACCCGTTAAAAACTGGTCTGAGCTATTTAGCGGCGAACCGGTCATCAGCCATTATCCTTTTAACACTTCGGTCAACGTGATGCCGAGCTTGGCAGGTGATTCAGCGACCGCAATTCCGGCGCTGCGCATGGCATCTATTTTATCACCAGCCGTGCCCTTGCCACCGGAAATTATCGCTCCCGCATGTCCCATGCGACGGCCCGGTGGTGCTGTGACGCCAGCGATAAAGCCAACCACCGGCTTCTTGATTTTAGATTGTTTCAAAAATTCAGCCGCATCTTCTTCGGCGGTACCGCCAATTTCACCAATCATCACGATGCTTTCGGTTTTTTCATCGGCCAAAAACATTTCCAAACAATCAATAAAGTTGGTGCCGTTGATGGGATCACCACCAATACCAATACACGTAGTTTGACCGAACCCAGCGTTTGTCGTTTGCGCAACGGCTTCATACGTCAAAGTTCCAGACCGAGACACAATTCCGACTGATCCTGGCACATGAATGTGCCCTGGCATGATGCCTATTTTACATTCACCAGGCGTAATAACACCTGGGCAGTTTGGTCCAATCAGCCGGGTCTTGGATCCTTGTAAGGCGCGCTTGACCTTTAACATGTCCAATACGGGAATACCTTCGGTGATGCACACCGCCAATTCGATTTTGGCGTCAATAGCTTCTAAGATAGCATCGGCGGCAAACGGTGGCGGAACGTAAATCACAGACGCCGTGGCTTGGGCCACATCAACCGCTTCTTGAACGGTATTAAAGACCGGCAAATCAAGATGCGTCGTGCCACCTTTGCCCGGTGTGACCCCACCAACCATTTGTGTGCCATAGGCTATGGCTTGTTCGGAATGAAACGTGCCTTGCGCCCCGGTGAAGCCCTGACAGATGACCTTGGTATCTTTGTTTACGAGGACAGACATTAGCTAGCCTCCTTTACTTCTTGGACAATTTTTTCAGCGGCATCGCCAAGATCATCGGCGGAAATAATAGGCAAGCCGGAATCGGCCAGTATTTTTTTACCCAGATCAACGTTGGTGCCTTCGAGTCTGACCACCAATGGAACGTTAAGGCTGACTTCACGCGCGGCAGCAACCACGCCTTCGGCAATCACATCACAACGCATGATGCCACCAAAGATATTAACCAAAATGCCTTCGACATTGGCATCGGATAAAATCAGCTTAAAAGCTTCGGTCACCCGTTCCTTCGTCGCGCCGCCGCCAACATCCAAAAAGTTAGCCGGCTCACCGCCATGAAGCTTGATGATATCCATGGTCGCCATGGCTAACCCGGCACCGTTCACCATGCACCCGATGCTGCCATCCAATTTGATGTAATTCAAATCGTGTTTTGCGGCTTCAAGTTCGGCTGGGTCTTCTTCGTCTTCGTCACGCAATTCGGATACGTTTTTTTGTCTGAACAACGCATTATCGTCAAAATTCATTTTAGCATCCAAGGCCATGACTTGACCTGTGCTCGTCACAACCAACGGATTGATTTCGACCAGCGAAGCATCCAACGCATTAAACGCCTTATACATGCTCAACATCAATTTCACTGCGGAATTTACTTGCTTGCCTTCAAGCCCCAAACCAAATGCTAATTGACGGGCGTGAAACGGCATCATGCCAACGGCTGGATCAATGCTGACTTTGAGAATTTTTTCAGGTGTTTTAGCCGCAACGTCTTCGATGTCCATGCCGCCTTCGGTCGAAGCCATTACGGTGATACGAGACGTCGAGCGATCGATCAAAAAGCTTAGGTACAATTCGCGCGCAATGTCACAACCTTGTTCTATATAAACGCGTTTGACTTCTTTGCCATCGGGTCCGGTTTGATGTGTGATCAATTGCATGCCCAAAATTTGGTTAGCGGTGTCACGCACTTCATCCGTAGACTTAACGACTTTGACGCCGCCGCCTTTGCCGCGCCCACCCGCATGAATTTGCGCTTTGACCACCCACACCGGGTTGGTTGGTGTGTCTTTGGCAATTTCTTTGGCAACCGCTTCGGCTTCGGGGGCCGTGTAAGCAACTTTACCAATGGGAACAGCAACGCCAAAACTGGCCAAAAGCTGCTTGGCTTGGTACTCGTGAATATTCATCGAACCTGCCTTTTTTTAAATTAAACTTATGATTTATTCGCGGATGTTGACGTAGAAGTTACCCTTTTTGTCGCCGCTTGTTTTGCCGGAGCCCGTTTTACCATCCCAGCTTTTTTAACGGGCGCCTTTTTAACAACGCTGGCTTTAGCGGGAGCTTTCTTAGCCGGAGTTTTCTTAGCGGGAGTTTTTTTGGCGGGAGTTTTTTTGGCGGGAGCCGCGGCTGTCGCCGCAGCCGTTTCTAATTTTTTTATGTCAGCAATTAGCCCACGCACAGCCTTTACCGATTTATTAAACAATGCTTTTTCAGTACGTTCCAGTTTAATTTCCACAACGCGTTCGACACCACGGGCACCAATCACAACGGGAACCCCAACGTACATATCCTTAACGCCATACTCACCGTTCAAATGAGCCGCACAGGGAAGAATACGTTTTTTATCTTTCAAATACGCTTCGGCCATTTCAATCGCCGCCGTTGCCGGGGCGTAATACGCTGATCCCGTTTTTAACAGCCCAACAATTTCTGCACCGCCATCCCGAGTCCGTTGAACAATAGCATCTATTTTTTGTTGAGTGGTCCATTTCATTTTCACCAAGTCGGGAACCGGAATGCCCGCGACTGAGGAATACCGAACCAGCGGAACCATGGTATCGCCATGTCCGCCCAACACGAATGCCGTGACGTCTTCGATGGAAACCTTGAATTCTTGGGACAAGAAATAACGGAAACGTGCGCTATCTAAAACACCTGCCATGCCGACGACTTTACGAGCTGGTAAACCGGAAGCTTCACGCAATGCCCAAACCATCGCATCAAGTGGGTTGGTGATACAAATGACGAATGCGTTCGGCGCATATTTTTTGATGCCTGCGCCCACTTGCTTCATCACCGAAACATTGATGCCCAACAAATCGTCGCGGCTCATGCCTGGTTTGCGGGGAACACCTGCGGTGACGATAATGACATCGGCGCCACGGATCTGAGCATAGCTTTTTGTGCCTGTTATTTTGGCGTCATAACCTTCGATCGCAGAAGATTGCGATAAGTCCAGCGCCTTGCCTTGGGGGATGCCTGAAAAAATGTCAAACAGGACAATGTCGCCAAGTTCTTTCAAACCCGCGAGGTGCGCCAAAGTGCCCCCGATATTACCTGCGCCAATCAATGCGATTTTATTGCGTGCCATTTACTTTCCCCTAACCGTTGCGATTTTCAGTATTAAATTTGGTAACGCGTATTTCGTCGTGCGGCAAGCCCTATTGGGCCAAATTGTCAACTTATTATGTTTCTTTTTATCCATTGCGCTTTGCGTGGTCCAATTTCATATAATTTTCCGACTGCATTTCTATCAAACGCGAAGCCGTACGTTCAAATTCAAACGATCCCGTACCTTCGGTATACAGGTCTGGCGGATCGACATCGGCCGAACAAATCAATTTCACATGGCCTTCGTACATGGCATCAATCAACGTCACGAATCGTTTTGCCATATCCATGTTGTCGGGTGACATTTTAGGGATGCCTGGAATGATCAATGTATGATATCGCCTGGCTATTTCTAAAAAATCAGCGGGGCCTAAGGGTCTGCCGCATATGTCTTCGAAACCAACCAAGGCCACACCTTGGGCTGCTTTGGGGATGGCGACATCGCGGCCTTGGACCGGAATAGAGGCCGCATGCGCGCGCGATCCATGGGTCAGGCTGGTGAAAGCATTTTCAAGTTTTTCTTGGGCGATTTGATCATTGGGCACAATATAAGTATCAAGCGCGCGCATTTGTTCAAGCCGATAATCAATGCCACCTGCGAGTTCAAGAATGTCCATTTTTTGTTCAATCAAATCAATGAACGGTAAAAAACGATCTCGTTGCAGGCCATCTTTATAAAGATCGCATGGCGGACGATTGGATGTTGCCACCACAACAACGCCGCATTGAAACAAGCTTTCAAAAAAACGCTTTAAAATCATTGCATCCGTGATGTCGTTAACTTGAAATTCATCGAAACAAAACAACGTTGCTTCGTTGGCCACTTGTTCAGCGACCAAAGGAATGGGGTCGGCGTCTCGACCTTTGAATTTACGGTATTCGCCCAAGCGTAAATGAATTTGTTGCATGAAAGCATGAAAATGAACGCGGCGTTTACGCTTGACCGGAGCCGTGTCAAAAAACATGTCCATCAACATGGATTTTCCACGCCCAACGCCTCCGTAAAAATAAATGCCTTGGGGCGGGTCTTCTGGCCGGCGCCCCAAGCCAAAACGTTCCTTCCAGCCAACGGTTCCTCGGCTTGGTTCATAGGACCGCAACCCTTTGTGCAAGCTTTGCAGTTTTTCCACCGCCAAGGCTTGTACCGGGTCGTGCCTTAATTCACCGTTGGAAATACGGTTTCTGTATTCCGCAAGAGGACCTTCTGGCGAAACTTCAGGCGCGGTCATTACACATTCCATTCCCTTTAAAACGTCTATTTACAAAACCGTAACAAACAGTGTGAATGACGAACCACTTAATGACCAGAACTAATGTGCAAAAGGTTGAAGTTTTCTCTTGATCTGGCAGACTGTATCCATGGATATTTTGCAGCATATATTATCCCTTGAACCGCAAATCAGACTCAGCGCTTTTTTAGGTGTCTTTGTGATCATGGCTGGTTTTGAATTGTTTGTTCCACGACGCCCCTTAAACCAACCCAAAAAAAAGCGTTGGGCAGCGAATATCACGATTGTGTTGATCAACACAGTGGTGGCGCGCACTGTGTTGCCGGTGGCTCCCATTGCGTTTGCAGCCTACCTTCAAGATCAAGGTTTGGGGCTTTTTAATAACATTGGCTTTGGCGGTTGGGGTGAATTAATCACCACTGTAATCTTGATGGATTTTGCCATATGGGGACAACATTTGATGGTTCATGCGGTGCCTTTGTTTTGGAAGCTTCATCGTGTCCATCACACCGACATGGATTATGATGTCACTACGGGGCTAAGGTTTCATCCACTGGAAATCATACTTTCATTGCTGATCAAATTTGCCGTGATCGCCATTTTGGGTGCCAGTCCGGTGGGCGTTTTAATGTTTGAAATTATCTTGAATGCCATGGCCATGTTTAATCATGCAAATGTACGCCTGCCGTTAAAGCTTGATGCCGTGTTACGAGTTATTTTTGTCACTCCTGACTTTCACCGTGTTCACCATTCCATTTTGATGGCCGAGACCAATTCAAATTATGGCTTTAACCTTAGCCTTTGGGATCGTTTATTTGGCACCTATGTCTCAGAACCCCAACTTGGTCACAACAACATGACCATTGGCTTGAATGTTTTCAGGAACCCCACAGAACAACGGCTCGACAAAATGTTGACCCAGCCATTTCGCTCAACCCCGGAGCCTGTCGATTGACCCATTATATAGTGCAACATATTGGCTTGGACATTAACTTTCACCATCCCCGTGGTTCTGGCTTAAAACTGGCTGATGAGGTTGTTGAGCTTTATGAAAGCGACAAAGAACACGCCGAGATTTTCACCCAAGTCTCCAGTGGCACCACGTTCAGCCAAGTGGAAATTTTAAGTTGGTTCTTATTACAAACCCGCACGGAAATCCAAGACCACCTTCCGATGGAAAGCCGTCAAAAACAAAATGGCGATGTCTTTATGACTTTTCCCATTCGTTTCAAGCCCGGCACTTTTCACATGCCAACCGAAGACGGAAACGTTGATTTATCTCAGCTTAAATTAATGTGTAAAATCACCATTTCGGATCGTGACGGTTGACGAATGACCTTGATACGAGGATAGTCCCTCTTAAATCATTTTTTGAGGATCAAACAACCCATGTCAGACACGACCCCAGAACAAAATGCCGAGCTTGATGCCGAAAAACTGGAAAAACAAAAACAAGCGGCCCATGCACAACGCTCGTTATTGAAAATTTTAGCCATTGCGACTTTGTTTCCGACCCTTTGGGTGATCCTTTTGTCCAGCAGAATGTATGCCAACCTTGACCAAGCGACCGCCGGAGAGGAAGGTTTTGCCATTTTCGTGGTGGTGTGGGGGTTTTTAACTCCGGTGATTTGGCTTGTAAGTTACGGCTATACGCTTATTCAAATCAACCGGGGCAATATGGAAGTCGGGCGTATATGGCCTTTGGTGCCGGCCCTTTGGTTCATTTTTTGGTTTGCCACCCAATTGGCGCGTCAATCGCAAATTTAAAAATCGAAGACCACATTGAATACAAGAAAGGCCGATGGAAAAACCACCGGCCTTTCTTATTTCAACGGTTTCGCTTATTTGCGTTTTAACAACAGGTGCTTAATTTCAGCAATAGCCTTGCCCGGATTTAAATGCTTAGGACAGGTGTTGGTACAGTTCATGATCGTATGACAACGGTACAAACGAAATGGGTCGTCTACATTATCCAATCGTTCACCGGATGCTTCATCACGGGTGTCAGCAATCCAGCGATAAGCTTGTAACAACACAGCCGGTCCCAAATAACGATCCCCATTCCACCAATAACTTGGGCAGCTGGTTTGACAACAAAAACACAAAATGCATTCCCACATGCCATCCAATTCACGCCGTTCTTCGACGCTTTGCAAGCGTTCAGATGTGGGCGCCGGGGTATCGGATTTCAGCCAAGGTTCAATAGAGGCATATTGCGCGTATGGCACGCTTAAATCCGGCACTAAATCTTTAATCACGGGCATATGCGGTAGCGGATAAATTTTAATATCGCCACTGATCGACAAAATCGGTTTGGTGCACGCCAACGTATTGGTGCCATCAATATTAAACGCGCATGAACCGCACACGCCTTCGCGACACGAACGGCGAAACGTCAAGGTGGAATCCATTTCGGATTTAATCTTGATCAACGCATCCAACACCATGGGACCACAGGAATCCAAATCGACCTCAAACGTGTCTAAACGAGGATTAAGTCCGGAATCTGGATCAAAGCGATATACATGAAAACGCTTGATGCGTTTGGTGCCTGAGGGCGCAGTGAACATTTCGCCCTTCGAAACCTTGGAATTTTTAGGAAGATTGAATTCGACCATGTTCGTTCACCCTTCCTTTAATACACACGCGGTTTTGGCACAATATATTCGACTTCGTCTGTCAGTGTCCATGAATGGACCGGACGATAATCTATTTTTACTGAATTGTCTTCAGCATGCCTTGTCACGGTGTGTTTCATCCATTCATCATCATTTCGATCAGGATAATCATCGCGCGCATGGGCACCCCGGCTTTCCGTACGATTCAAGGCACCATGAACCGTGGCTTGAGCACACGTTAACAAGTTTTCCAATTCCATGGCTTCGACCAAATCAGAATTCCAAATCAAGGAACGGTCTGAAACAGAAATGTCCGCGTGGCTTGCTTTAATTTCATCAATGCTGTCGCGGCCCGTGGTGAGAATTTTTTCATCCCGAAATACCGCCACATTGTTTTGCATGGTGTGTTGCATTTCTTCGCGAATAACCGCCGTGGGTTTTGTCCCGGCACCATGGCGAATGCGATCGAAACGATCCAACGCTTTGTCCGCAGAACTTTCCGGCAATGGTTTTTGTTCTTCGCCTGCTTTTAAGGTATCCCGTGCGCGGATCGCGGCGGCCCGCCCAAACACCACAATATCCAGCAATGAATTGGTGCCCAAACGGTTAGCGCCGTGGACCGAAACACACGCAGCTTCGCCAATAGCCATCAAACCGGGACATACCGCTTCGGGATCATCTGCCGTGGGGCGTAAAACTTCACCATGAATGTTGGTGGGAATGCCGCCCATATTATAATGGGCCGTGGGAATCACGGGAATTGGCTCGCGGGTAAGATCAATCCCGGCAAACACTTTTGAGCTTTCGGAAATACCGGGCAAGCGTTCTGCCAAAACATCAGGGCCTAAATGTTCAAGGTGCAAATTAATGTGATCTTTTTTATCACCTACCCCTCGCCCTTCTAATATTTCAACCGTCATCGCCCGGCTCACCACATCACGGCTAGCCAAATCTTTGGCATTAGGGGCGTACCGTTCCATAAACCGTTCGCCGTTGGCGTTGGTTAAATATCCACCTTCGCCACGTGCGCCTTCGGTAATCAACACTCCGGCGCCATAAATACCGGTGGGGTGAAATTGGACAAATTCCATGTCTTGGAGTGGCAAGCCCGCGCGCGCCACCATGCCGTGACCATCACCCGTGCAAGTGTGCGCAGACGTACAAGAAAAATACGTGCGCCCATAACCACCGGAAGCCAGAACCGTTTTTTGCGCACGAAACCGATGGATGGTCCCGTCTTCCAAATTCCACGCCATCACTCCTCGGCAGACGCCTTCGTCATCCATAATTAAATCAAGAGCGATAAATTCAACAAAGAATTCAGCATCGTGGCGCAAGCTTTGCTGATACAAAGTATGCAAGATTGCATGCCCGGTCCGATCCGCCGCCGCGCAAGCCCGTGGCACTGGTGTTTCGCCAAAATTTTTCATATGGCCGCCAAATGGCCGCTGGTATATTTTGCCATTTTCATCACGAGAAAAAGGAACGCCAAAATGTTCTAATTCATGAACGGCAGGCACCGCATTTTTACATAAATATTCGATCGCATCTTGGTCACCTAACCAATCCGACCCCTTGACGGTGTCGTACATGTGCCATTTCCAATTGTCATCATCCACGTTGCCAAGGGCTGCGGCCACGCCACCTTGGGCGGCAACGGTGTGGCTTCGGGTGGGAAACACTTTGGTTATACAGGCGGTTTTTAGGCCGGCCTTGGTCATGCCAAAAGTAGCGCGCAAGCCCGCACCACCCGCGCCAACAACAACACAATCATAGGTATGATCCGTAATGGGATAGGCTTTGCTCATATTTTTATTCCGGTCATCCTGCGAGAGAAATTTTTAAAACGGCAAAAACGCCGGACGCGGCAAACAACACCGCACCATATTTAATGCACAACAAAAGCCCCATTTTCCAAAGCTCGCTATGTACATAATCTTCGATAACAACTTGCAACCCCAATTGGGCGTGATGAAACATTGCCACCAAAAACAACACCAAGAAAACAGAATTGCCAAATTCGGAAAGCCACGCATGGAACACGGTATAATCTGAGCCGGTTAGCGAAATCAATGAAAAAATCAACCACAATGACAATGGCAAAAGCGCCACCGCGCTCATCCGTTGAGCCCACCAATGATGGACGCCTTCATGCGTAGAACCAAGGCCTCGAACACGGCCCAACTTTGATCTTAATTGGCGGTTGCGATGGGGTGTGCTGTTCATGGGTGTCCCTTACCACTTACCAACGTGGTCATAGGCCATGACCCAACTGAAAACGGTCAAAGCAAATGCCGAAAGAATGACCAAGACACCTGTGGCGCGAAGCTTGACCAATTCAAAACCCCAACCTAAATCCCAGCCTAAATGACGGATACCGTTGCACATGTGAAAATACAAAGAAAATGTGAAGCCAAACAACACCAAACGACCAAACCACGATTCCATCAAGGCTTGGGACCGGGCAAATGCCTCTGGCCCATACGCACCTGACGCCAACCAATACGTCAGCAATACCGCCGCCAAAGCCAACACCACCCCCGTCATACGGTGGGTAATAGATAACACTGATGTAATTTGGGGACGATAAACTTGCAGATGCGGTGATAAAGGTCTTTCGTCGTCAGCCAGTTGCTTCGCCATAAGGTCTGTCCGTTTCTGCCCATACAGGGTCCAGGGAAATTGATTTATAAAACTATGCATCCGTTCGCTCATGAAGGCAAGCCGCAACAAAAAAAAACCGCACCAAATCTTCGGAGCGGTTTTTAATCATTAAGAACAAAGGTATTATTTGCTCAGATAATCGCTGACCAGAAGTTCTGCGATTTGCACGGTATTTAACGCCGCCCCCTTGCGCAAATTATCTGACACACACCAAAAATTCAGACCATTTTTAACGCTTGGATCGTTGCGAATGCGCGAAACAAACACCGCATCTTCGCCTGCACATTCCGCCGGTGTAACATAGCCTTCGTCGACGCGATGATCAACCACGGTAACCCCCTCTGCCGCGCGCAAAATATCGCGGGCCGCGCCTTCATCCAACGGGTTTGCAAATTCAACATTTACCATTTCAGCATGACCAACAAACACAGGCACCCGCACACACGATGCACAAACCTTGATACCTGAATCCAAAATTTTGTTGGTTTCAACGACCATTTTCCATTCTTCTTTGGTCATGCCATCATCCATGAACTTATCAATGTGAGGGATAACATTAAACGCGATCTGTTTGGGGAACACTTCGCGGTTTTTTTCCACGGGTTGGTTCACATAAATACCTTTGGTTTGGTTGAACAATTCGTCCATCGCCGATTTGCCACCACCCGAAACAGATTGATAGGTTGCCACCACCACGCGTTTAATCTTTGCCCGGTCATGCAGGGGCTTTAACGCCACCAACATTTGAATCGTCGAACAATTGGGATTGGCTATAATGCCTTTTTTGCTATAGCCCGCAATCGCTTCTGGGTTGACTTCGGGAATCACCAACGGAACGTCTGGGTCCATACGAAAATGAGACGTATTATCCACCACAACCGCGCCCGCCTTGGCCGCAATCGGTGCAAATTTTGCCGAAACCGAAGCGCCGGGACTGGACAACACAATGTCGGTTCCTTTGAAATCAAAGGTTTCCAAGTCTTGGCATTTCAGGCGAATATCATCGCCATAAGCAATTTCACGACCGGCAGAACGGTGTGATGCCAATGCCACCACTTCGTCGGCCGGAAATTCGCGCTCAAACATAGTTTGTAGCATTTCCCGACCAACATTTCCGGTGGCGCCAACGACAGCAACTTTATAACCCATTTTTTCGTCTCCTTAAATTGAGGCCCGAACACTTAAAGCCTCAAAACCAAAGCCCGCAGTGCGTTCTGCGGGCCCGGTTGCATTTCAAAGCATCACCAAGACCCGCTCAACAGCCGGTCGTTATCTTGGTCATAAGAATTGTTTTGCACACCCAAACAGGTGCCCCGCTGGCATATATGCGGCGAGCGGACAAACCTTCTAATTCTACCAATTCGTGGCTCATGTGCTGTCCTCTAGAATTCTATTTATGTCTTATACTGCTGTCTTCAAAAAGGCAAGGGACGCAAATTTGCCTCTCCCGCTGCCCTTAAGTCGTGAACTCTACAAATGGTTTATTATTGTGATACTTAATCTGCGTATAATTAATTTTTTGGGAATTGAATTATGCCCATGGACACCGAAGATCATTTTGCAAAAAACGATGAGCCGAACGATGAGCCGAACGAAAATGCACCCGAACAATCTGTTGCGGATCTTGTTCGGCTTTATATGGGATCGAACGTTAAATCCTATGAACGCCACATACATAGCTTTTTAGAAAGCGAACCTCGTAAGATGTCTGTGGGTTGGATATGGGTGGCTCTTGTTTTTCCGTACGCATGGCTAATGTATCGTAAAATGTGGGGATTGACCGCCGTTTTTTTTGTTTTCAACATATTAAATCGTAGATTCATAGCTGGTTTTACAAACGATTTAACAGGAATCTCTTCCACTGTTGCAGGCCTGGATATATATATAGTGAGTTTTATTTTTGGGTCCATTTTAACCCTTTTCACGCCGATACTAGGGCAACATTTATATGTTCGTTTCGCCAAAAATAAAGTTCAGAAAATTGTGTCATCCACTGAAAACATGGATGACGCACGGACAACAATTTCACAAAGCGGTGGCGTTTCTAAAATTGGGGCCGTTATCGGATCATTACCATTTGCGATCAGCTGGTCGCTTCTGGCTTCTGCGTATTTTATGAGTTTTTGACACAAAAAGACCGGACCTTATGCGCAGGCGTTGAATGGACAAGCAACCTTCAATACGAACACATTAAAGGGGGCGTGCTCTGCCTCGCGAAAAAATGCGCAATTGTTGTTTGCGCTCACGTCTTATGCCGCCGTTATCAAAAACACCTCCATGTATACGACGGAATCCCTGCGAGAGCACGTAAGAGATTACATCTTCCCGATTCAGGCCACCTGGTCTGGAGATGCGCGTGTTTATCATGGTGAATATATTTTCAAGAAAGAGAACGATAAAGGAGAGGCATGGATATCCATTGATACGCCTTATGATTCAAAACCATGTACCGGACGGCTTTTTTCACCCAATCCATACTTCAAACCTGCCCCCCTTTATATATTGCACTCATCTTGCCCGAATGGGAGGATTTTTAGTGGGGAATTCTATGTTGCGTTCCCTCTTGGCAAGACGGTTAAATCTTCCGATGTGCCAGCAGAAACCCAGGGCAGTGGCACAGACAATCACGGACGGAACTTTGCCATTTCTGTAAATCGTGCCCAAGGTGATGCGAATTAATCTCTAAAAATATCACAGATATAGAGAGCGGAGAAAGCACACCGATAGCGTCCAGAGACAGACCCTACCCCAACTTTTCCAGCTCATTAATCACCGCTGTGCCCATGTCAGATGTGGAAAGTTCGGTCATGGCTTCGGACATAATGTCGGCGGTGCGCAGGCCATGAGCCAACACGTTTTGCACCGCTTGGTCCAATTTGTCGGCTTCGGTTCCCATGTCAAAGCTGTACCGCAACATCATGGAATAGCTGAGGATGGTGGCCAATGGGTTAGCTTTACCTTGGCCCGCAATGTCGGGGGCGGAACCATGCACGGGTTCGTACATGGCGGGGGTCTTACCGGTCACTGGGTCTTTTGCGCCCAAAGATGCCGACGGCAACATGCCGAGTGATCCCGTCAACATCGCCGCACAATCAGATAAGATGTCACCAAACAAATTATCCGTGACAATGACGTCAAATTGCCCAGGCCAACGCACCAATTGCATACAGCAATTATCAGCGTACATGTGGCTAATATCTATGTCAGCGTATTCGGCGTCATGCAATTTGCTGATCACACGGCGCCAGAACACACCCGATTCCATAACATTGGCTTTTTCGACACTTACGACTTTACCAGTGCGTTTTTTTGCCAAATCAAAGGCCACTCGAGCGACACGATCAATTTCAGGTTCAGAATAAATTTGCGTATCAAAACCATAAGCTACGCCATCGCGGATGTCTTCGCCGCGCGGCTGCCCAAAATACACGCCTGCTGTTAATTCGCGCACAATCATAATGTCCAAGCCGCGAACGATTTCAGGCTTTAACGTGCTGGCATCAATCAACGCATCAAACACCAGCGCCGGACGCAAATTTGCGAACAAATCCATTTCTTTACGTAATGTCAAAAGCCCAGCTTCGGGACGATGTTCACGTGCTACGCCATCCCATTTTGGACCGCCCACGGCTCCCAACAAGACCGCGTCCGCTGCATGTGCTTTGGCCAATGTTTCTGTGGTTAAGGCCACGCCGTGAACATCAAAACACGAGCCACCAACCAAATCTTCTTCGATGACAAAATTCGTACAGCCTTTGGCATTTGACCAATCGATGATGCGTTTGACTTCGCCCATAACTTCGGGACCAATGCCGTCACCAGCGAGCATAAGAATGTTTTTAAGAGCAGGCACGATCAAATCCTTCAATCAAAGCCAAGGCTGGCTTGTTTTTTGGTTGTCTTCAAAGGCTTTTATTTTTTTGTCTTTTTGCTGTGTCAGGCCAATATCATCTAAGCCTTCCAGCAAACATTGCTTGCGGAACGGATCAATATCAAAATGAACAGAGCCTCCATCAGGGCCAGAAATGGTTTGGTTTTCTAGGTCAACGGTCAAGGTGGCGTTTTGGCCCCGTTCAGCATCATCCATTAATTTTGCCAGCGTGTCTTCGCTCACTCGGATGGGCAACATGCCATTTTTAAAACTGTTGTTATAAAAAATATCGGCAAAGCTGGTGGATATAATGACTTGGATACCAAAGTCTTTGAGCGCCCAAGGAGCATGTTCACGCGAAGAGCCACAACCAAAATTATCAGCAGCAACAATGATTGAAGCCTTTCGATAAGCATTTTTGTTCAAGACAAAGTCCGGGTTTTCAGAACCATCGTCCAGATACCGCATTTCATCGAACAAATGCACGCCCAAACCTTCTCGTTTGATGGTTTTCAGAAAGTTTTTGGGGATGATCATGTCGGTGTCAATGTTGCGGATCGGCATCGGGGCCGCAACACCCGTGACAGTTTCAAATTTTTTCATGTTAAGCGCTCCCCAACTTACGCACATCTGACAAGTGGCCCGCGATTGCGGCGGCCACCGCCATAGCGGGACTGACCAAATGTGTGCGTGAACCTTTGCCCTGGCGACCTTCAAAATTACGGTTTGATGTCGAAGCACACCGTTGCCCCGCATTCAAACGATCATCGTTCATCGCCAAACACATGGAACAGCCCGGTTCGCGCCATTCAAATCCAGCTTCGATTAAGATGTCGTCCAAGCCTTCGGCTTCGGCTTGTTCTTTAACCAAACCTGAACCCGGCACCGCCATGGCCCGAACACCGTTCGCCACCTTGTGACCTTTGGCAAATTGAGCAGCTTCGCGAAAATCTTCGATGCGTCCATTGGTGCAAGAACCGATGAACACGTTGTCGATTTTCACACCTGCGATGGCTTGTCCAGCGGTTAAATCCATGTAAGTCAACGCGCGTTCAATGGCGGTTTTCTTTTCCTTGTTTGTTTCATTCGCCGGATCGGGAATAGTCCCATCAATCGCCACCACATTTTCAGGGCTGGTGCCCCAAGTGATTTGCGGAGCCAAGTTGGCAACATCTAAATCAATCACCGTGTCATAAACCGCGCCATCATCTGTTTTCAAGGTTTTCCAATACTGAACGGCTTGTTCCCAAGCCCCTGCTTTTGGGGCCATAGAACGGCCTTGTAAATAATCAAATGTTGTTTGATCCGGCGCAATCAACCCGGCACGCGCACCGGCTTCAATCGTCATGTTGCAAACCGTCATACGGCCTTCCATGGACAAAGCTTCGATGGCTTCGCCCGCATATTCAACCACGTATCCGGTGCCACCAGCAGTGCCCAATTTGCCAATGATAGCCAGCACTAAATCCTTGGGGCCACAGCATTCAGGCAACGATCCGGTTACCTTGATCAACATGTTTTTGGCCGGCTTTTGCACCAAGGTTTGGGTGGCCAAAACATGTTCGACTTCGGACGTGCCGATGCCGAATGCCAATGCGCCAAAAGCGCCATGCGTGGCTGTATGGCTGTCGCCGCAAACGATGGTGGTGCCGGGAAGCGTAAAACCTTGTTCCGGGCCAACGATGTGAACAATGCCTTGACGAATATCGGTTAACGACAAATACGGCACACCGAATTCAGCGACATTACTTTCCAAGGTTTCCACTTGAACACGGGATTCAGCATTGCTGATATCCGATGTATTGAAGTCGCCTCCGCGTTTTGATGTGGGGACGTTATGATCAGCCACCGCCAAGGTTGCATTTGGTCGGTGTACTGGGCGACCCGCATTTCTCAAGCCTTCAAAGGCTTGGGGGCTTGTAACTTCATGGATCAGATGGCGGTCAATATAAATGAGACAAGTGCCATCATCTTGGACATCCACTAAATGGGCATTCCAAATTTTATCAAACAGCGTCTTTGGTTGAGACATCTTGCCTCCTGATGGTCTTAAAATTCGTAATTACAAACAGTCGCCCATTCACGGCTTCGGGCCGTCCGGTCAAATACCAGACGGCCCCACCAAGATGAACAATCAAAAAAAGCTTGGTCTTATTTGCTTTTTTCTTCAACAGCCGCCGCTTTTTTAGCCGCCGCTGCTGCATCGCGATCGGCTTTGATTTGTGCCGCCGCCGTTTTATCAGCCTGGTTCAGTTTGGCTTTATGGCCATCTGTTTTTTCAGCGATACGCGCGCGTTTACCTGTCAAGCCGCGAAGATAGTAAAGTTTGGCGCGACGCACGTCACCACGACGAACCACTTCGATCGCCGCAACGTTCGGTGAATATAACGGGAACACACGTTCGACGCCTTCGCCGGATGCTATTTTGCGAATGGTAAACGCAGAATTCAAACCTGCGTTTTTACGAGCAATGCACACGCCTTCAAAAGCCTGAAGACGTTCACGCGTGCCTTCAACCACTTTGACCTGTACACGGACGATATCACCAGACCCAAAATCGGGGATGGTTTTTTCTTCCGTCAATTTGCCCATCTGCTCTGTTTCGAGCTGTTTAATGATGTTCATGGCACTTAGTCCTTTTTTTCCAATCGTTTCCCGGATAGTTCCGGTTTAACTTTTCATTCAAATGCAATTTTTATCGTTTTTGGTATCATCGTTTTTGACACCGTTATTCAAATAGTTTTGCCACAAATCGGGGCGCCGTTGTTTGGTGACAGCCTCGGCTTGTTCGCGCCGCCAAGCGCGGATATTTCCATGGTGACCCGACATTAAAACGTCTGGCACCTTGCGCCCCTGCCACAATGTGGGCCGCGTATAATGCGGGTATTCCAACAAGCCCGCTTCGAAACTTTCTTCTTCGCCCGATGCATTTGATCCCATAACACCGGGAAGCAAGCGCACGCATGCATCAACCATAACCAGTGCCGCAACTTCTCCGCCCGACAACACATAGTCACCGATCGAAATTTCTTCAGCACCATGAGCCTCCAGCACGCGCTGATCGACTCCTTCGTAACGACCGCACAACACGGCAACACCTGGTCCTTGGGCCAAGGCCCGCACCCGATTTTGGGTTAGCGGACGTCCCCGAGGGGTCATATATACCAGCGGCAAATCACCGCTTTTTTCCTTCACGTCCAAGATCGCTAAATCCAAAACATCAGACCGCATCACCATCCCAGCCCCCCCACCGCAAGGGCTGTCATCAACAGAGCGGTGTTTATCGCTCGCAAATGAGCGAATGTCCACCGTTTCCAACGACCACAAGCCTTGTTCTAAGGCCTGACCCGCTAGCGACTGCGACAAAGTTCCCGGAAACATGTCGGGAAACAAGGTCAAAGCCACCGCTTGCCACGGTTTGGGTTCAATCGACCCGGTCATTCTCCATCCCCTTGCGGTTCAGGTTCGCCCGGATCAAGCAACCCATCGGGCAGATCCACCATGATCTGCCGACTTGCCATGTCCACTTCGGGCACACAGGCCTTGGTGAACGGTATCAACACACGGCCATGAGCCAAGCTTGCCACTTCGATAAAGGGGCCACCGCCAAAATCTTCGGCTTCAACCACTTTGCCAAAGGCTTCGCCATCTAGCAATTTGACATCAAGCCCTTGAAGATCAGAAAAATAATATTCATCTGCTTCCGTGTTGGGCAGGCTTTCCCGCTCTGCATAGAGCGTTTGACCTTTGAGGGCGTCAACCGCATTACGGTCTTCGACCCCTTTGATGCGCACCAGAACCATGCCTTTTTGTTGGCCAATGACCTTTACCACAAAGGCCTTGGTTCCGTTTTCATCCCAAAGCTTGCCAAAACTGTCAATCGCCAACGGATCAGCGGTAAAGCTTTTGACCCGCATATCGCCTTTAAGGCCGCGGGCCGCACCGATAATCCCAACAGGAACAAGCCCATTTTTTAATGGCATTGCCATGACTTTTCAGCTCGCTTAAGCCCAGACGTTGGCCTTAAGCCTCAGCCTCGACCTCTTCCTTAGGTGCGTCTTCTGCAGGAGCAGCGTCTTCTGCGGGTGCAGCGTCTTCTGCAGGCGCAGCAGCGGCTTTTGCAGCTTCGGCTTTTGCAGCTTCGGCTTCAGCAGCAGCTTCAGCAGCTTTTGCTTCTTTTTCTGCAATGCGTTCAAGCGCTTTGGCTTTTGGCTTGTTCTTTTTAGTTTGGTTGGGAACGGCTGGCTTGTCAGCAAGTCCTGCGCCGCCCAAGAAACGCGCAACGCGGTCAGACGGCAAAGCGCCTAAACCCATCCAATGTTTAATGCGGTCTTCTTTTAAGGTGACGCGATTGGCATCATCCTTGGCCAGCATTGGGTTGTATGTGCCGACACGTTCGATAAAACGGCCATCACGGGGGTTGCGACTGTCGGTCACAACAAGACGATAATAGGGACGCTTTTTAGCGCCGCCTCGGGAAAGTCGAATACGCAGAGACATTTTTCTCGCTATCCTTTTCTATGTTCAGTTACGTGTTAAATCCAAAATTCACTAAGTTCTTTGTCGCCTTATTTAAAAGGCGGCATACCGGGGGGCATTTGAGGCATTTGGCCTCCCATACCCATTCCGGCCATTCCAGCAGGCATCCGGCCACCTTTGCCCATCTTGCCTGCTTTCTTCATCATCTTGCTCATCATCGTAAATTGTTTGAGCAAGCGGTTGACTTCTTGAACAGAAGTCCCAGACCCCGCCGCAATGCGTTTGCGACGCGACCCGTTGATCAGTTTTGCGTTGCGTCGTTCTTTGGCCGTCATAGATTGAATGATCGCTTGTTGTTGAGCGATTTTTTTGTCATCAATATTGGCCGCTGCCAATTCTTTTTTGGCCTTGCCGATGCCGGGGATCATGCCCATCAAACCTTTGATGTCACCCATTTTGCGCAATTGCCCCAATTGATCGCCCATGTCTTCAAGGGTAAACAGGCCTTTGAGTAATTTTTGCGCGGCTTTTTCGGCGTCTTCTTGTTCGACGACTTGGGAAACCCGTTCGACCAAACCCACCACGTCGCCTTGGCCCAATATTGAGCCCGCTACGCGAGCGGCATCGAACACATCAAGTTCATCAATTTTTTCACCAACACCCAAAAACTTAATGGGTTTGTCTGTAACGGCTTTCATAGATAACGCCGCGCCGCCACGGGCATCGCCGTCAATACGGGTGAGGACGATGCCGGAAATTCCGACTTTATCGGCAAATTCTTTGGCCACATTAACGGAATCTTGCCCGGTCATGGCATCGGTCACCAAAAGCGTTTCGCCCGGATCAACGGCATCACGAACGTCGGCGACTTCTTTCATCAAAGCATCATCGATGTGCAAACGCCCGGCGGTGTCTAACATCACCACATCATAACCTTCGGTACGTCCGACTTTTAAGGCACGCTTAGCGATCGCAACGGGTTGTTCGCCAAACACAATAGGTAATGTCGCAAGAATATTTTGTTCGCCCAATTGCTGCAATTGTTGTTGCGCCGCAGGACGATATATATCCAAAGAAGCCATCAAGACTTTCTTTTTGTCCACGCGGGTCAGACGCGCGGAAATCTTTGCCGTGGTGGTGGTCTTACCAGACCCTTGAAGGCCGACCATCATCACCACGTTGGGCGGGTTACCATGAACACGCAGGGGTTCGGGTTCCGCCCCCAACATTTCAACCAAATGATCGTGGACAATTTTGACCACCATTTGCCCGGGCGTGATGGACCGTAAAACTTCTTCACCGACGGCAGCAACTTGAACTTTGGCAATAAAATCTTTGACAACAGGCAAGGCAACATCGGCTTCAAGCAACGCAACACGAACTTCGCGCAAGGCATCAGAAACATCTGATTCCTTGAGCGCTCCACGCCGTTTAAGCTTGTCGAATACATCGCCCAGCCGCTCTGTTAAGCCTTCAAACATGTGATCTCAATCTTGTCTTTAACCTGTTCTTTAACACAGCAAATACCGCCAAACGAAAAATACGCCAGTGCGCGAAACTCGCGGACTGACGGCACCCAAAGGGTGGACTTCGTACAGCAATGTTGCTGAAGTGTGGGCTTATTTACGCAGTCTTAGAGGCAAAGTCAACTGTTATCGGGCTGAATGTTGGTTGTATTTCATGCGTTCGCCTGAGTGTTCACGCGGTCTTTTTTTCATCATGAGTTGTGGGTTCAAGTTGAATGGTTGCATTCTTTAAATTCGTGCAATATGAATATTGTAGTCAATCACCCGTTACGGAGATAATTGAGTTATGAGCAGACGTCCACCAAAAGAGGCTCCAGATCCTATTGATACTCACGTTGGTCAACGCATCAAAGCCCGCCGCGTTGGGTTGCGTATCAGCCAATCTGAAATTGGCAAAGCCTTGGATGTGACATTCCAGCAAATTCAAAAATATGAAAACGGGGCCAATCGCGTCGGTGCCAGTAACCTGTTTAAGCTGGCGAATGCTTTGGACGTTGATGTTTCCTATTTTTACGAAGACATGCCTTCCAGCTCAAAGTTAAAGGCTTTGTCTGACAATCCTGCTGCGTCCTTTGATCACGACCCCATGAACCAACCAGAATCCATAAAGCTGGTGCACAATTATTTCCGCATCGCTAGCCCGGCCATTCGAAATCGAGTTTTTCAATTGGTGAAATCCATATCGGATGCTAATAGCCTAAACGCTAACGACTAAAATCAACCGACAATAAATCCTACGGTCATGGCCCTTGGCTTTGAACACGGGGGTCTTTTGATGCAATTTATTAGTGTAAATAAAATATATAATAATCAAAGAGTGTACAATTATAATAATATTTAATATATTATATACAACTTTTATTACATTTTTAATTCGTTGAAGAATGGGGCCGGCCTAACAATGACAAAAGATTGCAATGCATCCGGTCAGCAAATTGATTTGGACGTTTTTATTTCCGAACGTATTCGTAGTCTGCGCTCATTCATGAGCTGTAGCGCTGCTGATCTTGATCGTATTGCAGGCTTTAACATCGGCACCACCACCCGTTTAGAACGCCAAGTTCAACGCATTTATGCATCGCATCTTTACAGAATTTGTTGTGCAACCGGTGTGGCTATTGATTTCTTTTACCACCGCAACGTCGAAATAGAGACTTCGACATCGCAATATGAACAAGAAAAGTTTCGTTTACTTGATGCCTATGGTCGCCTAGAAAACTCAACCGCAAAGCGCGACATTTTCGAACTGGTTGAAGCTATCGCCAATGAATCTGAGCATGTCCAAACGTAATAACCAACAGTACAGTCCTTACGCACAGGGATAGTCCATGTGGGCATTTTCGATTTTTTTAAGGCTGGTACGCACCGTTGTTTCCAAATGATATAACCGCAAGATATCTGGCAAGGTCCACCGTAAATGGGTGCAGTGGCCGGGTTCATTTTTTGAATTTTTAATTGCTTCCCACGGACACCCCCCCTTACACAAAGGCATCACCGTGCACGTTTTACAGGGATCATGGGAAAAGGGATTAAAACCATCCCATATTTTAGCACGGTCATTGTCAGAACCCGCCAAAGCTCCATTTTCGTCAAGGTGAGCAACGGCTTCATTTGCCGCAAGAGCCGTTTCATTCCAACATCTAAACACGGCCCCATGTGGGGAAATGACCCGACCTTGAGGATGGTCCGCTATGCATAAAGACGAAGATTGTGGACGCGGTAAACTGACCACATTTTGAAAACCCATTTGCACCAAATATAATTTAAAGCCAGCATCTACGCTGGCAAATTCTTCCCGCGAGAAGGCCGTTTGGTCCATGTTCCCACACACTTCTGTATACGGCAAAGTATGACCAAGATATAAACCGACTTTGTTCTTAAGACCGCGTGCGATGATTTCATCAACCAAAGCCTCAAGCCCGCCAATGTTTGTTTTATCAACATTGATGCGCAACGTTATGGAAAGTCGTGACGCCGCTTTAGCGACATTATCCAATATGCGCGAAAACGTTGGCAAATTTTTGCCTTTGGTCGTTCTACGCTTGTCATGAATATCAGCAGGGCCATCAAGTGTGATTTGAACCAACGTCAAATTTTCAAGGGTTGCCAAGGTTGTGATGCGTTTTTCATTTAACAAATAGCCGTTGCTGATGATGGCTTGATTAAGCAGGCAATTTCGATCTTTGGCTAACTTTGTCAAGGCCTGAGACAGATCTTCAACAATAGAAAAAGCCGTTAAAGGTTCTCCGCCAAACCACGTTATGGAAAGCGATGTGTTGGGCTTTAGGTTTTGTTCGACATAACGGATTAACCCTGTTTGATCTTGCTGTGACATACGATCGTTTGTGTGTTCTTGAAAACAATAAGAACAACCAAAATTGCAATCAACCGTAGGAGCAATGGTTAAGGCAAGACCATCGGTCTGTGCATAGCTGGTGGCGTATTTGTCTTGGATATGGGTATATTCATCCAAATTTTTGTCCACCAAAAAGCCATCTTGGTGCAAGTTTTCAACTAAAGCTTTGTTAACTGACATCCCGTCAAGCCCCTTGGTCAGGGCATCAAAATCATCCCCGTCCAAAGCCCGAAAGGCGCCAGAACATGTATTGAAAGCAATCGTACAGTCGTCAAACAACGCGTCGACAAAGACATTAAATACAGATGGACGCAAGGCCGCACCGTTCATGGTTTCATTGCCCGAGTCTTAGGTTGGGAGTCATTTGAATGCTCAACTGCTTGGTTAATGTTTCCATGTTAGGATTGGTGGCGGCAATGTTCGTAACGATGTCGGCCCAAGCTTGGGACGCCCATACAGACGTTGTAAAATCAACAAAACCAGCGTTATTGCTGCACGCGTTGGACGTACAATCATGCGTGTCACACGTATGGGCTCCGGTACAGGTGTGGGTTCCACAGGCATGGGTCTCGCACGAGCTTTCCGTATCACAATTGCCACCACCCGTATGACCGCCCGCGCAATCGCCATTTTTTTCGCCATTGCAAATGTTGGTGTCGCATTGGGAAAAACCATAGCCACCCGTAGAGGGTATAGAAACGTTTGTCGCAATTGATGTAATATCACCCAAAACTTCCTGGATAGACATCAATGTCGAATTAATTTGTTGTTGGTTGAGCTTAGTCGTGGTTTGCAAAAGGCTCGCACTGTTCATTAAGTCTTGACTTAAATTTCGCACGCGAACGCTTTTTAAACCCGGTTTTTTGGTCACCAACCTTGTTAGCTTCCCGCTTTTTACAAATTTTGCCGATGCATTGGCTTTTTTGTTTACCTTTATCGTACGCTTTACCATGAATTGCCCCTATCTTTTGTTTATTAAAATTGTATTTAAATAAATATACACCTCAACATTGCAGTGTGCGCAAAGGTTGTCAATTTCATTTTTTAAAACGTATAAGTTTAATGTCGTTTTCAAGATCACAGGAAATGTGGGAAGAAAATGCCCGCGCGCATCACCAGGGCTAGACTTTTCCCCCAATACATCCCATATAATCGCTGTATGACTGCGATTGATTTCATAAAAATGAACGGACTCGGCAACGATTTCGTCATTGTTGATAATCGGAATGGTGCATTAAACCTATCCGGCGATGCCGTGCGTTCAATTTCTGACCGCCATACCGGAGTCGGGTGCGATCAATTTATCATCATGGAAAAAGCCATTGACGCGACCGCTGATGTGTTCATGCGAATTTATAATCCAGATGGCAATCAGGCCGAGGCTTGCGGCAATGCGACCCGTTGCGTGGCATCTTTGATCATGGCCGAAGCGGCGCATAGCCATGCGATTATTGAAACCATTTCCGGCTTGTTAGATTGTGAAAATGTTGGCCATGGATTGTATAGTATAGATATGGGGCCAGCTCGTCTGGATTGGCGCGACATACCTTTGGAATCAGCCATGGACACCAACCATATCGACATTAACGCTGGACCATTGTCAGATGGCGCAGGCGTCAATATAGGCAACCCGCACGTTGCGTTTATGGTCGACGATGTCGACACCATTGACCTTGTTAATTTTGGACCTATCATTGAAAATCACCCATTGTTTCCAGATCACACCAATGTCGAAATCATTCAAGTCTTAGGCCCAAACCGCATACGCATGCGGGTATGGGAACGCGGCGCTGGCATAACGCAGGCTTGTGGTTCGGGCGCCTGTGCAGCATTGGTTACGACGGCAAGGCGCAAACTGACTAGCCGCAAAGCCGATGTGATCTTAGACGGCGGAACACTGACCATTGAATGGATGGCCGACAACAACGTTTTAATGACCGGCCCCGTCGCCACCAGCTTTTTTGGCCACATTAACAACCCCTCAAGCTTGGGCAAGGCTTAACAATGGCGGGTTCAAAAATCATCACCTTGGGTTGTCGCTTGAACACGTTGGAAAGTGAAATCATGCGCAACGAACTTGCCCAAGGCGGCATTGACGATGCCATTATCATCAACACATGTGCCGTCACCGCCGAGGCCGAACGCCAAGCCCGGCAAACCATCCGTAAATGCCGCCGTGACCGGCCCGATGCTCGGATTATTGTTACCGGGTGCGCGGCCCAACTTGACCCGGCTAAGTTTGCCAACATGATTGAAGTAGACCGCGTTGTTGGCAACCATGAAAAGCTTAACATAGATACCTTGGTCGGGGCTGAAAATGCCCCCGACATCCATGTCACCGACATCCAGCAAATCAAGGAAACTGCCGCTCACTTGATCCAAGGCATCGAAGGGCGCACCCGTGCATTCTTGTTGGTTCAACAAGGCTGCGATAATGACTGTACGTTTTGTATTATTCCAGCAGCTCGCGGTCGCAACCGCGCTGTGCCTTTGGCCCAAATCACCGAACAGGCAAAAACATTGGTCAAAACCGGGCACCAAGAAGTTGTCTTAACAGGTGTCGATATTGCCGCCTATGGTGCCGATCAAGGCCTGTGCGATGAAAATGGCACCGGACTGACGGCGGCTATTCGCGCCTTACTTAAAGCCACGCCGAATTTAGCACGTTTACGCTTAAGCTCGCTTGATCCGGCGCGGTTAGATGATGAATTCTTTGCATTATTAGGTGACGAACCCCGCTTGATGCCCCATTTACACCTAAGCCTGCAGGCCGCCGACGATATGATCTTGACCCGCATGAAACGTCGCCACCGTATCAAAGACATTGAAAAGCTGATGGCGCGCACCAAAGACAAACGCCCAGACGTTGTTTTTGGCGCCGACCTCATTGCAGGGTTTCCCACGGAAAGCGATGGAATGTTTCAAAATACGTTCACTAACGTCAAGGCTTGGGGGCTTGAATACCTGCATGTATTTCCGTATTCCAAACGCCCCAACACCCCCGCCGAACGTATGCCACAAGTATCCGGTGGCCTTGTCAAAAAACGGGCCAAGGCTTTGCGTGAATTAGGCAATGTAAATTTAACCGCGCACTTACTGAAGCTTGTTGATACACGGCAAAATGTATTGGTGGAAACAAAAGGTTTTGGGCGCACCGAAACTTTTGCGCCGGTCAAACTTGACCCATCCATTCCCGCTGGCAGCCTTGAAACCATGGTTATGACGGCGCAATCAAATGGGCAATTGCACGGCGCCTTAAACATGAAAGCTGCCCAATAAATGAGCTGGTTTAAAAAGCTAAAAGCAGGGCTTGGCAAAACATCCACCCACCTTACGGGCGGCATTGGCAACCTGTTCACCGACAAGCGGCGCTTGGACGACCAAGCCATCGAAGATTTAGAAGATATTTTAATCACCGCCGATATGGGTGTGTCCACGGCGGCTAAAATCGTAGCGAACCTTGCCAAATTCCGATTTGACCAAGACATCAGCTCGACGGAAATTCGTCAAAATTTTGCCCAAGAAATCGCCACTATTTTAGAACCCGTCACTCAACCATTGAACATTGATCCAAGTTTGACCCCACATGTTATTTTGGTATGTGGCGTAAACGGTTCAGGTAAGACCACCACGATTGGCAAGTTAGCCAAACAATATACCGACCAAGGAAAATCGGTAATGTTGGCGGCTGGGGATACCTTTCGAGCCGCCGCCATTGAACAATTGCAAGTATGGGGAGACCGCACAGGATGTTCCGTTGTCGCTCGTGATATTGGTTCTGATTCCGCCGGATTGGTTTATGACGCCATGGAACAAGCCATCAGCCAAGAAGTTGATGTATTGATTGTGGATACTGCCGGGCGCTTACAAAACAAAAAACACCTGATGGAAGAATTGCAAAAAGTTGTGCGAGTGATCAAAAAAATTGATGAGGCTGCGCCACACGATGTGATTTTAGTGCTGGATGCCACGGTCGGGCAAAATGCCCACGTTCAAGTCGAAGTTTTCAAACAAACAGTCGACGTCACAGGTTTAGTTATGACCAAACTGGATGGCACGGCAAAAGGGGGCGTGGTGGTCGCTTTGGCCGACAAATTTGCGTTGCCTGTGCACGCCATTGGCGTGGGCGAAGGCATTGACGACTTGCGCCCCTTTAAAGCCACTGATTTTGCCCGCAATCTTATGGGCTTAGACGCTTAGACGCTTAGACGCTTAGACGCTTAGACGTCTAGCGTATAAGTAACGCGTCTATTTTTCCTGAATTCCTTATACCAATGACCCAAAAAACCATTAATTGGGCCAATGTTTCAACCCGATGGACGTCATTCTTCTGGGCTGGGCAATCCGTTGATTTCAAGCAACGAAGCAATGATCCACGTTGTCGTTATATAACGTGAATATTTTACTTAAGAATCAATTGTCTCGCAAAAATTGTCCAACGTTATCGCTAGGGTTGAATTCTGGCACGCGGCGCGGTACAGGCAACAAGGTGCTGTAATAGGGAAAAACCAAGACTTTGTTGAAGACGCTCCTGGGGGACCAAAGGTGATTCGCTCAACGGTTTTGTCGCCAGAAGAAGAAGCTATTATTGTGATGTTTCGCAAACATACACTTGCCGCTTGATGATTGTCTGTATGCCCGGCAAGTTACGATCCCTCACCTGACACGATTTTCATTGCGTCGATGCTTTCAGCGCCATGGCATTTCTCGTCTTTCGAAGTTGGAAACGTACACGCCAAACCACAGCGAGAACGGCGGAATATTTACGCAACGTTATGGCGGCCATTCTCGATCACATTCATACGGTTTTGACAGATAACGGCAACCGTTAAACGCGATCACTATGAAAGCCATGACCAGCTCAGAATCCCTCTGCGGACAGTCTTAGAAGCCTACGATTTGCAACGCGTTTGAAGACCTTAAAAGGCCTGACATCACACGAATACATCTGCAAAATATGGACGAAAGAACCACAACGGTTCAAAATAAATCCACAGCATTACAGCCCGGGACTCAACACCTAAATTCTGGCGTTGCTCACTATTCATGCATGACGGCGCACCTGTGGGTTTTTGATCTTTCCCTCCATCAAATCCGTTCTCCTTGAACCGCAAAACCAAGTCACGAATGCGCGGCACAGTCACATTTTCATGTCGAGCAGTCCCACAACGAGAGGCTCCATCATAAGCCAGAAAAAGCACTAAAAGACGACGGGCTTGCTTGCTATCAGCAGATAAACGTGAAAATCGACGAAGACCAAGGCTTGCATAATTCTTGCTAAGGGAGGGGAGAGGTGTGACACCTCATGGACAATTCCTGTGTATCCCAAATTGAGTCAAACTCAGCCTAAAAGTCAGTTAATGAGTCAAATTTTTTGCCGATTGGAATAGGGCGTTTTCTCAGCTTGGGCCATGTCTTGACTTAAGTTTAAGCATGGCCTTGGGGGTCATCCAAAACATCCATTTGCAAAGCCATTTCCCCGTGCGGATCTTTTTCCATCATTTCGGCCACCGCATCATAAGTTCGGGCATTGACTTCCATTTGTTCGGCTATTTCTGGATTTTGAGCTCCCAAATCGCGAAAGAATTTCGCCGCATTTTTTAATAAATTTACGGCGATATCTACATGCGTGGCCATGGGGGCTCCTTTGGGGCTTTGTTATACGGATATATTTAAATAAAACCCGCGCGGCACATCCCCACGCAAGGGTTGATCTGAATTCAAGGCTCGATCTAATCTTGATAAGGATGCTTTGTTTTGTGGGCTTTCCTCTTCATTGATTACGTTCGCCCGCCTAGATACATCACCAGCCTGCGCATATCCCTTGGGCGCAGACGTGCGGCTACTTCCGCTGACGGAAGGCGCAACAATAGGAGTCGAAATTTTGGTCAAATCAGCCATAAGCCGGAGTTTGACATACAAACCTTAATTAAGAGTCAAAATTCTATACGTTTTTGCTTTAGAAATCAGATCATCAAAAGAAAAATGTTAAGCTTTAACATCCACATTTTGGCCACGGTGTTCATCTTGGGGGGTGACTTCAACAGGTTCTTGAACAGCCTGTTGCTGTGCTTGATTTGCGGCTTCGACAACAGCGGCGGCCACAACCTGATCAGTTTGAATAGTTTGGCGAACCGAATTTAAAGCTTGTTGTACGTTTTGAGCTGAGCCAGCCATACTTACAGACATAACGATACTCTCCTTTTCTAGGTACCTACATACACAGGGTTAAACCTGAGGCTAAACCTGTATGCACCGTTCAAAGCAACGTTTCTGTTGCTTTTTTATGGTTTTGAAGCGCATAGCCTTCATAACCATGTCCGCAAAAAATCTCACAGACCTTAATTTTGTACCACACCTTCAAGAAAAAGTAAACAAATAGTAAAAAAAGCGCCCCAAGTACAACACCTAGGACGCCTCTTAAATTGCCGTATAGCTTAAGGCTTACCCTTCAAGAGCGGCAACGCCCGGCAAAGTTTTGCCTTCGATCCATTCAAGGAAGGCTCCGCCAGCCGTTGAAATATAACTAAAATCATCAGCCGCTCCCGCTTGGACCAAGGCCGCAACGGTATCACCCCCCCCCGCAACAGACGTCAATTGACCTGTTTTGGTCAAGCGCGCCGCCGCTTGGGCCGCGGCGTTCGTGCCCTTGTCAAAGGGTTCAATTTCAAACGCGCCAAAAGGCCCGTTCCAGACCAATGTTTTACAACGTGCCAAACGTTCTTCGACGTCCGCAATAGAAGCCGGGCCAATGTCCAAGGCCATTTTTCCGGCTGGAATCGCATCAATGCCAACAACTTCGTTCGCGGCATTAGCGGCGAATTCCGCCGCCACCACCACGTCAACAGGAAGAACAATTTCGCAACCGCTAGCCGCTGCTGACTTAATGATATTTAACGCTTCTTCTGCCATGTCTTTTTCACACAAGGAACTGCCAACATCGTGACCTTGGGCAAATAAGAACGTATTTGCCATGCCGCCACCGATGATGATCATATCCACTTTGCTGGAAAGGTTGCCCAAAACTTCCATTTTGGTGGAAACTTTTGCCCCGCCGACCACAGCCGCAACAGGCTTAACAGGCGTGCCAAGGGCGCTGCCTAAGGCTTCCAATTCGGCTTGCATCAAACGACCTGCGGCCGCTGGCAATTTCCGCGCGATGGCTTCGGTTGACGCATGGGCTCGGTGCGCGGTTGAAAACGCATCATTCACATACAAATCACCCAACGCCGCTAAACTGGAAGCAAAGCCATCATCATTTTCAGTTTCTTCACCATGGAAACGTACATTTTCCAACATCGCCACATCGCCATCGTTCATCGCTGCCACAACGGCTTTGGCGCTGTCGCCAATGGTATCGGAGGCAAAGGCAACGGGCTGACCTAACGCCGATGACATGGCTTGGGCAATGGGGTTCAAAGTCATCTCAGGAACAACTTGGCCCTTTGGACGGCCAAAGTGAGACAAAATAACAACTTTTGCCCCGCGTCCCGTCAGATCCTTGATCGTACCTACGGTACGATCGATCCGCGTGGTATCTGATGGCTTGCCATCTTGCATAGGTACGTTCAAATCGGCGCGTAACAATACCCGTTTACCCGCAACATCAAGGTCATCAATGGTTTTAAAGCTGTTCATGGAAAACTCCTTTTTTCGAGCCCAAGGCCCGTTTCTTCATTCTCGTTTCATTTACTGGCTGTTTTATGCGGAATTCTTGGACAAAAGGCAAGAGCCCGTTTGTTTACGAAGCCGGTAAAGTGAGTTTGACGCTGAGGCCGCCTAGATCTGACGTTCCTAATTTTACCGAACCCAAATACATTTCCGCCAGATCGTGAACAATGCTCAAACCCAGTCCGCTGCCCGGTGTCGCTTCGTCCAAACGCTTGCCGCGTTCCAAAACTTGTGTCCGCATTTCTTCGGGTACGCCCGGGCCATTATCATCCACGCTGATCATGATGTCTTTCCCCGCCAGTTTGACACTGACCCGCACCCGGCCCGCAGACCATTTACATGCGTTATCCATCAAATTACCCATCATTTCTTCTATATCTTGGCGGTCACCAACGGCAAATTGCCCGCGCACGTTAATCAGTGAAATTTTGATGGGCTGGTCACTATTTGGTCCACCGCGTTCATAAATACGTTGCAATGTACGTTTCAGGCCCGAAGAAATATCGCCAATATCTGCCCTTAGACCTGGTGCGCCAAGGCCACCTGCGGCGCGGGCGCGGGCCAAATGCCGGGTTACCAATTCATTCATAACCGCCACTTGTTCACTAAGGACTTTGCCATGTTTGCCGGCGACCGAATCCGCCTCATTTACCAATACGGCTAAGGGTGTTTTCAAAGCATGAGCAAGGTTGCCCGCGTGGGTTCTGGCCCGTTCAATGACTTGTGCATTGTGATCTAGCAAATTGTTAAGGTCGGCGACTAATGGACCGACTTCGCTGGGATAACGCCCCGTCAAACGGTCAGCTTCCCCAGCGTGAATACTGGCCAAGCGTCGACGCAAAAGCTTAAGCGGGCTTAGCCCCAAAAGCACTTGCAAAACAACGGCAAACATCAACCCCCCACCCAACATCAACAATGACGATATTAAGGTTTCGCGAAATTCTTCCATGGCCCGGTCGATGACTTCTGCGGGGCCGGTGAAAAAAATTGTGATTTCATGTTTTAAACCCGGAATGGCTACGGTTTCGGCCACTACGCGCAATCTTTCACCACGAGGGCCTTGAATGAAATAGCCCAAAGTTTCCCCACGAGCGGGCATATTAGGCGCATCGGCAAGCGTTGAATCCCATTCCGATTGAGACCGTTCAATCACCTTGCCATTCATCTTAATTTCCCAATACCAACCCGACAGCGGTCGTGCATACGAAGGATCAGCGGGACGGTTGGTTAATTTAAATTCACCATCAACAGCTTCGGCATATGACAAAACTTCTTCAACGTGGCGTCTTAAGCCAAAATCAAAAGAATTTTCAACATGGGTTCTGAAATGAAGGTTTAAAACATTGCCGCCAACGGCCAACGCGCCACCAATCCATATCACGGAAAGGCCAATCAGACGGAATCGGACAGAACGCAGAAACATATTACAACAACGCCTTTATGCGGTTTCTCCGGGCGCATTCATGGAATACCCACGGCCCCGGTGCGTTTTAATCAAATCGGAATCGAGTTTTTTCCGAAGCCTTGCTATGAACACTTCTATGGTATTTGAATCGCGATCAAAGTCTTGATCATAAATATGCTCAACCAATTCAGTCTGCGAAACCACCCGCCCTTGATGATGCATAAAATATGTCAACACCTTGAATTCATGAGCGGTCAAAGAAACTGTAGAACCATTCATTGTGACCTTGCCAGAACGGGTGTCTAACAAAACGGGGCCGCATTCTAAAGTTGGTGTTGCGTGTCCGGCGGTACGCCGAATCAAAGCGCGCACCCGCGCCAACAATTCTTCCATGTGAAAGGGTTTGGTTAAATAATCATCAGCCCCAGCATCAAACCCGGCGACTTTTTCATTCCAGCTGTCTCGAGCGGTCAAAATCAATACCGGCATGTCGCGTCCGGCTTGGCGCCAATGGTTCAATACCGTAATGCCATCAACTTTGGGCAGACCAAGGTCCAAAACCACGGCATCATAAGGTTCTGTATCACCTAAGAACTCGCCTTCTTCACCGTCCGGGGCTTCATCAACGCTGTATCCGGCCTCAGACAAACCCTTGTTGATTTGGCGCCTGAGATCCGGTTCATCTTCAACTACCAAAATCCGCATAAATCATCCCCTCCACAATATTAATGATTGTTTTCGCCATTTTGTTCTTCGCGATCATTTTTTTCTCGGCGATTTATACCATTTTTGGTCAAAAGCTTTAACGATTTCGCATCATATTTCAATTTCACAAGGTTTCCCTTTTGGGTCAACACCTTGATTTCATAAATATATATTTTCCCGTCACCCGTGCCGCCCCATTTTTTCACATCCTCATGTTCCATTTCAATTTTAAGAACATCACCGGGATGAGTACGTTCAACAATAGACAGTAATTTGCTTAAGGGCGCAATTTCCCCTTTAAGAACAGCATCGCGAGCCATTTTCTGTTTATCATTATCGGCCTCAGCAGACATCCCCGTCAAGGATATCGCCAAAGCGGTCATCATGCCGCCAAAAAAATTGATCTTGGTCATTCTCACAATGAAAGCCCTTTTACTATCTCATGAAATAGTACACTACGGCGATAGACACCAGCAATGCCAATACCGGGCGTATAAATCCAACGGGTTTAATATTTTCGGCTTTGGCATCGGCGGGCACTTCTTTGTCACCCGTAATCATCGCCCGCGGTAAATTTTCGCTGGATATAAAGCCGTGAATAAACACCCCCGCAACGTGAGCAAAGATCAAAAAGCCCAGCAAATTCACAAAAAATCCGTGCGTTTCGCCGAACCACCCGCCACCAATATGGGCAAGCGGACCAACATAGCTTCCTTTGTGGGCCATCAGTCCGGAAATCACAGACAACACGATGATCGCCAACAAGGCCATCACCATCCAGCCCCCCAATGGGTTATGCCCCACCATGTGCGGCGGTCTGAATATCATCAAGCGTTTGGCATAATCTTTGACGGTGTCGGGGCCACGGACAAAATCGGTGAACAAAGCATGACGGCTTCCGATCACACCCCAAATGGCACGAAACACGACAAACCCCAAAAGTAAGGTCCCCGCATACACATGGATCGAAAAAATACTTGATGAGCCTTCGGAAGAAACCCACGCAACGCCAACAACCAATGCCATGGCCCAATGGAAAATACGCGTTGGAAAATCCCAAACCTTAACAGTCTTGACTTGACCACCTTCAGAAAATTGTGCATTAGAATTAGGTGGCATGCTCATGAAATTAAAGACTTTCGTTTGTTTTCAGGCTATTAAGTAATGTTACGCGGCTCATAGTGCATAATAACTATGGGCTTCACAAGATGAATACGGGCTGAATACAGGAATAAGTGAACATTCAGTTTGGTTAGCATAATATATTTAACGTCGTGCCTGCGAGCTGAACGCACAGGCTTGGCACACGATCACTATCGGTTGGGAGGCCGGCATGGCTGAAAATAAAAATAACCCCGAACAAGAACAAACCCAAAGCGGAAAGTCTCGTATGGTAAAAGTTTGGGATTTACCCACTCGCATGTTCCATTGGACTTTGGTCGCCATGGTCTTGATTGGCTATCTGACAGGTTATGTTTTCGCCGAAAACACCATGGGCATTCACCTTTGGGCCGGGTATATCACCGTGATTCTGTTGGTTTTCCGCCTGACGTGGGGCTTGTTTGGATCAGAATATTCTCGACTTGAAACCTTTACCTTCACACCCACCCACATCATGGAACACATGAAGGAATTGATCACCCTGCGCCCGGTCAAACATTACATCGGTCATAACCCAACGGGTTCCATGATGGTGTTTGGCTTGTTGTTTGTTTTGGCCACCATCACGCTTTCTGGATTAATGGTTTTGGGTGGCGAAGAAAACCAAGGTCCGTTAGCTGGCGCTGCCTCTTATGAAATTGGCAGTATGGCTAAATTTATTCACAGCGTTTTTGTTGTGGCATTGTTGGGCATGATCGTATTACACATTGCGGGCGTCTTCATGGAAATGAAATTAACTGGTGAAGAACTGGTGAAATCCATGATTTCCGGCTTGAAAAAAGTTCCCGCAGATGCCCCCCAAATCCCTCAACGCAAATCCCGTCCCCTTGCCGCAATTGTCGTTATAACGGCTGTTTTGGCTCCGGCGGGAACCATGTTATGGGCATTTTCTACAATGCCGCCGTCTGGCTTGCGCACGTTGGAACCGAACGCAACGTATGAAACTGAATGCGGGGATTGCCACCTTCCCTTCCACCCCAGTTTGTTGTCAGTGGAAAGCTGGACACATATGATTGCCAATCTTCAAGACCATTTTGGCGAAGATGCGACTTTATATGGTGATGCAACCGTTGTCGAAATCACCAAATACCTTACGAAATATGGCGGGGACCATTGGGACACCGAAGCCGCCAATCGTTTTCGTATTGTTGATCCTAAATTCCCTTACCGAATCACCAAAACACCCTATTGGGTGAAAAAACACAGAAACGTAGATCCTAAGTTTTTCAAACTTAAGAAAGTAGGCGTTAAATCTAATTGCGGCGCCTGTCACCGAGACCATTATAGCGGTAGCTTTGATGATCAGAAAATTAAGATTCCAAAGGAGTAGTCATAATGAAATCACTAAAAACCCTCGTTTGCACAATGACCCTTGGCGTAGCCCTAGTCGCGGCTGGTTCAGCCCAAGCTGGCCCACGGGATACAATTATTGCCAGTTTTGGCGCCGGACCCGGCAATGCCGCAAATGGCAAAGCCATGTTTGAAACGAATTATGGCAGCGGCAAGCCCGACACCCCCCGGTGCGCAACATGTCATACCTCGTCACCACATAATGTAGGTCAAACCCGTACGGGCAAACGCATTGATCCTATGGCTGTTTCCCTTTCACCAAACCGCTTCACCGATCCGGCAAAGGTTGCCAAATGGTTCAAACGTAACTGTCGTGGCGTTATTGGTCGTGAATGCACACCCCAAGAAAAAGTCGATTTCATCACTTTTATGGTGTCCCAATAAGACTTTGATCTTGTACTAATTTTAAAAGGCCCGGGGTTTTCCTGGGCCTTTTTTCATTGAATGACACAACGGCATTTCACGGCTTCGATGTTGTGTGTTATACAATTTACAGACATTTTATATCGCCCATAAAGGAACCTCAACATGGCTGGACAAGACACACTGAAAACCCGTCGTACCCTTGACGTTAACGGCGCCCGTTATGACTATTACAGCCTTTTGGCAGCTGAACAAGCTGGCCTTGGCGATGTGTCTAAGCTTCCGTATTCCATCAAAGTTTTGTTGGAAAATATGTTGCGTTTCGAAGACGATCGCACCGTCACCACAGATGATGTCAAGGCCGTTGCCAATTGGGCAAGTGATGCAAAGGGCGGGCGCGAAATTGCTTATCGCCCGGCACGGGTGTTGATGCAAGATTTTACCGGCGTTCCGGCCGTCGTGGATTTAGCCGCCATGCGCGACGCTATGGTGTCTGTGGGTGGAGATGCAAAAAAAATCAACCCGTTATCCCCCGTTGATTTGGTCATTGACCATTCCGTTATGATTGATTTTTCAGGCACACCTGATGCGCGCGAAAAAAATGAATCCTTGGAATTTAGTCGCAACCGCGAACGTTATGAATTTTTACGTTGGGGCCAACAAGCATTCGATAATTTCCGTGTGGTTCCCCCAAGCACCGGCATTTGCCACCAAGTCAACGTCGAACACTTGGCCCAAGTTGTTTGGTCCAATGACGAAAACCTAGCCTATCCAGACACTTTGGTCGGCACCGACAGCCACACCACCATGGTCAATGGTTTGGGCGTTTTGGGTTGGGGCGTTGGCGGTATCGAAGCCGAAGCCGCCATGTTGGGCCAGCCTATTTCCATGCTGATTCCCGAAGTGGTGGGTTTTAAGCTGACGGGGCAAATGAACGAAGGCATCACCGCCACCGATTTGGTTTTGCGCATCGTGGAAATGTTGCGCGAGAAAGGCGTGGTTGGAAAGTTCGTTGAATTTTATGGCTCGGCCCTTAATTCTTTAAGCCTGCCTGACCGTTCCACCATCGCCAACATGGCCCCTGAATACGGAGCAACGTGCGGTATTTTTCCCATTGATTCAGAAACCATCGCGTATTTAAAATTAACCGCTCGCGACGACCAGCGAATCGCTTTGGTCAAAGCTTATGCCAAAGCCCAAGGGTTGTGGCGCGATGAAAACACCCCTGAACCAGTGTTTACTGCGACCTTGGAACTTGATATTTCCACCATTGAACCCGCCCTGTCCGGCCCTAAACGTCCCCAAGACCGGGTGCCATTGAAAACGGCGGCTCCGGCTTTTGGCGAAACCTTAAAAACCTTGGCCGATATTGACGCACCGCGCACGGTTGCCGTCAAAGATCGTGACCATGAATTGCGCGATGGCGATGTGGTGATTGCCGCCATCACCAGCTGTACCAACACGTCCAACCCCAACGTTTTAATCGCCGCTGGTTTGGTTGCCCAAAAAGCCCATGCTCTGGGTCTTCGCGCCAAACCTTGGGTTAAAACATCGCTGGCCCCCGGAAGCCAAGTCGTCGCAGATTATCTAGAGGCCGCCGGGTTACAAGCCCCGTTGGATGCTTTGGGCTTTAACATTGCCGGATTTGGCTGTACCACGTGCATTGGGAATTCAGGCCCCTTGGCGTTGGAAATCAGTGATGCCATAACCGAAGCCGACTTGGTTGCCACCGCCGTTTTGTCGGGAAATCGAAATTTCGAAGGCCGCATTAGCCCCCATGTCAAAGCCAACTATTTAGCGTCTCCGCCTTTGGTGGTTGCCTATGCTTTGGCTGGATCTATGACGCGCGATGTTTTGACGCAACCTTTGGGAAAGGGCACCGATGGAAATCCCGTTTATTTAAAAGACATTTGGCCCACCAATGCTGAAATCAGCGAAACTGTGGCCCGTGTCGTAACATCGGACAAATACCGTGCCCGATACGCCGATGTGTTTAAAGGTCCCAAAGCGTGGCAAGATGTGAAAACAGCCCAAGGAGAAACCTTTACTTGGGACAACACATCCACCTATATCCAAAACCCACCGTTCTTTAGCGATTTAAAGCCACAACCTGATGATGTTTCTGACATCACAGGAGGCAAGCTTTTGGCGGTGTTGGGCGATTCTGTGACCACCGATCACATTTCCCCGGCGGGCGGCATCAAGCTTGATGGTCCGGCGGGGAAATATTTATCTGACAACAAGGTGGATATTACCGATTTTAATTCATTTGGATCACGGCGCGGCAATCACGAAGTGATGATGCGCGGCACGTTCGCCAACATTCGCATTAAAAACGAAATGTGCCCCGGAACCGAAGGTGGCGTTACCCATTATAACGGCATTCAAATGCCCATTTACGATGCCGCTATGAAACACCAAGCTGACGGCACCCCATTGATCATCGTTGCGGGCAAAGAATACGGCACCGGGTCGTCGCGCGATTGGGCCGCCAAAGGCACCAAATTATTGGGCATCAAGGCCGTTATTGTGGAATCTTATGAACGCATTCACCGTTCCAATTTGGTGGGAATGGGCGTGTTGCCGCTTGAATTCAAAGAGGGCATGACCCGCGCAGATTTAAAGCTTGAAGGTAGCGAAAAATTTGATTTAGCAGACTTAAGCGACGGCATTAAACCGGGCCAAGACGTGCCATGCACCATCAGTCGCGTTGATGGTTCCCAACAAGTCATTTCCTTGAAATGTCGCATTGATACCTTGGATGAAATTGAATATTACCGAAATGGTGGTATTCTGTCATACGTGTTGCGGAATTTAAACAAGGCCTGATGCCGTTATGAAGCGAATTGCCTTTGCCCTGATCATCTATGCTTTAAGCGGCGCCTCGAACGCTTGGGCTCAACTTTCGTCTGTTAGCAATTACGAAGCTGCCTTGCAGATGGTGCGTAATGCGGAATACGTAAAAGCACTGAAAACATTTAAACAGCTGGCCAAACAAGGGCATGCTCCTTCTGAATTTTCCATAGGCTTAATATACCATTTTGGGCGCGGTGTGCCCAAAAATTTAAAGCTGGCCTATGCATGGTATAAAAAAGCTTTGTTGAAAGACCATTCTCCGGCATTGAACAATGTTGGCATGATGTATTCGATTGGTGATTACGTGGTCCAAGATCGTGATGTTGCCTTTCGCTTGTTTAAGCGTGCCAGCATCAAACACGCCCATGCCATGGATAATTTAGGCCGATGTTATGAAAATGGCTGGGGTACGCCGCGCAATATTAACCGCGCCCTTGAAATGTACACCTTGGCGGGCGACAACGGTTATATCTTGGGCTGGCATCATGTCGGGCAAATATATGAAAAAGGTTATCCAGGCACGCCCAAAAACGTTGATACCGCCGTTGAGTGGTACATCAAAGCGGCGGAACGAAAGCTTAAGAAATCCCGCAACCGTTTGAACAGGCTTGGGCGCTTACCCACACGCTTGGCGGAATAATCCCTCACAGCTGGCTAAAAAATCTGACCTTGGTTAAAAGCCTGATTACAACAAGCAGTTCTTGGCAAAATCAGTGGCTTCGTTGGCCGTCCAGTCACCCTTTGGCTTGTCTTTCATTTGCGTACACCATGCGGGGGACCCAACGGTCGGGGAACAGGCCGAAACGCCAAACCCAAAAGCCATAACAAAGCCCAATGCGAGCGTTTTTTTCATAATTTTCATTCGCGATCCTCTGACCATGTCATCCTTATAGCATGGCAAACAAATTATAGGGCTTGTTCCATAACCGAAGATAGGCGTTTGGCAAATAATGCCAAATCGCTAGGCATTTCCCCATCAGCGATGCGCGCTTGGTCTAACAATAAATGAGCCGCATCCTTTAACAAATCATCATTGGTCTCGCTAGATTGTTCGGCCCGTGCTGCCAATTTTGTCACTATAACATGCTTTGCATTCAATTCTAAAACACGCGGCATGGGGCCTTTAAGCTGGCCTTGTTTGCGCAACATTCGTTCTAAATTAATGTCCATATCATCTTCATCGGCAACCAAGCAAACTGGGCTGTCGGTCAAATGTTTCGATACCCGCACATCTTTGACGTCTTCGCCCAATTGCAATTTGATCGACGCAATCAATTGATCAAGACCTGGAGCATCTTCTTTCTTTTCATCCCCCTTGTCTGCGCTTTCATCATCGGCCTTGATATCGTCGAGGCCACTGTCGCTGCGGGTGATGGATTTAAAGATTTTGCCATCGAATTTATCTTGGGAACGCACCCAGAATTCATCAACAGGGTCGATCAACAACAAAACTTCGACACCCTTGGCCTTAAAGCCTTCTAGGTGAGGCGAACTGGCGACTTGTTCTGCATCATCGCCAATTATGTAGTATATTGTATCTTGGCCTTCTTTCATGCGTTCGATGTATTCGCCAAGGCTGGTAAGGTCACTGTTTAAACTTGACGCAAAGCGGCAAAGCTTTAACAAACGGTCTTGATGAGGATTGATTTCAATCAAGCCTTCTTTCATGACCACGCCAAAAGCTTCCCAGAATTTGGCAAATTCTTCGGGGTTCTTTTTAGCTTTCTTTTCCAGTTCGCCCAATACGCGCTTGACCAGACCAGAGCTGATTTTAGCCATCTTCGGGTCGGTTTGCAGCATTTCTCGGGAAATGTTCAAAGATAAATCTTCGGAATCCACAACGCCGCGTAAAAACCGTAAAAACGGCGGAAGCAAGCCATCAATGCTTTCGGTGATAAACACCCGGTTCACATATAATTTCACATGGCCCTTGCGTTCCGGTTCAAACAAATCAAACGGGCGGTGTGTGGGGATGAAGAACAGGTTGGTGTAATTAACCACGCCTTCGATGCGGTTATGAATGGTCAGCCATGGATCATCAAATGCATGGGACGCGTGATGATAAAATTCTTGGTATTGTTCTGCGCTGATTTCTTTGGGATCACGGGTCCAAATGGCCGAAGCCGCGTTCAAGGTCTCCTCACCCAATGTCACGGGGAAACTGATGTGATCGGAATAGGTTTTAACGATGTGTGAAACCCGTTCGGTTTCTATAAATTCTTTGGCGTCTTTTTTAATGTGCATGACCACCGTGGTACCACGTTCATCGCGCGTGGTCTTTTCGATGGTAAATTCACCCTTGCCATCCGATACCCACAGCCAGGCTTCGTTTTCTCCTGCTTTGCGGGAAGTGACTTCGACCTTATCAGACACCATAAAAGCTGAATAAAAACCAACACCAAATTGGCCGATCAAGCCAAGGTCGGTTTTTTCATCCTTACCCAATTGTTCGATAAAAGCCCCTGTGCCTGATTGCGCGATGGTGCCCAAGGTCGCCAACAAATCATCGTGGTTCATACCAATGCCGTTGTCCGATACCGTCACGGTTTTGGCTTTTGCATCCACGGATAATTGAATTTTAAAATCATGATCGCCATCGATTAGCGATGGTGCGGTTAACGCCGCATGGCGTAGCTTGTCGCAAGCATCCGACGAATTAGAAATCAATTCTCGAAGGAATATTTCGCGATTAGAATATAACGAGCCCGCAACAATATCCAACAAGCGTCCGACTTCGGTTTGAAAGGAAAACGTTTCTTTTGTCATGATTAAATAGATCCCTCTTTGGCATTTAGTTTGACAGGATATGGGGCAAAGTCTGCGCCAGCGCAAGGGGCAATCTAACACATTTTTTGATACTCAAACGAACGCACAAGGTCTATACTTAAACATCAAAAACAACAAAGGGAGAGCGATAATGCAAGTTCCCGTACAGCTCAGCTTCCATGGATGCGATCATTCAGACGCCCTTGAGGCTGAAATCAAGGCCCGTGTCGCCAAAGTCGAAGACCATTACGGGCGTTTAACCGGGTGTCGTGTGGTTGTTGAACTGCCCCACAAATCCCATTCCCAAGGCAAACTTTTCCACATCAACATTGATATTTCGGTGCCCGGTGCGGGGCATATTTTGCACAATGACCGGGGTTTAAAACCGGCACACGAAGACGTTCACGTGGCTGTACGGGATGCCTTCAGTGCCATTGATGCACAAGTTAAAAAGCTGGTGACCAAGCGACGTGATGAAGAACGCAAGGCTTCGGCCTGAGCTTAGGCTTCGCCCAAGGTGGTTGGTATGGTGTCTGTCTTGCCTTGGTCATCATCTTCAATGTCGACCAAGGCAATGATGCCGCTGGCCCCTTCAAGGTGGTGGGTTTCTAGCTTGGCAATCATGGCGCGGCTTTTTATCGCTGCCCATTCCATTTTGGCAGCGGCGTTGGTGTGCCCAGATTCATGTGCCTGTTCGGCCAAAATTCGCATGCCGCCTTCCAACATTGAAAAAGCATGGGCTAAAACCAACGCTTGATCAGCGGCGAATTCAAATCCACCGTTGTTATCAAAGGCGTCTGCGAGTTCGCAAAACAATTCCCCAGTTTGCACCAAATCACCGGGGTCTACATCGGGTTCCGTATCCGACAAGCGTTCTGATAAATACCGCACGATTGACGCATAAATTTTGGCTTCGGCATCCACGCCAATTTCAACGTTATCGGCTTCGTATTCATCAGACATAGTTTTAGCTTTCATTCACTCATGGGTTACGTTTAAGTTTTTGCGTACCATAAAGCCAACGCAAAAAAACAACAAGACAGGATCAATTTCGAACTTAACAACTTTAGGCGTGACGCTTATCATGCTACATTCAGGCCCTTACCGCTATTGCTGTTGAAAGTTCCCATGACCGCTATTCAGTTGCTTTTATATATTTTGTTGGGTGTTTTTGCCCAAGTTTCAATAGCTGCTTTGTTGGGAATGTACCGCCACTTACGCAGTTATCGGCATTTGCAAAAACGCATGTCAGGGCTTGAAACCAAAGCAATGCCCGAACCCAAGCTTAAAGATTTTATGCCCAACATATCTCAAAATAAGGCTGCCCCTTGGAAAAATGATCGTGAATTTCGGGTGGTAAGGCGCGTTGACGAAGACGAAGCAGAAAGTATTTGTTCTTTTTACTTACAACCCACCGATGGTGGCGACCTGCCCGATTACAAGCCGGGTCAATTTTTAACCTTTAACCTTGATATACCAAACCCAAAAAACGGAAAAATCGAACCCATTACCCGGTGTTATTCGTTGTCGGACGGACCAAATCAGCCGTATTATCGTGTGTCCATTAAACGGGCACCAGCCCCCAAAGACCAACCACAAATCCCGCCCGGCATTTCATCAAATTATTTTCATGACCATGTACATGAAGGCGATGTTTTACGCGTGCGTGCGCCCAGCGGCCATTTTTTCTTGGACCCCGACACATCACCCATTGTTTTGATTGGCGGAGGCGTTGGCATTACGCCCATGTTATCCATGTTAAACGCCACTTTGAACAACAATAATGACCGCGAAATTTGGCTGTTTTACGGTGTCACCAATTCTTTGGATCATGGCATGAAGGCGCATTTTGAAGAAATGGCGCTCAAACATGAAAATTTTAATTTACATGTGTGTTACGCTAACCCCTTGGCCCAAGATAAGCTTGGCCGTGATTATCAACACAAAGGCTTTATTGATTTGACCCTGTTGCGATTGCAACTGTCATTCCAAGTCTATAATTTTTATATTTGCGGACCAAAGCCAATGATGGAAAGCCTGATCCCTGCTTTGGAAGCGTGGGGGGTTCCCGATCAGATGATTCATTATGAATCTTTTGGTCCGGCGTCCATCACCCGGTCTTCTCGCAAAACAGAGCCAGAATATGACGCACAACATGTTGATATTTCAGTGACATTTTCTGAATCCAACCTTACCATTCCGTGGGATAAAAATTCTATATCATTGCTAGATTTCGCCGAAAAGAACGGCATTTCAGTTCAAGCAGGTTGTCGCGCCGGAGGTTGTGGATGTTGCCAAACCCAAATTGAAGAAGGTGAAGTTGCTTATATTCAAACCCCTGATTTTGATGTGGATCAAGGGTCATGCTTATTGTGCGTTTCTCGCCCATCTCAAAACTTGACGGTTAAGGCTTAAGTTCATGGATAAAACATTATTACGCGAGGAAATTGTACCTTTTATTGGGCAATTTAGCTTGTTGCTGGTGGGATCGTATGTTGGCGATTTGGTTTTGCATTTTTTACATTTACAATGGGTCGGTCGATGGTTGGGAATCCCCGGCTCGATCTTAATCATTTTATCTTTTTTGTATTCTTTACGAAAACGCAAAATTATTAAGTTTGGTAACCCTAAATTCTTACTTAAAATGCACGAAACGCTGACGTGGGTTGGATCTTTGCTGGTCTTGGTTCATGCGGGCATCCACTTTAACACCATATTGCCGTGGTTAGCGACGGCAGGTTTGATGTTAAACGTATTAAGCGGCATGGTTGGTCAACGCTTGTTGCACCGTTCTAAAGTCCACCTATTGGAAATGGAAGAAACCTATCGTTTAAAGGGCATGTCCAAGACCGAAATCGACCAGGAAATATTCTGGGAATCCGTCACGTATGACTTGATGACCAAGTGGCGCGTGATTCATTTCCCCATATCGTTGGCCTTTACCGTATTGGCATTAGGCCACATTTTAACCATTTTGATGTTTTGGGAATGGAAATGAGCCGATTTGTCAAAACACTGATTTGGTTGAATTTGGGCATTTTGGCGGCATTGGCCATCAATTATGCGCATTTAATGATCAGCCCCGGCCCCGTCAGCAAAGGCCACAGTGAAATTCAAACCGATTGTTTTGCCTGTCACACGCCCTTTGTTGGGGCCACGGCGCGCAAATGTATCACGTGCCACAAAGTCGCGGATATTGGCCTTAAAACCACCAAGGGAAAGGTCATTGTTAAAAAAGATGTTAAAAAGAAAGCCGTGGCTTTTCACCAAATGCTGTCGCAACAAAACTGCACCGGATGCCATACCGACCACAAGGGCATTGCCATATACCGCAATAAATACAAATTTTCTCACGACTTACTAGAACACAAAGCTCTTGAAAAATGCTCGTCTTGTCATGCAAAGCCCAAGGATAAGGTTCATGAAATGGCATCTGAAAAATGCCTGACGTGTCATGTTCAAGAAAAATGGAAACCCGCCACGTTCAAACATGAAAACTTAACCAAGGCGGTGCTGGAAAAATGCACCAGTTGCCACAAGCGCCCAACGGACAAACTACATAAACAGGTTTCACCAAAATGTGGGCTTTGCCATCTGACGGAAAAATGGAAACCCGCAACATTTAAGCATGAATTGTTGCCCAAGGTGGAGCTTGAAAAATGTTCCAATTGTCACAAGTTGCCCACGGATCGCATCCACGAAAACGCTTCGCAAAAATGCGGCCAGTGCCATAAAACCGAAAAATGGAAACCCGCAACATTTAAGCATGAATTGTTGCCGCGCAGCGAATTGCGCCAATGCATGACCTGTCACATGCGCAGCAAACCTGATGATAATTTGCACAGGAACAGTTCAGATCGCTGTGGGAATTGCCACTTTACCAACAAATGGAAGCCAGCTAAGGGCGGGGCTGGATCGACTAGTAGACCTCTATCCCGTTCATCAGGGTCGTTTAATACCTCACCCAATAACGAACAACTTCCACAATGGTATTTAGATGAACGAAAGAAACGATTAGACCGCCGCCGTAACAATTGATAACGACTACATGCGCTGACTGAATTCCAAAGCTTCGGCTTTGGCATCGGCGGCATGTGAACTGTGTCGTTGGGCTTCGATAAATATCCGCGAGATATCTTCAAATTCGGCTTTGGCTTGTTCTTCGATGGCGCTGACAGTGGCTTCGACTTCATCGGCGCTGACAGCGCCAAAATCAAGCGACATGCACACAACGATGTCTTGAGGGCCAACATGATAAGTGATAATTTCGTTGGTGAATTCAACAGATGAAAACTGCGTGGCAATGGCGTCTACGCCGTCAATTACATCTTGGCTTGCGGCTTCACCAATCAACAATGACTTACATTCGGCGGCCAAAAACACAGACACCACAGCCAACACAAAGCCGATTCCCACCGTGGCGTAGGCATCTATAAGCGGGTTATGGAAATAATAGGCACAGCTTATCCCCACAAAAGCGATCAATAAGCCGATGACTGCAGCCGTGTCTTCGACCAACACCACCGCAACAACAGGGTCCTTGGCATCACGAATGCTTTGTATAAAACCATTATCCCCCGCATCTTGCTTAAATTCTTGGTACGCGATCCACCATGATCTTCCTTCGACCAACATGGCGCCAAATAATATAGCCAACACGATGTATTGAAAGCCAACATCAAAACCAAAGACCGAAAATGTATCGGCGCTTAACGGGGTCGGTTCCAAGATTTTATGTGCCCCTTCCCACAAGGCAACGCCAGCACCCAAACCAAAAATAGCGATCGCCACCACAAATGACCAAAAATACATTTCGCGGCCATACCCAAAGGGGTGTTTTTTGTCAGGCGGTTTGTTAGATTTCTTCAGACCCAATAATAAAAGCCCTTGGTTTCCCGTGTCCACCAACGAATGTACACCTTCGGAAAACATTGCCGAGCTTCCGGTCAGCGCTGCGCCGACGAATTTAAACACCGCAATCATAAAATTAGCGATCGCGGCGGCATAAATAACGCGTTTTGATGAATGGCTCATGTAACCCCTGAAATGTGTGAAAATAGATCGCCACGTAATCGCGAGCATAATAGCTCAAAACCAACAAGATACAGCATTGGAGCGGGTGAAGGGAATCGAACCCTCGTCTTAAGCTTGGGAAGCTCAAGCTCTACCATTGAGCTACACCCGCATTCAGGTGGTTTCTTAGGACGGCACGATATATGTCTGTGGATAGCCTTTCAAGGCTTTTAGCCACAAAAAAAACCATCCGGGAGGGGGGAACCGGATGGTTTCTTTTAAAAGTAACTTTTCAGGGAGGGAGGGATAAGTTACTTCGTTCGTTTCAATATTTTCACATTCGCCTTACGCCGGGGTGT